>Ga0196965_1000985_pt1 | contig 12592 bp, 15 predicted proteins | sample S1_20metaG_FD_148668 | JGI IMG/M metagenome (GOLD analysis project Ga0196965, IMG submission 148668) | Soil microbial communities from Anza Borrego desert, Southern California, United States - S1_20 | ecosystem: Environmental > Terrestrial > Soil > Desert | place: USA: California | collected... | reverse complement strand
GAATCAGTACATCTATGGAAAACCAAGTTAATATAATATCTATTTAAAATATATTGTTTCATGTGAGGTATGACACATATAGCAAATATAATAGAACTCGTGGGCTCATCGAACAACAGTTGGGAGGATGCCACTCAGATAGCACTAACTGAAGCGACAAAAACAATTCGTGGTATAACTGGGATTGAGTTAACCAACATGACCGCTAAAGTAGATTCAAATACTGGAAAAATAACAGAGTATCATTCCACAGTAAAGATCGCCTTCGGCGTGGAGCGAACTTAAAGATTTGCAGAGCAGGCATCTACAATTTTCATTTTGCTGCGTTAATCTAATAATTTTTGCACATGATATTAAAATACTCCATTCTGATTTAACGTATTAGATATAAATAATCAAATTCTTATGATCATAGTCGTGGATCAAAAATCCCTAAATATTTTTTAATGATTGGAATTTTCGTCCTGATATAATTCTTTTTATAATTGTTGTGATTTGATGGATATATAATTGATAGAGTTTTACGGATTATATCACCGCTATTGACCTTCAGAGTGGATAATATTCACATTTATTTAACTTATCGGATTTTAGATTCTTTTTGTCTCCGAGACCACGACAATAGATCTGCCTTACTAGTGTGGTTAATAAACATAAATGAAAAAGTATGTTATGAAATATAAATAAAAATTGGATTTACTATCACACCTTCTAAAATCTAACAACAAAAGAACTGTCTACAATTAACCAGACGTGCTAATATTCGAATTTATCCTTCAAATAAGATTTTATTCATACATTTGAGGATCTTCCTTTCCTGGTCTCATATCTTCTTGATAGATTATCAAAGCAGTAAATTTGTCAACTCCGTCTTTACTAATGGCAGTAAACTTAACATCGATTAACTGTTTTACATCTTCCTTTTTGAGAAATTCGTTTATGTTTTTTTCAAGTTCGGAAAGTTGTTGGTTGTCATAGATTTTTACTTTTGTCATAGTTTGTTTGGCCTTAAGAATCATATATTCTTTTTTTTATATAGATATACAATCAAAAGATCTGAAGACAAAGTCTCGGTATTTCTAACTAGTCAAATCTAATTTCTTTTTGAATCTAGATAACTGTAATATCAACAATAAACTAAATTACATAGGAGACGGCAATAGATTTCTGTCTGATCGGTAGAATCCTAGCTTATTCACTTGTCCGATTATACACAGCATCTATTTTAGAGTCATATTATTGGGAATTGGTAAATTCGATAAATTGTTAAATTATTGGAATCGATATCAGCTCTTCAAGTCGGTACAATTAAAGACTTTTCATCTTAAAACATTAATACCTGTTTCTATTCCAGGGTACCCTTCTCTTTCGAAAATAATAACCTAATATAACAACCACTATTACTATGACTATTAAAGAATAAGGAAATGGAACAAACAAAGATATCAAGAAACTTATCCCTACTGATATCCCAATCCACATAATCTGATTTAGAAGAAAACTTCTAGTTGTAATCATTATTGATAATGCATACCATATTTTTTTAAGTATGCACATTTCTAAAGGGATTGGGTAATCGAACAAGCAATAGAACAGAAGGTCTCCTTAATTTGGATAACCTTTATACATGAATTGATTAATTTTGATAACTACATAAATATAACAATGGCTTTCATAAAAATAACAAAGGCTTTTCAAGAAGATCTCAAAGATATCTTATCATTGCAGAAGCTAGCCTTTAGAAGTGAAGTAGATGTCTACAGTGATTTTGAAACTTCTCCACCGTTACTGCAAACACTGGAAGAAATATCTAGAGAGCTTCCAGAATCCATATTTCTAAAGGCAGTTGTAGAAAATGAGATAGTGGGTTCAGTTAGGGCACATCAAGTCAAGGAAACCACTTTTATCAAAAGGTTAGTTGTTAGTCCATCGTATCAAAATCAAGATATAGGAACAAAACTTATGAATTCAATTGAATATCACTTTAAAGATAATAAGAGATATGAATTATTTACAGGTCATAAAAGTATTAGGAATTTACATTTATATCGAAAGTTAGGATATAAAGAATTCAAAAGGATACATATTGACGAAAATCTTATAATGATATATTTAGAAAAGTTTGTATCGCACAAGTAATTCCTAATCTAATATTCAATAATAACAAAAAAAATGATGTTTTTGTTATTGCCAGTAATATAATCGTAGTTTGATTATTAACATCGTAAATGAAGAATACCGTCTTTTCCATCTTGATAGTCTGTAGTACCTAAAAGAATCTCTGTCGATAGTGCCAGTATCATCAGAGCATTGATATGATAACACATCAGAAAGAGATATTTTTATATCATCAGGACCACGAAACATATTTTACATCTTGAATATTCTGTTTAATAATGAAAAGTATATTTTTTGGGCTGGTTTCTATAGCATTGATCCTACTAATTTTTACATTATCAGAAAAAGAAATATCCCATAGTTCTTTTGCACAGTCAGTCGCAAACACCACTGATCAGATTAAGATTACGGGCGATAAACATCATTCGTTTATTTCGATAAAATCAAATCCAACTACAAAAGTTACTAATTCAACTCTATCGCAAGAACCTGAACCGCCTGCTCAAACGCTTGATGTTAATAATAATGATGAGATTATTTTAAATTTATTATCACAGGTAATAGAAAACAAACTTGAAAAGGTTAAATCAATAATTGAAATCCTAAGCACATTACCAGAAATAAGGAACCTACCATATGCCACTCACATCCAATCAGACACAGATGGAATACCTGGAATTCCATCTGAATTGGATATATAAAAAAGACAAATAGCAAATTACATATTATCAGAATATCCTCAAGATATAGTGTCAGTATTTTTTCAACTTCCCAATGGAGATGTTTATTTACTAGAACCATATGAACGTCAACAAAATTTATCCTCTTCAAATTTGTCATTTAGAGATTATTACCAAGGTGTAATAGCCACAAACGATACATTTCTTGGCAACGTAATTGTATCAGCCTCATCAGGCTTAAAACAGGTGCAGTTTGCTGTACCTCTCTATAATGAGAATTCTTTTAAAAAGAATAATAGCAATACAGAAACTAGCATTTCTGGCATCTTATCAACAGGCTTGAACCTACAATCATTTGCTAAAATATTAGGATCTGTAAATCTTACCCATACCAACAATGAAAGGATTGTATTATTAGACGGAAATGGGAGCATTGTTGCAGCCTCTAGTAAGAACCTGACAAACTTGGATTATGAAAATGAGATATTTACAGACACGAAATCCTATAAACTTGCACTAAATGGGAAGAACGGAACGATACTAGAAGAGATAAATGGAGCACATAAGAGCATAACATACTCTCCGGTTAATGCCTTTTCTAATACTTGGGTTCTTCTATTAATAAAAGATTATCAGATGATGATATAATCTATTATTATCTTTTTGATCAACAAGAACCACCATTTGAGTTACTATTTGTTGATTGTTTTGTTTTATATATAAATCCAAATACACAATGTGTTATGAAGATATATTACAATAATTTTTGATACAATAAGGCAAATGAATCATGATTATCTGCACTTGCATCAATCCATGGATTGATATAGGACAAGAGCTGGATTAAGAGCTGATTTGTATTTTTTATGTATGAAAATTTAACGGAGACAATATTACCAAATTAAGGGAAGATCTAATCCAACTTTTCTGGATATGCAATATTCTTATTTGCCAATTTTGTCTAACTCCGATTCCTCTATCAAATTTATATCCATATACAATGTAGATTAAAGCGTATGTGAAACAAAGTAGATCAAATTCAATTACCTAATATCCTTACAATGATAAACAGAGGATCCCGGAGATTTATCTTCATTAGTAACATAACAAGTAATCTCCCTATTAGTTATCAGATGAAGTGTGAAAAACAAAAATCTGAATAAGTTAATCCGAGTCTACTAAATTCTATAGAATCACACATTTGACGGATAATTCTACCACGGTTCTATCTGTCCATCATAGAAGAATCCTCCACTAGGACCATTATCGGGTAATAAGCATGCCCATACAACACCTTTAGCACCTTCTTCTACAGGTCGCCCTCCTTTTCCACCCATGTCTGTTGCTGTCCAACCGGGGTCAACTGAATTTACAAGTATATTAGTTCCTGATAATTCAGAGGCCAATTTTTTTGTTAACGCATTGAGAGCCACTTTAGAAATTCCATACGCTGGCGCTCCTCCATTCATAAAATGTAACGAGCCTGCACCACTAGATACATTTACTATACGACCGTAATTGTTTCTTTTCATAAGTGGTATGAACGCTTGGCAAAGTAGCCAGGGACCATATAGATTAGTTTCAAGGGCTTGGTTGACAATATCCAAGTCAGCGTTTATAGTAGATTGATTTGAGTCATACAATATAGCAGCATTATTGACAAGGACTTCTAGACGTGAAAATTTTTTTTCAATTGCATTGCAGACACTTACTATATTTTCTTTATCTGATACATCAAGTTTGTGGAAAACTACATCCAGTCCCTGCTCTGTTAACTCTTTTGCAGCACGTTCGCCTTTTGTACGGTCGCGGGCAGTCAGTATGACTTTTAATCCCAATTGCGAAAGTTGCTTAGCTGTTTCCAATCCTATTCCCCTATTTGCTCCTGTAACAAGGGCAATCTTTTTATCAAATTTGGGCTTCACACTTAATCTGATAAACAATGCTTTAATACATTTGACTCATCACAAATTCGGTATTTTCGGCGGTTGTTGATCCAACTCAAATACAAATAAGGTAGTATCCTATTTTCGTTACTCTAAATAGTATCTTAATGAGTTCGGTGGAAAGAGTCACAGCTCTGATACTAATCCATTCAGGAATTTAATAATGATAAACAAGTTTTTGATATCATATTTGATGGATGGATAGATGGAGGTTATTGATATGGTATATGATTAATATATCAAGGAGGAGATCAGACAAACTTACATTACATTGCCTATGGGGACTTTTCAAATAGCAATTATTATTTTGTTTAGAATTTAAAATTACATCTATATGATGTAAGTATTTAAATTTAAACAGCGTTAATGATTATTTTTCATATCTAATATAGCAAAATATATCAATCCACTTTCATAAATGAAAGATTATCCATAATTAAATTACTAAGCATTGAATTTTCGTTGTTATAGAAAAAAAATTTATTACTAAATTACTAAGAAGATGTTTTCAATTTTCGAGCCGAAGGATATGCCCAAGCAATAGGGTTAAAATAATAAATAAAAATATACTTAATATCAGATAAAAACGGTAATACTCTCTTTTTTCACAAGGGTTTTATTAAGTAATTTAGCATTAAAGATATGAAAGCTTTTGACTTGATGTCTACAGATGTGGAAGCTGCTAGAGAAAATGCTAGCATTACAGAAATTGGTACAAGATTGATATTACGATCAATTAATGGAATGCCCATCATACAAGAGGATGGTAAAGTTATAGGTATATTAACTATCATTGACATTCTTAGGGCAATCAAGGATAATAAAGATCTAGATACACTTAGAGCACGAGATCTAATGACAAACGATCCTAAAATAGTAAACCAACAGACAGATATGATAGAAATAATTGGATTAATGGACAAAGAAGGAATTGAGATGGTGCCAGTTGTAGATGAAGATAACGATAATAGATTAATTGGAGTAGTATCAAGAAAAGACATAATAGAAGAAAAGTTTAATGAAAAATTCGTTACTTTGGGTATGAAAAAAACCATAACAAAGACTCTTGGTAAATAAAATTTAAATTTGTAATAGCCCCTCTAAAAGTCTAAAATTTTTGTTAATAGATAATGAAATCTTTTATCTAGTATCAGTTTACAAACCTGTCAGATAAAGGTTCTTTCTCCATATTAATAGTTCTGTTTAATTCTAATAATAAGCCATACAAATTCTCTTCAAACTCTTCAAATGGAAGATGAGTTGAATATATAGTATATTTTGAGCAAACTTAAGTAAGGTTATACTTTAAACATTATCTTTGGAGACTAAAAAAATAGATAGTATCGAGGAAATAAATACAAATTTTGTCAAACTATTTAATGGCACCTTGGATGGTTGGAAAATGATCGGGAATGGTAGCTTTGCAATAATATTTGAAGATGAAGATGCTAAAAAGCAACATCCCATACTCAAGACCCAGGGAGGTATGGGATTGCTATGGTATTATAAAAAGAAATTCAAAGACTTTATCCTCAAACTTGAATGGAGGGTTACCCATCTTGAAGATAACTCAGGTATATTTGTAAGATTCTCAGATCCTCAAGGTGATCCTTGGAACGCTGTGAATAGTGGATATGAGATACAGATTGACGACCTAGCCTTACCCAACAAAGAATCAGTTTACATGACTGGTGCTATCTATGGTTTTATAGGACCATATAAAGTTGCATCAAAACCTGTTGGAAGTTGGAATAATCTTTATGTTTCTGTAAAAGGTCAGATTTATACGGTTATCATAAATGAAGAAAAAGTGATATATAGTTTCCATGGGAATCGAAATAGAGAAGGGTACATAGGATTGCAAAACCATGATGACAAATCAAGGGTTTATTTTAAAAATATCTTTATAAAAGAAACACCATAAAAGTTCCTCATGGAGTATAAAATTCTTTGTCCATTTTAGACCAAAGACTTCACGATACAGATTTGCTTAGACAAGTAAGTTCAGTAGAAAAAGTCATAGGTCTGAGGGGAATCCACCAATTTTATGGTTCTATGATTGAACTCTTTCTAGAAGCGAATATCTAAAACAATAATTTTTTAATATATATAGTTACTATAGCAGGATACTGATTCTGGAAATCGTGAGTATTTTCTCATGGGTTTGTTAACCAGTCCGACGAATCAGGTTCAGCATGTTACAAGAATTTAGTCGCACACTTGATGATACCGAGATTAATGAGGTCTTAAATTTCAAATGCGAGCGCGACTCAAGCTGTGCGGAATATATCATACAATAAAACACGATCAGTCACTCATCTGAGTCATTATTACATTCGGATTGTAAATAGGTTTATTCACCAATCACTTGCAATATAATTTTCCGTTCCCTGGGTCTTGTATCCATCTCTACCAACACTATCTGTTGCCAGGTGCCAACTGTCAGTTGACCTTCTATAATAGGAATGGCTAAGCTTGGACCAATCAAAGAGGCTCTAACATGTGAGTGTCCATTTCCATCATGCCAGGTATTATCATGGGCGTATTCAACGTCTTTAGGAGCCAGTCTTGACAACATTTCTGGGAAGTCCTTTTGCAATCCCGGTTCGTACTCTATTGTGGTGATTGCTGCAGTTGATCCGACAACAAAAACTATAACAGCCCCGCTTTCTATTTTGCTTTTCTCAACAATCTTTGATACTCGATCTGTAATATCAATAATCTCATTTTCTTTTTTTGATCTGATCTGAATTATGCTTGTTAACACGGTCATATTTTGTGCCAACACTTTGGAATATTTTTATAAATTATAAAATTTTTCTATTAAGCAGGTTCGGTTGTATATGAAACAGATTTGGCCTGAATTTGAAACTCAGTTTTGTGATACTGAATAAAGCCTATCTCAGTTATAGGTAGTATCAAGTAAATTGAAAATTAATTAGAAGACAAACGACACCTAACAAATCAAATTCCGTATAAACTATGGTTATAAATTTGCAATTATGATCAATGATTATATACTTTGTTACTAATTTATTGATACATCTTGTTCACTGAATCTAGCAAGTTTTATCAAGATTCAATGAAGCACTGAAATACAAGTTTTGTCATTGTGAAAAACCAATGACAAAATAACACGTATTAAAATGATTACTTATCACTTTAAGGATTTTAAAATTAGGTATAGGATAATTCATGTATCAAATAATAAAAAAATCAAAATCAGGTTTTAAGGAAATTAGAATAATGCTATATTTTCATTGAATTTAACTATAAATCTTAAAGTGAATGTTGATATCCACTAAGAAGAAAAGAGTAAAGCCTAATTGTAAAGTTCAGATAAAGGGGCACCTTAAGTTAAAAAGGATAGCACTATTTCAAATAGATTTAGGGCATGAGAACATTGACACATTTAGTCAACTTCGTTTAAGATGATAAAAGTTAGGCAATACTATAATGTATTTTTGTATAACCTTATAAAGTATAATAATAAGAAAAATTATATGTATAAAACAAACTTATTTGTAATATTAGGCATAATAGCCGCAACGTCGACATTAGTGGGAGGAGCAATGACTGCACCTGTTTTTGCAGTGTTCCATGAACAAATAACCGAGGGGATTAGTAATATGACAGGTGGAATGGGAACGGAAAACACCAGTGGAGGAATGAACAACACTAGCGGAGGAATGAACAACACTAGCGGAGGAATGAACGGTTCTACAGGTATGATGGATAATTCAACGATGCAATAATTAGTAACTTTATCCGTTTAAACCTATTTCAACTTTTAACGACTTTTCTTTAGTTTTGTATCCTACTTTATGGTATATACGAACTGCAGCCATTACTTCAGGTGCATTATCAATTGAAAGTCTTGTTAAATCTCAACTTTTTGAATCTGTTTCTTTAATCCTAGTCATTGATATTTTCGACACCGTTGGAAAAACTCATCGATGTTACGAGTTGGACACAAATTAATCTGAAGATCGGTTTTTCAGTTTTAGTCAAGTATTTAAAGGCTGAAACAAATAGTCGCTTAGGTTCTGATTTGCATTAAGCGCATCTTAATAGAATTTTTAGAATTCAATCTATATGTATTTTATATAATGTTATAATAATACGATATTATAATCAACACAATTAGTCAATTAAAAGAAGTAAGTATTTGTATATTCGCAGCAGTATTATTAACCTCTATTATTGAAATGAAAAATGTATATGCTCAAGATACGGCCTTACAAACATTTGACACCCCAGAATTTAAAATAAACTATCCCTCAACCTGGGAGATAGCTCCAAAAAATTCAACCTTTCCGTATTATGGTTCTAATACTGCTGTAGTTTTCAAACCCACAGGTGAAACAAGCCCTCTAAATATTACTTACCTTAGTATTTCTCCGCTTCGGGTGGGCATATCTATAGATAATACAACACTAACAGTATCACGGGATAGTTTAGACAAAATTGTTGCAGAAGAGATTGCATTTCTACAAGATCCAGCATCATTTTATGGTGATCTTAATGTTGAAATCCTTAAAAATAATGCAACAACGGTGGACGGTTTACCTGCCAAAGAATTAACATATTTTATTCATGATCTTGGAACATTTGATATGGAAACGATTGTGATTCATGAAAATAAACAATATCAATTACATTTCACTACACCTAAATCAAAAATTTCAGAAACGTTACCCGTAGTTCAACAAATAATAAAGAGCTTTATGTTCAACGCGTAATTTTTTTAATTCCATTATGATGGTAGCAGAAATCAATAGCTATCAAAATTCATAGAAATCATGATAAATAAAATTATGTTCATTATTCTCACTTCTTAAAATATGGTTTCAGCAGTATTGTTTTCTTATGGTAATTTCCTTATATGGAACATCGATCATTTCGGATGCAAGTATTCAAGTGATAAACCGTTCATACAAATGATTATTGCTTCTTATTTTACTATAGTTAGTCTTATTTCATAGTTTAACTAAAGAACAATGCAGAAAAATATTATAGATGATTGTTTCGAATTTATAACGTATAACTATATTTTCTTATTATCTTCATTAATTAATATATAAAATATTTTAACTTGATACATTAAGTCTAAAATGTTAAAGTTAAAAAACACTAACAAAACTACACTAGTATTAATAGTAGCCATATTTGCAGCCATTATGACAGTCGGTCCTTCCGTATCAGGTTTTCAAAGTGTGTTTGCACACTATGGAGTAGACAAGGATGACTGTAAAGATGATGAAGACTATTATGAAGACCACGAAGAAGCATGTGACAAAAACTTGGAAAAACATTATGGAAAGGATTATGATGGTAACTTTGCTTCACAGGCAATAGGCCAAGAACAAGATTCTGAACAAAACAGCCAAGTAGTATCAGGCGAAGACACAGTAGCCTCTGGCAACAACATCAACATCCAAAACCAAGAAAACTCTGGGAATAATGCATTAGCTCAAAGTAGCGGTGATGATGACGATGGCGATGGTAATAATGCAAGACAAGGAATTGGTCAATCTCAATCCAGCGAACAAAACAGCCAAGTAGTATCAGGCGAAGACACAGTAGCCTCTGGCAACAACATCAGCTTCCAACCAAGAAAACTCCGGGAATAACGCCGCAGCACAGGATTAATCCCTTCTTTTTTTATTTAAGAATTATTAAACACATCAACGATTTCTAGATGATATGAATGAAAAAATCTTCATTTAGAAGAGATCGTTTGGAAATTTACTATTGTTTATATTTTGCAATCAATAACAAATGTAATGAGAAATATATGTGATATGAAATCTATTGTAATAATAACAATATATTTGATAATAGGATCGATTTTTATTTTTATATATCAAACTCCTGTAGCAATAGGCCAAGGCATCGAAAACGATACCTCACCATCTAACCGATGGCCAAACATAATGTCCAATGTAAAGACATTTGTAGTTGAGAACGCTACATTTCCCAAAATAGATGATTCTGCATTTATACATCCTTTTGCAATAATAATTGGTGATTGTTCGATCGGAAAGAAGGTGTTGGTTGCCCCCACTGCTGTTTGTAGAGCTGATGAAGGTATACCAATTCATGTTGGTGATTATTCAAATATTCAGGATGGAGTCATATTACATGCTCTTGACGCTGTTAGAAACGGTACCAATGTTGATAACAAGCGATTCTCAGAGCAGGGTGAGAAACTTATAGGAAATGATACAAGATTTGATAAAGGGTTTGCGATATACATCAGCGGAAATGTAAGCTTAGCACATGATTCACTTGTACATGGACCAGTGTGGATTGGAAACAATACATTAGTAGGTGTAAAAAGTGCTGTACTTGATTCAAAGATAGGTAACAATGTTGTAATAAGAGTCGGCAGTATCATAACAGGAGTTGAAATTCCTGACAATACATTGGTTCCTCCAGGCAGTATTTTGACTAGCCAATCACAAGTTGCTAAATTGCCATCTGTGATTGGAAGTCCAAGTCAAAATCTTAATCAAGGAGATCTACAGAATAGCCAAGCCCTTGCAACCGCATACGATAGTGCAAATCTTGAATAAGAGTAAAGCCTAGGTTACTTGCGAGTTATCGGTAATGAAGTAATCAGTATATGTTGTTTGTTTATAGACATTGAATCCACTATTTCTTAGAGACATTTAAAAAGTAGTCTCTAAGTATGGGTAATTCTCAAACAAATGAATATAGAGGCGTGCTAAGCGCTGCACAGAAGGAATTTAGAAACAAGAAGAGATCATTCTATCAATCCGCTGTGTAATGACTCTAGCACCGGCCTTATTCTCTTTGTTAGTTTCATTTATGTCTAGCCTATACTAATTATATAAATCTAAAATAGAACTCGGATCAGCCAAGTCAAAAAAAATAGTATCAATCCTTTTACTGAATTTCAATGAGCACTTAACTTTAGCTTTGTAATTATACAATTGTGATCAAGGCATAAATTCACCAAAACAATATAATTTCAATGAACAATTTTTCATTTATCTTTTTAGCTATAATATCTACAATCATACTAGCAAGTGGTAGCATGGTAACAGATGCTTTTACTAGCGCATCTGCTAGCGTATCGTATTGTCCCCCAATATGCTTGGATGAGGTACAACAACATGTAAATGATGCAAAAGATGCTCTAAACGATGGAAAAATCGTTGAGGCAGCATCCGAGTTAGATATAGTCAGTAGTTTGCTTGATCAAATAGATGATATGACTAGTAGCAGTAATTCGGACGAGGACGGTTAAAAGTCACAAAACAACAATATATTAATTCAAGATAACAATACAAATATCTTTTTTTTATCAAATATTGACCATACAGAGTATCTAGTGATAGCAATATTTCTTTCATTTGAGATGAGAATCACTAAATCTCAGCAGCATGACGGGTATTGTCGTCTTACATCCTTGATTTTAAACATACGTAAAATTTGGTATGGAGAGGATTTCACGATTTGCAATTAAACAGTTAATGTAGTTAATTTCAAACATATTAGTGTAGATTTCTAAGTCAGTTCTTGGGAACTGCTCCATATGGTATAAGGGTTCGGCGGAGATCATGTAGAATTCCATAGATAATAAGATTTGCCCCCTTCCGGCTGATGACTTGGTTGACAAACCACATTATTTAATCCTATTACTGGAGTTTATTTGGATAACTGCACAAGAATATGCATTAAGTATACAGTTATATCCAAAATAAAAGTAATCTTGATTTAATTATGATATAGATTTAAATAAGTTTGTAAAAATTATAACAATATTCATTTTATAGGTAAAACCTAGATATATAAACTGTTATTTATATAGTTTGTTAC
>Ga0196965_1000984_pt1 | contig 12592 bp, 7 predicted proteins | sample S1_20metaG_FD_148668 | JGI IMG/M metagenome (GOLD analysis project Ga0196965, IMG submission 148668) | Soil microbial communities from Anza Borrego desert, Southern California, United States - S1_20 | ecosystem: Environmental > Terrestrial > Soil > Desert | place: USA: California | collected... | reverse complement strand
CGGCCGACGCCCCACCGACCCCGCGCCCGGAGCAGCCGCCGGCGGACGTCGTAACGCTGCCCGTGCCGGCCGCCGCCCTGGCGATCGAGAGCCTCCCGGCGGTGCGGTCGTGACCGCCGTCCTCGGAGCCCGCCCGACGGGGGACCTGCGGACGACGCTGCGCCGGCTGGCCGCCGCGCAGAAGGGTGCGTCCGGCGCCCCGGCCTACTCCCGCTTCGTCAACCGGCCGCTGGGCCGGCTGTTCGCCGCGCTGGCCTTCCACGCCGGGCTCACGCCGAACGCGGTCACCGCGGTCAGCGCCGCGTTCACGACCACCGGGATCGCGCTGCTCGCCGTCGTGCCGCCGTCGGTGCCGATGGGGCTGGCCGTCGCCGCCTGCCTGGTGCTCGGCTACGCGCTGGACGCCGCCGACGGCCAGTTGGCCCGGCTGCGCGGCGGTGGCTCGCCGGCGGGGGAGTGGCTGGACCACATGGTCGACGCCGCCAAGATCGCCAGCCTGCACCTGGCGCTGCTCATCGGCCTCTACCGGTTCGAACCGCTCGGGCGGACCGCCTGGCTGCTGGTGCCCCTCGGGTTCTCCGTGGTGGCCGTCGTGCACTTCTTCGCGACGCTGCTCAACGAGGCGCTGCGGGCCCAGCACGGGGCGGCGACGCGCGCCACGCCGTCGGGACGGCGACCGGGGGGCCTCCGGTCGCTGCTGACCGCACCGACCGACTACGGCGTGCTGTGCCTGGCCTTCCTGCTCCTGGGGGCGCCGGGCCTCTTCGCCGCCGTGTACACCGCACTGTTCGCCGCCACCGCGAGCTATCTCCTGCTCGCGATGGGGACGTGGTACCGCGAGATGAGAGGGCTGGCCCGATGAGCACCGGCACACCCGGTCGGATCCCGCGGGGGTCGCGGCGGCGCAGGCTGCTCACCGCGGTGGCCGCGGCCCTGGTGGCCGCCGCGCTGCTGGCCGTGGCGCTCGTCGCAGGACGTGGGGGCACGGAGCCGGCCGGCTCGGGGCCGTCAGCCGCGACGGCCCCCGCGGAGGCCACGGGCACCGGAGAGCCCACCGCTCCCGCCGGCCCGTCGCCGAGCGTGCCGCCGGCACCGTCGCCGACCGGCGACCCCGCCGCGCTCACCGGCGACCCCGCTGAGCTGCCGCCGAGCCTCCCGGCGGTCGCGCTCGACGCGACGGCCGCGGTCGGCGACGGGGTCACCGGGTCGCTGCAGTCCCTCGACGCCGTCGAGGGGACCGCGACCGGCCCGGGCAACGTCGCCGGCCCGGCGCTGCGGGTGACCGTGCGGCTGGAGAACGGCACGGCCGGGCCGGTGTCCCTGGACGGCGCCGTGGTCACCATGGCCCACGGAGCCGCGCAGACCCCCGCCTCGCCCCTCGACGACCCGGCCGCGGTGCCCCTGTCCGGCGTCCTCGAGCCGGGGGACAGCGCCGTGGGCGTCTACGTCTTCACCGTGGCGGACGACGCCCGCGAGACGGTCACCGTCTCCGTCGGCTACCGGCCCGGCGCCCCCTACCTGGTGTTCACCGGAGCGGCGGACTGACCCTGCCACTGCTCGACCCGACCGACGGGGCCCCGGCGCGAGCCGGGGCCCCGTCGGCGTTCCCGGGCCGACTCGCGTGACGCAGAGTCACCTCGTGCGGGTGAACTTCCCGCACGGAGCGGGGCCTGTCACCGCATCAGGGGATCCCGGCCTCTCCTTCGTCACGCTTAGTGTTCGCCGGTCGGCCCCCTGGGGCCGGCGTGCGAGCTGGACGAACCGGGGGGATGCACCAGATGTCTGCACGGACCACCGCGGCGCCGAGGGCGCTGCTGGCGGCGCTGGTCGCCGTACTCATGATCGCCGGCGTCCTCGGCGGGTTGCCGTCGGGCACGGCGCGGGCTGACTCGGCACCGCGGGTCCCGGCCGACCCGGCCACCCCGACGACGGTCACCGCGGACCCGCTGCCCACCGTGCAGATCGACGGCGTGGTGTGGTCCCAGGCCGTCGTCGGCACCACGGTGTACGCGGCCGGCAGGTTCACCAGCGCCCGGCCGGCGGGTGCCCCGGCGGGGACGTCGGAGACGCCGCGCGGCAACCTGCTGGCCTACGACATCCGCACCGGGGTGCTGCAGACCTCCTTCGCGCCCCAGCTCAACGGCCAGGCGCTCACGGTCACCGCCTCGCCGGACGGCTCACGGGTCTACGTCGGCGGTGACTTCACCGAGGCGGACGGGCAGCCCCGCTCCCGGATCGCGGCCTACAGCACCGCCACCGGCCAGCTCCTCACCGACTTCCGGCCGGCCGCCAACGGCCCGGTCCGGGCCATCGCCGCCACGAACGCGACCGTCTACCTCGGGGGCAGCTTCACCGCCGTGGGGTCGACGGGCCGGAACCGGCTCGCCGCCGTCTCCGCCGCCACCGGTGCGCTGCTGCCGTGGGCTCCCCAGCCGGGCGTGGGCCCGACCACCGGCAACAAGGACGGGAGCACCGCCACCAGCAACGCCGTGCTGGCGCTCGTGGTCACCTCCGGCGGCTCGCAGGTGGTGGCCGCCGGCCGCTTCGACACCCTCAACGGCACCAAGGCCACGGGCGTCGGCGCGCTGGACGCGGCCACCGGCGCGACCCGGCCGTTCGCGGCCAACCGGTACATCACCAACCAGGGCGTCAACGCGGCGATCTGGAGCCTGAGCACCGACGGCACCAACGTCTACGGCACCGGCTACAACTACTTCGGCCCGGGCTCCCTCGAGGGGCTCTTCGCCGCGAGTGCCGACGGCGGCGCGGTGCGGTGGTTCGTCGACTGCTACGGCGACAGCTACTCGACCTACGCCACCGGTGGGGTCGTGTACTCGGCGTCGCACGCGCACGACTGCCGCAACATCGGCAGCTTCCCCGAGCAGACCCCGCGGTACCACATGTTCGGCAACGCCTTCAGCGTGGCGGCCGCGGGCACGAACACCGGGGGCGGCGTCCTGGCCGGTCAGCCCGCGCCGGCCCACCAGGCCTGGGGGCCGGTGTTCACCCCCGGCACCTTCACCGGCCAGGGCCAGGCGGGCTGGACGGTCACCGGCAACGGCGACTACGTCGTCTACGGCGGCGAGTTCCCGGCGATCAACGGCGTGAAGCAGCAGGGGCTGGTCCGCTTCGCCGTTCCGTCGATCGCGCCGAACAAGGTCGGCCCCAAGACCGACGCCGCCTTCGCGTCGACGGCCACGATGGTGCGCGGCGCGGTCCGCCTCACCTGGAAGGCGGTCGCCGACGCCGACAACGAGCACCTCACCTACCGCGTCCACCGCGACAGCGAGGCCTCCGCTCCGGTGTGCGAGGTCACCCAGCCCTCGCTGTGGTGGCGGCTGCCGACGTACGGCTGCGCCGACACCGGCGCGACGGCCGGGTCGCACCGCTGGCTGGTCACGGTGACCGACCCCTTCGGCAACCGCAGGGCGTCGGCCTGGACGACCGCCACGGTGCCGGCGGGCAGCGTCGGCACGCCGCGGCCCTACCAGCAGGCGGTCACCGCGGACGGCGCGATCGACACCTGGTCGCTGGGCGAGCCCTCGGGCACCACCGGCTGGGACTACACCGGCGCGATGGACCTGACCGTGAACTCCGGCGTGACCCGCAACGTCCCCGGCGCGATCCGCGGTGACCGCGACACCGCCACCCAGTTCAACGGCGGGACCACCGGCTTCGCGGCCACCCGCACCGCCATCGCCGGACCGCAGGTCTTCAGCCTGGAGAGCTGGATCCGGACGACGACCACCAAGGGCGGCAAGATCATCGGGTTCGGCAACTCGAACACCGGCACCAGCCCGCAGAACGACCGCAACGTCTACATGGACACGACCGGGCGGGTCTTCTTCGGCGTCTGGCCGGGGGCGACGCGCACGGTCAACAGCACCGCGCCGTACAACGACGGCCGGTGGCACCACGTCGTGGCCACGCTGAGCCGGGCGGGGATGGCGCTCTACGTCGACGGCGTGCGCGTCGCCGCCCGCACCGACACGGTCAGCGCCGAGCGCAGCACCGGGTACTGGCGGATCGGTGGCGACACGTCCTGGGCCGGCGCGCCCTTCTTCGCCGGCCAGATCGACGAGGTCGCGGTCTACCCGTCCGCGCTCTCGGCGCAGCAGGTCGCCGCCCACCACAGCCTCGGCAGCACCGGCCAGGAACCCAACGCCGTCCCCACCGCGGCCATGACGACCTCGACCAGCGACCTGACCGTGTCGGTCGAGGGCTCGGGATCCGGCGACCGCGACGGCCGGATCGTCTCCCACACGTGGGACTTCGGCGACGGCGCCACCGGCACCGGGGTCACCGCGGCGCACACGTACTCGACGGCCGGCACCTACCGGGTGCAGCTGACGGTCACCGACGACCGGGGTGCCACCGGGACGACCGCGCGCGACGTGACGGTGTCGCCACCCCCCACCGGACCCGGTTCGGTCGCCGCGGACACCTTCGGGCGGGCGGTGAGCACCGGTTGGGGTGTGGCCGACGCCGGCGGGCCGTGGACCATCGGCGGCGGCGGGACCAACGCGTCGGTGAGCGGCGGGGCCGGCAGCCTCACCGCGGCCCCCGGGCGGAGCACCACCGCGCTGCTGGGTGCGGTCGACCGGACCGACGTCGCCCTGCAGGCCGCCGTGGTCCTGCCGGAGGCGCCGACCGGCGGCGGCACGTTCGTCAGCCTGGCCACCCGACGGGTGGGGACCAGCGACTACCGGGTCAAGCTGAAGTACAGCCCGACCGGAGCGGTCCAGGCGTCCCTGGTGGCCGTCGTCGACGGAGTGGAGCGATCCCTGGGTGCGTACCCGGTGGCCGGTACCTCCGCGGCCGGCCGGTCGCTGACCGTGCGCTTCGAGACCAGCGGCACCGGGCCGACGACCCTCAGGGTGAAGGCGTGGCCCACCGGCACCGCGGAGCCGGCGGACTGGGCGCTTACCCGGACCGACGACACGGCCACGCTGCAGCGGCCGGGTGCCCTGTTCCTCCAGCAGTACAACTCCGGCACCGCGACCGCACCGTCCACGCTGCGCGTCGACGACCTGCGGGCCGAGCAGCCCGGCGCGGTCACCGCGCCGCAGCCCGCGCCGGAGCCGGAGCCGCAGCCGCAGCCGGAGCCGCAGCTGAACCAGGCGCCGACCGCGGCCTTCACCGCCGCGGGCGACGGCCTGGCGGTCACCGTGGACGGCTCGGGCTCCACCGACCTCGACGGCGACGTCGTCACGTGGGCCTGGGACTTCGGCGACGGCACCACCGGCAGCGGCGCGACCGCGGCGCACACCTATGCCGCGGCCGGGACCCACCGCGTGCGGCTGACGGTCTCCGACGACCGCGGCGCGACGGGCACCGTCGAGCGGTCGGTGACCGTGGCCGCGCCGGACGCGGTGCGCCCGCTGGCGGCCGACGCCTTCGACCGCACGGTGGCCTCCGGCCTCGGGGCAGCCGACGCGGGTGGGCCGTGGTCGGTGTCGGGCGGGACGACGTCGGTCTCCGGCGGAGCCGGGCACCTGGAGGTCCCCGGGGCCGGCCGGTCGACTGCGGCCTGGCTCGGTTCGGTCTCGGCCGGGGACGTGGCTGCGCAGGCGACCGTCTCGCTGGCCTCGACGCCGACCGGAGGAGGGACCTTCGTCTACCTGACCGCGCGGAGGACCGCCTCCGGGCACTACCGGACCGTGGCGAAGCTCCTGGCCGACGGCCGGGTGAGCGTGGGCCTCTCCCGGGTGGTCGCCGGTACGGAGACGACGCTGCGGTCGGTCGTCCTCACCGGGGTCACCTACCGTCCGGGCACGGACCTGCACGTCCGGCTGGACGTCTCGGGTGCCGAGACGGCCACCCTCAACGCCAAGGCGTGGCTCGCCGGGACGCCGGAGCCGGAGGGCTGGCAGGTCACCGCGACCGACAGCACGGAGCAGCTGCGCGGCGCCGGCGGGGTCGGGGTGACGGCCTACGTGTCCGGGTCGGCGACCGCGGTCCCCGTCCGGGTCGACGTCGACGGCTTCTGGGCCGGCGTCGCCGGGAGCGCGCCGCCCGCTGCGTGACCGTCCGGTGGGAGGTCCGGTCCCCGGCCCGGACCTCCCACCGGCTCACCCCTCGGGATGAGGCCGTCCCCCGGGACGGCGTCCGCGCCGTTCGGGGGTGGCACTGTCGTCCTGCTCCGTGCCGCGCGGAGCGGGCGGGGGACGAAGGGGGCGCGGTGCGCATGGGGGAACAGGTCGCCGGCCTCGGCCGGGGGAGCAGGCGGTGACCGTGGCTGCCACCGCGCCGGCCACCCCGGTCGCCGAGCGGCGTCGGGTGCTCGCCGGCGCGGCCCGCAGCGCCGGGGTCAGGCTGCTCGTGCTGCCGGTGTCGGCGCTGCTGGGCATCGTGGTCACCCGGCTGGTGATCGAGAACTACGGCACCGCCGCCTTCGCCCAGTACGGCCTGCTGGTCGCCATCGGCGCGCTGCTGCCCTTCGCCGACCTCGGCCTGTCCGCGGCGGTCATGAACGCCGTCGCGGCGTCGGACTCGCCGGCCACGGACGAGCGGGTGCTCCGGGTGCTGGTCACCGCGGTGCGCGTGCTCCTCGGCTCCGCGGCCGTCCTCGTCCTCGTGGCGGTGGGCATCACCACCGCCGGGCTGTGGCCGGCCCTCCTCGGGGCCGGGCTGCTGCCGGGCTCCGGGCCTCCGGTCGCCCTGGCCTGCGTGCTGCTCATCGCAGTGACGCTGCCCGTGGCGATCGGCCAGCGGATCCTCTCCGCGCTGGGCCGCAACCACGTCTCGATCGCCGTCCTCGGCCTGCAGACGCCGCTGGTCCTCACCGCCCTGCTGCTCCTGCTGTGGTGGGAGGTCCCCGCGGGCCCGGCCGTTGCGGTGCTCGCCTACGCGGCCACGCTGCTGCTCTCGGTGGTGTGCTGCGTCCTCGCCGCCCGCCGCCTGCGGCCCGTCGCGGGGGAGGTGCTCCGCCGGGTCCCGCGGGTGCGCTCCTCCCGTGGCGCCCGGGTCCTGGACGTCGCCTGGCCGATGCTCGTGCAGATGGTGGCGCTGCCCCTGGCGATGCAGACCGACCGGATCGTGCTCAGCCACCGCGCCGACGCGGCGGCGCTGGCCGAGTACAACCTCGCCGCGCAGGTGTTCACCCCGATCTGGGCGGTGGTCAGCGCCGCGGGGGTGACGCTGTGGCCGGTGTACGCGCGCGCCCGGGCCCGCGGCGAGCAGGAGTCGCCGCTGCCGATGGCCGGCGTGTTCGGCGGGCTGGCCGCCGTCTTGGCCGGCGGGATGGCGCTGGCCTCCCCCTGGCTGGCCGACCTGGCCTCGGGCGGCCGGATCGAGCTCGGCGGGTCGCTGGTGGCGGCCTTCGCGGTGCTCATGGTCCTGCAGGGGCTGAAGTACCCCCTCGGGATGTTCATGACCGACGCGGCGGGGTTGCGCTTCCAGGCGCTGACGATCGTGCTGGCGCTCCCCGTCAACGTCGGGCTCTCCTGGTACCTGGCCGCCCCGCTGGGCGCCGCCGGCCCGGTCCTCGGCTCGGTGGTCGGGGTCGCCTGCTCCCAGGTGCTGGCCAACCACCTCTACGTGCGCCGGAGGCTCCGGCGCACCGATCGGACGGACGCATGACCGAGACCGGCGCACCGCCGACCCCGGACGGCGGCGGGCTCATCGGCGTCGTCGTCGTCAACTACGCCTCCTCGCAGCTGCTGGCGGCCAACCTCGCCGCCCTGGACCTCAGCGGGGTGCCCGCGACCGTGGTGGTGGTGGACAACCACTCCTCCGCCGCGGAGCGGGCCGCCGTCACCGAGCTGGCCGACCGGCACGGATGGCACCTGGTGGCCCTGCCGGACAACCGGGGCTTCGCCGCCGGCGTCAACGCCGGCATCCGCGCCGCGCGGGCGGCCGGGTGCGTCTGCCACCTGCTGCTCAACCCCGACGCCGTGGTCACCGCCGACGTCGTGGCCGAGCTGCGCCGGCACGTGCTGGCGCAGCCGACGGCGCTGGTCAGCCCGCGCATCCGGACCTCCGGCGGCGCCGACTTCTTCGCCGGCTCCCGGCTGTTCCTCGACAGCGGGCGGATCCGGGGCGGCCGCGCCTCGGCCGGGACCGGCCGGGAGCCGGCCGGGCCGTCGGTCGAGTGGGTCACCGGCGCGTGCCTGGCCCTGCACGACGACCTGCTGCGCCGGGCCGGGGACCTGGACGAGTCCTACTTCCTCTACTGGGAGGACGTCGAGTTCAGCGTCCGCTGCCAGGCGGTGGGCGGCGTGCCCGTGCTCCGCGAGGACCTCGAGGCGGTGCACGACGCGGGCGGCACCCAGGGCCCCACCCGGGGCCGGGCCAAGTCCGCCCTCTACTACCGCTACAACAGCCTCAACCGGCTCCGGTTCGCTGCCCGGCACCTCCCGCGCCGTCGGCTGCTGCGCTGGGTGCTGGCCACCCCGGCGGTGACCCGGGAGATCCTGCTGCGCGGCGGGCGCCGCCAGCTGCTGCACCGGCCGTCGCTGCTGCTCGCCGCGGTGCGCGGTGCCGCGGCCGGGCTGCTGCTCGCGTCCGCCGGGCTCGTCCGCGGCCCCTCGGCCGTGCCCTCGGCGCAGCGGGGCGGCTCGGTCCTCGTGGTGCACCCCGGCGCCGAGCTCTACGGCTCCGACCGCATGCTGGCCGAGTCCGTCAGCGGCCTGGTCACCGAGGGCCACCGGGTGGTGGTGGCGCTGCCCGGCGACGGGCCGCTCGTGCCGGAGCTGGAGCGCCGCGGCGCCCGGGTCGTCCTCTGCCGGATGCCGGTCCTGCGGAAGAGCGCCCTGACCCCGAGCGGCTCCGCGCGCCTGCTCGGCGACGTCCTGCGCGGGCTCCTCCCCGCCTGGCGGCTGGTCCGCGCCGCGGGGACCACGGCCGTCTACGTCAGCACGATCACCGTCCCCACCTGGTCGCTGCTCGCCCGGCTGGCCGGCCGCCGGGTCGTCCTCCACGTGCACGAGGCCGAGAGCGGGGCGCCGGGGCCGCTGCGCCGGCTGCTGTCCCTGCCCGCCCTCCTGGCGCACCGGGTGGTGGTGAACAGCCGCTACAGCCGGTCGGTCCTCCTGGCCTCCGCACCACGGGTCGAGGACCGGTCGGTGGTGCTCTACAACGGCGTCGCCGGTCCGCCGAGCGCGCGGCCACCGCGGCCGCGGCTGGCCGGACCGGTCGAGCTGGTCTACGTCGGCCGGCTCTCCCCGCGGAAGGGGCCGCACGTCGCCGTGGCCGCGCTGACGGAGCTGCGCCGGCGGGGTGTCGACGCCCGGCTGCGGCTCGCCGGCTCGGTGTTCCCCGGGTACGAGTGGTACGAGGCCCGGCTGCGCGAGCAGGTCGCCGGGGCGGACCTGGCCGGCCGGGTCGAGTTCCTCGGCTTCGTCCGGGACGTCTGGACGGTGCTGGAGGACGCCGACGTCGTGCTCGTCCCCTCGGTCGCCGACGAGCCCTTCGGCAACACGGCGGTCGAGGCGGTGCTGGCTGCCCGGCCCGTCGTCGTCAGCGCCACCAGCGGGCTGCTCGAGGCCGCCGCGGGCTACCGGACCGCCCAGGCCGTGCCCGCCGGCGACGTCGCGGCGTGGGCCGACGCCGTCGAGCGGGCGGTCGCCGAGTGGTCCGGGTGGGCCCACGCCGCCGTGGACGACGCCCGGGACGCGGGCCGGCGCCACGACCCCGCGCGCTACCGGGCGGAGATCGCCTCCCTCACCACCGACGCGACAGGAGCACGACCGTGAGCCAGAGCTCCCCGGCGCCGCCGCAGAGCACCGCCGTCACGATCGGGGTGCTCACGTTCCGGCGCCCCGACGACCTCCGGGCGGTCCTCCCGGCCCTGCTCGAGCAGGCGGCCGACGTCGAGGGCCCGGAGTACCGCGTCGAGGTCCTGGTGGTCGACAACGACGCCGCCGCCGGCGGGCAGCCGGTCGTCGACGCGCTCGGCTCCCCGCGGGTGCGCTACGTCGTGGAGCCCACCCCCGGCATCGCCGCGGCCCGCAACCGGGTGCTCGACGAGGCGCGGACCGCCGACGTGCTGGTGTTCATCGACGACGACGAGCGGCCGCACCCGGGCTGGCTGCGCGCACTGCTCGACGCCCGGGCCCGCTGGGCGGCCGACGCCGTCGCGGGCGCGGTCGTCTCCGAGTTCGCCGGGGTCCTCGAGCCGTGGGTGCGGGCCGGGGAGTTCTTCCGCCGCCGGCGGCTGCCCACCGGTACCCCCATCGACGTCGCCGCCACCAACAACCTGCTGCTCGACGGAGCGCTGCTGCGCCGGACCGGCCTGCGGTTCGACCCCGCGTTCGGCCTCAGCGGAGGCAGCGACACGCTGTTCACCCGCCACCTCGTCGCCGCCGGCGGGACCATGGTCTGGTGCGACGAGGCGGTCGTCACCGACCACGTCCCGGCGTCCCGGATGACGCGTCGGTGGGTGCTGCGGCGGGCCTTCCGCTCGGGCAACTCGAGCAGCCGGGTCGAGCTCGTGCTGGCCGGGACGGCGGCGGCGCGGCTGCGGGCCCGCGCGCGGGCGGTCGCCCGCGGGCTGCCGAGGGTGCTCGCCGGGACCGCGCGGTGGAGCCTGGGCAAGGCCGTGCAGTCGGTGCGGCACGAGGCGGCCGGGCTGCGCACCGCGGCGCGGGGCGCGGGCATGCTCTCCGGCTCGGTCGGGGTCGTCTACGAGGAGTACCGGCGGCCCGTGGCGGCCTGAGGGTCAGCGCCGCGCGGCCCGGTCCGCCCGGGCGGCCGCGGACCGGCGCCGGCGCGCCCGTGCCAGCCGGTAGGCGGCCAGGTGGTCGGCGCCGGCGCGGTCCCACTCCCGGCGGCTGAGGTCGGGGCGTGCGCCCGGCGGGATCCGGCCTGCCTGCGCCAGAGCGGCCAGCAGCGTCTCCCCGGTGAGCTCGCCGTGGTAGCGGACGACCCAGTCGGGGCCGACCTCCTCGGCCAGCTGCGCGTTCACCTCGTTCTCCGGCATCAGCACCGGCCGGTCCAGCGACAGGGCCATCAGCGCGGCCCCGGAGTTGTGCATCTCCCGGTAGGGCAGCACGACGAGCTCGGCGCGGGAGACGGCGTCCACGAGCCGCTCGTCGCTCAGGAACTCCAGCGACAGGGACACCCGGGGGTCGCCGGCCGCGGCGGCGGTGAGCTCCTGCGCGAGCTCCGCGGTCGCCGGTTTCCCGGCGATCTGCAGGCGGGCCCGGGGCGCCCGGTCCGCGGTCGCGCCGAAGACGCGGAGCAGCCCCTCGACGTTCTTGTACGGGCGGATCAGGCCGGCGAAGGCCAGGTGGTCCCGCTCCCGGCGGGGGGCGGGGTGGCCGGCGAACCAGTCGCGGTAGTGACCGTGCGGGATCGTCACGTGCGGGACCCGCTCGTCGACCGGAGTCGTCGTGTTGAGCCGCACCGACAGGGACGTCCAGCGGTCGGCCAGCTGCAGCAGCGCGGCCGCGGAGCGGGGGACGCCCTCCTGCGGGTGCAGGTTGTGCACCGTGCGCACCAGCGGGGTGGCGGTCAGCCGCAGCCGCAGCAGCAGCGCCAGGAACAGCACCCGGCGGACCAGCGCACGGCCCGGGGTGCGCCCGGAGACCAGGATCTCCGGCCAGTGCACGTGGAAGAGGTCGTAGCGGCCGAGCAGCGCGCGGCGCCAGCCGAACGTGCGCACCCGCAGGTGCGGCTCCTCGTCGAGCGCGCGGCGGAGCATCACCACGTAGGGATTGGTGGTGGGGCGCGGCTCCGGGAAGGACTGCAGCACCCGCAGCGGTCGACGCACGCCTCTACCACCTCGGACACCGGGCGCCCTCACGACCCGGGCGCATGCAGCTGCCGACCCTAGCCCCGGGGCGGGCGGCGGACGCCGTTCTCCCGGTCGGACTCCCTCCTCCGGGGTGGATGGGCGGTCCGCCTGGCTCTGCGTCCCGGGAGGTGCGCGGGCGGCGACCTAGCATCACGTGCCGTGAGGAGAACGGTGCACGATCGGGCGCGCGTCTACGAGTCCCTGCGGAGCGCGCACCTCGAGCGGGCGCACGCCCTCGAACCCGCTTCGTTGCTGCACCGACGTCGTCGGTACGACTTCGACCCCGCGCTCGCGGACGGGCTCGATCTGGTCCAGGGCGGGACCTTCTCCCTGGCGGTCACGATCCTCCGGTCCCGGTTGGCGGGCGTGGAGGTCAACGAGCCCCTCCTGCGCTCCGGGTCGTGGAAGACGGTGGTCGCCGTCAGCGCCGCTCGGTGGGCCGCCCGGGTACGCCGTTCCCCGGTGGTCGTCGTCTCCTACGCGATCGAGAACCACGATCCGTTCGGTGCGCCGGCCCGGTCGTGGCGCTCCACGGTGCGCGCCCGGCTCGACCGCGCGATGGGCCGCTACACGGCTCGCCGGATCGACCGGATCGCGTACGGCACCACCGCGGCCGCGGAGCTGTACGGCGCGCGGCTGGGCAGGGAGCTCGACGGCGCGGCCGCCACCGTCGTCCCGGCGTTGCCGGCTCCGTGCGACTGTCCGGCGTCCGGCGACCGGGATCCCGACCGCGTCGTGTTCGTCGGCGCCTTCGTGCCCCGCAAGGGTTTGGCCGAGCTGGTGCAGGCCTGGCCGCTCGTGGTCGACCGGCACCCCGGCGCACGGCTCACCCTCGTCGGCAAGGGGCCGTTGGAA
>Ga0196965_1000983_pt1 | contig 12627 bp, 6 predicted proteins | sample S1_20metaG_FD_148668 | JGI IMG/M metagenome (GOLD analysis project Ga0196965, IMG submission 148668) | Soil microbial communities from Anza Borrego desert, Southern California, United States - S1_20 | ecosystem: Environmental > Terrestrial > Soil > Desert | place: USA: California | collected... | reverse complement strand
CGTTGCTGCATCCATGGTATCAATGTTTTCGCTTGCGACATATCGACCCTGGCAAATGCATAAAAACCATTTCGGGCAAACGCAATTACCGTGGGCGGGACAGTTTCTCTCACAGACATATTGTGAAAGTCGCGCGTCACACCGATGACGCGAAATGTGGGTCCGTTATTAAAGTCGGGGAATTGTACTTCGCGGTTAAGCGCGTCCGCTGGATCTGAAAATCCGAGGCGACGCATCGCTGTTTCGTTTATGATAAGTGTATTCAAAGTGTCACTCGGGTTCTCGGAAGTAATGTCCTTTCCGGCCAGCATCTTAATTCCCAACGTTTCAATGAAATCATCGTCGCAGAAATAGTTCTGTGCCTGGATGACTTCGTCCGATCCGGTGTTTACTCCTTTGATGCGCGATTGAAAAACCAGCGACGCGGGCGCACTGAAAGACGCAGATACGCTTTTTACTGCCGGATTTGAAAGTAGCACCGATTTAAGTGTCCTGAACGCATTGATGGGAACAGGATCCGTCAGTTGAATCACGACGACCTGATCCTTTGCCAGACCAAGGTCTTTCGACTCCATAAATCGCATTTGGTTATACACTACTAATGTGGATATGATCAGAAATGCTGAGATGCTGAACTGGAAAACAATGAGCGCTTTGCGAAGCATGGTCTTGCCACCGGTACCACCGGCCTGACTTGCCTTCAGCACCAAGGCCGGACGCACCGAACTGAGGATTAACGCCGGGTAACTTCCAGATAGAATAATTGTGAGAAGCACTGCAATGATGATAAGTGATGCAAGCCGCCAATCCAACAGGAACGAAAAGCTGAGTGATTTACCTGCCAGCGAATTGAACGTGGGCAACGCCAGGTAAACGGCAATGGTAGCGAGCAGTAGGGCGCTGACAACCATCAGAGCCGTTTCGCCAAGGAACTGGGTGACGAGTGCAGGTTTCTCCGCGCCAAGCGTTTTTCGTACACCGACTTCTTTCAGACGTTTTACAGATCGCGCCGTAGCCATGTTGATAAAGTTGGCGCATGCAATGAGGATGATGAACACGCCAATGCTCATGAAAAAATTCACGAGCACTGCCGAGCCGTTCGGTTCTATTTCATTTTCGAGATTAGAGTGTAAATGAATGTCTCTTGCTGGTTGCAGGAAAGTTTTGAACGTTCCGTTCTGCCGGAACCTTGGTGGTGTTATGCTTTCGATGAATGGTGCGATCTTAGCCTCCAGTTGTTCAGGGTCCGCATTTTCCTTTAGTCGGATGTAGTCATACGTAAATGGGAAAACGCCCTCTGGTACATTGAATCCATAGTACCGTGTGCTGTCCAGGTCTTCGAGATTGGCAATGAAATCGAAATGAAAATGTGTGTTGGATGGCATGTCCTGCATGACACCAGTTACCTGATACATGTTTACCTTATCCAGCATCAGATTTTTGCCGATAGGATCCTCGCTTCCGAAATACTTTTTGGCCATCGACTCATTGATGACCACTTTCGCTCTACCAACAAGTGCTTTCGATGCGTTCCCCTTGAGAAGGTCGATGTTAAAGAACGCGAAGACGTTGCTATCTGCGAATACCCATCGGCGTTCTGCAAAGTTGATGTTACGTTCCTCATTGGTCACCATCCACGTTTGTCTCGGAGGCTTTACTCTCACCGTTGCTTCTATTTCCGGGAACTCCCGTTCCAGCAGGCGCGTCCATATCGGTGGGGTTTGCGCATTGTATGTTGTCGTTTCGCCGGTGTGAACTTCAAGCGCGAGGCGATGAACACGGGAAGAGTATTGCTCATCAAAACTCTTTTCATGAACAACGAACATCATGATGAGAATAAAGCAGAAAAAGCCGAAGCCCAGACTGAGCATGTTGATGGCGGAGTAAGCCTTGTAGCGAACAAAATTCCGGTAGGCAGTGAGAAGGTAGCTGGCGATCATTGATTAAAAGATTGGCGTTTGTTGATTTTGATTATACACAAGATACGACTAAGTGAGCATCTATTTACTGTCCTGTACATAAGCGGTTGTTTCCTGTTTGTTCTTTCGCGAAAAACTGTGGGGGAGGGCGGTCATAGAAACAATGCCAGCGAAGTGGTTAGTCGTTGGTTTCAGCAGTGTTTGCAATTGCCTTTCGGGTGAATACCGCAATCAACGGCACCGGCGTTTTTTTCAGTGGGCTTGGGTGGGTACTTTCTTTGACTTGTCCGAATGTAATACGCCCCGTATGAAATTTCGGCGGAGGTTTGTATTTACGGAAATAGGGATCTGACCATTGTATTTCTATCGAAAAAGTCACCGTTGGAGAAGTGGTTCAGATCGGTGATGTGGATTTATCGATAACAAATCCTGTGGGTCGTGCAAATCCCATCCTAAAAACTTTATCTTAGTAAAATGAACCCTGCTCTTAAACTGCTATTCATTGCGCTGATCTTCTCTTCCGTTTCAAATGTCGTAGCACAGGATCTCTACACCGCCCGCGGTTATTGGGAAGAATATTCCAGGACAACATATCAGTCGATAAAAATGAAACAATCCCGCGCCGACTCGTTGCAGGCAGATGAGTCGACGTACCTGCGGGACTATGAGCTGTATCTGCAATCTTATTTTGAAAAGCTTACGCCGGAGGAAAAACAGCAGTTTGCATCAAAAAAGGAGGAGTGGGACCGCGAAATCATTAATGCCGGGCAAGTCAATGTAACAGACACAACGCCGCAGGAAGATTTCGAATGGCGGACGCGCGATAGGCTGCTCAATCTTTTTTACGGTATTTATTACGGGGCGACCATTGTTGCAATTACCGACTCGAAAGATGCTGCCATTGTCGGCATTCCTTTGATCACGGGTGGTGCATGGCTCATGGGTCCTGTCATTAATCCTAACAAGTATGATGGGATCTCACAGACAACGATCCGGGCAAGTAATACCGGAAAATTTCTGGGATTGTTTTACGGTGTGTCTCTCGGACTGGCACTTACAGGTGATGACGTGGATGGGGAGTTGATCTCTGTTTTATCTTCAGTGGGAAGCATTGGTTTGGGAGAGGTCGGGTTCCAGCTTCAGAAGCGAGGAAAAATTTCGGAAGGTCGCATAGAAATGATTCGTCATTATGGCTTTCTCGGTCCATGGATTGGCGCGACGATCAATCTTGCCGCTGCGAATGATCCTTCCAATTCTTCGATAGGTTTTTCGTTGCTGGCCGGTGGAATTGGTGGACTGGCGATCGGCGACCGTGCCGCTAAGGCTTATGATTATACGCGCGGCGATGTGGATGTGATCAGCTCACTTACGTGGATATCAACTGGCCTTGGATTCACGGCAGTTGCGACAGCACTCGATGAAAGTAGTTCGAATGGACTCATCCTTATTCCTGCGCTCGGCTCCATCGCGGGAACTGTGATCGGTCAGAAAATGGTGCGCGGTATACAACTCACGCGTAAGCAGGGCAGCGTGATCAATCTTGCGGCGGGCGGTTCAGCACTTATCGGTCTCGGTATTCTAACCATCGCCGAAGCGGAAGGCGCAGGTGTATGGTTTGGTGTTCCATCAGCGCTTGCGTTGGTTGCCCACCAGGTAAGCTTTTCAGCTTTCAAGAAAAAGAACCTGATGCGACAGATTCAAAGTTCGCATCGTAGAAGCAATATCAGATTGTCGCTGAAAGTGATGCCTGAAAACTATTTCATCAACACTCAGATTGGTTCTCGCGAGCGGTCGTTTTCAACTGTTGCGATGAATCCTGCCCTTGTCAGTAATCCGGTCGTATCGTTAAAGTTGTCAATTAAATAATTGACCCGTAGCCTTGGCCGTTGCATACAGCGGCTGAACTGTCTCCACCCTTATTTCTTAATATCAGGTTTTCCCTGATTGCTTACGTTGTCTTGTTCACCAACTTTGCAACTTAAAAGGTCTGAGTATGAGAAATGGACGTCGGGTTGTTGACGGAGAGGTAGAGGCGCCGTGTCTGGAGAACCGTCGCTTTACGTTGGTATTGATGATTTTGCCCTTACTCGTTGTGATGTTGATTGCATTGATTGTTTATGTCAGGAATTTTTTCTTTACAACCGCTCCGGTCAGCAAAGCAAAAGATAACGTTATAGAGTCGGCTGGTTTGTCGGACGACAACAAACTGGAGTTGGCAGCACGGAATTAGATAGATCGCTTAGGTCTGAAGGTTGCTGCCTCAGTAGTGGTAGCCATTGTAGCCGTCGCCTGCCGCAAGTCTGTGATCATCGAACATGGCATCCAGAAGCTCAAACCAGTTTTCAACTTTTCCGTTGCCACCTGTTGCACCATCTGCACACCACATAAGATTCCCGTATGAATTCGTGGATCTGAACATCTTCGGAGAATAAAATTTTTGTTCAGCCCAGTGAATCTTGTTTGAATACGGATACAATTCCTTCCCGAATGGGAAAAATATGTAGACACCATTTTGCCCATTAACGAAATGGTCGGTTGGTTTAAGAAAATTTCCGCCTGTGGCGTAAAAGGATTGAACAACAAGTTCATCGATCGCGGTTAGAATATCATCAACTGCTGTATTGTCGGCTGTGTTGTGATCTTTCAATTGACGGAATAGATCAAACGCGTCGAAGTAGGGAATACGCATCCGGTAATATGAAGCGTTGGCTGCGTCGAATGTCGGTAGGTATTCAATTGTTTTTGTCTGCGCGTCCTTCAACACCTTCCTATGGCTATCTATTGAATTAGCTTTGATATATGAATCGATGGCTGACTTAACTTTCCCGGCTTTGCTAAGATCAAAGAAACCCCATGAGCACCACGGCTGGCTATTGTAAATTTCTTCAATAAGAAGATTGCCGAAATCTTCCGGCGACATTTTGGTAGGATCGATCTTTTTTTGAGCACCGCTCTTCGACAACCGGTTAAAGATGGAGGCATAGTCCCATGGAGCAGAGACGGGCGCTGAAGCCACGAGGTAGTTGGCGCCGAATTTATTTTTCTGAGGACGCCATTGATAAGCCACTTCAATGCCAGCCATTGAACACACATCCATCGCGATTAAGGAAACAGATTCTTGTGCCGTTAATACGTCAGTGATCTCTGCCGGATACAATGCATCGCGATCACTCTCGATGTCAGCAGAAAATGAAATACCATCACCGTGTGAGTATACGAAGAGCGCATAATGACTTGCCGGGTAATATTTCTTTCCGAACATAATGAATCGTTTCAATGTATTAGCATCGCCCATATTGGCATCGTGGACTGATGTGTTTGTGATCTCCGGAAGCAGTTCCCTGCCGGAAACACGTCGGAAATTTTGTTCAGTTATTTCGTACAGACGCGTGTCTGTGAAATCTTCGCCAAATGTGTTGGCGTCTGACGAGAAACCTTCGACCCGGTCGATGAGCGTAATAATGCGATATCCCTGATTATCGCGTGTCGCGTTTTTGATTTCGTTCAGATCCTGCAAAAGTGTTTCTTCGCTCGAGTTGCAACCGGCAGCATAATACAGTATTGTCCAGTTGTGTTGCGCAATAGCTATGTTTACGATCGTCGTTAACGCCACAATGCAAGCAAGAATGAATGACTTTTTCATAGAATCGAATTCCAATCGAATTCTCAAATATTGTCATTAACAATCATGTCTGTGAGGTCTCCTTAAAAAAAAGCCAGATTCGCACATGCGCGTAATAATTCCAATATCGGACGCTCAATGTTCGTGATCGATCTGCTTCCGAATGGTGGCGGCTTCCAATGGTCTGTTGAATCGATTGGTATCAATGTTGTGAGAGAGAGCGAAATTTTAACATGAGCCACTGCCCTTATTGCGATCAGATCCTGAAATCCGGTGGGTTGTACTGTTCGCGCAATGAGAATATTAAAAGCATGGCCGATGTTGATTCTGGCATTCATATCATTCGTGCGAGTCATATTGAAATGCCGGAGCCTCATCTCACGAGACTTTCGCTGAATTTCGACCTGACGGGTGAACTCGGCTTCGAAGTTTCGAAGCGAAGGTATACAGTTAATCCCGGTCGATTTCTTTTACTGAATGCGGGATCTGCGTACCGAAGTTTTCTGGACGCGGACAAGCCGCATACAACCGCTTACATTGTTTTTAAAATAGGATTGGCTGAGCAGGTTTTCCACGCGATGACAAACGATCATGCGTCGTTGCTGGATAACCCGTTCCCTGTGCACACTTCCCAGGTAACATTCACTGAAAAAACCTACGACTGGGAACGCTCATTTCTGTTACGCACCATTGGCTTGCTGAAGAGCATGGAAGAGGGCGCATCCTTTTCCGTCGCTGAACTCGATGACTTTTACGAGTCATTGCTTGTGAAAATGATGCGGGAGCAGTTGAAAGTACACGATATGATGACATCTCTTCATTTTGAAAAGCAAGGTACAAGGACGGAGATTTACACCCGGCTCAATAATGCCCGCGATTTCATCCATGATAATTACTTTAGGAATATATCATTGGCTGATATCGCCACACATGCCTGCCTCTCTGTTCATCATTTCAAAAGATTATTTCGTGACCTTTATCATGTGTCGCCCCATCAATATATTATGTTAGTCCGTCTGCAAAAGGCTTCCACTTTGCTCGTTCATAGCGACTATGCTGTAAACGATATTTGCACGCGCGTTGGCTTTTCCGATGCCTCATCGTTTGTCAGGTTGTTCAAATCAAGAATGGAGGTAACGCCACTCACATACAGAAAAACTTATTCACGCAGGCGGGTTAAGGCAGTCGCCTGATATAGATCGCGATTGTATTCTTCCCGTTGCGCTCCGTTACCTGGCGGTTGAATAACATTTTTTTACCATCAGGCGAAATCTCCGGACGAGCGTCCATGAATGGAGCATTGACAGAAGTAAGTTGCCTGCGGTTGTTGCCATCGGCGTTCATTTCATAAATGCGAAAAGTACCCTCCGGGTTTGACGCGTAGTAAACTTTCTTTCCGTCTGTTGACCATGTTGGCCAGCCCTCAGCAGCAGGAGATTTTGTGAGATTGCGCGTATTCGTGCCGTTGGCGTCAAGCATCTGGACCTCGTCATTCATGATCGATGACATGCCTGCAAGCAGAATCATTGACTTACCATCAGGTGAGAGGCGGGCACACGTTTCATCATCGGGTGTTTTTGTCAGGCGGCTAACATCAGTTCCGTCAAGATTCATTGTGTAGACGTCGAAATTGGAACGGTCATCGCGCGTTGAGTTAAAGAAGATCCGTTTTCCATCCGGCGTAAAGTAAGGATGAATGTCGCGGCCCGGGCTATTGGTCAGACGCCGGACGTTTGTTCCATCCGCATTCATGGTATAGATCTCTTCATTACCATCACGATCGGACACAAAGCCTATCAGCTTACCATCAGCGGAAGTTGACACGAAGTTGTTATTGTAATTGTCGTTGGATAGATTTTTTTGATTACTCCCATCTTCGTTCATTGAATAGATCTGCCACCTGCCATCCCGATTGGTTTGAAAAATGATCTTGTTGTTGTCTCCCCATCGCGGATAAGCATTCTCGATGAACGGCATTCTGACAATTTCTTTCACTGACGGATCTTCCGGAAATTTCATTTCCGGGATCTGTGTTTTGGCTGCGGCCGGTTTTTGTGTTACCCACCCGACGAACATGCGTACAACTTCATCATTGAATTCCCCCGGATTGGAGGCAGCCTGCTGGAATGTGTTGGCTGTAGACATGCCGTGGTCTGCAAACGGCACTTCGATAAATCTTCCGTTATCTGGATGATAATGATTGACGGTATTGGCAATGTTTTCATGGTCGCCGCGCACAGAAATAAAATCTGAGGCACCCCACATAGCCAGCACGTTACATTTCGTTTCACGCCATAATCCAGGAATATTAATACTGTCCAGTTGTTTCTGGAACGCGTTGCTTCTGATCGTTGTGATCTGAAGCTCACGCTCACATTCGGGAAACGCTGTCAATACTTTCTGAGCATCCTGGTTCATTGCAAAAAAAGCGCCTATACACGTTGCGTAGCCTTTGACAAATTTGTCTGCTTCTACAGGGTCAAGGCCGATTGCTTCTGCCACCGTTCGGCGACTATTGATAATGTATTCGAGGTAATTGGTGCCGATTGCACCATAGACGGCAATGCCTTTTACAGGAATATCTTTCGTGATGATGGGCGCCCACACGCCGCCCATGCTGTGGCCGAAAACATAAACGTGATCTTTGTCGACAGATGGATGCTTCATTAATGTGTTCAAGGCCTCGCGATATCCCTGGCCTTCTGTCATAAAATCAAGATCACTACATGGGCCGCCTTCACTATCACCGGTGCCTTGCTTGTCGACCCGCATGACAACGAAGCCTTGCCTGGCGAGTTGATTGATAAACTGTAGTTGCGTTGAGGTCGTATCAAGCGGATTGTCGATTGAGGCGCATGAAATGCCTTGTATGTAAAGCACAGCTTTTGCAAGCTTGTCATTTTTGGGCTTCGTTATGATCGTTCGTAGTTTGTTCCCACCGACAGTAACATATCCGTACTCAACGTTGAGATCCTGATAAGCCTCAACAGGAAACTGTTTCATCGTCGACTTAAGTGAGATTGTTCGATTGTCACGAATGACCCTGAACTCCACGACGTCGCCTGTTTTTAGTTTTCTGGACGCACTTGTTACCGCGTTATAGTCTGTGACCTGTGTGTTGTTGATGCTCACAAGTACATCACCACTTGTAAAACCAGCCACGGAAGCCGTGGATTCACTGACTACTGCGACAACATCGACACCTCCCGGAATATTGAGGTCGCGCTTTTTGTCTTCGCTGAGCGGACGAGTTTGAATACCGAAAAAATTTCGTCGGGGGAGCTTGTCGTTATCCTGAGCAAAGCATGACACTGCGTGAATAATAATTAGAAAGGGGATCAATTTATACATGAGAAAAGGGGATATGTTGCAAGAACGTAGTTTGCAGACAATAGCGATATGCGAAAAAGGCTTTCTTCTCTCCCCCAGCTCACGCTATATGATATTGCGTTGTCCCGGGACAAATGAAACAATCGTGGCAGTGGTGCGATACGGAGTACTTGCAGCGAGGCAAAATCACCATTTTTGCATGACGTTATACGGCCGGAACAGCAGTAGATTGGATACACTATCTGCATGACAATTCATAGCTACAAATCGCGAGTTATTATTATCGACCCTGACGATCATGTAAGGAGAAGTCTTGAATTACTGATCAACAGTTCGGAAGATTTTATAGTTGTGCATGCGGCAGATAGCATTGACGATCCGTCGAGGTATGTGGATATGAAACCGGATGTCGTTTTGGTGGACCTGCCTTACTCACGCTCTGAGAGCATTGACTTTTTACGCGAGATTCGATCAGTGTCATGTCACATCCAGGTGATATTGTATTGCTTGCATGAAGACAACGAGCTGTTGCTGGATGCAATCAAGTCTGGTGCTTGTGGCTACGTTTCGAAGAGTTCCAATTATGCAGAACTAAGATCCTTTCTTCAACTGGTAATCGACGGAGAAGCGACGATGACAAGCAAACTCGCATCGATGATAATCGCCGACAAGGAACTTCAGCACGGATCCGCCTTTAGCAATGTCCAACAACAAATGCTAAACTTTCTTTCGCGTGGCAAAACGTATATTCAAATCGGTGAGGAACTGTCTATTTCCAAGTCGCAGCTTCGCCGGGAGGTCAAACGAATTTATCAACACATTAATCAGCTTCACCAGTCAGGTGTAGCCGCAGCAAAACGTATCTGACTATTGCTGCGTATCATGTTGTTTTCCCGTTGATGTAATTACAAATACGGTACAACTCTGGATTGAATAACTTTTTAATCTGCAATGAAGACGATTACCTCCCTCATACTTCTTTTCTTTCTGGCTGTCGTTGGACATGCGCAGGACAATACATTTATTTCATATTCATACGCCGAAGGGTTTCACAATGCCCAGCTCGTTGATATGACGGAGGATGAGCGCGGCGTTTTATGGTTCGTCGGACTCAACGGCGTTCTTTACAGTTATGATGGCTATACATTTGCGCGCTATCCGCTTCCTGACACCTTATTCACGAACAATATATTTAAAGTTGCGTCTGCGCCCGGCTTGCCCTTCATATACCTTTTTACCGACAAGGGCATTATCCGTTTCAATGGAAAAACGTTCGATATGTCTGGCGTCGATGCTGATTATCCTCTGTATTACGGCCTTCAAGTTGTAGCCGATGATTATCAACGATTATGGTATGTGTCAGGTAGTGGGGCGGTTAGAATAATCGACAGAAGTTCTTCGCACCAGTGGATTGCGGGTAAAGATTATAAAGTGAAATGGATCGCCAAAAAACCGGATGGCACGCTGTTGATGGTGACATCTATGAATGAAATTTTGCTGGTTGATTCGACAATGCGTCCGACTTTATTAGAAACTGAAATCTCTGATGAAGTGCTTGCAGCCGAGTTCGTTGGCGATTCATTGTGGGTGGTTTCAACGAATGGAATGTATATTCTTGATACGGAACTGTCGCTTCGCCGTCACTTCCCTTTTAAAGTGAATTCGCTTAAAAATTTCAAAGTAGATAATAACAATAACGCGTGGATATTGTCCGGTTTGAAACTCTTCAGATTTGATGGTAAAAATCTTTCACGTGTGTCTGCTGCCAACGGGTTGACGGATAATCACATCATTCAGATATTCTTAGATCGCACAAGAACGCTCTGGGTCAACAGTGACACAGATGGCACGTTCAAGTTTTCTCAAAAGCCGTTTCAAAAGCTTCCGCTTCCGGATGGAACGGTTGTCTCGAAAATTCTGACAAGTGGCGACATTACATTTATTGGAACTTTCGGTAGTGGATTGTTTGTCCGTGACAATAATGCTGTCGTTTCAAAACCATTGGCATTTTCTGTTTTTAATAAGACACTTATTACCGGTTTGATTGACACCGGAAATGAGATTTTGATTGGTACCGATGGACAGGGTTTATTCAGCTATCGCAATGGTGTTGTAAGCGCCATCGCGAATCCTGGCTATTTAAATTTGTTCGTACGAACCATGGCATTGGATGGGCAGCCATACATTGCAACGCAGGGTGGAATATTCACGTATCATGGCAGTCGGCTCTCACTCGTACGCAATGATATTGCGAATGTTAATGCTATTCTTAAACTTAACGCCGATAGTTTGCTCGTAGGTACGCAGGATAAAGGCCTCTTGATCATTGCTGGAAATGAAAGCCGCGCATTTGATGATGAATTTTTTAGTTCCACTGCGGTAAACGCATTTGCAAGAGATTCTGATGGAAACATCTGGGCTGCCTGCAACAGGAATATTCTTTCCGTGTATGATGACAACCTTAATTTCGTGCGCAGAGTTCAACTACCTAACGAAGTCGGAAGTGTTACATCGATTACTTTTTCGGCTGCCGATGAAGTACTCCTTACTGCGGATGATAATATTTACTACGCACGACTAACGCCTGGTGGACTAACTGATGTGAAGAAAGTCAAACGATCGCAAGGGTTTAACCCTGGCGAGCTCGTACTGGGTGGAGTTTCAAAACAGGGTGATACGCTGATATGGTTTTCAACATCGGGCGGAGGTTACTATCTGCGTCCGGAAAGATTACATTATTCCTCTGAAGCGCCGATCGTATATGTGAGCGAGGTTTCATTAAACTCTAACGCTGATATTCTACAATTCGCCACGTCAAGATCCGGGCTTTCGCAGTTACCTGAAAAGCTTACTCTACCATACAACGAGAACCATCTTTCCATTTCTTTTCAAGCAAACGACTTACAAAACCCGGCTGACATTCGTTATCAATATTGCCTTGGCGGATTGGAACATTCGTGGAGTTCTTACATCAGCGATAGAAAGGTTGTGTTTGCAAACCTGTCACCCGGTCACTACATTCTTAAAGTCCGCGCGGTCGGAGAAGGGGGCATCGTGAGCTTTGAAGATCATTTTAGCTTTGATGTCACGCCGGCATTCTGGCAAACAGTCTGGTTCAAATTACTGATCGCGGGCATTTTACTCGTCGTATTTTCGCTCATGAGTAGAATTATTTCACAGCAGAAGCTTAAACGATTTCAACGTCTTGAAAAAATAAGACTTGCGGAGGCACAACGCCTTCGGGAACAGATGTCGATGGATTTTCATGATGAGTTGGGAAACAAGCTCGCTGGCATCCTCGCTTATGCATCGGCACAGCGTATCACAAATAAGGACGCAGAGATCGAAGGCCTTCTGACTTATGTGGAACAAAGCGCTCAGGCAATTTTTTATGGAACCCGGGATTTCATTTGGTCAATCAAATTTGAGTCTAACCTCCTTCATGAAGTACTGCTTTACATCCGGGACTTTGGAGCAAAATTCTTTGAGAAACACCACATCGAATTCCATGTTGATGCAGATCTGTCTCCCGTAACATTTAATGCCACTCTCGCGGATGGTTACAACCGACATATTGTTTTAATCTTTAAGGAAGCGATGACAAATGTTGTGAAGCACAGTGGCTGCCGATCAGTACGTTTTGCTGCCAGTAGATCTGGTGACAGGGTTGCTTTAGCGATAGAGGACGATGGATCCGGCATGACGAACGCCGCTGCCGGTAATGGCGTGGGTAACATTAAAAGGCGCGCGGAAAAG
>Ga0196965_1000982_pt1 | contig 12629 bp, 14 predicted proteins | sample S1_20metaG_FD_148668 | JGI IMG/M metagenome (GOLD analysis project Ga0196965, IMG submission 148668) | Soil microbial communities from Anza Borrego desert, Southern California, United States - S1_20 | ecosystem: Environmental > Terrestrial > Soil > Desert | place: USA: California | collected... | reverse complement strand
ATAGTTTAGAAGTATTAAAGGCGTCAATATCTCGAGAGAGCCGTCAGCTTTCAGATATGTGTATGGTTTTCACGTCTCATGCTTTTGTACCACAATCTATGGAACAAGTAGTTGCGAATCTATTGTTTTTTATCGACGGTAGATACTTATCACATGAATGTAGCCTTTAATACTATTTCTAAGATATCTATTCATATTTTGTGTCTAAGGTTAATAAATTATATACAAAATTGAAATGAGGATAATAAAATAATCATAAAATCAATTGTTTAAGATATTTAAAAAACTATGTATATTAAAATTATCAAATTGAAACAGACTTTATTCAGTTTTTGCTTCTGTATTACTTTCTTTTATTTCTTTGTTAATGTATTCTGTTTGACACAATATACTATGGATTATATCATTGTAAAAGGAACTTAATTTCTCTACTGCACCTGAAATATGTATTGTATCACTTATACCTATCGATTCATATAGTTCGTTTTATATCATAAGAGTGTTTTAATCAAATGGTAATAAAGTCATACCTTGTCATTGAGTTTTAAAGATAAAAAAAGGTATTATATTTATTATTTATCTCAATTCTCGTTCTCTATTATAATAACTATGTCAGTGATTGCGCTGATCATGATTAGAATTAATACCTATATACAGAGAAACAAAAAAAAACGGTTCCAATAAACAGTCCTACTAAACTTATGCTTTAAAAAGGAATAAATCAATTAAATAATAGGCTTTTATATATTTACAACATAACATAACTGATGAATACGATTTTATTACTTTCTATTGTAGCCGCGGTTAGTACTGCAATAGCTGGAATTTTACACTTAAGCGAACTCCCTTCACCTAACACAAACATGACAATCCTCTTTTTGGTTGGCGGTATTGCTCAAATATTTTGGGTTATTCCAACAATAAAGAGATGGGGTAGGATATGGGATGTTGTTGGAATCGCGGGTACCATTGTATTTATAATAATCTGGATAGTTACTCGTATACCTGATAACCCTATAACAGGAAGGGGGGGTAGAATTGGCGAAACTGCCATCATAATTGAAGTATTTCAATTCGCTTTTGTGATACTATTGGGTATTATCATAGCTAAGGAGAAACATACAAAGGTATCTAAGCCGAAATAAAGATACTTCCAATTGTTTTCAGGTTAACATAGCAAACATTTTTTTAGAGTAATTTTTATAATCTCAACTTGCAGTCCTCCATGATTTGTCTGATCAAAAAGAGATTAAAGAACAACAGTAGATATATACAATTCGAAACTCGGTTTAAAATTAGATGTATTACTTCTAAAGCGTAATAACTCTCTTATTAGTAGAGTTCCAATATATTGATCAAAGCGATCAAATATAAAGAAAAAGGCAATTAAATTGCCTTGTTTGTAGAACTAGTATTGCTTAACAGAAATAAAATAAGTTTGAGGTTTTCAATTTGATCTCATTTAATCTTAATTTGATTCTAGTCTTTGTTTTACTGTCTGAGCGGCTTGTTCTATTCCTTGTCTTATTTTATTTTCTGCTTGACTTCCAGTTAAAAAGTTAGCAATCTTACCTGTTGTTGGTAGTTCATAGTTTATAGTGTGATTTACTGTTGTAGTAGCGTTACTATCACCCTCGCCATTGTTTTGGAATTCTTGAATGCTTTCCCAACTCTGAAATGGACCTTGTGTTCGTCTTGTGACTAGTCTTTTATTTTGTTCTTTTTGTGCAACTTCTAAAAGCATTTCATCTCTTTTTCCCATATATTCTCCTTCAACTTTCATTTGGGAGCCTTCTTCGCTTTTTTGCACTGATACATTTTCTGATTCCTTTACTATATCACGAGGCCATGATTCTTTGATATTATCTGGATTTGTATAAAATTCAAAGACCTTTTCTACAGGCGCATTTATTTATACATTTGTTGATATTGTTGTTATTGTATGAGTTTAAAAAATAAAACTTAAATACCGCAAATAACTTTAACTTAAAAAGTTAGCACTAGCAATGTCCAATTAAATTTGGTATTTTCTATTATAAGGATTGACATAGACCGTACTCTCTTTTCAACCAAAGATTTGAAAATTTGATTGATAAAAAGAACAATCTCCTTTCCTTATATTGAGTATATCTAGTTCAAAACTAAGAAATGTCAACAACCTTTGAAACTATAGGCAAATGGTCAGATAGAAAACCAAATATTGGACATTTTATTGCCTATAATCTATTACCTATATATATTTTGTAATCTATTAAAACATATTGAAAAGAGTAAAAATATCTTTGTTGTTAATTGCAATAGCTGCCATATTTTCAATGACTTCTCATTTTGATCAAGCAGCTGCTGCACCGGTTACTATGGATATTAATAAAGCAAAGGATCCTGGTCCTGGATTTGGAACAGAAAAAATTGGAACACTGACCATTGATGCACAAAATAAAACCTTAGATATATCTGCTAATATGACTGCAATGCCTAAAGCAGATAAGGTTTTTGAAGCCTGGTTAGTTGATGCTGATGGTTCTAACTACAAATTAAGTCTGGGTGCAATTGAAGGAGGTAGTCTCAAAACATCAGAACATATGGTAAATCCATATACATATACAGAATTTATCGTTACTGAAGAGCCACTTGATGATACTGATCCTAATTCTGCTGGAACTTATGGTGGAGCAGAGTTGCAGGCACCATTTGGACAGTAATTTTTTTATCTGTCTCCTGAATCTTTATTTCATCTATTATCTTTTTATCTACCTTTTTTTTGTATTGATCATCCCTGTTATAAAATAATTGGATTTTAGCTTAGAACCATTACATTAACAATTAGTTTCTATATCTATTTTGTTAGTTATTATACATCATCTTTTTTATAATATTACAAAAAAATATTACTTTTAGAATACATGTGTATACCGCTTAAGTTGTTTGTTGTATTCATTTAAATATGAATACTTCAGAGAAGAACAGCATAAGAATCCGATTCCCACAGTTGATACTATAATCTATAATGATTCTCAAGTGTTATTTATTATAAGGAAAAAAGAACCCTTTCAAGGTAAAATGGTGTTTCCGGGGGGATTTATTAACAAAGGAGAAACAGCAGAAGACGCTGCAATACGTGAAGTAAAGGGAGAAACATCTTTAGATATAGTCTTAGAACACATTTTGGGCGTATATTCTGATCCTGGTAGAGTTCCTAGAGGCCATATCATGTCTACGGTGTTTATTGGAAAAATATCTTCTGATAGCAATAACAAAGAACCAGTGGCAGGAGATGGCGTTGCTGCAACCAAATGGGTAAATCTCAAAGCATTTGAACAAGAGGACTTGGGGTTCGATCATAAAAAAATATTGACAGATTATAAAGATTGGCAACAATCTAGACAAACCTCTTGGTCAACAAAAGGTAAATAAAAGCCGCTAGATCAAATTGTCTATTTATTGATATTAATTTATATTTTTAATCAACTATTTTTGGTTCTCTATCATACAGGATCACTGGAAATAAACTGATTTGACCTTTCAAACTAATATCCTGACTGTAGGTTGAGATCTTAGTATCTATTAGACTCGATATTTTTCCTAAATGATTAGGTTTACTGCGAAAAATACGATATAAAAATTGTATATTCTTGTCTATCTCTTTTCCTTTCTATTATAGAATTAACACTGCAGAACTAATTACTGTCGTCCACATACCGTCCTTATTTCCTTGAGCAGATTGAGTGAAATTTTGTGTCTTGTATATTTTTCCAGAAAGCTTCCACTGTTCTTCATTTTGGTCCCATGTAAGAGTAGGGTCGTTGGGCAAGCCTATGGTAGTTGCCAGCATTTCCATTGCCAAGTCCTCTGCATAGTCACCTGCCTTCGTAGCTGTTTCTCCCGTTGAGTGATGCTCCGATAAATATCCATACTGAGCATCCTGAGCTGGCCTGGCTAACCCAATTGATGCAGCGATCAATCTATTTGGTTCATTTGTTGCTGATCTAGCCATAACTGTAAAAACGATTTGCCCCGGCTTGAGATATTTTCTACCTTCTTCTCTATTTACTATTTTACAAAGAGGTGGTTTTATACTGGACACAGAAACTAAATTTAAATCGCTAATTGCAGCATCCCTCAATGCCAATTCAAAACTTGTAAGATAATCTTTATGCGTGCCCTTACCTTTGGTAAAAAACATTATTTTTGGGATATATAACAGTGGATCCGAAGGAAAATTGTTTTGATTCGATTTATATTCCCCTCCATTTTTAGCCATATTGTACAAATATTATTTTATTAACATAATTTATTAATTACAATTCTTTCATTCTACTGTCTTTGGATAAACCTGGTTTGGTTTACTTAAACACAAATATGATAAAATGATAATACTAATAAAAATATCGATTTATAAAAAATATGTTATACCTAGACAATTTCAACTAGATGTATGAAGAGGCAATTATACTATCTAATATAATTTGACCAAAATTAGTTTTTTGGGTGGAAACCTATCTTATTTCATTGTTATTTTCTTAATTGTGGTTTATGAAACAAGTAAAGAACATTCTAAAATTAGATATTGTAGTATAAAAATGTTGTAATAATACTATACTTGTATGAATATGAATCCAAAGGACTCGCTTATGATTAATTCTACAATTATAGGCGGGCTATTAGTATTACTTACTATATCATCTTTTTCTCCCACAGAATTTCCAAATCGTTCAATATTTGTAACTATTGCTGTTACCATTGTAATAATTTTTTCTCTATCTTGCTTCAAGTATTTAACTGACAATGATAAAGCGGGGATCATTTTATCCAAAATGGGATTCATATCGATAATTTTTTTTTATGGTGTTCGTAGGATTGGTAAATGTAATCAATATTATCGATCCTACAATTTGGTCTGATATGCCCGGCGCCTCGAAAATAGCAACGAATAATGATTTCTCATCTACCCAATAAATTACTTTTGAAGATTTTTCTAAGCCGAAAATAACAGTTTAAATGGAGATGGTGGAATTTGCGGAATACATCGAGGAAACCTTTTTTTAACAAGAACAAAAATTTAATAGAATAAGAAGTGAAAGCGCACAACCCAAAGGTTATTAACATTAAGTATCAATCAATAAAATTTAATAAAAGACCAACTTTACAGAGTTATCTTCTGATCATTAACTATTCTATTGAATCTGTATCTTATCCTTATATTATATCTAAAACATATCAGATTGTTAAACTGTATAATCATCCATTATTGACCTGTTTACTCTTTACAGCAATTTTATCTGAAATTTAATATCTGTTTATATTAATACTCAATCCAATTTACTAAATCTGTCAAAAAATGCTAAAAAATTAGAAGCTTTCTCTTATCTATGGATATTTCGTAAGGTCCTTTCCAAAATAGCATTAACTAATGTTATGAGCTTGGAATTTTCTAAACGATCTAGTTAATTTTATTTACCTAAATTTATGAAGACACAGTGTGAATGAGTATAAAGCCACGACATTTGAAGCACTGATAAAGGATATACTTTTACTAGAATTATTATGTTATCTGTAAGAAGCTATGGTGCTGTAGCTGAATTAAGAATAGATAGGAATACCCCATTCCGTATAGGGGAACAATGGGCTACTATTGGAGATGAACATGGCCCGTGGCATATCCACATCAATTTCAAAGAGGCAAAAAAAGCTAAATTTATTATTGAAAGAAAGGAAAATGGGAGAAAAAGTTATAGTATTAGAATATTTAACTCTATGGATGAATTAATTTTGCGGATAAATTTCTTAAATATCTATACATCAGAAAACATACTCTTAGAAGAAAGTCAGTCAAGATTTGAAATGCTGTTTTTAAAGTATGGGAAAAACGAATCCTTGCAACTAGCAATTTAATTTTTTCACACGAGTTTTACAGATTTAAGAAGCGTAAAATAACCATCTAAATATCCATAAAACTAATTCCAAATGATCTCTGTTGTATGGTTATTCAAACAGGATTCAAATACCTCTATCAAAAAATCAATATAATAAAAAGTCTTATAGAAATGGTTCAATAAATTTTGAGAATACTAATGTATATGTCGAATTTTTGAATCTTTTGAAAAAGCAGTTGAATATTTGAACTATAAATTTAGTTGGTAACTAATTCCATCTTCGTATGATGTTTATGGTTCTCCAGAGTATGGAGTGCAGCTGCTTTGGATGCAAGTTCTGCTGTAATGTAACTTAAATCGTCGCTTCCGATTACAATAATATCATTGTTGATTGGCTTTAAACTGTTTTTTAAGATCTTTTCGATTTCTTTTTCTCCCCTCAAAGCATTAAATCTGGATCCAGGAATCAAAAATTTACCTTCATTATAAATGAGTGTAGTAGCTCCTTTTGCTCCCATCTTAATTGCAACGTCTCTCTGTTCGACACCTTGTTTTATATCTACCTTTAAACTCCTTAATAGTATGGCATAGTTATATTCAGAAATTGAAATAGTACTTTTAGGAACTGGCATTTCTGCGCAAATGTGCCTTGACATCTCTTCAAAAATCTTTCTTCCTCTTTGAGACATTACTGTACCCTTATTGGTAGTGGTAACCATTTTTTGCATCTTCAAATGCTTTATTAACGTTTTAATCGAGCCCTCTCCCAACCCAAGTTCTTTAATTAATAGAGTTCTACTTACATATCCTTCACTATCTATTAGTTGTAAAGTTTTAAACACATGAGCTGAATTAAACGAAAGAATTCTACTTGGTGCATACCTACTAGAAATAGAATTTAGAGTATTGATAACCAGGTGCACGTATAGAATTACTTATACTACAAATTTAATGTTATCTTTTTATGATCATGAATAAATAAGGATTAATTAAATTGACAAAATCGACTATGCGTGTTTTGCCTGATATAGCAAATGTGTTATTAACAAAAGATCATTTGACATATCTCATCATTTAGCAAAAGAATTTTTGATAAAAAAACTGTCCATTGATATATTATAATTCAATTATCGTTTGAATTAAAGTATTGTGCTACTTATCCATATATACTATTTGTGTATTTGTGAACTCTTGGATGAACTATCCAAGCAGTGTGATTCTATCTAATTAAATTCAAGTTTATCTTACAATCTCGCACCAAACATGTTCCTAATAAGATATTATCTAATCGATTGTTATTTTATCAGTCTTATACATATATGCTGAAGCCCTTTTTTATTGACTTAGCTGTTGGATAAACAATACAATGCTTTATATACTTCCGGAAGAGTAAAATGCATATGAGTATTCAATATGATCTAAGGGCAATACAAAAAGATCAGAATCCTAAATTAGCAATTGCGGTTTTAGCTATTATTGCGGTTTTAAGTATTTACATAGTAGGTTATGATCAGGGCCAGTTATTTAGTTTAGTACAAGGAAATGAAGCATATGATAATATGTGGCTTCATGAATTTACTCATGATATAAGACATGCAGCAGGCTTTCCCTGCCATTAATATTTTATTACTCTTTTTAGTTTATAGTAGGCATTATTTTTTATGAATTCTTTGTCGTTTCTTTTTGTTTCGCTTGTGTCTGGTATAATAGCTGGTTTTATACTAGCTGGGATAAATTATCTTGTTGCAGAACCGATCATTGATCAAGCTATCAACATTGAGATTAAAAATAGTATATCTTCTGGAGAAGCGGTTGACTATGAAGAATTAAGTAACTATAGAATTTGGCAAAAAGGAGGCACTTTTGCAGCAGGCACCATTCTTGGCTTGACGTATGGATCTATTATGGGAATAGTTTATGTAGTTTCAAGAAAATACCTTCCCTCTTCTGATGATCGAAAGAAGGCGATGATCCTAGTGGCTCTCATGTGTTTGTCGTTGTATGTCGTTCCATTTCTTAAATATCCTGCTAATCCTCCTGCAGTGGGAGATCCAGAGACCATCGGCTTAAGAGAAAGTTTGTATACAAGTTACCAATTAGCCTCTGGGTTAATCGTTCTGAGCTTGAGTATTATTTTATACAAATTTAGAATGATTAATTATATGAAACTTTCAGTTCCAATCTTGTTAGTGACACTCGTGGCGTTCATTTACGTTGTGTTTCCTTCCAACCCGGATACTATAAATGCTCCAATGGATCTAGTTAACGTTTTCAGGGGAATAACGTTTACTACAAATGTTATTTTTTACTTGGCTTTAGGAGCAATATTTGGAAGTCTGTGGCATAGGTTTAAACCTCATGAGCCCACACGAATAACTGCCACTTAAATGATCTCTTACACTCTCTATATTGTCTTTCATATTTTACTCCGCTTCTCGTTATAAAATAGAATTATTATGCTTCTATTTGCTACTTTAGACTTCTGATTAACAAGATAGTATTATTTTTATTCTTTTTTACTAAAATATTAATTTATGGTATAAATAACATTTTAATCTCTTTGTAGTCGTAATTAGGTAACTTTTTATTTTTTATCGCGGTTTACCCGAATTCTCTACGCTGAATCCATCGGGACGAATTTAATTCTCTATTTTCATGAGTTCGATATAGCATTCTTTTTCTGTATATTTGATCTTGGTTTACTTTCATCTTATATCGTAGTAAGGACAGTCAACTAAAAAAAATTTCATCGACCAAAAAATTTTTTTGTATATTAGGCGCCATTTAAATCGTTATTTACATGGATTTTGGACCATTCTCCTAGTTATTTTACTATGGATTTAATCCCTGTATCTTGAGAGCGTTGGCTAACTTAGTTGATTAGATTAGGATAAACTATCCTAGTTGCATATCCTGTAGAGAACCATATCTTTGAAGTATCATCATCACAAAAGTAGTCTGCCTTCCTTAACGGCTTATCAAATTATGGATGGGTCGATTCGATTTCCTTTACGCTACTACCAAATTCTTGTGATAGAATAAAAATGGTTATTAGATAATTTGATTTGTTATTGAATTAATAAAAGTAATTGTATAATTTATTTATACTTGATTAATATGTAGTTACTTTAAAGTGTAAACTTGATATGCGTTTCCGGTATTAATATCAATATATTTCCACTCATTACCATCAAATATGATTTGCCTAAAATTTGATTGAATTTGTGGATGCAACAACTTGTAAACATTTTCTCCAACTGATATTTTATCAGGTGCCGTAATAGACGTAATCTTTGATGTTACATTCATTGTATATCCTAAAATATCGGCCTGTGAGCTTTTATCATAACCGTACTGAAAAACTATATTTTCTCCCTCATCTATCCCAATCTTTACCGCTAAATTGGGAAAATCGTGTTTACTTAGTATCGGGTTGATACCAAATTTAATTATACTTATCATTGATTTGGCGCAACGATATGCGTTATCACAGGTCAAATACTTGTTAAATCCTGATGGAAAGAATGCAATAACTGCATCACCGGCATACTTTAGAACATATCCATTAAGGCTTTCAATGACCGATGATAATTCATGAGAAAATGCTCTTATAACTGTTACAAGTTTTTCTACCGGCAGGGTCATACTCATTTTGGTAGATCCAACTAAATCTGCATACATAATCAGTAAAGGTACTTTTTTATCTACATGTCTTATAAGATAATCTTGTCCTCTCTTAATTGAGGTATTATACATGTATCTTTCTTTGATGGCTCTCCATAATCTGTCCTGCCTTAAATGAATCAGAGTTTTTAGATCAAAAATATCCGTTTCATTATAAGTAGAATTACTTTTCTTATATATTATATCTTCAAGAATTCTTCTATCTTCGTCATCTACACTGTCATCATTACCATCTTTATCCAAGTCGTTATTTTCTTCTCTCAAAGTTTAAATTTGACACTTATTACATAAAAAGATTTATAAGATATGCTCAACCGGAATCGAATTTATAATTTATCTAGAAGTTGATGTCGGCTCAATATCGATGTTTTAACGCGACAATAATAAGATTTCTTTTATTATTCTTCTCCATTTTCCTTCATCTCTTTATATCTCTCCATGTTCTTTTTCTTTACCGAGTAATACAAAAAGAAAAACTGATCTGTTGATGATGTGGAGAGTTTCATTATAGATTTCTATGTGATTTCCAATGCTTTTACAAAGAAATGTCAATCAACTGCTCAACCATAATAAATTTATCCAATCTCTTAGTACCTCAATTACTTAAAATGAGTTTTTTTCATAAGTAGTAAAGACTTTCCGATACACAGAATTTACTAGATCCATGTGCTTGTATTATTTAATATTAGTATCTTATTATAATAATTATGATTATCTATATAATGTAAAATTAAATTTAGAAGAAATTATGTATGGGATTATTGCTTAATTAGTTGTAACGTTTTGCCAATAATGTTACTATGATCGGCATCTACTTCTGTAGTAACCACTAGGAGGTGATCATCATCTAACGGAATAGTGATCCTTTTTAGTTTCTCATACTCTGTAATTGCATAAATGCCCTTTCCCGTCTTGCTTGTAAGTGATTTTCTCAAACCCCATCGTCCTACTGCTTGAAGATTAGATTTTTGTGATTCTTGAGGTGAAAGCAAACTTGTCAATCCTTGTCTCATGCCACCGTATTTTGTTTCACCTGTCTCGTCACAAATACCTGCAAAACGGATCTTCGGATCTATTTCTAATATGCTTTTACAGACGTGATCATAATCCATGTTTTTGTAGAAGAATACAATGTATTAAACATATCAATAAATAATGCTTTTGTATTATTGGTATTAAGTTTTATAAGTAATTTGCATCCATACCTTATGAAATCACCAATAATTTTAATGAGCTTTTAACTTACTGGAGTATCTTATACCATCCTTGTTATTTTTTGAATAGATTCAAAAGTATTGTTGCAATAAATTGCCATCTTATACAAAGTCTGTACTAAATATTAAGCAGGAATTTTATCTACACTATTTGGGTAAGTGGTAAACAATCATATATAAAAACATCTACAACCTAACTTTCAAAATATTATGATTGCCAATCGGCCAAAAAACTATGACTATAGATATAAGATATAAAGTTGGCAAGGTCCAAAGTAAGATTATAAAATCAGATTACTATTAATTTAGTATAGGTTGAGTTTACCTGCCGTTTATCCTAATTCTGCAATTACTATAATGTTTGATCGTAATACATCGGTGGCAATCCCATTATTTTTTATAGTTAGAATATAATATAAAAATAATAATTACAACAGAACCAAAAAATTACAAAATTGCAAAATCAATTGCAATAGTAGAAAAATTAGATTAACCGCAACCCGATTGTGGCTGTCTATGACATCTTTGCAATCAAAAAGAAACTAGGTGATGATGGTAATAGAACAAGACACTAAATCGAGCATTCCTTGTCTTAGATACATAACCTTTTGTTTTCTTCTGATGGGATAACCTTTCTGTGATGTGACATTCACATCTTCCTCTATCAAAAGAACATTGTTAACAATGTATTAGCACAACAAGGAGATAATGGTGGCAAAGGAAACCATGGAGACTAAGGAGGACAAAGCATAAGCCAATCTCAATCCATTAGACAAAATAACCTGGCTGCATCAAACGGCGATACGATAGATCATGATAATAACATCAACGTTATAAATAAGAAAACAATGAAAATAACGCATATTAGTGCAGAGCAAAATGACATATTTTCTCTGATCTAAATAGGAGAAACGCGATTCAAATTGCGCAATAAACAATCAATTCGAAAGTGTATTTTATTTTAAAATCTTTAAAGATTGTTTTGGTCCACAAAATGATATTTGCAAAAAGATTAATTCTAAGATTTCTAAGAATTGTAGTAAAACGCAAATGTTTTAGCTAAGCAGTCTTTGTTATATCGGTGAGATGTTATTATGACCATTTATTATAATATTCGCTTTTCTGATAATATGGATTGATTTGATCAAATTGTCAAAGAAAACCTTCTTCGCAACTTTTTTATTTCGAATCCAAAATTAATTAGGGAATATCCCAAAAAAAGTCTTTATAAATTTTCTTTTTGCCATTTTTAATGCGTTTTCGCCCCTCTCTGTTAGACTGTATACTATTGTTTTGCCATCTCTTTCTTCTATTATGAATCCTGCTTCTCTCAAACTCTTAAGCGCTGGATATATAGTCCCAGGACTGGGTTTTTTTTCTCCCTTTCTATTGGCTATCTCTCCTGCTAACTCTTGTCCATGCATTGGTTTCTTTGACAATAAGAAGAGAATGAGAAAGCCTAACATTCCCCTCATGTCACAACAATCATCTGGACTCTCTCTGGTCATATATACTAATATTGGGTATGCGATATATATAAATACGCCTTAGTTACTTATTATCGTATGTCCGATGGAAGGGATAAGGAGGTGAAATAATGGGTTACAGTTGCTGTGGTTCGAGCTATGTATCTAGGAGTTTTTTAACAAAAGAGGAAAAAATACAATTACTTAGAGAATATCATCAAGATCTCAAAAAGGAAGTACAAGGAGTCGAAGAGAAAATTAAGGAGCTTGAGATAAATTAATTCTCTATTTCATTTCAAAGATTCAATGCTTTTAATTTTTTGATTTATATTTTCAAAAACCACTAAATAATAATTTCATCCAGCAAGAAGATTAACTATACTAATCGCCAG
>Ga0196965_1000981_pt1 | contig 12640 bp, 15 predicted proteins | sample S1_20metaG_FD_148668 | JGI IMG/M metagenome (GOLD analysis project Ga0196965, IMG submission 148668) | Soil microbial communities from Anza Borrego desert, Southern California, United States - S1_20 | ecosystem: Environmental > Terrestrial > Soil > Desert | place: USA: California | collected... | reverse complement strand
CTCCCCCTTGAGGGCGCGCAGCACCGGGTACCAGCTCACCGCGTTGGCGCCGAGCCCGTGGAGCAGCACCCAGGGCTCCCCCTTTTCCGGGCCCAGCCGGTAGTAGGCCAGCCTCACCGGGCCGGAGCGGATGAACCGGCGCCGTGCCCCCGCCAGGAAGAGCAGGGCCTTGGCGAGCAGGAAGAAGAGGCGCAGCATGGCCCCCGGAGAATAACAGGAGGGCCCGGATGGTTGACCGGGCGGGACCTCTGTGGTAGGTTCTCCCGTCCACGCGTCTGGTACGACGACTGTCAGGAGTGTCTATGTTCGCAGTGATCGAAAGTGGTGGCAAACAATACCGCGTCGCGCCCGGCGACGTCATCGACGTGGAGCTCCTGCAGGGTGCTGGTGAGCAGGGCAGCCAGGTCCGGTTCGACCGGGTCCTGATGGTGACGGGCGACGGCGAGCCGCGGTTCGGCAATCCGGTGGTCCAGGGCGCGGCGGTGACCGCCTCGCTGGTGGCCGCCGTGCGCGGGCCGAAGATCCGGGTCTTCAAGATGAAGCGCCGCAAGCAGTACCGGCGGACCCGCGGTCACCGGCAGGACCTGCACCGGGTCCGCATCGACGGCATCGAGCTGCCGTAGGACAAGAAGGAGTCAACGACAATGGCACATAAAAAGGGACAGGGCTCCAGCCGCAACGGCCGTGACTCCAACCCGCAGCACCTGGGCGTCAAGGCCTACGGCGGGCAGCAGGTCACCGGCGGCACCATCATCGTGCGGCAGCGCGGCACCGTCTTCTTCCCCGGCCTGAACGTCGGCCGCGGCAAGGACGACACGCTGTTCGCCAAGCGGGATGGGGTGGTGCGCTTCCAGAACAGGGGCCAGAAGGGCAAGTTCGTCCATATCATGGCCCCCGAAGCCGCCGCTTCCGAGTAATCTCCGATTCATCTCCAGGCAATCCCGCGAGTGATCCGGGAGCCGGCCCGTCCGGCTCCCGTCCTCTCTTCTCACCTTCGAGCCCGACGACCTTGATCTTCATCGACCAGACCACGATCCACGTCCGCGGCGGCCGTGGCGGCAACGGCTGCATGGCCTTCCGGCGCGAGAAGTACGTGCCGCGCGGCGGCCCGTCGGGCGGCGACGGCGGTCACGGCGGCTCGGTGTGGCTGGTGGGCGAAGAGGCGCGCAACACGCTCTACCACCTCCAGTTCACCTCGCTGTACGCCGCCGAGCGCGGCCGGCACGGCGAGGGCTCCAACAAGACCGGCCGGAGCGGCGGCGACCTGGATGTCGCCGTCCCCCTGGGCACCCAGGTCTACGACGCCGAGACCGGCGAGCTCCTCGGCGAGTTGCTGGAGGAGGGCCAGCGCCTGCTGGTGGCGGCCGGCGGCGGCGGCGGCCGGGGCAACGCCCGCTTCGCCACCTCCACCAACCAGGCGCCGCGCCGCTGCGAGCCGGGGCGCGAAGGGGATGAACGGCGGCTGCGGCTGGAGCTCAAGCTCCTCGCCGACGTCGGCGTCGTCGGCCTGCCCAACGCCGGCAAGTCGACGCTGATCAGCGTCGTCTCGGCGGCGCGGCCGAAGATCGCCGACTATCCGTTCACCACCCTGGTGCCGCAGCTCGGCGTCGTCGCCGAGGGGCCGTTCTCCGAGCCCTTTGTCATCGCCGACCTGCCGGGGCTCATCGCCGGCGCGGCGCAGGGGGCCGGGCTCGGCCACCAGTTCCTCCGCCACGTCGAGCGCTGCCGCGTCCTCGTCCATCTGGTGGACCTGTCGAACCCCGAGGGGAGTGCCACCGAGGATCTGGTGACGGTGGAGCGCGAGCTGGAGGCGTTCAATCCCGACCTGATGCGCCGTCCGCGGCTGATGGTGGGGAGCAAGCTCGACTCGGCGCTGCCCGAGCGGCGGGACGAGCTGCGGCAGGCGGCCGGAGAGCGCGGCCTTCCTTACTTCGAGATCAGCGCCGCCACCAACGAGGGGGTGCGCCCGCTCGTCGCCGAGATGGCGCGGCGTTTGGAGGCTGCGAAGGTCCCGGTGTCCTGAGCGCCATGAAGATCGGCCTCTTCGGCGGCAGCTTCGACCCGATCCACGCCGGCCACCTCCTGCCGGTGCGGGAGGCTCGGCGCGCCCTGGGCCTGGAGCGGGTCATCTACCTGCCCACGGCGGTGCCCCCCCACAAGCCGGGCCGCAAGCTGGCGCCCCCGTACGCCCGGTACGCGATGGTGGAGCTGGCCCTCCTCGACGAGGAGGGGCTCTTCGCCTCCCCGTATGAGCTGACCCTGGACCGGCCGGCCTACACCATCGACACCCTCGAGCACTTCCAGCGCGAGATGCCCGAGGCGGAGATCCACCTGCTGATCGGCGGCGACTCCTTCGTCGACCTGCCGCTCTGGCGCCGCTGGCGCGACATCGCGGCCGCGGCGCGCCTGATCGTCTTCACCCGTCCGGGCTGGGAGCTGGAGGAGGCCGCGCTGCCGCCGGAGCTGGTGAGCCTGGCGCGGTCCGAGCGGGTCCATTTCCTGCGCCAGCCGCCGGTCGATGTCTCCTCCACCCGCCTGCGGGCCCTCCTGGCGCGGGGCGAGCCGGTCCCCGATGGGGCGGTTTCGCCGCGGGTGGTACAATACGTGCAGAAATACCTCTTGTACCGATGAGCGCCGAGACCTCTACAGCCACCCCCGTATCCGCCGACACCCTGGCCCGCGTCCGCGGCGCCGTCGCCGCGGCCGAAGACCGCAAAGCCGTCGACCTCCAGGTGCTGCATCTGCAGGAGGTCAGCGACTTCACCGACTTCTTCCTGATCTGCAGCGGCACCAGCGAGCGCCAGGTCCAGGCCATCGCCGACGCCATCGACGAGACGTTGCGCAAGGAGCGCGTGCGCCCGCTGCACGTCGAGGGCTACAACCGCGGGCAGTGGGTGCTGCTCGACTACGGCGACTTCGTCGCCCACATCTTCCAGGACGAGACCCGCAGGTTCTATGCCCTGGAGCGCCTCTGGGGGGATGCCCCCGACGTGACCCAGCAGTTCCGGCAGTGAGCCGCCCGTGAGCGCGTCGGCATCGGCGGCCCCCTTCAGCCTGCCGCGGCTGATCCGCGATTTCCCCTCGTTGGGTGAAGCCCTGAAAGGGGCCGAGCGCGCCGCCGCCACCGACGCCCCCATCCTGATCCTCGGCGAGCCCGGCACCGGCCGGTCGACCGTCGCCCGCGCCCTCCACGCCGCGAGCCCCCGCGCCGGCGGGCCGCTGGTGGAGGTGGACCCCGGCGCGATCCCCAGCACCCTCTTCGAGAGCGAGCTCTTCGGCTACCAGGCGGGCGCCTTCACCGGCGCGCAGCGGGCGAGCGAGGGGCGGGTGGCGCAGGCCCAGGCGGGGACCCTGGTGCTCGACCACGTCGAGGAGCTGCCGCTGGCCGCGCAGCCCAAGCTGCTGCGCCTGCTCGCCGAGCGCCGCTACGCGCCGCTGGGCGCCGCCGAGGTGGAGGCCGACGTGCGCTTCCTCGCCGCCGGCGCCGAGGACCTCCCCCGGCGGGTGGAGCGCGGCGCGTTCCGGCCCGACCTCTTCTACCGTCTGGAGGTGGTGACCTTCCGGCTGCCGCCGCTGCGCGAGCGCCGCCGGGACCTCCCCGCCATCCTCGATCACCTGCTGGCCGACCTGGGGGACCGCCTCGGACGGCCGCTGGAGCTGGCGGCGCCGGCCCGAGCCTGGATCGAGGAGCACCCCTGGCCGGGCAACCTCCGGCAGCTCCGCAACGTGCTCGAGCGCGGCGCCATCCTCGCCGACGGCCGGCTGGTGGACCCGCCGCCCCCCGAGGGGCTCCTCGACGGCCGCCCCCGTCCGCTGCTGGAGATGGAGGTGGAGCTGATCCGCCACGCCCTGGCGTACACCCGCGGTCACCAGGGGAAGGCCGCCGCCCTCCTGGGAATCAGCCGCAAGGCGTTGTGGGAGAAGAGGAAGCGGCACGGGATCCCGTAGGGGTCAGACCGCCGCCTCCCAGTCGATCACCCGCAGGGCCGGCACCGCCGGCCGCTCCCCCCCGCGCTCCAGCCACTCCTGCCACGGCCGCACGGCTTCCAGCAGCCCGGCGACGTCGAGCCCCAGGGCCGCGGGGAGGTAGGGCTCGAGACGGCGGCGCGCTTTGGCCAAGGTGGTGCGGGGGCCGGCGGTGCGGTGCAGGTCGAGGATCTGGTGCATGCCGGCGGCGACCTGGATCAGTCCCTGGAAGAGGTCCTTGGGCTCCGGCGTGGTGGAGCGCCAGACGTCCTCCCAGGTCTCGTGGGCGTCGTAAAAGTCGCCGCGGTTGAAGAGCTCGATCCCCTCGCGCACGAGGTGCCGGCGCTCCTCGGCGGAGAAGGTGGGGTGGAGGGGGCCGCACCTGCCGGTCGACAAGGTCCGCACGCCCGGATTCTACGCGCTGGCGGCGGGCCGCGCCTTCTCCGCGGGCTTCTCGTCGTCGCCGTCGGTGAGCGAGTCGAGGAGGTCGGCCGGGATGCTGAGCCCGGGGTGGACGCGCTTGCAGCGGTCGCGCAGGCGGCGGATCTCGACCTCCGGCATCTCGACGAAAGCCTGGACCAGCCGCGGGTCGAGCTGCTGGCCGGCGACGCGCTGCAGCTCGGCGATGGCGGCCTGGTGCGAGCGCGCCCGCCGGTAGGGGCGGTCCGAGGTGATGGCGTCGTAGGTGTCCACCACCGCGAAGATGCGGGCGGCCAGGGGGATCGACTCGCCGTTCAGCCGGCGCGGGTAGCCGGTGCCGTCCCACCGCTCGTGGTGGCTCTGGATGATTTCCAGCGCCGCCGGCTGCAGGAAGCTCACCTCGCCCAGCATGTCCGCCCCCCAGACCGGGTGCTGCTTCATCACGTACCACTCGTCCTCGGTCAGCGGGCTCCCCTTGCGCAGGATGCCGTCCGGCACCACCATCTTGCCGACGTCGTGAAGCAGGCCGCCCCACTCGATGGCCTTGAGCTGCTCGCCATGAATGCCGAGCCGCTTTGCCAAGGCCACCGCGTAGAGGGCGACGCGGAACGAGTGGCCGGTGGTCTCGTGATCGCGGGCGTCGGCGGCGGTCACCACCGCGCCCACGGCCTCGACGTAGGAGCGCTCGCGCGCCCGCTGCGACTCCTTGAGCGACACCACCAGCGAACGGAACGTCTCTTCGATGAGCTGGACCTCGCCGCCGCCGCCGGCGCTGGGGAAGTCGCTCTCCAGGGCGCCGGACAGGGCCATGCCCGACATGGTGGCGGCCAGGCGCTTCAAAGGGAGGGTGACGCGCCGGACCACCAGCCAGGCGGCGGCACTGGCGAGGGCACCGGCGGAGACGGCGATCACCAGCAGGTTCCAGCCGACCTGGCGGGCGAAGTCGGCGTCACCGAGAGCGGTGACCAGATGAGCGACCAGGAAGAGTGCGATCAGAGAGGCCCCCGCCGCCACGACGGCGGTGAGGAGGAACACTTTCGTGGGCAGCTTCAACTCAAATCACTCCCTGGGCCGACTGCGAAAAGACCTGCCCGAACGTCTCCGGACGGACCCGCCATCCGGCGGCGCCCCTCTACGGCAGAAGGCGCCACTTGGCCGGACTCGGGCTCTCACGGTGAAGGAAGCGCATGCAGTATACGCCATTCCTCACTCGTTGCGTGAGCCCTGGAGGGGCTGTCGCCGCGAGCGGGGAGCATCCTTTCCCAGGGAGAAACGATGCCACCCTCGCTCCGGTCGCCCCGACGCTGGAAGCGGGGGCAGGTTTTGCCGGCTCATCCTACCTATAGAGGTGCGGCTGCCGGGTGGAAGCGGTACGCGCTCCTAGCCGGCCAGCTCGCGGAGCGTCCGGATGGCGTGCTCGCACTCCTCTTCGGTGTTGTAGAAGTGGGGAGAGAGGCGGATGCCGGCTTTGGGCCGATAGTCGCAGACGACCTCGCGGGCGATCAGCTCCTTGCTGAGCCGCTCGGCGTCGGGGTGCCAGACCGAGACGGTGCCGCCGCGGTGGGCATGGTCCCGCGGCGTGCGCACCTCGAAGCCGGCCTCCTCGGCAAGCGCGATCAGGTGATCGGTGAGCGCCAGCGAGCGCTCGCGGATCTTCCGGGCGCCGACCGAGGCGATGATGCGGTAGCCGGCTTGGCAGGAGTAGAGGGCCGGGATGTTCGGCGTGCCGGTGAGGAAGCGCCAGGGGTTCTTGGCATGGCGGATGGCGCCGGGCCGGAACGCGAACGGCTCCTCGTCAGCCTGCCAGCCGGCGAAGGTGGGGTAGAGCCGGCCGGCGAGCTCCGGGCTCACCCAGAGGTAGCCCGCCCCCGGACCGCCGCACAGCCACTTCACCGAGCCGCCGACCGCCGCGTCCACCCCCCAGGCCTCCAGCTCCAGCGGCATCACCCCGGTGGACTGGTAGACGTCGAGGAGGAGAATCGCCCCCACCTCGCGGCAGCGCCGGGCGATCGCCTGGGCGTCCTGCACGAAGGCGCTGCGGAACAAGGTGTGCGACACCGGCACCAGGCGGGTGCGCTCGTCGATCGCCGCCAGCAGCCGCTCGATGGGCACGCCGATGCCGTCGTCCGAAGGGACGGTGACGATCTCGGCCCCCTTGCGGCGCTCCCCCTCGGCCAGGTACATGACGTTGGGGAAGTTCAGCTCCGAGTAGACGATGCGGTTCCGCTCCGCCGGGTAGTCGAAGCAGGAGAAGAAGATCTCCGCCGCCACGGCGACGTTCTGGTGCATCGAGATGCCGCCGGGGCGGACCCCCAGCAGAGGGGCGAGGAGGTCGCCGACGTTCACCGGCATCTCCCACCACCCCTCGTGCCAGGCGCGCACGCCGCGCTCCTCCCACTCACGGGCGAAGGTGTCGAGGCCGTCGCGGACACCCCGCGGCATGGCCCCGAGCGAGTTGTTGATCAGATAGGTCGAGCGCTCGAGGATCGGGAACTCGGAGCGCAGGGCCAGGAGATCGGCGTGCGGAGCGCTCATCGGCTCACCGGCCCTTCCACTGGGCGGGGCGCTTCTCCAGGAAGGCCTTGACGCCCTCCTCTTTGTCCTCGGTGGAGAAGCAGAGACAGAACAGGTCGCGCTCGTAGAGGATCCCCTCCTCGACCGCCAGGCGCTGGCTGGCGCGCACCGCCTCCTTGGCCACCTTGACGGTGAGCGGGCTCTTGGACGCCATCTTGTTCGCCAGCTCCAGCGTCTTCGCCCGCAGCTCCTCGTGCGGCACCACCATCTCGACGAGACCGATCTCCTTCGCCTCGGCGGCGCCGACCATGTCGCCGGTCAGGATCAGCCGCAGGGCGTGGCCGAGGCCGACCAGGCGCGGCAGGCGCTGGGTGCCGCCGCCGCCCGGGATCAGGCCGAGGTTGATCTCCGGCTGGCCGAAGCGCGCCTTCTCCGACGCGATACGCAGGTCGCATGACAGCGCCAGCTCGCAGCCGCCGCCCAGACAGAAGCCGTTGATCATGGCGATGACCGGCTTGGAAAAGCTCCCCATGACGTCGAAGATGCGCGGGCTGCGCATGGCGTGGCGCTGGTCGAACGGGCTGCGGCCGGCGAACTCGCCGATGTCGGCGCCGGCGATGAACGACTTGTCGCCGGCGCCGGTGATCACCACCACGCCGACCGCGTCGTCGTTCTCGATCTGCCCCAGGATCTCCAGCATGTCTTCGCGCACCTGGTCGTTCAGGGCATTGAGCTTGTCGGGGCGGTTGATGGTCAGGATGGCGACGCGGCCTTCGCGCTCCACCAGAATGGTCTCGGGCATCGAAATCTCTCCTCAGAAGGTTCTAACGGTGCTTCCAGACCGGGCGCCGCTTTTCCATGAAGGCGGCGATCCCTTCTCCCATGTCTTCGGTGCGGGCCAGCTCTTCGAGGTAGACGCGCTCGGTCTCGGCGAGGGCGGCGTCGAAGCCCAGCTCCCGTCCGGCGCGGACCGTCTTCTTGGTCAGCCGGGTGACGGCGGCGCTCTTGCCGGTGATCTCGGCGGTCAGGTTCTCCACCGCGGCGTCCAGCCCCCCCGCCTCCACCCGCCGGGTGACCAGGCCGAGGCGCTCGGCCTCCTCGCAGGCGAGGGTGCGGCCGGTGAGCAGCAGGTCGAGGGTGCGGCCGTAGCCGATCAGCGACGGATAGAGCGCCGCGGCCACCGGCGGATAGCAGCCGAGCTCGATCTCCGGCTGGCCGAAGCGGGCGTCGTCCGTGGCGACCACCAGGTCACAGGCCAGGGCGACCTCCATGCCGCCGCCCAGGCAGTGGCCGCGCACCGCCGCCACCGTCACCGGCGCCAGGTCGCGCAGCCGGCGGATGGCGCCGTGGAGCCCCTCGAGCATCGGCTGGATCTTGTCCGGCGTGTGGTCCTGGACCGCCACCCCGGCGGAGAAGGCGCGCTCGCCCGCGCCGCGCACGACGACGAGCTGGAGGCCCTCCTCCTGATAGATCCGGCCGAGCACGTTGTTCAGCTCGTGGATGGTGGGGATGTCCAGGATGTTCAGGGGCGGCCGGTTCAGCGTGACGGTTGCCATGCGGTCCCGCCGCTCGTAGAGGACGCTCTCGGTGCTCATGCTCCCTCCGGGGCTGTCGCAGGCGTCGTCACGCGCACGAAGTCCTCCCACAGGGCGCGGTGCTGGGCCATGGCGACGAGGTTCTCGGGGTGCCACTGGACCCCCCGCACCCACCAGCGCTGCCCCTCCTCGTTGGTGAGGACCGCCGCCTCGATGAGCCCGTCGGGCGACGCGGCCACGGGGGTGAAGCCGGGGGCCAGGCGCTTGGGCGCCTGGTGGTGGCGGCTGTTCACCAGCGGCGTCTCGCGGGAGAGGATCTCGCCGAGGGAGGTCCCGCGGTCCAGCACCCGCACGTCGTGGACCAGCGAGTCGAGCGGATCGACGACGCTGTGCTCGACGCCGGCCGGGCGCTGGGACGGCAGATCCTGCCAGAGAGAGCCGCCGAGGAAGACGTTGAGCGTCTGGATGCCGCGGCAGACCCCCCAGACCGGCAGCCGTGCCGCGCGCGCCGCCTCCAGCAGGTCCCACTCCATGGCGTCGCGGGCGGCGTCGATCTCCACGCGGCCGTGGGGGAGCACCTCCTCGCCGTAGCGCGCCGGGTCGACGTCCACGCCGCCGCAGAGGACGAGGCCGGCCGCGCCGGGGACCAGCTCGCGGCCGGGGCTGTCGATCCCTGCCTCGGCGAGGAGGGCCGGGGTCACGACACGGATCTCCTCCGCCAGCACGCCCACCGTTTTCAAGGCGGCGACGTAGTTGACGGCGTACTCCTCGGCGCCGGTGGCGACCAGGATCACGCCGCCTCCCTCGCCGCTTCTCTCTCGACAAGCGCGGCCAGACCCATGCCGCCGGAGACGCAGAGGGTGGCGATGCCGCGCTGGAGGTCCCGCGCCTGCATGCCGTGCAGCAGGGTCACCAGCACCCGGCAGCCGGTGGCGCCGATCGGGTGGCCGAGCGAGATGGCGCCGCCGTCCGGGTTGACCTTGGCGTGCTCGAGCTTCAGGTCCCGCATGCAGGCGATGACCTGGGTGGCGAACGCCTCGTTGAGCTCGATCTCGTCGATGGCGCCGAGGTCGAGTCCGGTGCGGTCGAGGAGGGTGCGGATGGCCGGCACGGGGCCGATCCCCATGATCCGCGGCTCGACGCCGCAGACCTGCCAGGCGGTGAGGCGGGCGATCACGGGGAGGCCCAGCTCCAGCGCGGCGCGGCGCGAGGCCACGACGATCGCCGAGGCGCCGTCGGTGATCCCCGAGGCGTTGCCGGCGGTGACCGTTCCCCCCTCGCGGAACACCGGAGCGAGCTTCCTGAGCGACTCCAGCGTCGTGCCGTCGCGCGGGTGCTCGTCCTTCTCCATGACGACCTCGCCCTTGCGGCCGGGCACCTTGACCGGGACCACCTCGGGGTCGAAGCGGCCGGCGGCGCGTGCCCGCTCGCAGCGGAGCTGGCTCTCGAGCGCGTACTCGTCGGCCTCGGCGCGGTCGATCCCCATGTCCTTGGCCAGCTCCTCGGCGGTCTCGCCCATGACGAGGTCGGAGAGCGGGTCGTTGAACCCGTCCTTGTACATACCGTCGACGATCTCACCGTGGCCGAGCCGGAAGCCGGTGCGGGCGCGGGTCAGGAGGTACGGGGTGTTCGACATGCTCTCCGTGCCGCCGGCGAGGATCACCCGCGCCTCGCCGGTCAGGATGGTGCGCGCCGCCGAGAGGACCGCCTGGAGGCCGGAGCCGCAGGCCTGGTTCACCGTGTAGGCGGGGCGGTCGACCGGCACGCCGGCGCGCCAGGAGACCTGCCGCGCGGTGTTGGGGCCGCCGCCCGCCTGCCGGGCGTGGCCGAAGATCACCTGGTCGACCTGGCCCGGGTCGAGCCGGGCGCGCTCCAGGGCCGCCTTGGCCGCGGCGGTGCCGAGGTCGGCGGCGGAGAGGGGCATGAGCGACCCCAGGAACTTGCCGATGGGCGTCCGCACCGGCGCGGCGAGGACGATGTCGTTGTCGTGCTGATCGGGCATTTCGATTCCTGAAGAGGGCGGCAGGGCGGGAGCCGGGGCTCCGCCCGCCGCGCCTCGGAAGCGGTGTTGGTCAATACCCCTGGAAGCTGGGGGTGCGCTTGGACACGTAGGCGTCCAGGCCCTCCTTGGCGTCGGGGCTCTCGAAGAGCTGCTGCTGCAGCTCGCGCTCGATGGCGAGGCCGCTCTCGAACGGCACCTCGGCGCCGGACTGGACCGACCGCTTGATCCGGCCGACGGCCTTGGCGGCGCGGTTCGGCGGGCAGAACTGGCGGGCGTACTTGTGGATCTGGTCCATGAAGTCGTCGCCCTCGAAGATGTCGTTGACGATGCCGAGGTCCCGGGCGTCCTCGAAGCTGATGAGCTCGCCGGTGACCATGAGCTGGATCGCCTTGCTCTTGCTGATCCGGCGGGCGAGGCGCTGGGTGCCGCCGGTGCCGGGGAGCACGCCGAGGTTGATCTCGGGCAGGCCGAGCTTGCCGGAGTTCTTCTTGGCGATGAGGAAGTCGGCCGCCATGGCGATCTCGAGGCCGCCGCCGACGGTGTGCCCCTCGAGCGCCGCGATGACCAGCTTGGGGGTCTGCTCGAGGCGGTTGAGGGTCTCGTTGGCGTGCAGGCAGAAGTAGTACTTGAAGTAGGGGTCCGACGACTTGAGCATGTTGATGTTGGCGCCGGCACAGAAGAACTTGGACCCGGCGCCGGCGAGGACGATGACATAGACGTCCTTGGCGAAGCGGGCCTGGAGGACGGCGTCGTCGAGCTGGCGCATCATCTCGTGGGTATAGGTATTGGCCGGCGGGTCATCGAGGGTGATATAGGCGACGCCCTCCTTGACCTCGTAATGGACAAGGGTGCGCTGGGCGGCAGTCGGTTCTGCAACGGTCGGCTCAGCCATCGTAGTGATCTCCCGTACGTTGGATGGGATTGGGGTCAGGGAAGGCGTGCCCCCCTGGCAGGACTCCGGGGGATTCTCGCACGAGATGGAAGGGCGGTCCACCGGGGGAGGATTCACCCGGCCCGCCGTCCCCAGGGAGGAGAGGAGACGTCGGGCCGGGTGGGAGGGAGGGAGGGGCCCGAAAACTTCGGGCTCCACCCGCGAGGCAGGATCGACGGGTCTGCTCGCCACCCTCCGCCAGCGGCCGGCAGGCGAAGGGACTTATGCAATCCCGTCTATGTCTTCAGGGTGCTCCGTTTAGCAGATGCGGGACAAAACGAAGGAAGAGGGGTGGGATAGAGTCGGGGCAGCTCCCTTCCAACCCCGGCCGTGCCCCGAGGCCCGGCTCCTGACGGGAGGCAGAGGACCATGTCCGAAACGCCCTACCAGAGCGCTCAGCTGCTGGGAAGCACCCTGCACATCTGGATCTACGTCGATCCCCTGACCCTGCCGCACGCCGTCATCGCGGCGCCCATCTGGCTGCCCCTGGGAAGATGGAGCGTGGTCTGGAACCTGGTGACCCTCCATCTCGACACCGAGGGGGTGAAGCCGGAGACTTTCGTGCCGGACGGCGGCGTCTTCCTGAAGCTCCAGGATGCCGTTCACGTCGTGGTCCACGCCGAGAGGCGGGTGAGCGCCACGCAGTACTGGATGGATGTGGAGAACCGCCAGAAGCAGGGGCTCGCGCTCCTGGGCTACGGCCTCCGGCTGGGTACCCCCGGGCACGTCCACGTGCACGACCCGGCCATCATCGTCGCCCAGGAGCCTCTGGTGCCGCCAGCGTCAGGTCGAAGAGGCTGCCCACCGGCCGCGGGTCCTCGGGCGCCAGCTCCCGCGCCCGTCCAGCCACCTCCAGGCCCCGCTCCAGATAGGCCGGATCGCCCGACTGGGAGAAGGGAAGGGCGGCCAGGCTGCTCTCCACGACATCAAGCTCTTTCCTTTCAGGTGCTTACATCTATGGTGCGGAGCTGGTACGGCGCCTGCTCTCTCCCGGAGGCGTCCAACACCGGACAGAACGAACAAGGGAGAGTGCCATGTCCAACATCGAAATCCGGACCGGAACCATCGAGATGGCCAGCGCCCAGTTCACCTTCTCGAAGAAGGTCCAATCGGCCCAGGTGGCGCTGCAGGGCTTCGACTGCCGGTACGGCAACAAGCACGAGGTCCGCGAGATCAAGGTCGGGGCGAAGGTGACCAACATCGCCGGTGCACAGGTCACGGTCGAGGCCTGGGCGTCCATGAAGGACGAGGACCATCACTTCGCCAACGGCC
>Ga0196965_1000980_pt1 | contig 12645 bp, 14 predicted proteins | sample S1_20metaG_FD_148668 | JGI IMG/M metagenome (GOLD analysis project Ga0196965, IMG submission 148668) | Soil microbial communities from Anza Borrego desert, Southern California, United States - S1_20 | ecosystem: Environmental > Terrestrial > Soil > Desert | place: USA: California | collected... | reverse complement strand
CCTCTCTTTGCTTCTGATTTTGCTTTTGGTATTGTCTTTAAGCTTTCTAATAATTAACTGTTTTTTATTTTGAGTTTTTACAATTGGGGAATGGTCAATTGCTATACCAATTGACTAATAATTTTATAATGTATTGACATGTTGATTTTTAAGTGTAGAGAAATAATGTTTTATTTGATCGAAAATGATCATTGTGACCGAAAATGAACACCGAAGACCGTAAATTCGTCATTCTAAATTCGTCATTTCAAAAATTCAAAACCTCTTTTAACCGACTGTATCCTGATTTACTCACAGGTAATTTTTCTCCCGTCTTAAGGATCAACACATAAGATTCTTTTCCATATTGTTCAAGTTGGGAAATTTGCGGAATTCTTACCAGATAGCTTCTATGGATCCTTACAAATTCGTTTGGATTTAAGTGCGACTCAAAATACTTCATCGTGCGGTTTTTCAAATGCTTGCCGTTATCAGTATAGAGCATCACATAATCGTCCTGCGCTTCCAGATAATGTATTTTGTCGGTGGTGATTACATGAATTTTTACGCCGGTTTTCACAACGACTCTCTCTACCAAACCCTCACTGGCCGCTTGTTCAATTAATTGTTCTGTTTTTGACTCCTCTTTTTTATTGTTTTTTAATCTTTCCAATACTTTTTGCAAAGCGTTTTGGAATCTTTCGAGGGAGAATGGTTTTAAAAGATAATCTACTGCGTTCATCTCAAAAGCCTTAATTGCATATTCATTGTAAGCCGTGGTGAAGATGATATAGGGCTTTTCTTCCAGCAGCTCCAGCATTTCAAAGCCTGTTAATTTGGGCATTTGGATATCTAAAAAAATAAGGTCTGGTTTTAACTCCTGAATCGCTTTTATGCCTTCAAATCCATTGGCGCATTCTCCGATTACCTCTACCGAAGAAATTTCTTTAAGGTAAGATTTGACCAATTCCCGGCCAAGTTGCTCATCGTCTATTATTAAGGCTGTCACAATCATATTAACTTATGTTAGAATTGAGGTTGAGTTCTATTTTCTCCTTAGGCTCGTTTTGGGGGAATAAAAGGAATACTTCAAATGTATTCCCGGAATTATTTATTCTGAAAAGGTCGCTTCTGCCGTAGATGAGGCTAAGCCTGTTTTGGATGTTTTGAAGCCCTATGCCTGACCGCTTTTTTGTTGATCCTTCCGCATCATAATTGTTTTTAATACTTATATTAAGAAAGTTGTTTTCGGCTTTGCACAGGATTTCAATTATAACGGTTTCCGTACTTTCATGAACGCCATGTTTTACCGCATTTTCCAGAAGCGGTTGTAAGATCATATTGGGCAAAAGACTTTCTTCACATTTAGGGTGAATATTTATATTATACACCAACCTTTCCCCAAATCTTATTTTTTCTATCTCCAAGTATCTTTTTATATTTTCCAGCTCATTCTTTAGCAAAGTTGTCTGTTTCATGTCCTGGTCCAGGGCATACCTCAAAAACTCGGAAAGTTTAATGATCATATCCCTTGCTTCAGAGGGTCGAAGGATGGTTAATGAGCTTATTGAATTTAAGCTGTTAAAAATAAAGTGCGGATTGATCTGTGATTTAAGTACGTTCAACTCGGCTTCTTTTACCAAAGCTTGCAATTGCGTCTCCTTATTCTTTTTCTCCTGAAGATTGGCGTAGTAAGCAAAAGAATAATAGAGAAGGATGACGCCTGAATAAAGAAAAAGCCCCAGTAAAAAGCGTGCCGGCAAGGTTTGATAAAGGAAGGCCAAATAATTTCCGGTAATATCTTCAAGCAGCTTGAAAATCAAGATCCCGAGCAATAGCCAAATTGCTATTGCCACCACTGCCATTACAATATGGTTAATTAAAATCGTACCGGAGCCAAAAGAATCTACATCTATATATTTTACAACATACCATAAGTTAAGAGCCAATCCACAAAAGGTCAGGTTAAAGACAAAGCCATCCAGCGTGGCAATTTTAATTTTTATATTGTAAAAATAATACAGCAGAAAGGCGTGAATCATAGCCAAAAGCAGCCAACTAAATAGAAAATAGTAAAGGCTCCTCTTGTTTTTGACTATTGGATTAATCATGCCTTTTTAGCTTATAAAATGAATAACGTCAATATATTGTTGAAAGAGTCTTTCATATGACTAAGCCGAAGCCTTATCTGAAGCTTTTAATTTCCCCTCCGCCAAAAATTACGAAGCCTTTGATGACCAATTCTCTGTCAGCGTTAGGATAACCTTCCGGAGCGGTCATTCTTTTATCCGCGAATCCTCCGAATATGGCAATCACTTCTACCCTTACCTTCCAGTCACTGGGAACATAAAAAGTCGCGCCACCAAACATAGAGAATACTTCAATTACATTTTTTCCTGGCGCCAGCCTTGAATGAAGCAAATTGACCTCTGTTCCACCAAAAACGGTGGTAACATTTCCTCCTGAAAATTCATTAGATGTAATGATCCGCTCGCCGCCACTGAAAATTGCCACCTCATCCATTTCCTTTTGGTTTATCGGTTCTTCTTCCCTGTTATCCTCCCTTCGTCCTTTTTTTTTCCCAAACATTATGGCTATTCCTACAAGGATTATAAAGATGGGCCAGTATTCGAAGGGATTAAAAGGAGGGTAATTAACTGAAATCAGGAATAGAATTCCGACAGTCAAAACTATAAGTCCTCCGGTTTTATTGGGTTTTGTTAATAAAAGTATGATGCCGACTCCAATTAAAATCATTGGCCAGGAAAAGACAAAATGCGGGAAAAACCGTGGAACCAGGTCCAGTTGATTTAAGAGGAGGACTATTCCGATTATAACCAGAAACAAGCCCTTTAAAATTCTATCTGATGTCATTCTATTCTTGGTTTTTTAATGATGATTCAAACATAACCTCTTTCCTGATTTTGTCAGATTAAATATCGGTAAATGGAGGAAAGGAGACGGTAGAAAATGCATTGTGGTTAGCAATTGGCTGGACAGCAGTCAGCTATTAGCGATCAGCAAGGTAAGCATTTGATTCCTTTGGAATTTTGCTTTTGAAATATCTTAATTTAGAAATTCTGGTTTAACGGACTTGGTCAGATAATAAATAATTCGTTAATCTTAAGGACGAAAGCTCGTTAGTTAAATTTCAGCATTCGTTTAATTAAACTTTTGGTACATTAATCCTGCAAAAGTTGAAAAGAGAAACAAGTTTTTGTTAACATTCAAAATTCAAAATTTAACATTCGGTATTTTACAATATGGGTCCTATAGGCGTTTTTGATTCAGGATATGGAGGATTGACCGTTTTGAAGGAATTTGTAAAAGTTCTTCCTGATTATGATTACTTGTATTTGGGTGATAATGGCAGGGCGCCTTATGGCACTCGTTCTTTTGAAACCGTATATGAGTATACGCTTGAGTGTGTAAAATACTTATTTTCTCAAGGCTGCCCTTTGGTGATCCTAGCCTGCAATACCGCTTCCGCTAAAGCCCTTCGAACCATCCAGCAGTTTGATTTGGAAAGAATAGATTCTCGGAGAAGAGTGTTGGGCGTGATAAGACCTACCAGTGAGATTATCGGGAATTTTACCAAAACAAACAAAGTAGGCGTATTGGCTACTTCGGGAACTGTTAATTCTCTTTCTTATTTGTTAGAAATTCAGAAATTTTTTCCTCAGATAAAGGTTTTCCAGGAGGCTTGTCCCATGTGGGTGCCTTTGGTGGAAAATAATGAGCATGAAGGGCCGGGAGCAGATTATTTTGTTAAAAAACACATTGATGGTCTCTTATCAAAATCACCCGATATTGACGTATTGCTACTGGCATGTACGCATTATCCTTTATTGATGGATAAAATAAACCAATATGTCCCTTCTCAAGTTTCAGTATTGTCCCAGGGAGAAATTGTAGCCAATAGTCTTAAAGATTATCTTGCGCGTCATCCTGAGATTGAAGAAGTTATCACTCAATTAGGTGAAAGGGCTTTTCTTACTACCGATTCTTCAGATACTTTTAATGCCCAGGCCAGTATTTTTTTTGGTGAGAAGGTCAAATCCGAGCATATAAAGCTATAGTTTTAAATGTTGTGCATGAAAGGGGATAAAAAAGACAAGAAATACAATAAGGCCTAAAGAATAAGCCTTTCCTATTGTTCCTGAAGCGATCACAGACGCTTTAATTTCCCTTAAATCCAGATTTAACTTCCTTCATTTTCATACATTAAAGCCAGATTTTTTTAAAAAAGGCTTCCCTTCTTTCTAATATAGCATCTGGAAGAATTTAAAGTGATTTGATAATCTCGATTCAATATTTTCAGAATTTTCACAAATCTTATAACTAATAATTAAACACGTATGCAAATTGATTTCATTAAAAAATTAATTAAATATCTATTTGTTTTTATGATGGTGGCTGTTTTTACGGCATGTCAAAATAAACCAAAGGAATTAAAGGCTGATTTATGGTTGACCCATAGTGACGGATCCGTTCTTTTCCAGAAACAAGACAGAGCTTTGATTTTCAAGGATTCTGCTCAGACTCAAAATCCAACCATTGAATTGGACACGACTAAAACTTACCAAACCATGGATGGTTTTGGTTATACCTTAACTGGAGGAAGCGCCATCTTGTTAAACAAGCTTGAAGAATCGGCAAGGAAAGCATTATTACAAGAACTTTTCGATACCGATAGCAACAACATTGGTATAAGTTATTTGAGGTTGAGCATTGGCGCTTCAGATTTGAGTGATACTGTGTTTTCCTATAATGATTTGCCGCCAAATGAAACCGATCCTGAATTAACGAAATTTACATTGGAGCGCGAGAGGAAAGATTTGATCCCGGTTTTAAAAGAGATTTTAGCCATTAATCCGGAAATAAAGATTTTGGGCTCTCCATGGTCGCCTCCTACCTGGATGAAAACAAACAACAGCTCAAAGGGAGGAAGTTTGAAACCTGAGTATTTTGAATCGTACGCAAATTATTTTGTCAAATACATTCAGGAAATGAAAAAAGAAGGGATTGTCATCGATGCAATAACAATACAAAATGAACCGCTGCATCCGGGAAATAATCCGAGCTTGCTTATGTTGGCCGAGGATCAGGCGTTGTTTATTAAGCAAAACCTGGGTCCTGCTTTTGAAAAAGCGAACATTAAAACCAAGATTATTTTGTATGACCATAATGCGGACAGAATTGATTATCCAATCAGTATTTTAGATGATCCCGAAGCAAAAAAATATGTAGATGGTTCTGCTTTTCACTTATATGGTGGAAAAATTGAGGCGCTTTCAGATGTTCATAAAGCCCATCCTGATAAACATTTATATTTCACAGAACAGTGGGTAGGGGCACCAAGTAATTTTGGAGGAGACCTTTCATGGCATATCAAAACCTTGATAATAGGAGCGCCAAGAAACTGGTGCAGAAACGTATTGGAGTGGAACTTGGCTTCTGACCCAAATCAGGATCCGCATACCATAGGTGGTTGCGACAGATGTTTGGGAGCAATAACCATTGGTGGAGATGAAGTGACCAGAAATGTAGCCTATTATATAATTGCGCACGCTTCCAAGTTTGTCAGGCCCGGGTCAGTAAGAATTGAGTCAAACCTCCCTGAAGGTTTACCAAATGTGGCTTTCAAAACGCCCGAAGGTAAAAAAGTCCTGATTGTATATAATGATGGAAAATCATCTCAGGATTTTAATATTAAATACAGTGGAAAATCCCTTGCTGCAAGTTTAAAAGAAGGTGCAGTTGGCACCTATGTTTGGTAAGCAGGCCTGAATTGTGATGGATGGATTGAAAGGGTAGAAGGATTGATCTTAAGGATTTTAAAATTAATCCTTCTATCCCTTATTACAGAAGTCTGAGAATTACTTCACCTGTTTTGCAACAAAGTCAATGCCTTCCTCAAAGGAAACCGGATTATAATCCAGCATTCGAATGGCTTTTTCAATTACAAATCCTGTTCTTGGGGGTCTTTTGGCAGGTTGCGTGAATTTTGTGGAATCTGTTTTATTGATTAAAGACGTATCAAGTTTGAAAAAATCGGCTGTTTTTAGCGCCATTTGATATGGTGTAAGGAGGTCTTTTCCTGATATATTGAAAATACCCTCGGCTTCATTTTTTATAATCAAATAGCAACCCATGGCAAGATCTTCCGCCAAAGTCGGTGTTCGCCATTGATCATCCACCACATTTATCGTTTTTCCTTCCTCCAGGCTTTTCTTTACCCATAGAATAATGTTGGTTCTACTCATGTCGTGCGCGATTCCATAAACCAAAACCGTTCTCGCAATGGCCCATTTTATATCAGAATTTATGATAAGTTGTTCTGCAGCCAGTTTACTTTGTCCATAATAGCTCAATGGGTTCGCTTCAGCCTCTTCCTCATAAGGTCCGGCTGTTCCATCAAATATAAAATCTGTAGAAAGGTGAAGAAGCAGGGATTTTGTGCTTTTTGCAGCTTCAATCAGGTATTTTACCGCTTCCACATTTAATTTCCAGCATTCATTTCTGTCTGTTTCGCATTGATCCACATTGGTCATCGCGGCGGTATTAATAATATAATGAGGCTTTGTTTCCTCTACAAGAGAAAGTACCTGTCCCTCATTGGTAATATCCAGCCTATAATAAGTATAGCCTGTGAGCGCGGAGGGGAGACGGTTTTCTCCTCGGGCTGTGGCTATAATCTCAAATTCTTTTTTCCTTATTAACAACTCTACCAACTTTTGGCCTAAAAGTCCATTTGAACCCGTAATGAGTACTTTCTTCATTTTTATTAAGTCTTGTAATTATAGAATATTTTTGATGTTATCATTAGTGTAAGGTGCTGTGGTTCAGATATTTTAACGTGAAATGGTGTCCAGCCGCACCGACATGATTACATCCTTTAACGGAACTCCATTCTCCGAAACTTCAGAAGTAGCGATTACGTCCACTATATTCAATCCGTCAATTACTTCTCCGAAAACAGTATAATTCTGATCCAGATGCGGCACTCCTCCCAATTCTTTGTAAACTTCCCTTTGATCTTTAGGAATATACCTTCCGGTTTGCCCTTCGATAATATCCAGATCCCGGTCCTTGAATTTCTTACCATGAACAATATAAAATTGTGTAGGGTCTGACGATTTTGCAGGATTATCATAACGAGCGGCTGCCAGAGCCCCCTTTTTATGGAATAAAGATTCATCAAATTCTGCAGGAATGAGGCTGTGATCTTTTATTTCCTTCGGATTATGTGCCCTTGTTTTTGGATCTCCGGTTTGAATGATCAAGTCTTTTACCACCCTATGAAATTTAAGGCTATCGTAATATCCTTCTTTTACCAGTTTTACAAAATTGGCGGTGTGTTTGGGTGTTTTATCTGAAAGCGTCATGGTTATTTCGCCAAATTCAGTAGTAATTATAGCAACAGGCACTTTTTCTTTTTTTCCGCAAGAGGAAGTTGCAATTAAGAGGAATAAAATTAATAATGTTGTAGAGTTCCAAATTTTCATTTTGGGGCATTTTAGATTTTATGTATGAAATTCTCTGAAGGTTATGCATTCAACATTTCCTTCTAGATCAGTATCCAACAAGTTTACTTTTTATATCTTTCAGAATCTCCGCTCCTCCTGTTTCCAACACTTTAAGAGCCAGTTTTTGCCCTATAGATTCGGCGTCAGTTAATGGGCCTTTTTCAATCAGTTTAATAACCTTTTTGCCATCGAGACTAATTATGCCCCCATCCATTTGGACCTGACTACTTTTAATTGTTGCCAACCCGAAAACAGGTATACTGCATCCTCCCTGCAAAGTCTTTAAGAAAGCTCTTTCGGCTTTTAAACAAATTTCAGTATCCATATGGTTGACCGCCTTTTTTACAATGGATCTTTTTTCCTCTGACAAATCTACCGCTGCTTCAACAGCAACACTGCCTTGACCCACTGCAGGAGTAAAAATGTCCACAGGAAGTTTTTCTGCAACAAATTCGTCATATTCCATCCTATGCACGCCGGCAAAGGCCAGTAATAAAGCATCGCAAAGTCCTTCATCCATTTTTCTGAAACGGGTTTGAAGGTTGCCTCTTATATCTACCGTTTTTATGTTAGGGTAGTAATGCTTCAACATCGCCACTCTCCGGGTAGAGGATGTTCCGATTACCAGGTTAGGAGAGGTGAGTGAAATTCCCTTTTTTGCACTCACCAGCACATCATTGACGATTTCTCTTTCTGTAAAGGCGATGATTTCAAGTTCTACAGGAAGTTCAGACTGTAAATCTTTTGCACTATGGACCGCAATATCAATATTTTGATTTAAAAGCTGTTCTTCAAGTTCCTGAGTGAAGATTCCTTTACTGCCAATTTTAGCGATTGCCTTGTCCAGGATTTTATCTCCCTTCGTTTCAATTATTTCAATATGGGTTTTATACCCTTGTTTATGAATTAATGAAGCCACATGATTTGCCTGCCACAGCGCCAGCTTACTTCCTCTTGTTCCTATTTTTATAATTGAAGCGTCCATTTTGGCAAAATTAATGAAATGTTAAATTATAAATTTTGAATTTTACTTTTGGAGGGTTTTAAACCCTCCAAAAGTTTAAGTTAGAATCATTCAAATTATTGTTTCTTACTGGTCCATTAAATATGCTTTGATAAAATCATCAATATCTCCGTCCATTACATTTTGAACATCTGATCGTTCTACGCCTGTTCGATTGTCTTTAACCAATTTATAAGGGTGCATTACATAACTTCGGATCTGGGAACCAAAATCTATTCGTTTTTTTGTGCTTTCAACCCTGGCTCTTTCTTCGTTTCTTTTTTCTATTTCCAGTTGATATAATCGGGATTTAAGTAATTGTATGGCTTTCTCCTTGTTTTGCAATTGAGAACGTTCCTGCTGGCACTCTACAATTAACCCTGACGGCGCGTGCTTTAAGCGAACGGCTGTTTCTACCTTGTTTACATTTTGCCCACCAGCGCCACCTGACCTGAAGGTATCCCAACTGATATCCGCAGGATTTACTTCAATATTAATCGTGTCATCTATTCTTGGAAAGGCATAAATAGATGCAAAGGAAGTATGCCTTCTTCCTCCTGAATCGAACGGTGAAATCCTTACCAGCCGATGTACCCCGATTTCTGCTTTAAGATAACCGTAAGCAAAGTCTCCTTCAAACTCCAGCGTTGCAGATTTAATCCCTGCTCCTTCGCCTGCCTGGTAATTCAACTCCCTTACTGTGAGCCCTTGCCTTTCTCCCCACATAATGTACATCCGCATCAGCATTTCTGCCCAATCCTGGCTTTCCGTTCCTCCCGCTCCAGGGTTAATTTCCATTATAGCGCTTAGCTGATCTTCTTCATTGCTGAGCATTTTTTTGAACTCCAGCTCTTCTACTGCATTGATAACTTTTTCAGCCTCCTGCTTTACCTCGCTTTCCTCTACATCTCCGGCTTCATAAAATTCATAAAGTGTTTCCAGGTCACCGAAGGCTTTTTCGACATCCTCATAACTGTCCGTCCAAACCTTCAGCGATTTTATGCCCTTTAAAGTTTTTTCGGCTTCCTTTGGATCGTTCCAAAAATCCGGCGCAGAGGTTTTGTCTTCAGCTACCCTTACTTCTTCTTTCTTACTTTCGTAGTCAAAGATACCTCCTCAAAGCCGCTACCCTGGCTTTCAAATCTTTCAATTGATCTGTCGTCATATGTTATAAAAAATTTAACTGAAAAGTTTTAAACCCACTACACCGGCTGCGATAAATAAAATGCACACAATCCGGATAATTTCTTTTGATTCATTAAATAAAAACATACCTAAAATGGCTGTTCCCATCGCACCTATACCTGTCCATACGGCATAGGCCGTTCCCACGGGTAGAGTTTTTGTTCCCTGAGCTAAAAACCAAAAGCTCAATAGCATGGCGATTATCGTTCCCACACTTGGCCAAAGTTTGGTAAGTCCATCAGTGTACTTTAGTCCTATTGCCCAGCCGATTTCAAAAATGGCTGCTATTAAAATATAAATCCAACCGTTCATTATTAGATTTTTTATGAATCAAGGAATGTAAAAAAAACAAAGGCTTCAACTTCTGAAGCCATTGGTAATTAAATGACGCTAATATATTTTGTTTGCTGCTCTGCTCGCTATCAACTATACTTTATATATCCAATTAAATTTATCTTCAGACTTCCCTGTTTTTAATTCATCTAAAGACTTTAATATTTTACCCGAAAGTTCTCTGGTTTTGATATCTGGCAGAACATAATCTTTTCCATTAAACCCAATAGCGGCGATATGCGTGATTGTAGCCGCAGTTCCTACGCCAAACGCTTCTCTTAACGAACCATTGTCTATTGCCTTTATAATCTCCTCTACGCTAACCCTTCGTTCTTCTAATTTAATACCCCAGTCACGAACCAATGTTAATACACTATCTCTGGTTATACCCTTTAAAATGGTATCCGCAGCAGGAGGAGTAATTAATGTATCTCCAACGAGGAACATCACATTCATTGTTCCTGATTCTTCGAAATATTTATGTTCCTTTGCATCAGTCCATAACAATTGGTGGTAGCCCTCATTGTATGCAAGTTTTGCAGGGTATAATGAACCGGCATAGTTCCCTGCAGTTTTAGCAAAACCTGTACCTCCAACCATAGACCTGGAGTAATAAGTCTCGACTTTTACTTTAACTGGTTCAGAATAATAAGCTGCTGCAGGTCCGGTCATTATAATAAATTTATAAGTCTCAGAAGGGCGAACGCCTAAAAACTCGTCCGTTGCAAACATGAGCGGTCGGATGTATAAGGAATAGCCGGGTCTGTCAGAGATCCATTGTTTATCAAGCGTAATAAGTTCTTTAAGTCCCGACATGAAAACCTCTTCTGTCAACTGAGCCATACACATTCTTTCAGCGGATTTGTTCATCCGCTTAAGGTTTTCAAGTGGCCTGAAGATCAAGGCTTCTCCCTTATTGTTTTTATAAGCTTTTAAGCCTTCAAAAATGGATTGTCCATAATGGAGTGCCGAATTACCCGGACTTAAACTAATGTGTTGAAATGGCTGGATCTTTAAATTTCCCCATTTCCCATCTTTATAATCTGCCACAAACATGTGGTCTGAAAAATTCTTTCCAAAAAGAAGGTTGTCAAAATTCAGTTCAGAAATTCTTGATTTTGCTATCTTTTGAACATCTATCTTCATCGCATCTAACATACTACTAGAAATAAAAATAAAGCTGAAATTTAGGAGAATATTTACAAATACTAATAAAAAATCTGCTTTATAATCTTGCTTTCCATATTACCTCTTCAACATTCTTTTCCTTGCCTACTTTTCTGGCCAACACGAATAAATAATCCGAAAGCCTGTTTACATATTTTATTACCAGGTCTTCCACCGGTTCTTCTTCGTGCAAAGCAATTATTTCCCGCTCCGCCCTTCTACAGACGCATCGTGCCAGGTGGCAGAAAGAAACCAGTTGATGGCCTCCAGGTAAAATGAAATTCCTCATTTCAGGCAATTGCTCGTTCATAAGGTCAATTGCTTTTTCAAGAAGTTCAACATCCGATTCGTGAAGGTCCGGAATCCTTTTTTTTGTAGTACCTTCCCAAGCCAGATGCGATCCGATGGTAAACAACCGATCCTGGATCTCCTTAAGGATGTTTTTTCTACCGGGATCCATATCTCTGATCAAGCCTATATAAGAATTAAGTTCATCCACAGTTCCATAAGCATTGATCCTGGCATTGGCCTTTGAAACCCTTTTGCCCCCTATCAATGAAGTTTGTCCCTGATCTCCTGTTTTAGTATAGATTTTCATGATAATTAGTTTTTTATTGCCAGATGGAATAAGCCGCCGGATTTCGTGAATCCGTTTCCTAGTTCTAATAAAAAATCTTGAAGATGTGTAATAATTGCTTGTTCTAAATCTTTCTCATAGTATGAAGCTTCTCTTTTTAATCCTAAAAACTCCAAATACATTGGATCTTTAATAATCTCTGTTGCTGATGAAGGATGTCTCTCGTTTCTCGCCACTGCTAAAACACGTTCCTTATCGTTGCTGAGCAGTAATCGTTCCTAAAGGTTAGAATGGATTTGCCTTTCTAATTGCCGAACTGTCCAATTGTTTTTTACAGTTTCAGCAATATAAAATTGCCTTTTTTCAGGTGAATCCAACCTTAAATTAACTTTATATTGACTCCAACTAAATTGCGAATACAGTGTATTCGCAATTGGAAATGTTCGATAAAACTGTCTGGATATCTCAATTTGTCTTCTTGAAAATCCTGACCCATATTCCAGTTCTAAATTCTCTGCTATATACTTAGTAAGGTATTTTCCATAACCGGCTCTGTCTTTTCCCTCCTGTTCTTCTTCAAAAATACGTTGTCCAATTCTCCAGTACATGAGGGTGCGTTCATGATCAACTTGCCGAATTGCTTTTTCTCTAGAATTGGCGATGATTACCCTTATGTCTGTTAAAATGGGTGTATTGATATTCATTTAATAATGCTGTTATATCTTATTTTTCAAGATGTACTCCCTTAATTTATTGTTCAATTCCGCTTTAGCGGATGGGTGTCAGTAGACATACCTTAATCGTGTAATATAAGCCCTGCTGCTCCTAATAGCCCCGCATGGTTTCTAAGGGAAGCCTTTTTAATTATCAAT
>Ga0196965_1000979_pt1 | contig 12655 bp, 8 predicted proteins | sample S1_20metaG_FD_148668 | JGI IMG/M metagenome (GOLD analysis project Ga0196965, IMG submission 148668) | Soil microbial communities from Anza Borrego desert, Southern California, United States - S1_20 | ecosystem: Environmental > Terrestrial > Soil > Desert | place: USA: California | collected... | reverse complement strand
GTCCGGCCAGGCAGAATTATTTCAGCTCATTTAGAAAGATTTTATAAAAGTAAGACAGATATAATAAAGTTTAGTTAACTATTGCTAAGACCTGGCTTTTAAAGTCAGGTTTTTTTATTTCATTTGTGCCTGGCATTCATAAACAATTGTTTTATAAGATGTTTTTTTGTATTTCTGAAAGGCTAATTTTTTAAAGTTTTACTCGTTTGGCACATCAAAAATTAAAGGCAAATATTTTTATCCTGTTGCTGTTTTTCTTTTTTCAGCTCCCAATGGTGCTGGCCCAAGAGAACTGTTGCAATGAGGAAGCTTGTAAAACAAATGCTAAGGAGTTGTCCGAAGAGGTGTCTGCTTCGTTCGCCCTATTGGGAAATGATCCGAATAATTTTGAGTTGAGGGAAAAAATACTGGACAGTTTCAAAGTTTCCGACCACAATCAATATGCTGAATTTGTCCGATTAGTAAAAAAGGTAGAGAAGTTTAATCAGGAAAATCCTTTTGGACTGAACTGCATTAACGGATTCATTGATAATGAAGATGTGCTTGACTGGCTCACCCACTTTTTTCTGAAATATGAAAATGTCAAAGGATTGTCTCCTGAATTCTGTAAAGGCTTTGGACTTCATTTCGATTTGAATACGGGAGTAGCCGATCTTTTTAATAACACGGAATCTTTTTCCTCTTCCACAAGATTGCTCCTTTCTTATACTATTTCTAAAAATAATTGCGGAGGAAAGGTCAGACTGATGCTAGGCCCTTCGGTATATTACCAGGATCAAAAATTACTTTTTTTAATAAATCCCAGAGCTGAATTCCGTTTGAGGGATATAGGTACGGACCTCATCAGCATAGGAAATATTAAACTGATAACCCAGGCAAATTTTAATAGCAGCAAGCTGATTACCGGGCTGGGAGTGGGTGCGGAATTATACAATTTCGGTGCTCAACTTTTGGGAGAATATCAGACGGGTAAGCAGAATTATAGTATTCAGACAGGCATTTTTTACAGGTTTAAATTATAAGATTATGAGGAGAGCTTTAATAACAAGCGGAGGTGGAGCCAAGGGCGCTTTTACGGTAGGTGCCTTAAAACATTTAGCTAAAGTAGGTATTGATACTTTTGATATAGTAAGCGGAACGAGCACGGGATCATTAATAGCTTCCATGGCTGCTATAGGAGAAATAGATTTATTGGAGCAAGTCTATTCTACAGTTACCAATCAGGACATTCTGCTCCAACAAAATATTGTTCAGAATCTTACCAACAATAAACCCTTCATTTTTGATACCGAACCACTGCGAGAATTGATTGTAAAACACATCACCGATTCAGTTTTTCAAAAGATTGTTCAGTCCAATACCACCCTTTGTTTGTCAGGAATAAGTTTGCAGAATGGCGCATTAACTGTTTTTTCCACCAAGGATCTTCCTCCAACTGCTGATTATAATACAATCAAAATCAATACAAAGAAAGAGCTGGTTGATGCTATGGTGGCAAGCAGCAGCCAGGCCGGTTTTTTGCCGCCCGTCAATATCAATGGAGAGCAGTTTGTAGATGGGGGCAACCGGGAAGTGATCCCGACAAGGATAGCGGTGAATCTTCTGCCTGATGAAATTTTTGTAATCAGCAATAATCCTAACCGGATATTTCCTACGACAGAAAATTATACAAACATCCTAAAGGTATTGATGCGTGCCATAGCTATTTTTATACAGGAGGTAAGAGAAAATGATATGGCCGTTTTAAGGTTATATGCAGCCAAAAGCGGAGCGAAAGTAACAATAATTGAACCGGAAGAAGACCTGGATCCTGAATATCCTACAGGATTGAGATTTAACCAACTGGCAATGACCAACTGGATTAAAAAAGGAGAACTCAGGGCAAAGAAAATCTTGGATCAGGGCGGAATAGTGTAGCGGCGTTGTCTGCAATTATTGACACAAGCAAAAAAGCTGATTTTACAAATGTCCGTTTTCCTTACCTGGCTTATTTTGTTTCCATATATTTTAATACTTTTGATGGTACCCTTGCCATATGATAAAAAAGCTCAAAAGCGAAAAAGACATTTTCGAGGATTCTTCTTTTGAAGGACCTGAGGGGGAAAAGCTGTGCTGGAATAAATTTAGGAAAGGGGACAAAAATGCTTATCTATATATTTACAACAAGTATTCCAATTTACTTTTTCGCTATGGCCGGAAAATAATTCAGGATCGTGAGGTCGTAAAAGATGCCATTCACGATTTGTTTGTGGAACTCTGGAAGAGCAAGCATAATTTGGGTGAAGCCGCTTCAATTAAGAATTATTTATTGAAGTCACTAAGACGGAAACTGATCAGGACGCTTAAAAAAAATATTGTAATCACTGGTGAAGATGGATTAGATGATTATAAAAAGGAATTTGTTCTTTCCAGGGAAAATGATATTATACTTTCGGAAATGTCAGATGAGCAGAAAGAAAGACTGACTTTAGCCCTTAATAAACTTACTCCCCGCCAAAAGGAAATTGTGTTTTTATTGTTTTATGATGATTGTCCTCCGAAGGAAATTGCCTCTATCATGTCCCTGCGAATAAGAACAGTGTATAATACAATTCATAATGCTATTCAAGTACTGAAGAAACACTTTACGATTTTAGCTACAATTTTCATGTTTCTTTAAATAATTTAAATCAATAAATCTATAGAGCTCTTTTACTTAAAAATGCTGCCTTGCACTCCTTTTTCAAGGAGGGATGTCGGTACGACAGGGTGGTTTTTACTGTCCTGATGAATAAACCTTTATTTAATTAAATTTTTTATAGTGAAAAGCATTAATTATCAACCTTTTAAATTAATCAAAGTGTAAATCTTAAAAAATAATTAAAAATCCTTTGGTAAAAAATATAAGTTACTGCCTAATACCTTTAAAGACCATGTTGAATGCATAATAAGAATAACTATTTTAAGGAATGTACTATAAAGTTCCTGGCCAACGTGTCCGAACCTCGAACCTCGTACCTCAAACCCATTTTCGAATGAACTATTTAAATTATTCTGTTGAAGATTTTGTCCTTGATGAGGATTTTAAGAAGTGGGTAAAAAATCCTACCCAGGCTCAAACCTCTTTTTGGAGTGAATGGATTAAAGCGAATCCCGGAAAATCAGAAATGGTGGAAAGCGCGAGGGTAATTGTCCTTTCCCTGTCCATAGATAAGGACGATCCGTTTCCTGAAGAACTTAAAGAACTTTGGGGACGCATTGAGGAATCTAATACAATTCACGACAGTAAAGAGAATAGCAGAATCTTTAAAATATCTCCTTCTGTTTTCTATAGGATTGCGGCTTCATTTGTTGGTTTTGTAGTTATAAGTGCATTACTGTACTATAGCGTAGGAGGCTTAAATAATTTGAGTCACACCACTCAATACGGTGAAATTTCTGTCGTCAAACTTCCTGATGGATCTGAGGTGACACTTAATGCTAACTCTACTATAAAATTTGACAAACACTGGGATCAATCCGAAACAAGAGAGGTGTGGTTAGAAGGAGAAGCATTTTTCTCAGTTACTCATAAAGAAAACAATCAAAAATTTGTCGTGAATGCTTCGGATGTTGATGTGGAAGTTTTAGGAACGGAGTTTAACGTTAACACGCGCAGGGGGAAAACGATGGTCACTTTAAATTCAGGAAAAGTAAAGCTGGACATTGAAAATAAAAAGGAGGATAACCTGGTAATGAAACCTGGAGAATACATAGAAATAGATGAGGATAAGAAAGTTTCCAAAAAGCATGTGAATGCAGAACGATATAGTTCCTGGATGAAGAACAAGTTGTATTTCAGTAATTCTTCACTAACCGAAATAGCAGCAGTCCTTGAGGATAACTATGGATTTGACGTGCATTTTAAAGAGTCTTCTTTAGAGAAATTAACGTTTACAGGAGTAGCAAAAACCACGAATATTGACGGGTTTCTCCTTGTACTTGAAAAAACATTTGATATAAAAATAACTCGTGATGAAAATAAAATAGTAATTGAAAAATAAATAAAAAATCCTGGTAACACACTTTGCGCCACAAAATGGTACCAGGAAAATTTCAAACGTAAAACAAAAATTAAAATTAATTAATTTATGCGAAAATCTATACGATGCATAAAGTTATTGTTATTCCTTATAATAATAACCTACCCTAAATCAGAAGCGGTATCACAAGTTTTTGCTTCATTAAAGGATCCAATACAGGAAAATCCTTCCAGTGGAAAAGAAACAGATATCCGGCCTTTAAAAGATGCTTTGACAAACCTTGAAAAGGAATACAAAGTTGTTTTTAACTACAATTCAAAAATTATTGAAGGTAAACTTGTGAACATAAAAAATGTTTCGGCTGCTGAAAAAACACTTAAGGGCAAGCTGCAATCTCTATTGGAACCTTTGGACCTGACTTATGAAAAAGTAGAAGAAGGGTCTTATGTGATATATAGTGAACGTGAGCTGGATAAGGTTAAAAAGAAATCTTATAATTTTTTAAATGATCATTCGGAAAAAGATACAAGGGCAAGCGCTGATGCAGAGTATTCTATGTCCTTTCAACCTCTGCAAACTAGCAAAAATTCCTTTGATCTAATGGTAAAAGGAAAGGTTCAGGATAACGAAACGGGGGAAGGTTTGCCCGGAGTTAGTGTAGTTTTAAAAGGAACGACTATTGGCTCCGTTACGGATGTAAATGGTGAATATAGTTTAAATGTACCTGATGAAAAAGGTGTTCTTGTATTTTCTTTTATAGGATATACTTCAGAAGAAGTTCCTGTAAATAATAATACCGTAATAAATGTTTCATTGCTTCCCAGCTTACAATCATTAAGTGAAATAGTTGTGGTAGGTTATGGAAGCCAGAAGAAAAAGGACCTTACCGGTTCTGTTGCAACAGTAAATGCGGATGAAATTAAGTCACTGCCCGTGGCAAGCGTGAGTGAAGCTATGCAAGGTCGTGCTGCCGGGGTTCAGGTGGTAGCGTCAGGTGTGCCGGGAGCAGATGCAATTTTCAGGATCAGAGGAACATCAACCATGAACAATAATGATCCGCTTTTGGTGATTGACGGAGTTCCCGTAGGATCAGGATTAAATACATTAAATCCTGATGATATTGAGTCACTTCAAGTATTGAAAGATGCCTCTGCCGCGGCGATTTACGGGTCAAGAGCTGCAAACGGAGTGGTAATTGTAACTACAAAAAGAGGAAAAGGGGCACATAATAAATTAGATTTTAACTTTTACACGGCCGGGCAACAAGCTACAAATGTTGTTGAAATGTTAAATGCCTCTCAATTTGCCACTTTACACAATGAAATGATGACCAATAATGGCCAGCCAACAAATCCTGCTTATGGCGATCCTGCCTCTTTAGGCAAAGGGACAGACTGGCTTGATGGTTTATTGAGGTATGGACGTATGCAGAACTATTCCCTTTCTTATGCGGGAAGCAGTGATAATTCCAATTATTATGTTTCCGGAAATATTTTAAATCAGGATGGAATTGTAATTAACACGGGATATAAAAGATATACCATTCAATTCAACTCTGACCATAAGCTTTTTGACAGACTAAAATTTGGGAATAACCTGACTTTAAATCATGATGTTAAGAAAAGCGGTGCTTATAACATCAGGAATGCTATGGCTGCCTTGCCCGGACAAGCAGTATTTAATCCGGATGGTACTTACTCGGGGCCGACCGGACAAGCAAATTGGTATGGAGATATAACCAATCCGATTGGTCAGGCCAGGTTAATTGAAAATTCCACTTTGGGATATAATGTAATAGGTTCCGTGTATGGTGAATTAGAAATACTTAAAAACCTTCGCTTCAGGTCAAATGTCGGTCTTCAGGCTAATTTTTGGGACAGAAGAACCTGGTCTCCAAAGTATGACTGGAAGCCTATTCCCAATCCCAATTCTTTTTTATTCAGGGAATTTAATAAGGCCCTTACCTGGTTATGGGACAATACTTTAACCTACGAAAAATATTTTGGAGATCACCATTTGACAGTTTTGGCAGGTACAAGTGCCCAAAGCAATCGCTACGATGTGATGAGTGGTTCCAAGATTAATTTTGCGAGTGATGTTACTCAGGAATTGAACAATGGAAATGAGCAGCCAAGTGTAAGCGGAACAGCTTCGGAATGGGCTTTGATGTCTTATATTGGCCGTTTAAACTATTCTTTTAAAGATAAATATTTATTAACCGCCACTGTAAGACGTGACGGTTCTTCCAGATTTGGCGCTGAGAACAGGTACGGTACTTTTCCCTCTGCTTCTGTAGCCTGGCGTATTTCAGAGGAGAATTTCTTTAAAGGACTTGATTTTGTAAATGACCTGAAGATCAGGGGAGGGTACGGTTTGACCGGTAATCAGGAAATAGGCAACTATACTTTTGCTGCCACTTTGCAAACCATGCAGTACAATTTTAACAACCAAATTGTATCGGGAGTGATACCTAGAAATATGCCTAACCCAAATGTACAATGGGAGGCTGTAGAACAAACCAATATCGGTTTTGATGCCACGCTTTTTAAAGAACGTGTTAACATCACTCTGGATGGTTATGTTAAAAATACAACCGAAATGCTGGTCAGAATGGCCGTTCCAATATCTACAGGATATTCTGACATTACTGGAGACAGACCTTATATAAATGCAGGAAAAATGCAGAACAGGGGAGTAGAGCTTACTGTTTCAACCGATAACCTTACCGGTCCATTAAAGTGGAATACAAACTTCAATGTATCCTACAATCAAAACAAACTGGTGAAACTGAATGATACCATACCAATGCCTTCAAATGAAATAGGTTTGAATCAATGGCTAAGTCTAAATCAATCAGGACAACCTGTTGGTGCATTCTATGGGTTTATCACAGATGGGGTTTTCCAGAATGAAGGGGAAGTGGACCGTCATGCTACACAAATAGCAGGCGCTGATCCTAATAACAGGACATCTGCAGGAGATATTCGCTTTAAAGACCTCAATGATGATGGAAAGATTGATGATGAGGACAGAACATTTATCGGAAATCCTAACCCTAAATTTATATTTGCTATGAACAATACCTTTGCTTATAAGGGTATAGATTTAAGCATTTTTCTTCAGGGAGTTTCGGGAAATGATATTTTTAATGCCAATAGAATTTGGCAGGAGGGAATGGCTGTAGCCCAAAATCAAACAACTGCTACTTTGGACAGGTGGCAGGGCGAGGGTACAAGTACGTCAATGCCAAGAGCGGTTTACAATGACCCGAATAAGAATACCCGTGTTTCTGATCGTTTTATTGAAGACGGATCTTATTTCCGGATAAAAAACATTTCTATTGGTTATACCATTCCTCAGGAAATTTCAAAGCGCTTTAAGGTATCTTCTTTAAGGATCTATGCATCCGGTCAGAACTTATACACTTTTACCAGCTATACCGGTTTTGATCCAGAGGTTGGTGTAAGTGGAATTGACAACAGTGTTTATCCTGTAACCCGAACCTACAGCGTAGGTATGAATTTAAGTTTCTAATTTTCTAAAAGACCCTTTTATGAAATTCAAAAAATATATTTCGGCATTGTTTTTTACAACCATCTTTTTTGGTTGTGGAGACGACTTTTTAAATAAAACTCCGCTTGATTCTGTTAACACAGAGAATTTCTATAAAACAGAAGCAGATGCAGTTGCAGCTATCAATGGCGCTTATCAGCCACTTCAATGGCCAAAACTTTACAACATGCGGATATGGAACACAGATATTTGGGCAGGAAATAGTTTGGTTGGCGCAGGAGGCGGTACCGATGGCATTGAAACCCAGGATATTTCAAACTTTGTAACAACCACCGATAATGCAGCCGCTCTGGATATTTGGCGTGGTCCGGCTCCAGGAATTTTAAGGTGTAATACTGTTTTGGAGAAAGTTCCTGCAATTGATATGGAAGAAGGGACGAAAAACAGGATCCTTGGAGAAGCCAGGTTTTTGAGAGGTCTTTATTATTTTACTTTGGTGCGTCTTTTTGGAGATGTTCCTTTGATCACTGTTTCTCAAAAGCCCGGTGACGATCTAAGACCTGCCCGTACTCCTAAAGCAGAAGTTTATCAGCAAATAATTGCAGATTTGACGGAAGCTATGGAATTATTGCCACCACGCGAAGAGTATTCAGGATCGGACATTGGAAGAGCATCTAAAGGAGCGGCAGCAGGGTTATTGGCTAAAGTATATTTGACTTTGGGAGAGTGGCAAAAAACTGTTGATTTGTGCGAACAGGTAAAGGCATTAGGCTATCAATTGAATCCTGAATACAAGCAAAATTTTGATCCTGCTACTGAAAATTCACAGGAGTCATTATTTGAAGTTCAATATATAGGCAAAACAGCTGGAGTAGATTTTTGGTCCAATGAAAATCAATCTTCCTGGACAAGCACTTTTATGGGCCCTCGTAATTCAAATATGGCTGAAGGTGGATATGGATGGAATCAACCCACGCAGGAATTTGTAGATGCCTATGAAGCGGGAGATTTGCGTAAAGATGTAACCGTTTTTTACGAAGGAAGTCCTCAGTTTGACGGGCAAGATTATAAAGCATCTTATTCAACTACTGGCTATAACGTCCGTAAATTTATTGTTTCAAGGTCTGTTGCTACCACTTTTGATAATAATCCGTCGAACTTTCCTGTGTTGAGATATGCGGATGTCCTGCTTATGAAAGCTGAGGCGCTCAATGAACTTGACAGAACTCCAGAAGCCGAAGCGCCTTTAAATGAAGTTCGTGAAAGAGCAGGTTTAGGTGAGATACATGACCTTTCAAAAAATGATTTCAGGGAAAAAGTACTGCATGAAAGAAGGATGGAGCTTGCTTTTGAGGGGCACCGATGGTTTGATCTTATAAGGGTTGATAATGGAGAATACGGAATCAACTTCCTGCATTCCATAGGAAAGGTAAATGCAACAACCAAACACTTGTTGCTTCCTATTCCTCAACAGGAACGTGCCTCTAATCCTAATCTTTCACAAAATCCGGGGTATTAATTCTAATACTTCCCGGACTTTTAAACATCGATTCGGAAAGTAAAAGGTTGAGCATTTTATGCGATAAATAATGATTTCTGGAAATGTATGGACAAGTGGTTAATTAAGAAAAGCATCTACAAAATCCAAGAAATGAACGATTTAAAGGAAGGAAGCAAAAAGTTCCAGTGAACTTCCTCGAACCTCAAACCTCATACCTCAAAGCATTTGCATATGAATATACTCATCAGATATTCACTGATACTCTTTTTATTCCTGGCGCAGGCATGTCAAAGACCTGATTCGGATGCTCCGCTTCCGGTCGTTCCTAAGCCTTCTTCTGGTAATTTGACCATTTCCACAAATAAGGCAATGTATAGCCCTGACGAAGAGGTGGTTTTTACTTTAAATGAAAGTTTGACGGCTCCTGCTTTTGTAAGATATACATACCTTAACGAAGTGGTAGGAGAAGAGTCTGTTAGTGGAACATCCTGGATATGGAAAGCGCCTGTAACTGATTTTAAAGGCTATATGGCTACTGTTTATCAGGTAGAAGACTATCAGGAAAAAGTTCTCACAACGGTTGGTGTAGATGTTTCTTCGGATTGGTCCAGATTTCCCAGGTATGGTTTTCTCTCAAAATTTTCGGAAATGAGCGAATCAGACATAAATGGAATCATAGAGAACCTGAACCGACATCATATCAATGGGATTCAATTTCAGGACTGGCATTATAAACATCATAAGCCTTGGGCCGGAACTCCTGTATGGAAGGACATTGCAAACAGGGAAAATTATTTGTCCACCGTTAAAGGTTATATAGATGCTGCGCATGATCGTAATATGAAGGCGATTTCTTATAACCTTATTTATGGCGCTTTACAAAATGCAGCACAAGATGGTGTATCAGAGGAATGGTACCTTTATAAGGATAAAAATCATTCCTTAAAAGACAAACATCCGTTACCCAATCCTCCATTTATAAGTGACATTTTTCTGGTCAATCCCGGCAATGCCGCATGGCAGGAGTATTTTATCAATGAGAATAGGAAAATTTATGAAGCGCTTCCTTTTGATGGTTTCCAAATGGATCAATTAGGAAACAGAAACACCAATCATTATACCTATAATGGCACTTTGATAGACCTGCCTGCTACTTATAAACCTTTCATAGAAGTGATGAAAGCAGATAATCCGCAAAAATCCCTGATCATGAATGCGGTAAATCAATATGGACAAGAAGGTATAGCACAAGCGCCTGTTGATTTCCTTTATTCTGAGGTTTGGTCGCCCAATGAAATGTTCAGTGACCTTTCTAAAATCATAATGGATAATGACGATTTCTCAAGCAATACAAAAAAAACTGTTTTGGCAGCTTATATGAATTATAATCTTGCCAACAACAAAGGTTCTTTCAACACCCCTTCAATATTGCTTGCAGATGCGGTAATTTTTGCTTTTGGAGGCGCACATCTTGAATTGGGTGAACATATGTTGGGGAAGGAATATTTTCCAAATAATAACCTGGAAATGAAGGAAGATCTTAAAAAGGCGCTTGTAACCTACTACGATTTCCTGGTGGCTTACCAAAATCTGCTTCGGGATGGCGGTACTTTTAATAATCCTTCTTTGTCAAATATTGGACAAATCCAACTTAACAATTGGCCGCCGCAAAGTGGACAAGTATCAGTAGTGGGGAAAGAAGTTGGAAACAAGCAAGTTATTCATTTATTGAATTTCAGTAGTGCAGCTACTTTTGAGTGGCGTGATACTGGGGGAATTCAGCCTTACCCCCAAGTGGTCAAAGATGTGAAATTAAGTTTTACCAGCAGCAAAACGGTTACAAAACTCTGGTTTGCTTCTCCCGATTTTGATAAAGGGGCGCCTATACAATTGGATTTTACACAATCAGGAGATAAAGTTTCCTTTACGCTTCCTTCCCTACAATATTGGGATATGATTGTTGCAGAATATTAAGGATAAGTCAGCTGGCCTATCCATTTATAAAAATTAGAAAAATGAATTTCAAAACATATTAACCTAATAAACATGAAAAATAAGATACTCTCTGATTTCATAAAGAGGAAACTAAGCATTTATACAAAAGTATTTTTCCTCTTTATTCTATGTGCATTTATTGTAATGTCCTGTAAAGAAGAGGAACCTATGGGGCCAACGAAGGCTAATGTTCAGGTCCTTTCGGCTTCTGCCTCTTCTGTGGTTTTAAATCAAAAGAATGCAAACAGTAATGCCGTCACCTTTAACTGGACGTCAGGAACCAATCATGGCACTCAGGGAGCCATAGATTATACCATCCAATTTGATAAGGCAGGAAATAATTTTGCAGCGCCTTTGGAGGTGAGTCTGGGAAGAGTAGTCTACTCAAATTCATATAAGGTGTCTGATTTTAATAATTTATTGAAGAATGAATTGCAATTGGCGCCTGGAATTTCCTCCCAAATAGAAGTTCGTGTAAAATCCGTAACTGCTGAGCCATCCATTGAGCCGGATTACTCCAATGTGGTGATATTAGAAGCTACTCCGTATGCTCCTGTTTCTTCAACCTTGTTCCTGGTAGGAAGCGCCACTGCCAATGGATGGGATGCCGGTCAGGCAACAGCATTGAATGAAAACGCCGAGCAACCCGGAACTTTTACCTATCAGGGAACTTTCACTGCAGGAGAATTTAAGTTTATAACAACGCTGGGAGAATTTCTTCCTTCTTACAATAAGGGAGAGGATAATAATCACATTATTTTACGCACAGAGGATAGCCAACCGGATGATAAATTTATCATTGATCAGGCAGGAGTTTATTCGGTAAAAGTTAACCTGCTGGATCTTTCCTTTGAGATAGAAAAAATGGATGCTTCCCCTTATTCGGAGCTTTGGATCGTGGGAGATGCTACGCCTAATGGTTGGAACATCGATAACCCGAATGTAATGAAACAAAGTTCAAATGATCCATTCATTTTTACTTACCAGGAAATTTTGAAAGCCGGTGAGTTTAAGATTGCCACTGCCGAGAGTTGGGATGCTCCTTTTTACCGGCCTGTAATGAACAACCCTGAAATTACTGCTACTGAAGTCCAGCTTTCTGCCGGAGATCCTGATAACAAATGGAGGATTGCAACGGAAGGTCCATATAAAATCACATTAAATCTCCGTGATCTTACCATTTCAATAGCGCCTTTTACTCCCTATACTGAGCTTTGGATAGTAGGTGATGCAACGCCAAATGGCTGGAACATAGATGATCCAAGTCCTATGGTAGCTGATCCTTCAGATCCTTATGTCTTTTCATATACAGGCGCATTAACTGCCGGGGAATTTAAGATTGCAACTGCTAAAACTTGGGATGATCCTTTTTACAGACCAACCACCAATGCTCCGGAACTAACCAATACGGAAGTTCAGTTGTCGGCAGGTGAACCGGACAATAAATGGAAGCTTTCAACACCGGGAAATTATAAAGTAACCGTTAATCAGTTATACCATACAATTTCCATAGAACAACTGTAGTACAAAATAGAGAGAAGCCTGTCAATTAGTAATTGGCAGGCTCCTTTATCAATTTAAAAGAAAATACCACTCCGTCCTGCGAACACCCCTCCTTAAAGAAAGGAGGGGAAGGATAGTGGGA
>Ga0196965_1000978_pt1 | contig 12658 bp, 13 predicted proteins | sample S1_20metaG_FD_148668 | JGI IMG/M metagenome (GOLD analysis project Ga0196965, IMG submission 148668) | Soil microbial communities from Anza Borrego desert, Southern California, United States - S1_20 | ecosystem: Environmental > Terrestrial > Soil > Desert | place: USA: California | collected... | reverse complement strand
TCTTTCAAAACACGTAAATTGTCGAAATCAACTTGCAGCCTGCAACCTTCAGCTTGAAGCTCATCGAAAAGCGTATCGATTACAAAAAACTACGCCTACAATGCATGGATTTCCATGATTCGCTTTTCAAATTCCTCATTGGGAATAAGCGACTTGCTTTTTACCCGAGCTTTATAATTATAAATTGTGTTAATGGAGTAGTCGAGAATCTTTGCGATTTTTTCACTGTCGTGGATACCCATCCTGATCAAGGCGAAGATACGCAATTCAGTATTGAGCAATTGCCCTTCTTTCAAAACAACCCGGTCTTCTTCCTTAAAATAAGAATTGTAAACGTTAACAAAATCAGGAAAAAGTTTAAGGAACACCACGTCGAAGCTATGGTATAGTTCTTCACGTTCTTTTTTCGGATTGATGTTGTTGACAATGAATTTGATGTCGTCGATTTTTTTTGTCATCAATTTCATTTCGATTGATTTCTTAAAAGCTTCGATCTTGCTGAGATATTCTGAATTGATATTAAAATAATAACCAATGTATTCTTCCTTGATCTTGTTGGCCTCCTGAAGCGCGCGTTCGGCAATCTTGCGTTTCTTGAGTTGCCTCATGGTACTAATCGCAAATACCACTACCAGTACCGTTAGGAGCGTAATGATGGATGCATAAATCAACGCTATCCTTCGTTGCTCTTCCACGTTGTTCACCTTTGCCGAAGAGATAACAGGCATGATAGAACCAACCTGAACTTTGCGTTGGCGGGCACCATAGAATTGTGCATCCTCCATGGCTTGCTGAATAAATGTGTACGCGTTTTTTATGTCACCTTGTTTATAAAGTAACTCCGCGAGAGAACTCATGGCCGCGGTTTCTTTAGTGGCAGATTGAATATCAGCAATTGCTGCCCTGGCTAAAAGTGCGATTGCCGCTGCATTTTCACCCCTTGAAATATAAAAATAACTCAGCGTAGAAGATGTAACAGCAACCTGATGTGGTGTGAGCGTATATTCCGTCAACAGGGTATTGAGATCCGAAAGCGCCTCTCGGTTATTTTCATTTTTTAAATTTTTAAGTCCACTTAAATACAATGCCGTATACGAATCAGGAGCACATAGCTGTTGTGCGGAGTCAATGTACTGCGTACCTAATTTAATATACCGTGGTGTGTAATACCGGTCTTTGTCAAAATCACCAAGATCATAATACGTTCTGCCCATCATAAAATAATAATCAATTTTTATGCTGTCGGGCATTCCAGCGATCCTGATGTTACTTAAAGAATCCAGCGTTTCTTTAAACATGCCAGAGGAAAGTAAGACCAAACCAAGTTTTATCTTGGCGTAGGCGATTCGTGCTGGATCATTTAACCGATATGCTACATCCTGGAGTTTGCTGATACAGGAAAATGCGGAGTCATAAATAAATGTGCTGTATTCAGTAGACAGGGCCTGTAAGATTTCAAACCTCGCGTTATCGTTCGTGTTTGTATTCTTCAATTGAGTATGTAACGACTCCAGACGCTGCCACTTTTTATTTACAAAAATTTCCCTTTGTTCAATGATGTGATTTAAGCGACTTAAAAGACTGTCTTTTTCAGTACTTGTAGCAGCAGCACAACCAGAATAAAACAAAAAAAGTAACACACCATAAATGATGATCTGAAATTTACCTGTTCTCCCCATAATTGTGCTGGAAAATTTATCAATATATAGAATTCCGGTCACTCGTTGCAAACGAATTGATGGAGATGTTTGGCTTTATGGAATAAAAGTTGTCAGCGATGTGCGTTATAGAAACAGGCTTTGCAAAATAAAATAGCTATTGACTTCCAAAAACCTTTTTTAATAAGGTTGATGTTCGGGCTAACGGATTTTCTCTAATGTTCTTTTCCTCCTTGGCGATCATTACAAAAAGACCTTCGATGGCTTTTTCGGTAGCATACTGATCCAATTCCGGGTTTACCTTTTCAACAAATGGGATCTTGTTATAGGTTTTCACCAGGTCACTGTAGTATCTTGTTGCATTCACTTTCTCAAGTGATTGCTTTATGACAGGATTGAACTTTGCGTTGAGCTCAACCGATGTAGTGCCTTTCAAATACTTTGTTGCAGCGTCATCCTCTCCTTTAAGGATTGACATGGCATCTTTAACAGTCATGTTTTTTATTGCCGATACAAAGATTGGTTTCGATTCTTTGGCGGCATCTTCTGCAGCACGATTGAGTGATAAAATAAACTTATCCACCTGATCATCCAATCCCATCTGACGCAGTCGTTTCTCCACTTGTTTAACTTCAGGCGGAAACGGAATCATAATTTCGGGATTTTTATAATAACCATCTAACTGCGATACGAGTTCGGAACCTGTAGATACGCCTTTTGTAAGCGCTTCTTTCAATCCGGCAGCAACCTCCTCCGTTGTTAATGATAATTCACCACCAATCGCCTTCTTCAACTTCTTCAAATTGATCTGTGCTTGTACCGCAGAGCAAAAACACAACAAGGCAATGGTGATTATGATTCTCATCTGTATTTAGTTTAGTAATAGCTTTGATCCAGCACAGATTGTACCAGTAATATAGATAAAAAAAAGGTAAAAGTCGCCAGATGCATGTAGTATTGAAGCTATCTGACTAACAAGTATGATCAATCCTTAAACTTCATCCGGAAATAATCGGCAAGACCGATTCCATCAGCTTTCGATTTCCCAAAGCTTCTTCCATCTTTTTTTCTGGCGTGGCTGGAATGTGTTCCAGATTTTTTCGCTTCGATCGGAAAGCAGCTTTGCGGTTTTTTGTGAAACTGCAGAACGGTTCTCTATTTTGGTAAGCGTGATGACCTGCTGAAAGAATTCAGCATTAATGTCACGGATGCGCTGACATTGTATATTGCTCAACTTAAGATCATCCTTCCAGAAAAGGGGATCATACAAAACGGCATTATTTTTCCGGAGGCTTTCCTGGCAGAAAACCGGTGTAATCCAGGAAATCAGAAAGACGACCAGTAAAACTTTTAACAATCCCATACCTAGAACAATCTTTAAAGCAGCAAAACCTTATAAGAACGCAAAAATAATTAATGTATTATAATAGACAAAATAAGGTTAGCTTAACATTGAAGGGCAGGTTATCATCCGAAATGCGTTGCGATAAGAAACATGAAGGTGAGAAAAAGCAAAATGCCACACGCGATAATGATCCATTTCGAAATCATGTTCTTTTTCTGTATCGTAGAAGTGTCCTGAACTGCTTTTAAATCAGGAGAAAAATGAGAAAATCCTTCGCCAGAAAGCGGAATCCCATCTATACTCGCATCAATTTTTCTTTTCAGGTTTATTATTCTAGACTCCAGAATATCGACATTATTCACTTCAAATGTTTCGAGGAAAATCCGGGCTTCTTCCATGTGTTGTTGTTTTTCCGGAAACTCATTCCGGAAGTTGTACCAGTAAACATCGCTTTCAGGATCAGGAGAAAATACCCAACGCTGAAAGAATTCATCCTTGATAAAATTATCTGTGGTGTATTCCTTCCGGTCCATTTTACAATGCGTTTAAACGATCAGAAAATAAGCCTTCATTTGCTTATCGTAAAGGAAAACAAAGTCGCTGAAAGCGTTTAGTGAAAATGCTTTCGTAAGGAAAAGATGGCCTTGCCGATCAGCTTATAGGTCGACTTAAGTGTCAGGTTCATCATGTCTGCAATTTCCAGATAGGAAAAACGTTCATAAAATTTCAGATAGACAGCTTCCCGTTGACGTTTTGTAAGTTGGGTTAATGCTTCTTCAATTTGGTTCCGCTTTTCAATCGAATTAAGTTCCTGGATTAAATTAAACTCAGCAGAAAATTCCAGATCACTGGCGTAACCATGTTCATCAATTGTATTAATCTTAATCCGGTTAGTGGCCATCAAGGCACGTATGATTCTGCGCCGAAGCGATTTCAATAAGTATAATTTAATATTATCAGTATCGCTGAGGATTTCATGCTTTGCCCAGAGGTCAACAAAAAGGTCCTGAATACAATTTTCTACAAGAGGATTACTGGACGATATTTTTCCACCATAGGCAAACAACAACCGAACGTATTTATCGAAAATATAATCGAGTGCTTTCCGGTTACCGCTTCGAAAGGACGACCATAACATACCCTCAATTTCGGTTGCTGATGTTCCTGGCCTGAACAAAATAGATCGCTGAAACTCCGGTCTATTATGGCGTTCGGAAACAAGATTCATGATAGGTTGATTATGTTCCCCCTAAATACATGAAGTTTAATCAAAAAATAAAGAAATCGTAATATTAAATTTTGAAAAGGAGAAATCTACAACGATGGCGGCGTTGCCGTTCAAATATAAAAGCAAATAAAATAGCGGGAAACGGTTGCGGAAGACATGTGAAATTCATGAGTTGAAATCCTCGTCTTTTTAAGAAACTCCAAATTTAACAACGGCTGATTTTACAGTATAGTATGCATGGCGATTAAAGCGAAACCGTGTTTGTTTTATTCAATTCACGGTCTTCCACCAGATTACCCTCTTTAAAAAATAACAGGCGCACAAGATTGCCTTCTTCATTGTAGACATGAAAGACACCTTCACAGCGGCCATTCACATGATTTCCCTGGCTCCAAACTTTACCGTTGGCATGAAAGGAGGTGTAACTTCCGTGAGGCTGTCCATTATTATAGTGTTGAATAATAGCTAGTTCTCCAGTATTATAGTACTCATGCCAACGACCGTGCTGCTCTCCATTAAGATAATGCCCCTCGGCAACAAGCAGGCCATGCTTATTAAATTCTTTCCATTTACCATTGATGGGTTTTACACCAAACTGATTTTCTGTTTCGCTACTTCTCATCCCATTTGATTATTCGTACTCCTCACAATGCCAAACACCGGAAAAGCATTTCGGCAAACCACATGTCTTAACTTTCGCGCAATTACTGCATAGCCCTTTACTGATCAATCCTTCAATGGAATCGGTTTCCTGTTTTGTCTTTACCGCACCCGAGCTATCTTCAAAATATTCGCATTGAATAATCAGCTTAGGTGAACCAAGGCGACGACTGCAGTTTGCGTAGTGGACACATGCGCTGCATTTTTGAACAAGCTCCTGCTCCAGTATGTCCATGACCGAAAACTTAACTAGCATATAATCCAGTATTTTTATAGGTGGTAAGCCAAATTGCGTACCATTAATAAATCGATCAAATAAGATCATTCACGGCGATACTGCCGGAACGTTTCGTCTCAGGTGGAGTATTTCGCCCCAGTTAAGCGTTGAACCGCTTGAGCTTTTCCCGCAGGGTCTTACGGTCGATGCCGAGAATTTGTGCGGCTTGCGAAATGTTATTCTGCTGTGCTGTAAGGACACTCAAAATATAAGTTCGTTCCACTTCTTCAAGCTTGCGGTCAAGTCCCTTTGTGCGTTGCGCAGAATATCGAAAAGATTCCGGCAGGTCAGGCACATCGATAATATGATCTTCAGCCAGAATCACCAACCTTTGAATGAGGTTCTGCAATTCACGAACATTACCTGGCCACGCATATTCCTGAAATGCCCGGGTGGCTTTTGCACTAAGCTTCGCAGGTTGTTTGCCGAATTCTCGGGCATACTTTGTGAGGAAAAAATCAGTTAACAACAGGATATCTTTTCCACGTTCCCGCAATGGTGGCAATTCAATGGATATGATATTTAAACGGTAATATAAATCCTCACGAAACAGACCCTTTTCCACCAACTTCAACAAATCTACATTGGTAGCGGCTACAATACGAACATTTACCTTCTGCGATTTTTTAGATCCCACCATGTAGAACTCTTTTTCTTGTAAAACGCGTAGCAACTTAGCCTGCATGGCAAGACTTGTGTTACTGATCTCATCCAGGAATATGGTACCACCATCGGCGGTCTGAAAAAAGCCGGCACGCGTTTCTGACGCACCCGTAAAAGACCCTTTCACATGACCAAACAATTCACTCTCCAATAACGCATCGGGTATACCGCCGCAGTTGACCGGAACAAACGGTGTATTGGAAGCTACACCACCATAATGCAACGCCCGGGCTACCAGTTCCTTTCCTGTCCCACTTTCGCCTGTGATCAGTACCGTGGCTGTCGTGGTTTTCACTTTGGAAATCGTCTTGAAGACATGCAGCATTCCGGCCGATTCGCCAATGATACCAAAAGTCTGAGGGGTTACTTTCTCCTGCTTAGTTTTCCGCTTATGCTGACGCTTTGACAATACGCTTTCTACTGCCGCAAACAACTCTTTATCCGTAAATGACTTGACGAGATATTCTTCAGCTCCAATTTTTATAGATTCTACAGCCCCCTGTATAGATGGGAAACCTGTAATAACAAGGATACCTACATCCTTAAAATTTTCAGAAACATGACGTACGAGCTCCATGCCATTTTCCCCAGGCATTTTCAAGTCTGTAATCAGTAAATCAATGTGAATAGATTCCAGCAAAACGATAGCAGCCTGAACGCTGTTTGCAGAATAGGCACGATATCCCGCCGACTCCAGATTACGTTTAATTAGTTCAATTGTCTCTGCGGAATCATCTACAATAAGAACATTGCAATCAATGGCTTCTTTTCTTTTCATTTAATTTATTTCCTTTTCGCTTTACAGGTAACAACACTTCGAATTTTGAACCTTTACCAGGCGTACTCCGAACCATGATCTTTCCTTCATGTGAATCAACAATTCCTTGCACCACCGATAAGCCCAGCCCTGTTCCCTGCCCAATCGGTTTTGTGGTAAAAAAAGGTTCAAATATTTTCTTACGTACATCGCTTGCCATACCATGACCGGTATCTTTTACGCTTAGCTTAATATTACCCTGTTCATAATGCGTTGTTATTGTCAGTGTACCACCATCAGGCATGGCGTGAATGGCATTGGTAATGAGGTTCACCAACATTTGTGTCATCTGCACGCTATCAGCCCTGATCACCGGTATTTCTGCTACCAGCTTGCGTTCGATACGAATCTGATTGCTTTGATATCCCACATCAATAAAATACAGGATATCCTCGATAATCTGGTTTAGGTTTACTTCTGATATTTGCTGAGGCATCTGCCTCGAAAACAACATCAGCTTTTTAATGATTTCCCGTGTATACAGCGAAGCTTTAATGATCCTTTCAATATCAGCGTCCTGCTGATCATTCAATGAACCACCTTTCTTGATGAGCTGCGCGAAACCAAGTATTCTTCCCAACGGCTCATTGAGTTCGTGTGCTATGCCGGCTGATAATTCACCAACGAATGCCAACCGTTCTACATGTTGCAATTTTGTCTGGAGCTTTTGCTTTTCTTCCTCCGTCTCCGAGCGGCGAATCATAAAAGCCAGTTCACGCGAAACTGTATGCAGTAATTTTTTTTCTTCGGGAAGAAACGGCTTTTTAGAATTGATCGCTGGTCCTTGCCGGTAGGCAACTTCCACAACACCGTGTAATTTTTCATTCACAAGTAGCTCTGCTTGGATTTTATATTTACAGGCGTTAAACCGTTCGGTGTCATACGTTACGCCATCGAGTGTAATTCGTGCCTCGGCTTGCTTTGCATGTTGCATGGCAGCAGGGAGAATCTTTAATAATTTATGGAGAATTACGTCAACATTATTGCTTGTATCCCACGCAATCCGCGACAACTCATATAGGCACTTTAGCTCCTTTACACGTTCGCGAAGTTGAAGTTCAATAATATTGGATCCCATTTTGTAAGTAATGCTACAAAGTTAATAGGGAAATCCCGGAAACGGTGAAAAAGATCAATTTTTAACCTTACTGATGGGGCGTTTTTACCCACGACGGTAATTCCTCCCCACACCAGCAGTAACACTGCTGTGAATTTTCACAATTAAAGCAGTTTTCTTTGGCATGCTTCGTGCAATATTGATCCAATGAATTTGAAGAATAGTATGCACATCACAATTAATGATTACCATAAGATCGTTGGATTAATCGAAATGGCAACGTTACGGAATAAGATGCCGGATGAGCTTGGAAACTTATTGGATGGATTGAAGAAAGCTAAAATGGTTTCTCAGGTGAACATTTCTAGAAATGTAGTAACCATGAATTCACGCGTATTGTTAAAAGAAATCGAAACAGAACGCGAAATTGAAATCACGGTAACATACCCCCATAACGCAAATCCTAAAGAAAGAAAGGTTTCTGTATTCTCGCCTATTGGCGCAGCACTCCTTGGCACTCAGGAAGGTGATGTTGCTTCCTGGAAAATCCCCACAGGTACAGGGCAGTTTAAAGTAGAGAAGGTATTATATCAACCCGAAGCCGAGGGACATTATCATTTATAGGTTCAAAGACCTTATCACCGGGTCCGGTTGCTTTGATAAATAAGTAACTGCCCATTCGGGGGCTGAAGTTTGAAGTTTGAAGTTTGAAGTTTGAGGTTACTACTGTCCGGAAAAAAACTGAAACGTTAAAAAAATTACGTCTAGAAACTAAAAACAAGATTTTTTCAGTAATCACAGAATGAGGGCACACCCACACCATCGTTCAGCATACTGGTATTGTCGCATAACATATCTTTGGTCTGGAGGGGGATTGCGCGGATCATGTTCAGCGACAATGCCAGTATGCTGGGCCCAGCCGGCCCAGGAGGCGAAAAAAACATAAAAGAAAGATCATCTAAATAATATTGATCAACACTGAAGGATGTAAACCACTCCCCACACAATTTTTTCGAAAATGATTGGTACTCTTGATGATTTATTCCGAACACTAATAGTTTGAGGTTTGAGGTTTTGTCCTGAAGGAGGGTTGACGAAAACGAATGGATTATCGTCAACTCACAAATTATAGCCAAACAAAGGCGGCTCGCGGCTCACAGCTCGTGGCTTCTCTTCCAGAGAAAATTTGTTTGAAAGAGTTTATACGACGCGTTCAAGGTTCTGGATTCAGACGTATAAGCGCTTCGATATAGTAGTAGTCCGCATAGATAATTGAAGCATCCACTTCGCTGTTGTCAGGTTTATGACCAGTAACATGAAGCAGAAAAGCAGGATTTTTATCGTTACTCCGATACGCTTCACCTGACAATGTTTCGATCATTGCCTTCGCCTTATGCCGATACTCCGTTCCTTTATCTTTCGATACATAATCGGAAAGCTCAAGTAATGCTGAAGCAGTAATCGCAGCAGCAGCCGCATCCCGCGGTTCATTGGGAATCTTCGGTGCATCAAAATCCCAGTAAGGAACCAGGTCTTCGGGAAGCCGGTTCAGATAAACATCAGTGATCTTTTCGGCAAATTCCAGAAATTTCTTATCCTTCGTTTCACGGTAAACCATGGTAAACCCATAGATCGCCCAAGCCTGGCCGCGTGCCCACATCGATTCGTCTGCATATCCTTGTGCCGTGATACCCGCAACGCGTGCTCCGGATGCTGTATCATAAAGTACTACATGGTAGGCGCTATAATCATTTCGGAAATGATTTTTCATTGTCGTCTCGGCATGTTTTACAGCAACATCATACAATGACTTTGTTCCACCGTTTTTACTGGCCCAAAACAACAGTTCAAGGTTCATCATATTATCCACAATCGTGTTGTGTGATGCTTTCTCTTTGTACGCTCCCGGCCATGAAAGAATCGTTCCTACCTTCGGATGGAAAAGCGTAGCAAGTGAATCGGCGGTTCTCAGTATAACTTCCTTGTATTCTTCGTTACCGGTTAACCGATAACCGTTTCCAAAACTATTGAATATCTGAAATCCAAGATCATGATCGTGTGCTGCCTGTTGCGATAACGAAGTGAGTTTTCGCGTAGCTTTATCGGCTTGTGTCTTCCACTTTTCATCGCCGGTTCCCTCGTATAAATACCACAAGATGCCTGGCCAGAATCCACTGGTCCAATCACCTGCTTCAACAAAGCGCCATGTTGATTTATCCTGATCTATGTTACGCGGCAACACATCATCATCAGGAAGTTGTTCCAGTGTTTTCTCTGCCTGTGCCGCACAATAAGCGATATCCGATGATACATCGGCTTTTTTATTTTTGCTACATTGAAAGACCAAGGCTACCGCCATTAGGCCAACTACGAAGGAAGTAACATTTCTTTTCATTTGATTCAAAAGTTTAACACATGCCACCTTATGATGTCACGCAATTTAAATGTTAATGGCAATTAATCCAGAAATTATTGAAAAGACGGTGATACTTTGATTTACCCAGAACGCTTTATACAACAAGCTCCTTCCTGTCATAACGTGTCAGGTTAATAAGACTGTCTGATACTTCCTGATCATTCCATGCATCATGAATCACCAATGCGCTTCCGAGTGCTGTACCCTGCGACATGGATGCGGCATAAATCTGTTGGCCTGGAAAGAAGCTTGCCATCAGATTCATAAAGACGTTGTTTTTACTAAAGCCTCCATCAACCAAAATATGAGTTACATTGGTACCACGTAACACCAGTTGCGTTGATCGATGTTGCTGTTGTACCAGGTCGAACATCAGCGCATGATAAGCCTCTGCATCGTTGCTGAATCCAGCAAGATCACACAAAGCAAAGCGGGACTCTTTTGCTCCTCCTACGACCGGATACGAATTTTGTATGCGCTTTATAATTTCGGGATCAAAACGCATGGATTGATAATATCGCAGGCCTTTATTGTAATAAGCAGCAATACGTTTGACCTGTTGTTCATATTCAAAACCAGAAAACAAACGGGAAGATTTCACCGGTTTACCGGAATATGTGAGGTAGCACAAGCAATCCTGTTTCAACTCATCTCCTGATAATGGTGTATCATTAAAAGGATTCATACTGATACACCATGTTCCCGTCGAAAGCAAAACAAAAGGCTCCTTAAAAGTTTTCAGATATGGGATGAGTGCAGCCGAACTATCATGCAATCCTATACCCGTTATGAGTGGGTGCCCATCATAAACAACATGCGTAACGTGCGACGATGAAACAATCGGCGCGAGCTTCTCCTCAAGGCGCTCCTCTTTTAACCAACGGTGATATTGATTGGATGCAAAATCCCAAAGCCCTGTGTGACATCCTATACTGGTAATTTCACTGTACGGTTTTCCTGAGATGATATAACTCAAAAACTGGGGGAGATGCACCGCATATTTAGTTTGAGAAAACAATGCAGGTCGTTCTTGCTTCATCCGGTAAAGCTGCATACCTGAATTCAGGCTACCGAGAACAGGTGACGCGGTGCTCAAAGAAAAATCTTCCGGACCACCATAGCGATCATAAAATTGCCTTTGAATATTAGCCGGGAACTGTTTCAAATAATTATATAAGGGGCCAACAGGTTTACCGTTATATCCTACATTCACCAGGCTTGCACCATAAGCTGAAAAATTTATGGCTTTTAAATCATAATATTTATAAAGCAACACCTCCTGCAGTGACTCATGAATAAAATTGATCAGCTGATCCAGGCTTTCACAATCATCACCATCCTCATCTTTTCCTTCCGGCAGCGTTGCTGTTTTTTCAAAAATGATTCTGTAGGATTTATCAAACAAAATTAATTTCTTGTTTGTTTTACCTATGTCGAATATTGCAATAACCGGTATGGACATGCTTCATTATAATCCGGTAGCGAAAGCCTGACTACCACGTTGTTTAATACGTTGGTCGCGAATACCCAGGGCGCGGAACAATTCGACAGGATGAAGTGCCGCACCTGCTCTGAGCCTGGCTTCGGCCACCAAAGGCCTCACATCAGTGCGATAAGCATGCTGTAAAACTTCCTGCGCACGGGCCACGTCATTTTCCCGTTGTGCATTCTCCAATGCTTTCCTGTCAATCAACAACGCCTGAGCATAGGCTATTTTAATTGCCTCCACTGATTGCAGAAGATCTTCCAGGGGATCTTTTACGTTATGCGACGCATCAATCATCCAGGCAAGGTCTGTAGCATGGTTCATCTTTTTTGTATCCATGCCTTCCACAAGCTCATTGAAGATGAGGAATAGCTGGTAAGGATTTATGCTTCCTACCGTGAGATCATCATCACCGTATTTTGAATCGTTAAAATGAAAACCCCCAAGCTTACCTTCCATTAAAAGCAGGGAAACAATCTGCTCTATGTTCGCATTCGGAAGATGGTGCCCAAGATCCACCAGTGTATAAGCTTTATCTCCCAGCTTGGACGCATACAATAACGATTGCCCCCAGTCCCCTACCGTCATCGAATAAAAATTCGGTTCAAAGGCCTTATACTCGACAAACATTCGCCAATCGGAAGGCAACGCAGCGTAAATTTTTTGCAGACTCTCCAATGTGTGTTGAAATGCTTTACGGAAATTCAGTTGTCCCGGAAAACAAGATCCATCAGATAGCCATACCGTGATAGATTCGGATCCCACGGCTTTGCCGTATTCAATTACCTGAATATTATGATCAATCGCCTGTTCCCGTATTGCTTTATCCACATGTTGAAGCGATCCAAACTTATAACTGTGTTGCTGGTCTTTTTGATCCTGAAAGGTGTTGGAGTTTACAGCATCGAAACGTATGCCGTAGTCTGCTGCCAGTGACTTAATCGCCGCAGCGTCTTTTGGGATATCCCAGGGGATATGGAGCGATACGGCACCACTGGATTTATTTAAAGCATGGAGTAATCCAACGTCTTCGATCTTCTCTTCAAGATTG
>Ga0196965_1000977_pt1 | contig 12673 bp, 8 predicted proteins | sample S1_20metaG_FD_148668 | JGI IMG/M metagenome (GOLD analysis project Ga0196965, IMG submission 148668) | Soil microbial communities from Anza Borrego desert, Southern California, United States - S1_20 | ecosystem: Environmental > Terrestrial > Soil > Desert | place: USA: California | collected... | reverse complement strand
GGAAGAGGAAGCCGAGCAGCGCCTGGCAGAACCCCTGATCCCCGGTCTCGCCGCTGCGCCCGAAGATCCGGGCCGCACGCCAGAGCAGCTCGACCGCCTCGTTCAGACGGTTACGGTCCAGGCAGAGCAGCGCGCGGAGCTGGCAGTAGAAGCCGCGGTCGGAAGCATCCGGCGGGCTGGTGAGGTGGAGGGCCGCGGAGCGGAAGAGCCGCTCGGCGCCGCTCCAGTCCCCCAGCAGGCGCCGGGCGTTGGCCTCCAACGCGTGAGCACGGGCCCTCACCTCCTGCACCGTCCCCGTTCGCTCCGGGATCCGGAAGCCGTCGACCGCAACGAGAGCGAGACGGGCCAGCTCCTGTGACCGCTCCGGCGCCCGCGCCTGGGTCTGCTGGCTCTCGGTCAGCAGCAGGTGGATCAGCGGCCAGCTCCGGAAGGACCCACCACGCAGCCGCTCCTCCCGTTCCTCGGCCGGCACAGCCTGAAGCTGACGGAACAGCTCGCGGGCCTGCGCCTCCCGCTCGGTCAGGATTTGAAGCAGGCCGGGGGACCGGCTCTCCAGGTGACGCAGCACCGAGCCGTAGTCCGGCTCGTCCAGCGCCGCCTCGTCCTCCGCCAACTCGTCGAGAAACCCGGCCTTACAGCTCGGGCAGGTCAGGACGTGCTCCACCAGGGCCCTCTGCTGCCGGGCCAGGTCTCCCAACCTCTCCAGGATGCGCGCCTCTGGCGCGTCGTGATTGTTCACGGCTCCTCCTCCTTGGGCGTGATCGCCCGAAATAGCGGTTGTCTGTCGAGGGGAGCTCTCGGGAAGGCTGGCTCGGCAGGATCTGTCTTCCCCTCTATCTATGTATACGGACGAGAAGGGTAAAACGTCACACGAAAAAGAAGAGAATTTTTTGAAATCGAAGGAAGATATTGAAATCTGCTGGCGATGCGACGTGAACTGAAGGGGGAGATAGCTCCCGGAGGGGAGCGGGGAGGGGAGAGAGGGAGGGGGAGCGGGGGTGTCAGGCCGCGGGGGGCGGCTCGACGCGGTGGTAGCTCAGCCGTAGCGTCTGGCGCAGGGCCTGGGCATAGCGCTGGGCCCGCTGGGGGAGTGCCGGATCCCCGGCTTCGACCGCGGCGGCCAGGCGGTTCAGTGTGCTGGAGGCCCTGCGGAGCTGCCAGTCCCTGGCGCATAGCTCACGGAGATCGGCGAGGCGGTCGGGGACCTCGCCGTTCCGTCCCAGCGAAACGAGCAGGCCCGTCATCTCCACCGCGGCGAGGGCCGCCTCGGGCACCAGCTTTTCGGCGAGGAGCTTGGCCAGCACCTGCTCGACCAGGACGAGCGCCTGCTCGGTCTCTCCCAGGCGGGCCAGCACGCGGCTCTCGTTCCAGTACAGCCGCACCTTGTCCAGGGGCTGGCGGATGTGGTCGTAGAGCCGGTAGGCGCCCTGGAGGGCGACGCGGGCGTCGGCCGGCATCTGGAGCTCGGCCAGCGCCTGGGCCATGCCGAGAGCGGCGCGGGCGGTCAGGCCGCGCCGCGCGAATGGATCGAGCCTCTTCATCGGCAGCAGCAGCTCCAAAGCACGTCCCGTGGCCCCCTGCTCCAGATAGAGGAGACCGAGGGGCACGGCGCACAGCGCCGCCTCCTCCGCGAGCTCCTCCTCGCCCAGAACCTCGATCCCGTGCTGAAGAAGGGCGATGGCCTCTTCGACGTTGCCCTCTTCCCACCGCAGCAGCGCCAGGGTTCGGCAGTAGGCGCCGCGGACCGAGGCATTCATAAGGTAGGGGATGGCGAGGCGCAGCAGCGTATCGGCCCGGCTGAAGTCGCCGGCCAGCCGATAGGCGCCGGCGGTCAGCACCTGGGCGCGGGCCCGCGCCACGGCGCCCTGGGCCGAGTCCTCCCAGGAGAGGCGCCGGGCGAGGGAGTCCGCGAGCCGTCCGAGGGAGACCGCCTCCTGCGGGTCGTCCTCCAGCACCGCCTCGCTCTCCAGCAGCAGCAGCTCCTGAACGTCTTGCCGCTCGAAGCGCTGCTGCTCGGCCACCTTCTTGCGCTGCTTCGGCGGCACGGTCCGCAACTCGGCCACCAGGCGGCCCGCCTCGCCGCGCCGCCTTCTCGCCTCCTCCAAAAGGAAGACGTTGCCCGCTTCGAGCCGCCGGAACACCGGGTCATAGTCCGGCACCAGGGCTCCGGCCAGGCCGTCGCCGGCGCGCAGCACCGCGGCGGCCGACTCCCGGCACTCCGGGCAGGTCAATAGATGAAGGAGGTCCTCCCCGTGCTCCTCTCCCAGGGCGGCGACGAGCTGCCAGGTCATGCGGCCCGCGGCATCGTGGCTCACGGCGCCTCCCCGGGCCCGTCGAGCGGATGGAGGATGAAGTCGTAGAGCTCCTGGATCGCCGGCGTGAGGCGGTCCTGCACCACACAGCGGATGGCCCGGCGCATCTCAGCGATCGGATCGGTGGCTTCGTGGTCTTCGAAGCGGGAGGTATAAAACTCGTGCGATTCGAGGTCCGTGGCGAGCTTCTCGATGCGAAGCCGGGCCAGGTAGAGGTCGGCGGCGCATTGCGCCAGGGCATGGAAAGGATGGGAATCGGAGCCCAGCCAGAGGCAGGGGTCATAGGAAGGCGGCTTGGGGCGCGGTGGCACGTTCATGATGTCGTACTTTCGAGCGTCAGCCCCGCCGGGTTCCGGACGACCCGCCTCAAAACGGTACTTCGCGGTAGTCGGCGGAGCTGACGGGGAGAGGATGCCTCAAGCCGTGGCGGTTTGAGCCTGCCTATCTTCCATCCCCGGGGTGCACCGGGGATGGCGTACAGTTTTACGCACGAGCGCCAGAGGACCCGTGGAGCGCGCAAGTTTCTTCGCGGACGATGTCCTTTCAGGGACGTCCTGCGGCAACTGAAGGAGACGAGGAGGGTTCATGCCGAAAACGCCGCCGGAAGGATTGACGCTCAAGCTCTGCCGCGAAGTCGAGGACGTGACCCAGGACGACGTGGCGCGGGCCGCCGGACTCACCCGCGACGAGGTCTACAACCTGGAGAAGGGGCGTACCCGTCTCCAGCCGGGGCAGACCGCGTACCTGGCGCGGATCCTCCGTTTCCCGATGGTGGTCATGGAGGGGCTGCTGCACGTGGTCCGCCTGTTCTATCCGCCTCCCAAGGAGACCTCGTCGCCGCCGCTCGGTCTCTCCATGAAGGAGCGGCGGATCATCGCGGGCGCCGCCCTCACCTACGCTGCCACCCAGGCCGAGAAGGCAGCCGCGGCCCGGCTGGACGACCATATCCGGGCCGCCCGAAACCAGGCACGGTGGGTCTGGCTGGAGATCCGGACCTGGTCCGTCTCCGATTGCCGGGAGCTGCTCGAGGAGGCACCATCGCTGGCCACCTGGGCCCTGGTCGAGCGGCTCGCCGAAGAGTCCGAGCAGGCGGCCTCGGCGGATGCTCGGCGGGCCCTGGATCTCGCGGAGCTGGCGTGCTGGGTCGCTGGGCGCCTGGAGGGATGGAAGGCTTGGCGCGATCGCGTGGAGGGATTTGCACGGGCGTTCCTCGCCAACGCCCTTCGGGTCTCGGGTGAGCTGAAGACTTCTGAAGCGGCCTTCACCCATGCCTGGACTCTCTGGCGCTCTGGGGTCGAGGCTGGCCCCGGCCCTCTCGACGAGTCTCGCCTCTACGACCTGGAGGCCTCACTACGGCGCGCCCTGCGTCAGCTGCCAGACGCGCTCAGGCTTCTAGAGCGTGCTCTTGACCTCAACCCAGGTTTGGAGAGCGAGGTGCGTATTTTTATCAAGCAGGCTCCCATCCTGGAGCTGATGGGCCGCGGCGAGGACGCCGTTGCGATCTTGCGGCGGGCCGAGTTGCTGGTGGACGAGGCCAAGAACCCGGACCAGATGTTCGCGTTGCTCTTCAACCGTACAGTGGCACTTTGTCGCCTACGTCGTTATAACGAGGCCGGAGCCATGCTAGGTGATCTGGGAGAGCGTCTCATGCGTCTTGGTAACGAGTCTCAAGTCGTACGGCTGCTCTGGTTGCGCTCGCGTGTGTACGCCGGCTTGGGAGAGAACAAAGAGGCGGAGACCGCCATCCTCCAGGTCCGGAGAGACCTAATGGCGCAGGGTCACCTCTACGACCGCGCTCTTGCGGATTTGGAACTCGGCCGGCTATACCTGCGGCAGGGCCGGACCGCCGAGACTCGGGAACTGGCGAGCGCCGCGGAGCCGGTCTTTCGTCGCTTGGGGGTCGAACGCGAAGCCGAGGAGGCAGTGGAGATCTTCTGGGAGGCCGCCCACCGGGAAGGCGCAAACATGGAAATGGTGGAGCGAGCCCTTGAGGCTCTCTTACAAGCCAAACCGTTCCCACTGGCCTGAAAGGCCACCGGGCGGCAGGAGACTGCCGCCCGGCGGGACTACTCAGGGGCAGTTCAGGCGAAGCCCACTTGGATCGATCAGGCAGCCCTCCTCACCTTGCGCTGGCGGTGTCGTCTGAGTGGACGAACTTGGTGCAGGGAGGCCGCTGGGATCAATCAAGCAGCCTTCCTTATCCCACAGCCGTGTCAGGAGAGTCCAGCCCTGGGCCAAGAGATCGGCAGGTGACGGAAAGCCTTCCGCAGCGGAGGTGAAGACTTCGGTTTTCCACGGCTGCGCCATAGCCGTTCCGGGGACGACGTAGGCGAAGACAAGAGCTAGGATGAAGGCGAGGGAAACGAGGCGTCGAAACATGCGGCTCTCCTTGTCGGGGTCCGTCCCGGAGTGGCCCCCATGGACGCTCGGGCGGCCCTGGCGAGTATGGTGCCGCAAGGTTGCTACGGAAATGCGTACGCCATCCCCGGTAAGTGCCGGGGAGAAAAGAGGAGGAGTGGCGGATGAGCGAGGACGAGGCGAAGCAACGCGGCGCGATGGCGGTGCGGCTGATCCGGTTCATACCCGGTTGGGGTCAGGAGACGCTCGCCAAGGAGATGGGGATCGATCCCAAGGAGGTCTGGGCCTGGGAAAACTTCTGGTATGCCCCTAGCCGGCCGAACCTTCAGCGGGCCGCGGCAGCGGTAGGGGTTCCTCTGGGCCTTATCGAGATCCTCGTGCCCATCCTGCTCTGGCTCCAACGACGCGCCCGTGGTCGGCGCCGAGTTCCGGCTTGGCGGATCAAGGACGAACAGCGACGGCCGGTGGGCACCGCCTGGGATGGAGTCTCGGCGGAGGTCATCTGGATGGCGCGCGAGCTGCCTCCCCTGCATAGGTGGGACAGTCCGGAAGAGGATGATGCCGCCCGTAGCGAGATTTTCGTGGAGCGGCTCTGTGAAGATAGTGAGCGCGTCGCGGCGGACGACCCGGCTCGCGCACTAGGACTTGCCCGGGCGGCCTGGCTTATGGCCCGGCATGCCAGGCCCGAGGACCGCCCCCGACTCGAGGGGCACGCCGGGGCGTTCGAGGCCAACGCACTCCGGGTGGGCAGCGATCTTGATGGGGCCGAGGCGGCGTTTGGCAAGGCGCGAGCTCTCCGCCTGGCCGGGGCGGCGGGCACGGGGCGGCTCGACCCGTCCCGTCCTCTGGACCTGGAGGCGTCGCTCCGACGCGCCCAGGGCCGGTTCCCCGAAGCCTTAAAGCTGCTGGACGAGGCCCTTGCAATATGCCGCTCCCCGGAGGCCCAGGGGCGAATTCTGCTGAAGAAGGGCTCCGTCTTGGAGCAGATGGGGGATTCGCCCAAAGCGATCAATGCCTTGCGGCAGGCGGCCCGGCTCATCGACGAGGAAAGGGAGCCGCGCCAGATGTTCGCGGCCCAGTTCAACCTCGGGGTGAACCTGTGCCATCTTGGGAAGTTCGGGGACGCAAGCGAGTTGGTGAATCCCCTCCGGCTGCTGGCGGCCGAGTTGGAGAGCCGGTCCGACCGCGTGAGAGTGCGCTGGTTGGAGTCCCGCATCCTCGCCGGTCAAGGGGACCTGGAGAACGCCGTCATCACTCTCGATAGGGTTCGGAGTGAGTTCGAGGATCTGGGCTACCGCTACGACGAAGCCATCGCCACCTTGGAGTTGGCGCGCCTCTACCTCCGCCAGGGCCGCACCGACAAGACCCAGGAGCTGGCCGCCCGGGCCGAGCCCGTCTTCCGCGAGCTGAACGTCGCCCCCCGGGTGCTGGAGTCCGTCCTGGTCTTCCTGGAAGCCGCCCGCCAGGAAGCCGCCACCCTGGAGCTGCTCGACCAGGCCCTCCAGGCGCTGGGGGAGGGGAGGCGGGGGCGGTAGGGGAGTGTGCGGTCCGTACCGAAGGGTAGAAGGCCGAAGCGTCAGAGTGGTCCAGAATTCGCCTATACTCTGGAAGGGGAGTACTCTTGAACCGCTTGTGATCCGAGTGGCGTGACATCGAGCGCCCGACCTACGAGCGCTCTGAACAAAGGAGGGTGTATGTCGAAGCGCGTCGTCCTTCGCTGTCTGTTCGTTCTCGTCGCTCTGGTCTTGCCGGCCCTTATAGAGGCTGATGGTTACTGCGAACCCGCCGGCCCGTGCGCATCGTACTGTGAGATCACCACCAGTACGGGAGAGGTTCGCCGTTATTTCATCAGGTATTGCTAGAGCTGCTCCGTGATGAGACCGAGGCGCTCCAGGTTCGAGTCGATTCTTCCGGTCCTCTTGGCCATGGTGGCGTGGGGGCCCAGCCAGGCGGAGGAACTGCCCAAGAGCTTGCAGGCTCGCCGGTTCGTCCCTGGAGCCTCCTGGACAGGCCCCCAATTCCTGCAGGCAGACAAGACGGGCCAGCCGTTCCTTCTCCGAACGGATACCCTTGAGGTCTTCCCCCTATCGGCCCAGGGAGAGCTTGGAGCGCCTCGTCAACTCGAAACCACCGGCGGCGGAGGAGGGATCGGCTCGTATCACACCGCTACGATGAGTCCCGAGGGAGACTGGCTGCTCCTCCAGAGCGTGGGCGTCCGTCTGTTCCGTGGCGGCGAGGAGCAGGCGGTCGCACCTCCAACTGGGTTGGCTGCTTCCGGCGCCTGTCTCCAGCAGGGGGCCCCCGTCCTCGCGGGTCTTACCCTGGACCTCATCGTGGGGAAGGAAGACCATTGGAAAAATGCCCCTTGGCTGCTGCGCTGGGAAGGAGACCGCTGGGAGCCTCTGGTCTCGAGCCCGGTGGGCGACGGCAAGCCGAAGTCGTTCGGCAGGGCCCTCGAGGAGCGGAATCTCCAACTGTTCTGCGCCTCAGATGGGCGCGTTTGGGCCGCCTACGATCAGCAGCACCATTTCCGCCAGTACACCGCCGGCGGCCGTCTGCTGCGGGAGGTCGTGGTCAGCGGCGGAGGCCTCCGGGAGGCTCCCAACGCGGAGGCCCTCCGAGCGATTTATCAGAAAGAGGCGCGGGTTCTCGCCGAAGCTACCGGAGGCAAAGTCATTGCCGGTGAGATCACCTCTCAGAGGGTGGCCAAGGCGATCACTGAGGCGTCCGACGGTCGTATGTACTTCTTGATTGAAGGGGGAGCCAGAGGAGAAGGACCCGAGATGGCGCTAGAGCGCTTCGATCCGGCAACGCTGGAGCTGGCCAGGTTGCCGCTCGGAGTCCCGTCCCCCGGAGCCGTCACCATGGCCGCCGCCCAGGACGGCATCTACATCGCCGCCTACAAGGCCAGCTCGGGAATCTGGCTGTTCCCCTGGCAGGACCTCGATCAGGCGGAGTGGATCCCCATTGATGATGTCGCGGTGAGTGTGGAGGCCGCTGACCTCGACGGCGCTTGGCGCGAGAAGGGGGGACGGGGGCTGGTCCGCTTCGACAAGGACAAAGTGATCACCTGGGAGGATGGCCGTCTCACCGTTCGCGGACTGGTGAGCCTGGAAGGGACTGGCGCCGTCCTCCGCCGCGCCGGCTTCGGCGAGAGCTGGAAGATCGCCCGCAAGCAGGCCACGCTCCGCATCGAACGGGACGGCACCCTCCGCGAGTACACCCGGCTCGCGGAGATCCCCAAGGCGGTGAGCCTCGAGCCGGCCCCGCTGGCCAAGGCCAAGGAGCTGGCGCCGGAGCGGGTCGCGGCGATCCGGGCGGATCTGGACCAGCGGGTGCGCCGGGCCGCGGAGGCCCGCAAGAAGACCGACCTGAACGAGTGGCGCCTCGCCGTGGCCGATAACCTCCGCTACCTTCGGGAACTGACGGCCGAGAACGGCTGGATCGACGTCCGCCGCTTCGGGGTGAAGGCCGCCTCCCAGGCGGCCACCCTGGCCCAGGATGGCTCGGACGTCCTGCTGATGCTCGCGGCTCTTCCTTTCCTGGAGAAGGACCTCAAGCCGGTGCCGGAAGGGGCCGCGGTCTACTCCGGCTTCTACGACGCCCTCCAGGTCGCCCTCGGCGGAAAGCAGCGCTACGGTACGCAGATCGTCCCGGACGGGGCGGGGGAGCCGGTGGTGCTGCCCATCGAGAGCCGCGCCCAGGTGGACCCCGTCCGCAAGAAGATCGGGCTCGAACCGCTCGCCGAATTCCTGGCCCTCGCCAGCCGCTCGCTCTTCCAGGGGAAGACCATCCGGATCGCGGAGGGGGAGGTGGTGGAGGCACCCAAGGCACCGGCGCAGGTGGGGGCAGCGGCGATCTCCCCGTAAAATCTCTTCGGAGACGCTTGCTTTCCGCTTTGCCCTCTTCTATGCTGGAGGCATTGAGGTCGTAGTAGGACACGCCGGAGGGCCCGCGGCCCCGCGAAAGCTTCCCGGCGTGGGTTTCAAACGTCTACAAGGCAGGACGTGGCCCGGCATGAGCCGAGTCGGTCCGGAAGTGAGCTGGTAACTCACGACCGGACCTGGCCACGAAACACAAGGAGGTTCGTCCTTATGTGTGGTTGCACCCATGGTAGCAGCTCGTCCGAAGTGTCTCTTCCCACCAACGCGTTCACCGCTCAGTTCCTTTCCCGTCTGGGAGAGAGGGACGAGCCGCCGACGGCCGGCGAGGCCGCGGTGGCGGGCCCGTGGCGAATCGAGCCGATTCCCGGCAGGGGCTTCGGCCTCTTCCGGGTCGGCCAGAGCCTCGCTCGGGGCCACCGGCCGGCGGCGGTTTGCCCGTCGCGCTGGGCGGCGCTGGTGACCGCGGCGGTCCTCCCCGGCACGGGGCGCGAGCCCCTGCTCCGGCTGTCCAAGGAGCCCGAGGCGGACGGCCTGTATCCGGTCGCGCTGGATACGGGCGAGGTCGTGATGCGTCTGGAGTACTTCGACGAGACCCTGGTGGATCACGCGAATGCCCTCATTCACGTGCTGCGCTCCCCGTCGTCTCTCGCGGATGCCCTGGAAGCCGGAGGCGCTGAAGCTCTCGGCCTTTGCGGGAGCCTCCTCGACGAGAGATTCCCCCCGTCCGAAGACCTGCCGTCCCGGTAGGCCGAGTCCGGAAAGCCGTGGCAGGCTCCGCGGTCCCGGTAGCCTGTCACGGTGCCCCTGTACAACATGTCAAAGCCCCGGGGAGATGTCTCTCAGCCCCGGGGCTCTGTTCTGAAGCCCCTGCACCTTGCTTCGAAGTACCGGGGTTGTCGCTGAAGCTCCCGGGCTTGGACCCAAAGTCCGGGGGCTTCCCATCAAAGCCCCGGGAGATCGTTTCAAAGCCCCGGGACTTTCACTGAAACACCCGGGGCCTCATCTCGAAGCCCCGAGCCTCCGGATCGAAGCCCCGGAGCTCTCACTGAAAATCCCGGGACTTTGTCGCGAGGTGGGGGGCTTCGGATCGAAGCCCCGGGAAATCCATACGAAGTCCAGGGGCTTTGTATCATTGCAGGGAGCCCCTCCCGCCTTTCCTTCTTCTAAATTCGAACGTTCCAGGCGCCGCATCCGTATACAGAGATGAGCTCCCAACCAGGCCGTAACGGTTCGGAGCGGCAGGACTGCTCCTTGACAACTGAATGCGATGGGGGACGCCGCCGTGCCCGAGGCTTCGTCCCCTGAGGAACCCTCCATCCAGGAGGAGGAAAATGGAGGCGGAGGTCCCAAGGCCTCCGCCTCCGGTCCTGGAGGTGGTTTGACACCCCGGGGTGAGGGACATAGGATGCAGCGGCACTAGCGGTGGGCGGGGTAGGACGGATTCGGGGGTGACGCATGAGTATCCCGACAGAACCGATCGGCAGCATCCCAAGGCCGCTGCGGTTGATCGAGGCGGTCACGGCCATGGACGGCATAAGTCCGGCGCTGGACCCCCTCTATGAGGAGGCGATCCGGGACACCATCGAGAGGTTCGAGGAGACAGGCTCTCCGGTGATCACTGATGGCGAACAGAGGAAGTATCACAATTTCTGGACCTATTGCGTCCATGGGATGCCGAACACGGACGCGGAGGGGTTCAAGATCCCGTTCGTGGCCGGCCACACCCGCCGGATGCCCCGGTTGACGGCCGGTCCCTTCCGCTACCAGAGGTACGCGGACAGCTACCTGGAAGTGGCCCAGCGCTACGCCCACAGGCCGGTCAAGCAGGCGGTCATCTCTCCGTCCGCCCTGAGCCTCATGTACCCGGACGATGAGATTCCTGGATACCCCCGAGAACAGTTCATCGAAGATCTCTTACGCGAGCACGAAACCGAGGTCCGCAACTGCCTGCGGAAAGGCGCGCACGCGGTTCAGATCGATTTCACCGAAGGGCGGCTGGCGGTCAAGATCGACCCCTCTGGCCATCTCCTCCACAGCTTCATCGACCTGAACAACCTGGCGCTGTTACGCTTCTCCACCGAGGACCGCCGGCGCATTGGCGTGCACACCTGTCCGGGTGGTGATCTTGATTCTACTCATAGTGCGGACGTGGATTACGCCGAGCTGTTGCCCAGCCTGTTCGAGCTCATGGTGGGGAACTTCTACGTCGCTCTGGCAGGCGAGAGGGACCGCGTCCGCGTCCTGAAGATCATCCGCGAGTGCATGAAGTCCGGTCAACGGATCTTTGTCGGAGTCATCTCACCGATTGATCCGTGGGTCGAGACACCGGAAGGGGTCCGAGACCGGGTGCTCGAAGCGGCCGAATACATCCCGCTCGAGCAACTCGGCACCACGGACGATTGCGGGTTCGCGCCCTTCTGTGACGACGCGTCCACCACCCGCGACGCGGCCTTCGCGAAGATCCGTGCGCGGGTGCTCGGCACCGTGCTGGCGGCCGAAGAGCTCGGGGTCGCGTGATGGCATCCCAGGACGACGAGGACCGTCGGCTCCGGATCGCCGCGCTCCAGAACGCCAACGCCATTCTCCTTGCCCGCCAGCGGCTCGAGCGGGAGCTCGCCGCCGAGCATGAGCGGCTGCGGATCACGCTCGCCAGCATCGGTGACGCGGTGATCAGCACGGATTCCGAGTGCCGGGTCACATATCTGAATGCGGTGGCGGAAGCGCTGACCGGGTGGAGCCAGGCAGAGGCCGCGGGGCAGCCACTGGCGGAGATCTTTCGCATCGTCAACGAAGAGACCCGGGAGCCGGCCGAGAACCCCGCACTCCGCGCATTGAAGGAGGGGGTGGTCGTCGGGCTCGCGAATCATACGGTCCTGATCGCCAGGGACGGGACCGAGCGGCCCATCGACGACAGCGCCGCCCCCATGTTGGACGAGTTGGGCGTCCCCGTGGGAGTGGTGCTGGTGTTCCGGGACGTGACCGAGCGCCGGCGGGCCGAGGAGGCCCAGGCGCGGCTCGCCGCCATCGTCGAGACATCCCACGACGCGATCATCAGCAAGACTCTCGATAGCATCATCCGGACGTGGAACGCCGCGGCCGAGCGGCTCTTCGGGTACAGCGCCGAGGAGGCCGTCGGCCGGTCGATCACACTGATCATTCCGCCGGACCGGCTGGACGAGGAGCAGGCGATCCTGGCTCGATTGGGACGCGGAGAGCGGATCGAGCATTACGAGACGGTCCGGATGGCCAAAGACGGCCGCTTGCTCGACATCTCGCTGACCATTTCTCCCCTCCGTGACGGCTACGGCCGGATCATCGGAGCGTCGAAGATAGCCCGCGACGTGACGGAGCGTCGGAGGGCCGAGGAGGCCCTGCGAGCGAGCGAGCTGCGCTTCCGCACGCTTGCGGCCCACGCTCCTGTAGGCATTTTCTTGACCGATCCGAAGGGCAACTATCTGTTCGTGAACCAATGCTGGTGCGAGATGGCCGGCCTGTCTCCCGAAGAAGCGCACGGTGAAGGCTGGGTTCTTGCCTTGCACCCCGATGATAAGGATCGTGTCACCCAAGAGTGGTACGCCGCGGCCGGGGCGGGACTGCCGTTCGCCAGTGAGTACCGCTTCCGTACGCCTGCAGGAAAGGTGACGTGGCTCGAAGTAAGCGCTGTCGGGCATTACGGCGAGGAGGGGCAGATCCGGGAGTACATCGGTACCGTGACGGACATCACGGCGCGAAGGGCAGCCGTGGAGGCGCTCCAGGAGGCCGACCGGCGCAAGGACGAGTTCCTTGCGCTGCTGGCTCACGAGTTGAGAAATCCCCTGGCGCCGCTGCGAAACGGCCTCCAGGTGATACGGCTGGCGTCCGGCGATTCACAGGCCGTTGCCAAGGCGCGAGACATTATGGACCGGCAGCTCTCCCACCTGGTGCGATTGGTCGATGACCTGCTCGACGTCTCCCGCATCAGCCGCGGCAAGGTGGAGCTACGCCTCTCCCGGGTGCTGCTGAGCGAGGTGGTCGGCAGCGCGGTGGAGATCGTCCGCCCAGCGCTCAAGTCGGCCGGTCACGAGCTGACGGTCTCGTTGCCGCCGGAGCCGATCTACCTGGAGGCCGACCTGACCCGGC
>Ga0196965_1000976_pt1 | contig 12685 bp, 15 predicted proteins | sample S1_20metaG_FD_148668 | JGI IMG/M metagenome (GOLD analysis project Ga0196965, IMG submission 148668) | Soil microbial communities from Anza Borrego desert, Southern California, United States - S1_20 | ecosystem: Environmental > Terrestrial > Soil > Desert | place: USA: California | collected... | reverse complement strand
CCGACCGCCATGCCGAGGCGATCATCCTCGAACGGCTCGGCGCCGCCTTCCCCGGGATACCTGTGCTCGCCGAGGAGGAAGCCGCCGAGGGGCGCATCCCTGAGCTGGGCCGCCGCTTCTTCTGCGTCGATCCGCTCGACGGCACCCGCGGCTTCGTCCAGCGGAGCGGCGAGTTCACCGTCAATATCGGCCTGATCGAGGACGGCATGCCGGTGGCCGGAGTCATCTACGCCCCCGACCCCAAGCTCCTCTATTACGGCGCCCGGGGCGAGGGAGCGTTCCGGATTCGGGGCGGCGGCGCGGCCGAGCCGATCCGCCCCCGCCCCCGCCCCGAGTCGGGCCTCACCGCCGTCGGCAGCCGGAGCCACGCCTCGCACGGCACAGCCGAGAAGGGCGCGCATCTAGGAATCGCCGAATTCGTGCCGTCGAGCTCCTCGCTCAAATTCTGCCTGGTCGCACAAGGCACGGCCGACCTCTATCCCCGCCACGGCACCACCGCCGAGTGGGACACCGCCGCCGGCCAGGCGATCCTCGAAGCGGCCGGCGGCCGGGTGATGGCGCTGGACCAAGGAGGCCGGGAGACCGGCCCCTTGCGCTACGGCAAGATCGCCGACCGCTTCCTCAATCCGCCCTTCATCGCCTGGGGTTAGCCGTGATCCCGGCGAAAGCCGGACGACGGTTCGCGTCAAAGCCCCCACCAGGGCACCGTGCCCCAATAGGAGCTGACCCGCTCCTGATAGTCGCGGTCGACCGGGCGGTCGCTCTCGTCGAGCGTCATGCTCGGGGCCCTGGCGAGCTGGTCGCGGCCGATCGCCACGACATAGCCGTCGCGATCGACGTCATAGGTGAGCAGCTCCCACGGAATCGGATGGACGTGGGCGCGAATTCCGAGCCAGCCGCCCGCCGACAGCACCGCATAGGCGACCTGGCCGCTGCGCTTGCCGATCATGACGCTGTGGATCGTGCCCAGCTTCTCCCCCGCCTCGCTATAGACCGCCGTCCCCTCGACCCGCCGGGACGAGATCAGCTCGTGGGCATAGTCCGTCGCCTGCTCCTCGGGGATCGCCTCCACCGGCGACGCATAAGTCTCCTGGACCGCCATATTCCCTCCTCGACCGCCGCCGGAGGAAACAGGGGCGCCCGGGCCGAAGCCGGGACGCCCCCATATCGCCCTCGCGGGCGGTTCTTGCGCTTTTCCGACCGATGGAAGTGGAACGAACCGGCCGCTCGCGGGTTCCGGCTCATCCGCCGAGCCGGTTCATCCCGAAGGCTGAGCCTTCGCCCGGAGCCGGAGCGCCTGGGCGATCAGGATGATGCCGGCCGCCATCGCATAGACTCCGAGCATCCACGCCGCGCTGAGCAATGTCGCCCCAGGGCTTGTCGTCAGCAGGAGCGGGATCGCGAGGCCGAGCGCCACCGAAAGCAGGCCCGAGACGAACAGCAGCCATTCGCCTTTCATCTCCTTGCGAAGGCGGATCGCCGCCGACATCTCGAAGATGCCGGTGAATATCGCCCATGCGGCGGTCACCGCCAGCGTGACGATCGCATAGCCGATCGTCGCCGCGAAGGGCATCAGCACGAAAATCGCGCCCGCCGCGATTCCGACAAGGCCGCGAAGGATCCACGCCCACCAATGCGCGTCGCGGCGGCGGGCGCCGCCGACGCCGCTGCCGATCGACAGCAGGCCGTCGACGAAGGCGAAGGCCGCGAAAGCCAAGGTGAAGGCGAACAGCGCCGTGGCCGGGAACAGGAAGGCGGCAATCCCGAGCAGCAGCGCCAGGACGCCCCTCAGCACCAGCCATTTCCATTTCTCGATGCGGAGGCCGCCATAACCGGCCGGGCTCCGGTCCAATGCTTGCGTTGCCATACCAACCTCCTCGCACTGAAAGTCGACACGGAAATGATGCTTGGAAAGCGATCTTTCCTTTGCGGTTTCAACACCTTGACCCGAAATCGGGTTCCGAAGGGAACTACCCGAAGCTGTGCTTCAGCCCGATCGCCGGGATGATGTGCTTGTTGCGGTGCCTGAACTCATATTGGTCGGCGAACGGGTTCCTCCGGTCCGGCGAGAAGAAGGTCCGGCTCCGGAAGGCGGGCGCGCCGGTGGCGTTGTCGAGGCTGAAGGTGACCGTCGTCTTCGGGCTCGGGCGGTATTCGACGAACGCCGTCACATAGGGCTGGCTGCCGAACGGCCGGTCGATCTCGTCCTGCCGGAAGAAGAAGGTCGGCGCGTTGTAGAAGAAGGTCGCGCCATAGGCCCATTGGCCGAGGTCCTGGCGGAAGCTGGCGTCGGCCGAATAGAGGTTGAAGCCGGAGAATTGCCGCTTCCGCAAGGTGTAGGGGTCCTCGACCGACGTATCGATCAGCGAGGTGTTCAAGGTGAACCGGCCCCCCTTGATTCCGAGCCGGGTCAGCGGCGCATCGACCGTGCTCTTGACGATCAGCATCCGGCCGTTGCCGAGATTGCCGGGCGCGTCGAAGCCTTCCGGGGTCAGGATGCGGTCCTGGACCAGCGAGATCCGGTTGTAGCCGGCCTGGACCTTGACGATTCCGTCGCCGAGGATCGGTTGCTCGAACGTCGCCAGCAGCTCCCACGCGCGCTGCGGCACGAGATCGGCGTTGCCGCCGTTGACCCGGTCGTTGGTGAGCTCGGCGGAGCTGATGAAATCGTCGAAATTGAGCTGGGCGACGGTGCGCGCGATCGACAGCTGGGCATGCCAGCCCGAGGGATCGCGATAGTCGAGGCTCGCCTTGGGCTTGAAGAATTTCAGCACCCGCTCGGCATCGGCGTCTCCGGTCACGGTCAGCCGCGACGCCTCGTAGGTGAGGCCGAGGTCCATCCTCAGGGTCTTCGAGAGCGCCCGCCCCGCATTGACGAACGCCTCGCCGCGATATTCCTTGACCACCGCCTGGTCGACGGGAAGGTCGATCCGGGTCTGCCCGCCGCCGGCCGTCAGCCGGTAGAAATTGACGTCGCTGTCGAGCTTGTTGAGCACGCCCTCCACGCCGGTCTCGACGCTCCACCCGCTAAGATCGGAGCGGTTCCAGACCAGCCGAACCACCCTCTCGTCGCGAAGATTGTCGAGATCCTGGATGGAGCCGCCGGTGACCTGGCCCCCGATCCGGTTCAGCGAAGTGTCGACATTCTTGCGGTGCCGCCGGGTGGCGAGGCCGATCAGCTTGATCCCGCCGCCCCACAGCGGCCGGGTGACGTCGCCGCCCAGCTCATAGTCGCGGCGGCTGTAATCCTGGGTCAGCAGGTCGTCGCGGATCGGGCCGATATCGGGGAAGACGTCGTTCGTCTGCTTGAGATCGAACCAGTTTTGCGACACCCGGAAGTTCAGGTGGGCGGTCCGGTTGTCGCCGGCATTATGCTCCCAGGAGCCCGACACGAATAGGGTTCGGTCGGAGATCCGGTTCACCTTCTCGCGATATTCCACCAGCCGGCCGCCCGGCAGCTCGGTGACCCGGTCGAACCCTTCCTCGGTGGTCGGGAAGGCTTGGTATCCCGCCGACGTGTTGAAGCTCGAATTGCCGCGCCTCAGCAGCGCCGAGACGGTGACGTCCGGCTCGACCCTTCCGGTGTAGGTCCGCCGCAAGGTGCCGTTTAACGTGCCGGCCAGCCCGCCGGCCGCGGTGGTGACGACGTTCGCCACCTGCGGCTTGCCGGCGAATTCGGATCCGAACAGGTCGCCGGGCCCGACCTCGACCCGGGCCACGCGGTTGGCGGGAATGCGCGCCAGGATGGTCTCGAGCGTGTCGCTCTTCGAGCTCGGCCGCTGGCCGTTGATGACGACGTTGCCCGCCGCCTGGCCGAAGCCGCGCACCTCCTGGTTGCCGAGCTCCAGCGTGAAGCCCGGCACGCGCTGAACGATCTGGAGGGCGTTGGACGGCGCGAACTGGCCGAAATAGGCGGCCTCGTAGACGGTGCGGCCGTTCGGGCCCGCCGTCTGGGCCGCCGTCGCGCCGGTCGCGGTGCCCAGCAACAGCGCCGCGGCCAAGCTCGTCCAAACCGCTTTCTTCGCCACCGGCCACCCCTTCGCATCGCGTCGCGCGCATTTTTCGTTTCGCGGACGATCTGCAAGAAGCACGCCACCGCCGGGTGCATAGGGGCAGGCGACGAAGCCGCCCGGGAGGTCGACAAACGGCACGTGCCTGTCCGAAGCCGGACAGATTTTGTCCGCTATCGGACGGACTTCAGGCGATCCTGCCGCGCGCGCGCCGCTTCCACGCCGCCACGCCCAGATAGAGGAGCAGCCCCAGCGGGCCGATCATCATCGTCGCGAACAGGCAGAGCAGCAGCAGGGGATAGGGCACGCCGGCCTCGCCGCCATGCTCGGCTTCCCAGCTCCCCACGAAGAGATCGAGCACCAGATAATGGATCCAGCCGGCCAGAAGCAGCACCGGCCGTTCGAACGCCAGGGCGACGGCCGCCAGCGTGTATCCGGCCTCCGTCGGGATCGCCTTCAGATGCGTCAGCAGGAAGACGAGATAGAGCAGGCAGAGCGGCACCGTCGCCCAACGCGCCGCCAGCACCGCCCGGCGGCGGCCGACCCACGGCAGGGCGAACAGAGCGGCCCATCCCGCGAAGGCGACGGCGTGCGCCGCGACGAACCAGGTCTCGATCGCCATCATTTGAGCCCCCTCCCCCGCTCAGATGATCGGGTGCCGCTCCCAATTGGGCTTGTCGACCCTCTTGCCCAGCTTCGCGTTCAGGTCCTTCACCGTCTCGCTCCCGGTCCGCTCGCACAGGAACGGGAAGACGGCGTGGACGAAGCAGGCCAGGCCGCCGACGATCATCCTGATCCCGAAGCGCGCCGCCACTCCGAAATGCTCGGGATAGGTCTCGCCCACTTCGTGCGGGTGCCTGGTGAAGGGGTTTTCGGCCATGGCGGTCCCTTATCGCGAGCCGCTCCGGTTCGCCAGCGAATAGCGCCTCCCCTCCCTTTCACTGAGGGGGAGCCTTGCGCGCCCCTCCCCCGCGCTCCTACATCGCCCCAAACGACAGGAGCCCCTCGACATGCCCGAAGCCTATATCGTCGCCGCCGCCCGAACCGCCGGCGGCCGCCGCGGCGGCGCCCTTCGCGACTGGCACCCGGCCGACATGGCCGCCGAGGTGCTCGACGCGCTGATCGAGCGCTCCGGCCTCGATCCGGCCCTGGTCGAGGACGTGATCATGGGCTGCGTCGGTCAGGCCGGCGAGCAGGCCTTCCACATCGGCCGCAACGCCGTCCTCGCCTCGTCCCTGCCCACCTCGGTCCCCGCCGTCACCATCGACCGCCAGTGCGGCTCCTCGCAGCAGGCCGTGCAGTTCGCCGCCCAGGCGGTGATGAGCGGAACCCAGGACGTGGTGATCGCCGCCGGAGTCGAATCGATGAGCCGGGTGCCGATGGGCCTCCCCGTCACCCTGCCGATGCAGCACGGCATCGGCACCGGCCCCTTCTCGAAGCGGATCCAGGACCGGTTCGGAGTGCCGATGTTCAGCCAGTTCGTCGGCGCCGAGATGATCGCCGAGAAATATCAGTTCCGGAAGGAGGAGCTCGACGCCTTCGCCCTCGAAAGCCACCGCAAGGCCGCGCGGGCGACCGAGGCGGGTGCCTTCGACCCGGAGATCGTGCCGCTGAAGGTGACTGATGCCGAGGGCCGGGAGAGCCTCCACTCGAAGGACGAGGGCATCCGCTACGACGCCACTCTGGAGAGCATCGCCTCCGTCAAATTGCTCAAGGAAGGCGGCAAGATCAGCGCCGCCAACGCCTCGCAGATCTGCGACGGCGCCTCGGGCGTCGTCGTGGTGAGCGAGCGCGCCCTCAAGGAGCACGACCTCACCCCGCTCGCCCGGATCGTCAACCTGACGGTGACCGGCGGCGACCCGGTCATCATGCTCGAGGAAGTCATCCCCGCCACCCGCCGGGCCCTCGAGCGCAGCGGAATGAGCATCGCCGACGTCGACCTCTACGAGGTCAACGAGGCCTTCGCCCCAGTCCCCCTCGCCTGGCTTCGCGAGGTCGGCGCCGATCCGGCCCGGCTCAACGTCAACGGCGGCGCCATCGCTCTGGGCCACCCCCTCGGCGCCTCGGGCACCAAGCTCATGACCACCCTCGTCCACGCGCTCAGGGCGCAAGGCAAGCGCTACGGCCTCCAGACCATGTGCGAGGGCGGCGGGCTCGCCAACGTGACGATCGTCGAGGCGCTCTGATTGCATCGGTGCCTGGCGGCGATTTGAGCGCCGAGGCCGGCTCAGCGGCCGCCGCGGCAGACCCTGACGCCGCTCTCGACTCCGCAATGGACCGGCGCCGGGCGTCCCTCTTCCTCATCGGCCCGGCCCCGGCCGGCGCCGGCGGCGGAGGACGCCCATTCATAGGGATAGGAACGGTCGTAATCGTAATGGGGACGCCCGCCCCGGACGCTCACCTCGCCGCCTCCGCCCGCGAAGAAGCCGCTGCCGTGCGGATCCACGGCCTCGTAGGAATAATCGAGGCCGCCGCCGCCATAGGAATGAACGACGGTCCGGTCCGGGCCCCAATGATGGCCCCGCCGCCGTTCGTGCCGCCAGTGACCGCGCCCGGGGTGCGGGCGGGAAGGCCGCCAGTGCTTGACGCCGTGCCCGAAGCCGCCCGGCTTCCAGCCGCCGTGATGGCCTCCGCTCCGAACCATCGAGCCTCTGGCGATCTCGGCCGCGGCCGCCGCGCCGCTCGCCGCGACGCTGAAGCCGGCCGCCAGCAACAACAAGGTGATGCGCATCGCGCCCTCCAGATCCGAAGCCCCGCGCCTCGGCGCGCGGCGCCTTTTCCATCAACCTGCGGCATTCCGAATCGCTCCGCCGCACGTCCTGCAGCCTTGACTTTACGCTCCGTCTCGGCTTGAGGAACCCCCGCGGGCGGGGCCTTTCGGGCTCCGCCGTCGCATTTTGGGATTTGGGCGGTCTCCCGTTACGACCGCCTGGCCCGCGGTACCTGATCCGGCTGCGGGACGAACGAAGGAAAAGACCATGCGTCACCGCAATTCCGGCCGCAAGCTGCAGCGCACCTCGAGCCACCGCGCCGCCCTGTTCCGCAACATGGCCGCCGCGCTCATCAAGCACGAGCAGATCACCACCACCGTCGCCAAGGCGAAGGAGCTTCGGCCCTATCTCGAGAAGCTGATCACGCTCGCCAAGAAGGGCGGCCTCTCCAACCGCCGGCTCGCCCATTCGCGCCTTCTCGACGAGACTCAGCTGAGGAAGCTGTTCGACGTCCTGGCGCCGCGCTACTCGGCCCGCGAGGGCGGCTACACCCGGGTCATCAAGGCCGGCATCCGCGCCTCCGACGCGGCGCCGATGGCGATCATCGAGCTGGTCGACCGCGACGTCTCCGCCAAGGGTCAGGATTCCGGCCCGGTGATGAGCGACGAGTACGAAGCCGAAGCCGCCTAGGGCGGAACCTCCACGATTCCCATGGATTCTTACCCCGACGTAACAACTCGGGAGAGTGAATCATGGCTGAGCGCAAACGGGAGCTGATCGACACCGGCAACGACAAGCGCTTCGTTCGCCGCGATGCCCAGGGCCGGTTCAAGGACGTCGTCGACGTCGGCGCCAGCCTCGCCGCCGACCGCCGCCAGCACGCCAAGACCAAGGTCAAGTCCGGCCAGGGCGACCGCGGAGACCGCTGAGCCTTTCGTCGCGGCGCTCTTGCCTTCCCCGCCGCGGCGAGCCAGTTTCGCCGCCGCAACGAAAGGGAGGGCGACGATGGCGACGAGCTTCGACGCGGGCCGGGTGCCCGGCTGGTACTGGGCGGTAGCGGTGGTCGCCCTGCTCTGGGAGGCGATGGGCTGCTACGCCTATGTCACGCAGGTCTCGATGGACTCGGCCGCGCTGGCGCAGCTGCCGGCCCGGCAGCGCGAGATATGGGCGGCGATGCCGGCCTGGGCGACCGGAGCCTATGCGGTGGCGGTCTGGGTCGGCTTGCTCGGAGCGATCGCGCTCCTGCTTCGCAGGCGCTGGGCGAGGCTCGCCTTCGCCGCCTCGCTGCTGGGAGTGATCGTCCAGTTCGGCTGGACCTTCCTCGCCACTCCGATCCTGTCCGACATGGGCGCCTCGGCCGCCGCTTTCCCGGCCTTCATCTTTCTCGTCGCGGCCCTGCTGCTCTGGTTTTCGGGGGTGGCGACGAAGCGGGGCTGGCTGCGCTAAGAGCGCGGCATGGAAATAGGAATATTGCGTACCGGCGCTCCGCCGCCGGACCTGGCGCCGCGCTTCGGCCCCTATGAGGACATGTTCGGCCGGCTGCTCGGGCCGGGCTTCGAGGTCCGGGCCTATGACGTCCAGGGCGGCGGGGCCCTGCCCGCCCCGGACGCCCATCCGGCCTTCCTGATCACCGGCTCGGCCGCCGGAGTCTATGAGCCCCTGCCCTGGATCGCGCCCCTGCTCGGCTTCCTTCGCGAGGCGAAGGGGCGAGCCAAGCTGGTCGGCATCTGCTTCGGCCACCAGGCGATGGCGGAGGCGCTGGGCGGCCGGGTCGAGAGATCGGAGCGAGGCTGGGGCATCGGCCTTCATGATTACGATTTGTGGGACAATGCCCCCTGGATGGGGGAGGCGCCGCCCGGTCGGATCGCCGTCCCGGTCTCCCACCAGGACCAGGTCGTGGTGCCTCCGCCCGGCGCGCGAATCCTCGCCGGCAACGCCTTCACCCCCTTCGGCCTGCTCGAATGGCGGGACGCCGCCGCCATCTCGATGCAGTTCCACCCCGAGTTCGAGCCCGCCTATGCACAGGCCCTGATCGAGAGCCGCCGCGCCCGGGTGCCCGACCCGGACGCCGCCATCGCCTCGCTGGAGCGCCCGAACGACCGGGCGCTGGCGGGGGAGTGGATAAGGAATTTCCTGAGGGCATAATCCTCCACATCTTCGATGGGGAGGATCGGCTGATCAGACCGCCCCGCTGAACGTATCGCAGGCCGCCGGGTCGCCGCTCTCCAGCCCGCGTCTCAGCCAGGCGGTGCGCTGCGCCGCGCTGCCATGGGTGAAGGCTTCCGGCACGACCCGCCCCTGGCTCTTGCGCTGGAGCGTGTCGTCGCCGATCGCCTGGGCCGCGCGAAGGCCTTCCTCGAGGTCGCCGGCCTCCATCACCGCCTCGCCCCGCTCGTTGCGGGCGTTGGCGGCATAGACCCCGGCATAGCAGTCGGCCTGCAGCTCGACCCGGACCTGGATGGCATTGCCCTCCCGGCTCGACACCCGCCGCTGCCGGCTCGAAGCCTGCTCGAGCACGCCCGTCAGATTCTGGATGTGGTGGCCGACCTCATGCGCGATGACATAGGCCTGGGCGAAATCGCCAGAGGCGCCGAGCTTCGTCTGCATCTCATCGAAGAAGGCCGTGTCGAGATAGATCTTGTTGTCGGTCGGGCAGTAGAAAGGCCCCATGGCGGACTGGGCGGCGCCGCAGCCCGACTGACCGCCGCCGCCGTAGAAATCCATTCCCGCGGGCTGGTAGCGCTGGCCCCTGGCGGCGAAGATCTTGGTCCAGGTGTCCTCGCTGTTGGCGAGCACCTGGCAGGAGAAGCGCTTGGCCGGCTCGTCTGCGGCGCAGGCTTCGGCGGCGTCGTTGGTGGCGCCCGCCCCCTGCTGGTGCGGAGCCACGGTCGTTGCGGGACCGCCGACTCCGAGCCCGCCGCCGCCGCCCATGTAGCTGAGCGCGCAATAGCCGAGCAGCAGGATGAGCACTCCGCCTATGCCGAAACGGCTCATCACCATCGGCAGCAGAGCGAACAGGCAGCCGCCGCCCCCACCCCCGCCGCCGAAGCCGAGGCCCCCGCCGCCCTGCCCCTGGTCGCGAACATTGTCGCTGGTCCGATAGCCGCCAAGACGCATTCCGCTCTCCCTGGAATTGCCCGGACAATGTTTGCGCTGCCGTTATGGTTGCAATCGGAGGGGCGAGCGGGAAAGGAGCCTGTCATCCCGGCCAAGGCCGGGATCCATGAACACTGCGCTACGAGCCTTCGAGCCGCGGTGTTCATGGACCCCGGATCAAGTCCGGGGTGACGACATCACCTGCATATCCCCGGAGTCCAGCATGTTCCTCAAAGGCAAGACCGCCCTCGTCACCGGCTCCACCTCCGGCATCGGCCTCGCCGTCGCCCGCGCCCTCGCCGGCGAGGGCGCCCGGGTGACCTTGAACGGCTTCGGCGACCCGGCGGAGATCGGCCGGCTCCAGGAAGAGCTCGGGGCCGGCTACAGCGATGCCGACCTGACCAGGCCCGAGGCCATCGAGGCGATGATGGCCGAGGCGGGGCCGGTCGACATCCTCGTCAACAATGCCGGAATGCAGCACGTCGCCCCGATCGACGAATTTCCGGTCGCCAAATGGGATTTGCTGATCGCGCTCAACCTGAGCGCCGCCTTCCATACCATCCGCCTCGCCTTGCCGGGGATGAAGGCGAAGGGCTGGGGCCGAGTCATCAACACCGCCTCGGCGCACAGCCTCGTCGCAAGCCCCAACAAGGCGCCCTACGTCGCCTCCAAGCACGCCATTGCCGGCCTCACCAAGGCGGTCGCGCTGGAGACGGCGACCAAAGGCGTGACGGTGAACTGCATCAGCCCCGGCTACGTCTGGACCCCACTCGTCGAGAACCAGATCCCCGACACGATGAAGGCCCGCGGCCTGACCCGCGAGCAGGTCATGAACGACGTCCTCCTCGCCGCCCAGCCGACCAAGAAGTTCGTCACCGTCGAGCAGGTGGCGGCGCTCGCTTTGTTCCTCTGCCGCGACGAGGCGGCGGCGATCACCGGCGCGAACCTCAGCATGGACGGAGGCTGGACGGCGGCGTAGACAAATGTCTAGACTCTCTTATCGGGAGAGGTTTCTTTGGCACGCGCTGAGCCGTCGCCCATTCTGAGGATGTAGTCAGCTCCCTGCAGACCCTTTTTATGAGGCCCTGCCCATAGGAGATAGTACAAGGGGGAGCCCCGAGTATTAGCGATGAGTTTCGGCTGCGACACGAAACCAAACGCGTCTTTCAGCTGAGTTCGGTACCGGTTGCGGAGGCGATCGAGGTAATCCTCCCTCTTTCCCGTGGCGCTGCCGAGGAGATCAGTGCGCACCTCATACACGTCCTCGACCCAGTCCGCCCTCCCGAAGAAATGGTCCAGCTGCGCCCGCCAGGTAGGAGGAATGTCCGCGTTGTTCTTCATTAGGCGTGCGAGGGCCATATGAAGTGGAAAGTTGATCAGTACTTCGAAAAGCTTAGTTTCTGCTAGCGCAGCGATGCTCTCCCAACCCAAGTGAGCTCCGAATGGATCGAGGAATGCTACTCCCCGATGTGTGGCAACGCTGATCTTACGTTGGAGCACCCACTGAAGTTCGCTATCAGCTAACCCGGGTCGGATGTAGATGTTGCGGCTGGTTCCATACTCTGCGCGAAGTTCCTCAAGCTCAGCGATGCGAGCACCACTGGCATCAATGAACACATATGTATCAAAAGGATTCTTGAGGGAGAGTGCGATCCGAGGCGAGCCTCGGATGAACTCTTCCTGCCCTTCATCAACCAGTTCCGGCAGCAAGTTGGCTTGGTTGTTTTCAGGTATTATCTTCTTTCGTACTTTGGCTGTGCCGCCCCCGGCAAAGGCATCCACATACAGGGTACGCCACCGCTGATTTTTTAGAACGGTTGTATAATAGTGGAGATATCGCTCAAGCGCCTCCAGCTTTTCCTTTGCCCAAGGCCCCACCTCCGCAGGACGTGGAGCTGTCGTCATCAAGCGGCAGCTCGCGCAAACGGGAGTTCATTCCACTCGCGGCCATCTAAAGCTCGACCGCCCGACTTAGGCCTCGCTCCTCCCCACTGTTTGAAGAAGAAGGCGACACCCTGCTCCTTACACTGGTCCCGAACCTCACGTGCCCAATCGATGTGCATGGGCCGCGCGCGCGGGCCACTCTCCCCACCGGCGATCACCCAATGAATGCCGGCGAGATCCATCGTTCCCACGGGGCCAACTAAGGGCTCCACGGATAGGAAACGTACGGCTGCCGGAGCATGTTGCAGATGCTTGATTCGTGCTTTCGCTCGATCATCCTCAACCGAGACTCCGACCCAAATGTGCGAAGGCGGCGTCAGGAACGCGTACCGACTAGCGAGGTAGTCCCGCATCAGCGAACTGCGTTTGGTCAACAATTGAAACGTGTGCCAATCCGCCCGCTCCATCGTGTCGAACACGCGGTCAATGAACACGGTCGGCACCTTCTTGTGAAACAGATCGCTCATCGAGTTGACGAAGATCATCCTGGGCCGCGACCATGAGAGCGGATGCCCCAGCCGCTCCGGCCGCAAAATCAGGTCGAAGCCGTTCTCGAAAGGGTGGCCGGGTACGCCACGAAAACGCTCTGAAAATCGAGCCGCGTAGCAGTTGTCGCACCCGCGCGTGATTTTCGTGCAGCCCGTCACCGGATTCCACGTCGCGTCGGTCCATTCGATCGCGCTGCCGTCAGCCATGCTAACCTTTCTCGCTAACGGACACGAATCATAGCAGAATCAGTGACTTACGCAAATTTCAGATAAGTGACTCTAATGATTCAGATAATCGCGGAGCAAAGTCTGCACAGCTAGCCTCGGCCTCCCGCCGCTAGAGCATGATCGCGCTTGAGTGAATCGGAAGGGATTCACATTGGGCTGATTTTCTGATTCAACCTGTTGGCTGGGGCTGGAGGCCAGCAGGGATGAG
>Ga0196965_1000975_pt1 | contig 12696 bp, 11 predicted proteins | sample S1_20metaG_FD_148668 | JGI IMG/M metagenome (GOLD analysis project Ga0196965, IMG submission 148668) | Soil microbial communities from Anza Borrego desert, Southern California, United States - S1_20 | ecosystem: Environmental > Terrestrial > Soil > Desert | place: USA: California | collected... | reverse complement strand
ACAGGATGTTGGGCGGCGTCTTGGTGGCGTTTTCAGGGAAGCTGCTACGCTCGCGCAGAAATATGGCGACCATCGTGTGTTCAACACGCCCATTCAGGAAGCTTACATTGTCGGATCAACGGCGGGAATGTCTGCAGTAGGAGCGAAGCCGATTGTTGAGATCCAGTTCGCTGATTACATCTGGCCAGCCTTGAATCAGCTTGTTGAAGAGCTTTCGAAAAGTTGTTATTTATCAAAAGGAAAATTCCCCATTCAATCACTCATTCGTGTTCCGATCGGTGCGTACGGCGGGGGAGGACCATATCATTCCGGAAGTGTTGAGTCTACGTTATTAACCATTCGCGGAATAAAGGTCGTGTATCCCTCAAATGCGGCGGACATGAAGGGTTTGTTGAAGGCTTCGTTTTATGATCCAAATCCGGTGGTGTTGTTGGAACATAAGGGTTTGTATTGGTCTAAGGTTCCGGGAACGCTGGATGCAAAAACGGTCGAACCGGATGAAGACTACATTATCCCGCTTGGGAAAGCAAATATGGTACAGCGCGCTTCTGATGAAAAAATTTCTTCAGGAGAATCTGCTGTGATCATCACATACGGCATGGGTGTCTATTGGGCGAAAGAAGCGTCAAAACAATTCCCTGGTCAGGTTGAGATCATGGACCTTCGTACACTCAATCCGTTGGATTGGTCGGCGATCGAAGAATCCGTTAAGCTTCACAACCGCACTTTCGTATTGACAGAGGAGCCGTTAATGAATTCTTTTGCTGAATCACTCGCTGGAAGAGTATCTAAGCAACTTTTCAAACATCTTGATGCGCCCGTGTGGACGTACGGGGCTTCCAACCTTCCGGCGGTCCCACTTAATGTCGATCTCGAAAAGATGATGCTGCCGAATGCAGAAAAGGTTGCAGCGGAGTTAAGAGAATTGCTATCGTTTTAAGATTAGCAGATCAAGGATCTAAAAAGGAAACCCGATTCCAACGTTGTAGATAACAGGTTCGCGGATGTCGTAAAAGTTTCCGTTGGCATCCTGTTTAGCGTAAGGCTTAAAGAAGCTGACTTTGTCCAGAACGAATTTGTCTCCTTCATCTCGTGCGGGATCATACACCTTGATACCGATGTCGAAGCGCAGAATCAAAAACGTGAAGTCGAATCGCAGACCAAATCCCGTTCCAATAGCGATCTCCTTATAAAAGGTTGATGGATCGAGTTGTGCATTTCCTTTTTGTGTAGATGCATCAGTTGATTCCGATGAAAGATTGCGAAACGACCAGACATTTCCTGCATCGACGAAAACAGCGCCATCAACAAACCCGATGATCTTACTGCGCAACTCCATGCTCCCCTCGATCAGGATTTCACCCGGCTTTTCAAACTGGTAATCAAACATACCGTCATCCGTCATGTTCGTGTTTAGTGTTGGTGGAACAGAACCAGGCCCAAGACGACGTGGGCGCCATGCGCGGATACTATTGCTTCCTCCCGCAAAGTAGAATTTTTCATAGGGAAGGGAGTGATTTGCGCCGTACGAATAGGCAACGCCTGTGTTGAGCCGATAAGCAAATGTTGCCCACCTGTTTAAGATTCTGACCTTTCTGTAATCGAGATTGAAGCGCAGATATTTGAAATATTGTAAACCTTGCTTTGTGATAAAACCCGGATCGATAAAGTTCAGGCTTGTGCCACCTGTTTCAATCTGGGCGCGTGTAAACACAGCGTTGCGGTCATACGTTCCATAGTTCCGGTTCCATGTAACGGTAAAGATCATGCTGCTGACGAAGGAGGGATTAAATGAACGCACAAGGTTGTAATTACCAAGACTGTCCAGCTGACGCAGCCGCGCTCTAAATGCGGCTGTTTCTGTTGATTTAATGAGCGAGATATTGACCGGACTTAAAGAGTATTGCGTGTTTCGCGCTGTTTGCCACGTATAGTTATTCGACAGGTTAATACTCGCACGACGATATTCTGGTCTGTCGGAATAACTGTAACCCACCGACAATCGTGTCTTGGGGTTGTACTTTCCAAATCTGATCTGCGTTGCCTCTCTGAATGGAAATATAAATTGCGGAAACACAAGCGATGCATTCACGCCGGCTTCCGTACTCCGGTAGACGCCTCCGCTGCTTGTCGCGGCAGCCACCCCTTCGAAGCCAATGCGTCCGTTGAGTTCGAAGTTTTCCAGTCCACGAAAGATGTTACGTTTCTTAAAAGTCAGGTTATAGAACGGACCCGGATATCCCTGGGTAACATTCATCCCGATTTCATTCGACCACTCGTAACGATCGAGTGGGCTCGTAAAAATGTTGGCGATAAATCGTCCACCCGATGTGTCATAATTGATATTCACGAACTTGAACGCGTCAAGGTTCGCAAGCTGACGTTGTGAATTGAAAGTCTTTGTTCGGCTATAGCGCTCGTCGGCAGAGACAAAAAGCCGTTGGCTAAGAATCTTCAGGTTGTAATAGTTCTCAAAGTACTGATATTCAATATCCCGGTAATATCGTGACACGCGATGACGCCCGTCAGCATCTACCCCGGCATCTGTTGTAAACTTTACCGAGTCAACGGTAAACACTTTGTGATATCCGCGTCGGGCGGGATTATTAACAACAAGCGCCAGCGCAACTCTGCGATTGCCCAGGCTTCCGGTGTCAATCTGATAGTCGATATATTGTCTGCTGAAATCGTAATACCCATTGTCTTTCAGGAACAGATCGAGACGTTCACGCTCGGCCGCGAGTATTTGCTCCTGGTATCGCTGCCCTTCCCTGATGAGGCTTTCGTCTTTGTTTTGCTGGATGATCTTCCTGACTTGTTCATCCTGGATTCGGTAAATAAGCGAATCGATAATATACGGCATGCCTGGATCTACTCGGAAGGTAACGTACACGTAACGTCCTATCGACGAGATCTTGGTTGACACGAAATTGTGGAAATATCCCTCTGCGAAAAGATAAGCTGAAAACCGGTCGAGCGTCATTTTTACCGATGCACTATCGTACACGGCGATCGGTTCACCCCATTGCATGAATAAATTTCCATTCTCGATCCGTGAGTTTAACCGATCAATCTTTTTCTGTTTCCTGAATTGCAGGTTATTGATCTTTCGTTGATTGGTTGTTCGGGTGATACGGGCGTTAAACTTTTTTTCAACGGCTTCCTTTTTGTCGATAAACTTTTGCTTGTCGTAGTGCCTCAATCCGTAATAATACATCCCGACAAGGTGATAAAGACCCGGAATACCCAGGAAACGCCGGTTTGGACGCTGGGCGTAAAGCTCTTTTAACTCCTCTTTGTCAATATGCTTTGGTACGATGATGCTTTGCGCGACAAGTCTTTTCTCATTTTCCTTCAGATATCGTGTTCCAAGGCAACCCGAAAGCAGCAGCGGTAAGAGTATTGCGAGAAAATATTTACTTTTCGACTGAGTCAAGAGAAATGCTTTCGAAAGCCACTATAAAGTACATCAAATCCCTGCAAGTAAAGAAATACCGAAAACAGGAGCAATCTTTTGTGATTGAAGGAGCGAAAACCGTGCAGGAATTATTGGCGTCTGATTTTGAGGTGCTCAGGCTGTTTGCAACCGAGAGTTTCCTTTCTGAAAATAGGGTTCCGTCCGGTATCGATGTATTGGAAGTGAAGGAGTCTGAGCTTGACAATATCGGCGGGTTTCAGACAAATAACGGAGCTCTCGCGATTGCGCGGATGAAAGCAAATCAGCCACCCGCCATTCAACGCCAAAGTTTCGTCCTTGTGCTCGATGATATCCGTGATCCCGGAAATCTCGGAACGATCATCAGAACGGCAGATTGGTACGGGATCAACCAGATCGTCGCATCGAATGAGACAGCTGATTTCTATAATTCAAAGGTCATTACATCAACGATGGGTTCATTCACCCGCGTGAATATTCATTACACCGATCTCGAAGATTTCCTGTCACGCGCGAAAGGTGATGTGTATGGTGCATATCTGGATGGAAAAAATGTACACGATGAAAAATTCGACAGCGGCGGTTTTATATTAATTGGAAATGAATCTCATGGGATCGCTCCATCCCTTGAAAAATTTGTCACAGATAAGATTACAATTCCGCGCTATGGGAAAGCGGAATCACTCAATGCAGGAATCGCTACCGCGATCATTTGTGATAATATCATGAGGCATCGTTAGAAGAAGCCCTTGCTTTTCCCGGAAGCTTCATCGGTGATCCTTTTAGCCTCGCTTTTTCCGAGATAGTTGTCAATGAGAGAATGGCCAAGGTAGATAATCGGTGTTAGCAGAATGGCAACAGCGAACTTGTAAATGTAATTGGTAATACCGATGGCAATGATCTGGTCGGTTGCAAAGACACCGTAGAATGCAATGAACAAAACAACGAAGCTGTCGACAAGCTGAGAGACAAGCGTCGATCCGGTTGCACGAAGCCAGAGGTATCGCGTTCCAGTCATTTTTCTGAGTCGTTGGAACACGTAAACGTCAACGAGCTGACCGACCAGGAATGCGGCGAGGGAACCGATGATGATTCGCTGTCCCTGACCAAGGATCCGGTTGAATGCCAGATCCATGCTGAAGATACTTCCGTCGTCAAGCCTTACTTCTTTCCACCAGCTGGCGGGAGGCAATTCAATCGAAAGAAAAATGATCACGAAAGCATAAGCGATCAGTATTACTGTGAAGTAACTGATTCGTTTTACGCCTGACTTTCCAAAGTATTCATTGATCAGGTCTGTCGTAATAAACACAACGGGCCAGATAAGCGCACCCGCGGTGAGGTTAAAATCCATGGTGAAGCCCAGGATATCGAGCTGCGCAGGTTGTAACCCAAGCGTACCTTCTCCGGAGAATATCTTAACGCCAATGATTTCGGCAAGCAGGGCGTTCGTGATAAAGATTCCGCTGAGGATCACGAACAATCGATTCTTTTTTTCTTCTGTTGTCATGGATTAGTCGCTGATGGTGAACACACTTCCTTCGACAGCCAGATGTGCGTTTTCAAAAACCGATTTCGCTTCTGTTAGTATTGGTTCCAAATCGCGGTAACGTGCAGAAAAGTGACCAAGCAGAAGTTGCTTTACGTTTGCTTTTCGCGCGATTGTGGCTGCCTGTCGTGCTGTGCTGTGTAATGTGATCGATGCTTTGTCCTCTTCGTCATCTGTGAACGTTGCTTCGTGATAGAGCATGTCAATGTTGGCGAGATGCGCAAGTAATGTTTCAGTATAAGCTGTGTCGGAGCAATAAGCGTAGGTTCTTGCTTTACGTGGTTCAAGCGTAAGATCAACATTACGATATAGAATATTACCATCGTCGTCAAGCACATCATCGCCGCGTTTGAGGCCAGCGAGCTGTAGTATTCTTAAACCCTCAGGCAATTTTGTTTTGTCGATCCGCCGGGGTTTGGTTTTCTCCCGAAAGATGAATCCTAATGTTGGCAACTTGTGAATGAGCGGAACAGTTTCAACTGTGACTACATTGTCTTCAAAAATAATTTCATTGGTGCCCGGGATCAAGGCGTGAAAAACAATTCTGAAGTTCGGAGCCGACATTGAATGGCGAAGATGGGTTGTAATAATTTCATCCATACCGCGGGCTGCATAGATATGAAGATCATTTGTCCTGCGAAGTAAATGCATGGTAAAGATCAAACCCATCATTCCAAGATAATGATCACCGTGCAGGTGGCTAATGAAGATGTGGTTGATGCGATGAAAGTTCACGCCAAATTTCATCAACTGCATTTGCGCTCCTTCACCACAGTCGACAAGGAAGTGTCTGTTTTGAATCTCCACCAATTGTGACGACGGAAATCGCCCGTATGCCGGCAATGCGCCGCTTGAGCCCAGTATGGTTATCTTAAAACTCAACCTGCGTTGAAAAGTATAGAACAAAAAATGACCAAACTTTAGAATTTGGTCATTTGATAATGATGCGCTATCGTTACCTAGTTATTGTCTGAATCTTTCAGATCTTTTTCGATCTCGTGCATAAACACCGCATCGATGGCCTCTTCAACCTTTGGCAGGATGTTCAGGACGCTGTCAAGCTGCGATATTTTGATAAGCTTTGTCGTATGATCAGAAAGACAAGCTAAGACGAAAATGCCGCCATCTTCCTGCACAATGCGGTTGCCAACGAGCAATGCACTCAAGCCAGATGAATCAGTGTATTTTACATCGGAAAGATCAAGAATGATGTTCCGGATTCCTTCTGCATGGAGTGTGATCAATTCTGACTTCAGGTTCGGTGCAACGCTTGAATCAAGTTTCTCTTCGTGGAGGCGTAACAAGCTGTACTTTTCCTGCTTATCGATTGTGTATTTCATCTTTTAGTCGTTCAAAAAGTGCAATATAACCGCAAATAATTACTTTTTCTGGATTTCTAAGTTAAGCGAATTTATCGACTTTGTGATGTTCTCTTCTATTCGCTGGAGAATGGCGTCATACGCGATCGATGGCAACGATTCCCCCCGCACAAGCTGATATAATTCTTTGTAACGCGCTGATATTGAGTTAACAATAGCGTCGGTCATTTCCGGTACCTGTTGCCCGTCTTTCCCCTGGAATCCGTTCTCGATCAGCCATTGACGAACAAATTCCTTCGAAAGCTGCTTCTGCGCTTCACCTTTCTTTTGTCGGCCTTCATAACCGTCTGCATGGAAATAACGCGATGAGTCGGGCGTGTGAACTTCATCGATGAGGTAAATGATATCGTCGTTCTTGCCGAACTCGTATTTCGTGTCAACGAGAATTAGTCCACGCTCAGCGGCCAACGCAGTACCTTTCTCAAATAATTTGAAGGTGTAATCTTCCAATACCTTGTAGTCAGCTTCGCTTACCAATCGCCGTTTAAGAATTTCTTCGCGCGATATATCCTCATCGTGGCCAACCTTGGCTTTAGTCGTCGGTGTAATGATAGGCTGGGGGAGTTTGTCATTTTCTTTCAGGCCTTCAGGCAAGGACACGCCACAAACAGCACGCTTGCCGGCTTTGTATTCACGCCACGCATGGCCGGCGAGGTAGCCGCGAACAACCATTTCGACAGGAAATGGTTCGCATTTAAAACCGATCGTAACATTTGGATCAGGTGTTGAAATAACCCAGTTCGGTACGAGGCTCTTTGTTTCGGCAAGATTAAAAGCAGCAATCTGATTCAACACTCTTCCTTTGTCAGGAATTGCACGGGGAAGAATAACATCGAAAGCGGAGATCCGGTCTGTGGCAACCATGGCCATATACTTTCCGAAGTAGTAAACGTCTCTGACTTTTCCGCTGTAAAAGCCTGTCTGGCCCGGGAACTTGAACTTAGTTTCTTTGATCGCTTGCATTATTTTTTTCCTCCCGGGTCTCTACCACGGTTCCGGCCCTAAAAATAGTAGTTCTGATTAGATTTCCCTGCTCATCAAATTCTTTCCACTCCTTGTGTTTTTTATCGCCCACGTGTCCACCTTGTTCTTTCACCTTACCATTGGGATAGTAGGACGTATACGGTCCGTATTTCCGGTTGTTTTTGTAAGTCGTCACGGACTGAATCCTGCCCTCCTCATCATAGACTTTTACAGGCCCCGCGAGGAGATTTACGACGAATGTTTCCTCCTTTGCAATCTTTCCACCGGGGTAATAACTGTAGCGGATGCCTGACAACTTCCCATTGTTATAGGTCTCCTTCGTTTTGACGGTTTTCGTTCCGTCGTAATAGACTGTCCACTGACCGTGTGGTTTATCATTTCGGAAACGCTTTTCGGAAAGCAATATTTCCTGCTCGTTGTAATCGTACTGGGTCATGTCGACACCGTTCGCGGCAACGACTTCCTTGCGTTTTGTTTTTCCGTTGTTGAAATATTCAAAATTCGTCCCTGTTTTTTTTCCCTCTTTATAATTAAACCGGTGCCTGACAGATCCATCGGCATAATAACCGGTGTTTTCGCCATGCATTCTACCAGCGAGGAAGCTTCCCTCAAGTACAAGGTGACCCTCACGATCATAGGTTTTATACTGGCCAGTCTTGGATCCATCCTCCATTGTTGAAGCTGTTTCGAGCTGGCCATTATTGAAGTAGGTTTTGTAGAACCCTTTCAGGATTCCATTTTCATAATTTGCTTCGGTTTCAATTTTACCATCTTCATAAAATGTCCTGCTGATGCCATTCGGTTTCCCTTTTTTGTAGGTACTCTCTCGTCGCAGTTGTCCACCCGGATAGAATTCTTTCACAAGACCTTCGGGTTTGCCTTTATGGAAATACGTTTCACCCTTCTTTTCTCCACTGTCAAAGAACAGCTGGACGCTATCGGTAAGAATGTCGTTTTGATAGTACGCTTTTTGGACCGGCTTGCCTTCCGCGTTAAACACTTCCACGACTCCATGCCGGAGTCCGTTTACATACTGGATTTTGCGCGCAGGCTTACCGTTGTCGTGGAACTCTATGAACAAGCCTGATTTTTTTCCATCCTCGAAATTACCTTCGACCATGAGCGTGCCATTCTCGTAGTAGCGTTTATAAGGACCGAGGATTATCGTATTGTCTTCTGCAGAGACCGTGTATTCTTCCTGAATTCTTTCCTTTGCGGGATCGTGATAGGTTCTGACTTGTTTTTGTGCCAAAACGGTTGCTGATACGAAAAGCAAAAAAACGATCAACAATCCTTTCATATCACATTGGATTTTTAGTTAAAATAAAACAGCCTTGGTAATAACGCAAGGCTGTTTTGATTGTTGCTGGTTATTGGCAGCTTATAGTTTCTCCAGAACGATCGCAGATGCGCCGCCACCGCCGTTACAGATACCTGCAACGCCAATTGACTTATCATTTTGCTTCAATACATTAAGGAGCGTAGTCATAATACGTGCACCAGAAGCGCCGAGCGGGTGACCAAGCGCCACAGCGCCACCATTCACGTTCACTTTTTCAGGATCGATACCAAGCTTCATATTGTTGGCAATTGCCACCGCCGAGAAAGCTTCGTTAATCTCATAATATCCCACGTTCTTCGCATCAACTTTTGCCAACTTCATTGCTTTTGGAATAGCGATCGAAGGTGTTGTTGTGAACCACATTGGATCTTGCGCAGCATCAGCAAATCCGAGGATCTTGCCAATCGGCTTAACACCAAGCTCCTGTGCTTTCTCTTTGCTCATCAATATCATTGCGGAAGCGCCATCATTTAATGTGGAGGCGTTCGCCGCAGTAACGGTTCCTTCTTTTGTGAATACGGCTTTCAGTCCGGGAATCTTTTCGAAGTTCACATTTTTATATTCTTCATCTTCTTTGAAGGCCGTTACGTTGCCCTTGCGATCCGTGATATTCACAGCTACAATTTCGTCGTTAAACTTCCCTGCAGACCATGCAGCAGCGGAACGCTTGTAAGAATTGATAGCATAATTATCCTGATCCTGGCGACTGATCTTCATTTCTTTCGCAGTGTTATCAGCGCACACGCCCATTGCACAGTGATTGTATACATCTGTGAGACCGTCGAACTGAAGGCCGTCGATTAATTCGCCGTTTCCGTACTTATATCCAGTACGCGCTTTCGTAAGATAGTATGGCACGTTGCTCATGCTTTCAGTGCCAGCCGCGACAACAATGTCGTTCTGCCCAAGCATAATCGACTGCGCGCCCAGCATGACAGCTTTCATTCCTGAAGCGCAGACTTTATTCACGATCGTGCATGGAATCTCGAATCCAAGACCGGCGGCGGCAGCTACCTGTGTGGCGGGTGCCTGGCCAAGTCCGGCAGACAATACATTTCCAAGAAATAATTCCTGAACTGTTTTAGGATCAACGCCAGCTTTTTCAAGGGCACCTTTCACAGCAATGCCGCCAAGTTGTACGGCAGACAAAGATGCGAGGCTTCCGCCGAACGATCCGATCGGAGTGCGTACCGCGGAAACAATGTAGACTTCTTTCATAAATGATTCAATCGATTTAGTGCCGCAAAAATAAGGTTTTATCGTTTATCGCCTAATCCCAGCGACGGGTTCGGGACAAGAACATTAAAATGCCGTTGGCCGTTCCGTTCGCCTGCAGAATTAAAGTTATCCTTTTAGGGAAATGGTAGAATAATTACCAATCCGGTTTGCTCTTATCCTTTGATTTTGTCGCCTTCCGTTTTTGCTGCTGGAGATATTGTTTTTCCTGATTTTTCATTGCCTCCAGGATCATTCTTGCTTTTTCCTCGCTGATTTTCATCTCCTCGAGTTTTTCGCGATCAAGATTGTCGGGCTTTTTCTGATCTTCTTTCTTTTGCTCTTCAGGATTTGCCTGCTCTTCTTTTTTCTTTTTTTCTTCCTCCTCTTTCTTCTCCTGCTCTTCTTTCTTTTGCTGCTCGTCCTGTTTTTTCTCTTCCCCCTTCTTTTGCTCGTCCTTCTGCTGCTGTTCCTTTTCTTTCTGCTCCTGATCCTGCTGCTCCTGGTTTTGTTGATCCTGGTTTTGCTTTTCTTCTTCCTTGATCTTCTCTCTCAACGCTGTAAGCTTCGGATCATTCGGATATTTTGCCAGCGCAGCGTCGATTGTTGCTTTCGCCTGCTGCATTTTACTATGGATATATTGTCCGGATGCAATGTGAAAAGAAGCTTCCGCTGTCTGTCCGTTTGCAATGACCACAGTTGTAACCATTAATGCTAAAATCACGAGTGCTTTCATCTCTTATTGGTTATTTATTTCGGCAACATCTTTTGTTCTGTCGATATAATCCTGGTAAGTCGATACGGTCTGATCCTTTTTCAAACCGTCCATCATCAGGTTATAGGCGTCCCTGTATTGTTTCTGGGCAACGAGTTTGTCAGCCTGCGCTTTTAATTTCTTCGCGAATTCGGATGGCTCCTGCTTCTTATTATTCTTATCGTCTTTTTTGTCCTTCTTATTTTGCTCGTCCTGCTTTTTCTTTTCCTCAAGTTTCTTCTTCAACATCTCATAATTGTAGCGCGCGTCTTCATTGCCGGGATCTGCCTTGAGTGCCTGCTTAAAATAACTAAGCGCCTGCTCAGGTTTTCCACCTTTATTTGTGATGACACCGAGTTGCTGGTTTGCTTTTGAGCGAATATCAGGATTCGTACTGCCAGTCAATTGCTGGTATGTATTCACGGCGTTCGTTGAATCTTTTGAAAGGTAATAGGCATGCGCCATGCTCAGGTTGACCTCTTCCTCGGTTACACCGAGCGAATCAACAAGATACTTATACTTTTCCGCGGCAGCTTTATAATCCCCCTGATTGAACAATTCTTTTGCTTCCCGTTTCGCCTTGTTGATCTTACCCGTTTTTGTTGGATCGGTTGAAAACGCGAGACCTATCAATAGTATCATCGTTAATGTTTTCATATCCGGATGGTTTTCACGTTTAACAGTACATCAATGACAAGCAATGCGAGTGCCGCCATCAGGAAGTAATAATACTTGTTAGCGGTGACATCAACGTAACGCGTATCGCGCAATTCACCTTCGATACTGCTTATGGTATTGATCAATCTGGCTACTTCATTTCTTGAATCGTTGATTTCGAAATATTGACCGGATGTTTTTCGGGCCAGGTCTCGAAGAGAGCTACTATTAAGTTTGGTTGTAACTGTATTGCCCTCGCGATCCTTTTTCAAACCGTTCGCCGCATAAATATTCCCGCCTGTGACTGTACCAACACCCAGGGTGAAAAGTTTAATGTCTTCATCTTCGATGTCTTTCACAATGTCTGACGTCTCTTCTCCGAAGTCTTCACCGTCGCTGATGAGGATAATGATCTTTGATTTTGCCTGACCTGTTTGAGATTCTTCCTCTTTTAGTTTTTTCAAGGCCATTCGCAGCGGAGGGCCGAAGTCGGTTCCTGATGTCGGAACCAGGCTTGTATTCATCGTCTCAATGAAAATATTCAACGCGTTTTGATCGTAGGTGAGGGGACACTGCACAAAGGCTTCTGAGCCGAAGATGATCACGCCAAGGCGATCGGAAGTGAACGCCGCTACGATCTTTTTCATTTCGTATTTCACTTTCTCCAGACGTGTTGGCTGGATGTCAAATGCATCCATGGATTTTGATAGATCGACACAAAACAAAATATCTTTACCGATGGATTTCACCTCCTTTTTGCCACCGCCAAAGGACGGTCCCAACAGCGCGATAATAAAAAGCGTGAAGTATATGGTCCTCAGAAAAAGTTTAAGAAAAACAGTTGCGAACGGCGTATTTAACCCTTTGGCTATCCGGATTACACGCGCCAGATAAAGCCCGTAGAATAGGAGAAAGGCTCCGATAAAGATATATTCAGTTAATGTAAGCGCTCTGTACCAGTCCATGAATACTGTTTGGGCGCAATTAACAATTCCGGCGGGGTATGTGCAATACCGTTAGAAGAATGGATTGGCTGGTGAATTCTAATGGCGGTCGGTGGATAGAAATTTGACGTTTGAGGTTTGGCCGACGTAATACTTGTCAAACGGCGCTGAATACAGAATGTAAACGAAATACTCCATAACGTAAAAAACCTTTCCGCCTACGCGAAAAGGTTTTGATGTTGCCAGATGAACGGTTAAGGTTTGAATTTTTTGAGGAAATTCATATTTCACGATACAAGGCGTTTATTCAAAAAAGCTCTTCCAGAGCCACTTTTAAGATACTTCTCAAATGCAAATGCTTTGTATTTATCATTAAATGCAATGTACGTTATTATGGTAACGGGTAGCCTTAACTGAGTAGCCGGTACATGACCAG
>Ga0196965_1000974_pt1 | contig 12755 bp, 12 predicted proteins | sample S1_20metaG_FD_148668 | JGI IMG/M metagenome (GOLD analysis project Ga0196965, IMG submission 148668) | Soil microbial communities from Anza Borrego desert, Southern California, United States - S1_20 | ecosystem: Environmental > Terrestrial > Soil > Desert | place: USA: California | collected... | reverse complement strand
ATATTATTCCTATGAAGGACAGGTTTATTGTAATTGGAGAAGCGTATTATCCTCAATACACACAAGAATATACCACCTATGGAACCGTTCCTGTGAGACATTTTGAAGGCTACAAGTATACTCATGCTATTGTTTGCGGTTTCGATAGCCAGGGAAATCTTTTGTGGGACAATAGTTTTGGAATAAGTGATGTGCTTACGCCTCAATTAATTGAACTGGTTAATGTCAAACCGTCTGTCGGAAAAGTTCATTTACTTTACAACTCCGGTACCGAATTAATCACAAAAGTTGTTAATGGTTATGAAGTAATTGAAGAAAAAACGAAAGAAAAGATAAAAACTAATTTTTCCAATGACATAGTATCCAGGGACAATAAGTTTGGATGGTCAGAATATTGGTACAATGATTATTTTATAACCTGGGGAACCCAAGACATTCGTAATTATAAGGATAAAAATGTAGATAATAACCGGAAAGTATTTTACCTTAACAAAGTAAAGGTGCAGTAAAATAATGAATTGTTGATTTTAATGATACTTTCTCAACATCATATAGAGAGGTAAAAAATACGCTCTTAATAAAAATTTGAAAAATATTCCTGCATTAATAATCTCTTTCTATATTTGCCGCATGTCCTCCGATGAAAAAAGATTATTGTATAATAGCTTTCATCTTAATATCACTGTTAGCAGGCTTTGCCAGCAACTCATCGAAAATCATAATAATTTTGAAGAAAGTGTAATTCTGGGTTTGCAGCCCAGAGGGATTTTTCTTGCAGAAAGAATTAAATCTAAATTACTGGAAGAGCCTACCATACAAAATATCTCTCTTGGATATCTTGATGCTACCTTTTATAGAGATGATTTTCGAAGAAAAGAACTTCCCATTATCGCAAATGCCAATAAAGTGCCTTTTATAATAGAAGATAAAAGGGTAATACTTATTGATGATGTGTTATTCACAGGCAGAACAGTAAGATCGGCTCTCGACGCTATGTTGGCCTACGGAAGACCTAAACAGGTAGAACTTTTGGTTCTTATTGACCGAAAATATACCAGGGATTTACCGATTCAACCTAATTATGTAGGAAGACATGTAAATGCCATTCAATCGCAAAAAGTATTAGTAGAACTCAAAGAACAAGGGGTTCAGGAAGACAATATCTGGTTGGTAAATATTAAGGATAAATAAAAATGCAGTTAAGCGTAAAACATTTACTTGGTATTAAAGAAATTAACAAAAATGACATTGACCTTATTTTCCAAACTGCAGATAATTTTAAAGATGTTTTAAATCGTCCCATTAAAAAAGTACCTTCTCTCAGAGACATCACCATCGCCAATATATTTTTTGAGAACTCCACCCGAACACGTCTATCCTTTGAATTGGCTGAAAAAAGACTTTCTGCTGACGTCGTTAACTTCTCCTCTTCAGGAAGTTCTGTTAAAAAGGGTGAAACTTTACTGGACACCATTAATAATATCCTGGCCATGAAAGTGGATATGGTGGTGATAAGACATGCCAGTCCTGGAGTACCTTATTTTCTTGCAAAACATATTGACGCCAATATCATCAATGCGGGAGACGGAACCCATGAACACCCGACACAAGGACTTTTAGATGCTTATTCCATCAGGGAAAAGCTAGGAGATGTTGCCGGAAAAAAAGTAGCAATTATTGGAGATATACTTCATAGCAGGGTAGCTTTATCCAACATTTTCACCCTTCAGAAATTAGGCGCTGAGGTTATGGTATGTGGCCCTAAAACGCTTCTTCCCCGATACATTGAAGCTCTAGGAGTAAAAGTTGAACTGGATGTAAAAAAAGCCCTTCAGTGGTGCGACGTTGCCAATGTTCTAAGAATCCAACTGGAAAGACAAAATATCAAATATTTCCCTTCCTTAAGAGAATACTCGTTGTATTTTGGAATCAACAAAAAACTACTGGATTCTTTAAATAAAGAGATTACCATAATGCATCCGGGACCAATTAACAGGGGGATAGAATTAACAAGCGACGTAGCGGACTCTCATCATTCCATTATCCTGAACCAGGTAGAAAACGGAGTAGCCATAAGAATGGCGGTTCTGTATTTGCTGGCTGGGATGAAGTAAGGGAAGAAAATTTATTCCCAACGAATATGTCTCTTGTAACTTTCCAAAAAACACAAAACATCCTACCTCCTTATAAATCATTCCTTTCCGATCGAAGCCTTAAATCTTCTTTGACCGGTTTTTCAATTATCATACTTTTAGATCGGTTGCTTTCTGATTCTACTCCGACAGTTACTTTCTCGTGATGCTCATAATTCCTGAAATAAGAGGCCTTTTCATTTACATCTACTGCCCCAAAAAGGTCCAAAATATCTGCTGCCCTCTCTGCGTCGTGCTTTGATTCTACGTGTACGGTAACGACACACCCCCTCCTTGCTACATCTGAAAAGTCTCTCACTTTACTTCCGGTTCCAAACATATATCGAAAAAAGCTGCCTATACTGTCCCCATCATCTTTGTAAAATTTCCCACTTGAACTACTTGAATAGTCATCTATGCCCTCTTCAGAATGTCAATGTTTTGCTTAAGGTAACCTTCATGCAACAACTGCTTAACAGCGGTTTCTGCTTCAGTTCCTTTGTTAAAAATAGCTATTACCGTTTGGTTCATGTGTTAAAATTGTTTTTTTAATTTTCAATTATGTGCTTCCAAAGCAACCGCTCGGGAAAAGAGTATATCCATAGTACGAAATAAAAAAATCAATTGTTTAAAAGGAGGAAGTAAATTCCTATAATAAAAAAACTGGCACCTTAATGGTATTAAGAAAAACAACAATCGATGTTTAACCAGACCCTCAAAATTATGTCTTTTAAATATTACCTCCTTGAACAAATAAACAGAACAGATAGAGTTGGCGAATTAGCAAAAAGGATTAAAAGATCAACGCCCCGGTACATCAAAGCAAATTCGTATGAAGAAATTTATAGCTTTTTGTATAATAACTATGCCGGCGAAGAGGAGCTTCATGCCCTAAGAACAGCATTCACCGAATATTCGGGCGAATTGGTAGAGTAGTTTAATAATTATGTTTTATCGGGATAAAAAACCCCAAAAATCGGCCAATTATGTAGAATTTATTCCACATAATTGGCCGATTTTTGTAAGTTAACCTACAGATAGAACTTTTCTCTTAATATTTTAAACTTCTAGTCCTGGTAAATCCTGGCTACAAATCCTCCTCCTGGCGCCATTGAGATTTTAAGTTTTCTGTCACCGGGGACATCTATTACTTCTCGTTTGTAATCCTGAGCCGCCCTATCTGCATTTACTCCATCTCTAAAAACTTCTGCTTTATAGTTTCCTTCAGGCAAAAACGAAAGGTCCAACTCCTGATCCCTTTTATCCCAGTTTGTTAATGCTCCGACATACCATTCATTTCCGCTTTGGCGTGCTATGGCTACATATTCGCCGATCTTTCCATCCAAAGCAACAGTATTATCCCATACGGTTGGAACGGCTGCAATAAACTTTGTGGATTCCGGTTCTCTCATATAATTAGAAGGGTTGTCACACAGCATGTTAAAAGGAGCTTCGAAAATTACATATTCTGCAAGTTGCCTGCATCGCGTACCCTGGCTCATAGGTTCTGAGTTTACTGGCCGATAGTTGCTTTTGGAAGCATTTCTCATAGCTCCCTGAGTATAATCCATCGGACCTGCAACCATTCGGATAAAAGGAATAGTAACATCATAAGTTACCTGGTCAATTTCCGTGCTTCCCCATTTCAATTGTTCTAATCCATGGACACCTTCAAAATTCAGCACATTGGGGTAAGTTCTTTGTAAACCCGTAGGTTTATAAGCTCCATGGAAATCTATAAGCATTTTGTACTTTGCACCGACTTCAGCAGCTCTTTGATAAAATTCCACCATTTTCTGATCATCCCGATCCATAAAGTCTACTTTAAAGCCTTTCACCCCCATATCAGAATAATGCTTGCAGACATTTTCCATATCTCTGTTGAAAGCATAATAACCTGCCCAAAGTATGATCCCGACATTTTTTTGTTTTCCGTAATTTATCAATTCCTTAAGGTCAATTTCAGGAACTACTTGCAATAAGTCCGCCTTCAGATTCACTGCCCATCCTTCATCAAGTATTACATATTCTATGTTGTTATCAGAAGCAAAGTCAATATAATATTTATAGGTCTGGGTATTTATTCCCGATTTAAAATCCACTCCATAAATATTCCAGTCGTTCCACCAATCCCAGGCAACTTTTCCGGCTTTCACCCAGGAAACGTCTTTTACCTTAGACGGAGAAGCTAGCTTATAAACCATGTCATTATCTGTAAGTTGTTTATCCTCTGAAGAAATGATCATGACCCGCCAGGGAAAAGTCCTGGTTCCTTTTGCTCTTGCTATGTACCCTTCCCTTTCTTTTACTAACCCTTGAAGTTGATTGTGGCCACCCTGTTCTACCCTCTTAGGATAAGGGGCATAAACTGCTGACAAGCTTTGTTGTCCGTTTTTATTAATCAGGTACATTCCCGGATAATTTTCCAGGTCGGCTTCCGTGATACAAACTTTCTTTCCATTGGCTACTTCCACCACCAAAGGAAGGAAAGCCAGTTTTTGAGGATTTAATTTTGAAAGATTCGTGTGGGTATAGGTATTTTCAAAAGAATTCCAAAATTGTTCTTCTATACTGGAATTTTCCGCTTTGTTGACATAAGGAACATAGGCAGTATAATCAGAATTAAAATTAAAAGTGGCCTCCTCATTCTCCACTTCGAAATCCTTCTTCTTAGAAGTAATGAAACGATAGGCAACGCCATCATTGTATGCTCTGAAAGCCACGCTATAATCTCCTTTAAAGTTCATTACCAACTCATTGTAATTATCCTTAATTTTTGATCGTTTATAAAAAGGCGCATCAATAGTTTGATTGACATTATTCTTCTTCACATTCTTTAACTTGGGATTAACACCAAGATGTTCTCCATTCGTCAGTTTAAGAGAAAGAGCTGACGGGGCAACAACCTGATCAGATTCGTGATTAATATGATAAGTAATTTTATCTTTTAATTCAATGGTCACCTTAATTTTTCCATCAGGCGAAGCGACCGTGTGAAGTTGCTGGGCTATCCCAGAATAATAGGTTAAAAGCATTATAGCACAAAGGGCAAGAAAATTTTTCATAAAACATTATAAGTGTTTAGAATGGAAATTATATTTTGAAAACCTGTTGTAAAAAATAGAAGAAATCAAATTTCTGAGGGAGTATAATCTACCACAAAAACCTCTTCCGTAATGCCCAATTTCCCTAATAAATCACCGAATTTTTCATGGTCTGGGTGAGGTAAGTATTGATCTCTTGCCTTTTCATTTTTGAAGGTAAGCTGATAAATGTGGGTAAATCCTTTATTGAGGTTCTCGGTACTGCTGTTTACTCCGGATTCAAAAGACACGATCCCTGGAATTTTATTTTTCAAAGCGGCAAAGGCTTCGGTTACTTGCTTTATTTGTGCTTCGGTCGCTGAAGATTTATACTTAAAGATGACGATGTGCCTAACCATTTTCGATTCGTTCTTTTTTAAGGGATTCTTGTTTGTAAAACCCGTAAGAAGTATCGCAACGGGTATGAGGATGGCAATGGCAAGGAAAATTAACGGATATTTAGTTCTCATTTTTAGTTGGTTTAGTTAATAATTTTAATTTGTGGCAATTTATTAAATAGAATGATGCAATCTGCCTTTGTATTGGATTAAATGAATCTCAAAAACCAGGTTCTGCCGGCTTATTTTAAACCTGACAGAACCCGATAAGGTATTTGATTTTTTTTAATTGAGGGAAAAAACAAATTAAACCTTTAACTACTTTCCTTCTTCTTGATTTATTGTAACAGCGCCACTAGTATTTAAGGCTTCACTATCAGGTGCAGATAATTTCCAATTATTGTCAAATCTTCCTTCGGAAACCATGTTATCTGCGGATCCTTTAAAAAGAATATAATCTTTAAATTCTGCAAGACTTCCATGAATAGGGTTTGTGAAGCGGAATCCTCCTTGCTCCTTCTGCCCTGTCCACCATGGAAGCCCGGAACTTATGATTACATACTGACCATTAAGGGGAAAAATATAGAATAACCCGTAACTCTGATTTTCGGCATTCAAATGAATGGGCAATTTGTCTGCATATTGATTTATTATGCTGTTGGTTTCTTTTGTACCAAATAAAATAAGGTTAGAACTTTTTATATCACTTGGACGCACGTCTTTGTCTGCTATTACTCTAGGAAAAAACATAATCCTTCCAAGGAAGTCTCCTCTGTAAGCTGACCAGTTTGCCGCTTGAATTGCTATGTCAGCCCTGGATTTAATCTCTTCGAAAGTAGATGTTCCCAGCGTTCCATACACGTAAATATGTTTATCAGAGAAGGCATCAAAAATCGGTCCTTCAGCACCAGGTCCTTTCGCATTATCCTGTTTTTCCACTTTTCCAGAAACCCACTTGTTTTTTGATTTACTAAAAGAAAAAGCACTTCCATCGTCCGACTTAATCTTTTTGCCATCTATTTTCACTTCCAATGCTTTATTTTCCTGAAACATCGGGTGACCGGACAGGCTAAGTGTAAACCCATCCAGAGCAGTAGTGACTATTTCAATTTTGTTTGGCCCTGTAAACTTTGCATCTATTTTGGCAAGGGTGCCCGGAGTCAACTTATCAAAATGAACCCAATAGGCACTATCATATTTATATTGGCTTGAAGAAAAAAGTACTCTTTCAGGATATAAATTTCTTTTAAAACTTTTAAACCATTCAAAGATAAACCCATCTTTATAAGCAGGAACCCAACTGTCATGCTGTACGCCGGGATATTCTTCGTACTTCACCTGAACGCCAAGATCCTTAAATTGCTTAACCCATTCCCTTGTTCCCTCCGGCTTAACTACCGGATCCGCACCTCCCTGGAACATATGAACAGGAATATTCAAGGCATTCCCTGCAAGATCCATGGTACCCGCAGGAGGAGCCGGACATACAGGAGCAATGGCAGCCCAAATGTCAGGACGGGTAAGTCCTATCCATAAAGTTCCGCCGCCACCCATCGAAAGGCCAGTTAAATAAATTCTATCCTCATCAATATTGAAGCGTCTTTTTACATCTGCCAGCACATCATAAACGTCTTTTTCAGGAATCCCCTGGTAACCTGCCGTTCCTCTGGCGTATGGAGATGCCACGATATATTCTACATCTTTCCATTCCGGAAAATACCTCGTAGCTTCTACATCAGACTCTCCTTCGGCATTGCTCTTTCCAAAAACCCTTCTTAGCGAAATGCGATGATTGGAGCCAGCGCCATGAAGCATAATTACCAAAGGATATTTCTTTGAAGCATCAAAATTTTCCGGCAAATACAGCCCATAAGGTTGTTCTTTATCATCAGCATCAGAGAAATAGTTTAATACCTGGGGCCCTGTAGGAAGTTTCTGGCTAAAGGAATTGATCCCTCCTAAATGTATAAGTATAAGAATAAAAAAGAAATTGAGTCTATGCTTCATAAGTATTTAGGTTATTGATTACTTAAATTGAGAAAAGTAAAAATAAAAGATATAACCACATTTAAGCAGAAAGGTGAAAAATTTCTTTAGTTTTTCAATAGAAAACGAAACCATTAAAATCAATGCGCAGTTATAAGGAGGATACAATTAAAAGTTATGCCAGCCATTCCATCAGAATCTTTGAAAGCATTAGCGCTTCAAAATATAAGTCCTTTCATTACCATTAAGCTTCCCTTGAATTCTGACGATCCCTATAAGTTACTTGATGAACTTATTGACGAGGCAAAAAAGCAATTGAAGGAAGCGTTTGATGCCGATTCTCTTGAGGCCATAAACAAGAAACTCAACAAGTTAAAAGTAAAGTTGCCGCCGCAAAATCTTTTTGAATCATTTATTGCCCTTATATCGAATGATACGGAAGAAATAATTCCCTTAAATGTTCCTCTTGAAAAAAAGGTGAATGTAGGCACTGGTTTCAATAAGGAAGAAATCGAAAACCTGAAAAAAAAGAGCTGCGCTATTATTCCATCACAGGTAATAGAATATGACATGACGCTTGCCATCTATCAGAGATACTATCAACTTCGTCCTTTCGGGAAAAAAACTTATTAGAGTAATCAGATTGCTGATATCGCAGATTCGAGAAAACTTATTTTCTAAAATCCGAAATAAACTTGGTAGATGTGTTAGAAAAATGCTCAGCTAATACCTTATTCACTTTATCAAAAGTAAGCGGCTTGACGATATAGTCATCGAAACCTAATACTCTGGAATTGGCAAGGTCTTCTCGTCGATTCGAAGTAGTTAAAAGAATAATTTTCGCCCTTTTTCTTAATTGCGGATAAAAACTTTCAAATTCTTTAATGAATTCAAAACCGTCAATAATCGGCATGCTTAGATCAACCAAAATCAATTCGGGGCATTCATCCTCTTCACACAATGCTCTAAAGTAATTAAGCCCCTGAACGGCGTTAGGAAAAACTTCCAGGTTTACGCAACAATCCAGACTTCTTATCACTGTTTCATTTAGTGAAATTGCCACCTCATCATCATCAATAAGAATAATAGTCTTAAGCTTTATCATAGTTCTTCACTGGCTTGGGAACGATCATAAAAACCAAAGGTTACGAATAAAAATGGCAATATGAACACAATTTGGAATTTCCTTAAAAGAATACTTTTTTAGGGTAGGATAATTCAATTTTTTTTAAAGGTTTGAGCACGGCGAGGTTGAAAAGCACTCCCTGTTTATTTATTTAAATCATTCATTTCGATTACTTTATTACCCACAGAATCCTTCTCCTAAGCACCAGATAAAAAAACAAAAAAATAGCTAAAAATAATTAGAAAGGTCCGCTACATAATGGGTTTATTCTTCAATCGTTAACTTTCCTGAAAGTCTTCGCTTCTCGGTAAGGTGAGCAATTGTTGAAAATATTTTTCTGGCAGTGTAGTAAGTTTTCTTTTTGTGATGTCTATCCATGCGCCATCTACATTTATAATGGCAGATTTTAATCCATCTCCTCTATACAATTCATGACGAAAGGACCACCTGGAGAAGTCGTTCCGAGTTTTAGTAACCAAAGTTTCAATTTTTACCGACTCGTTTATCTTTATTTCTTTCAGGTAAATTAATTCTTCCCTGAATAAAACAGGACCTATTTTTAACTCCGCCAGAGTTGTGAAGTCCATTCCTATTTTTTCTAGAATCTCTACTCTTGCCTGCGCAGCAAAATCTGCATAAGCAGAATGGCGCAAATGAAGATTGCCATCTATTTGAGACCAGAGTACTTTACCTTCAAAGATGTTGTTGACCATATCAAAGACGCTTTTTATTTATTAACTGGGGAAAAGGTCATAAGTTATGGATATTTTGTAAGATTCATTTGATTTAAGATTGGGAAGATCTGTTAAAATATGCACGGGTGGAACGGCAAATCCGACAAACCCACAGATGAAAATTTATAACTCGGAATTATTGTCTTCGCAGGTGCGTCCTTTATTAAATCCTTTCAAGATATTATCTCTTTTTAAATTTCCCTAGTTTCGTAGAAGGTTAAATCTTTGAATGGCATAATATGTTGAGGAGCGGACGTGAATTAAATAAATACCATTCTTGATGTTTTCCAGGGACAGGTTTATGTTTGAAATTCCGGCAGGATAATCCTTGCGAATCAATTCTTTTCCTGAAATGTCGATTAGAGAAAGCGTGTTGGGGCTTTTCATTATTTTCCCCAATTCAAGACGTACCTGATTTTCTTTGGCTGGATTAGGATAAATCTGTAAAGGCGATCGCGTAAGTTCATTATCTAAAAATCCCGTAGGTTCTTCTTCCTCTACTTCATAGTTATCAAGAATAGCTTTTGCCTCAGTGAGAAGCAGGTTATTCAGATGATCAGAAGCAAGGTTAAGTTGTTGCTGGATTGCCCCATCTTCTTTATGTTGCTTTCTTAATTTATACAGTTTATAGACAAGTTTCAATTCTTCTTCTCCATATTGAACACCTGTAAATTTTTGTACTTTCTTAAGGTAATCAAACCCTGTTTCTTTGGTTGGCTCAAACATCGTCCCTTCACCAAAGTCATTCCAGGTTACCAACTGAAGCATATCCATTTTACTTTTATGTTCTGTTGCCTTGGCCAGTGTTTGATCTAAAGTTGCGCCCATATTGTGCGGGATATAAAAGTATCCAGCCCCTGCAGCTCCTTGCTTGTAAAAATCATTAAAACCCGGATATGCGCTTCCCATAACTGTTTTCAATTGGGAAGCTTTATTGGTATAAAAGTTCTGAAGATGGTTTATGTGATTGCTTCCATCCTGATATACCCAGGAATATTCGCCATCTCCGTATGTTCCGGCTTCACCAGATTCATACCACAAAGTTAGGAATTCAAGTTCTTCACCAGCAGAAGGCATTATTTCTGCCCAGTTTTCCGGTTTACTAAAAGTGATAGGGCCGAAAATTCCAACTAACGGATTTTGATCCTCTCCATGACGAATATATTCAGGCTTATTAAAATAATTATTTTTCAAATAGGTCATGTTTGCCTTTACATCGTCTATGGAACGACTAAATCGGTCTTCCATGATCACTCCGAACTGCATTCCGAAATCATCTACAGAAGAGACTATACTATCTGAACTTTTTAACAAATCATTGATATCACCATTAGAACCCTGAACGCCATACCAGTTAATCAATACCCCATCTATCCCGGATAACTTCATTAACAACAAATGATATTCAATCACATCCTTGTCTCTGCTGGCATAAGGACCGATAAGTGGATAATAATGCGATGCTATCTCCCTCTCTCCTGTTGCAGGGTCAATTTTATTAGGATTTTTATTATTCATTTTCCAGTGCCATCCCCATTGACCAATCGTTTCAGGCGTTTCGAACCAAGGCATATAGTGCATGTACACTTTCAGATCATTGGTTTTAACTACCGCTTTTTGAGCCTTTAACTGATAAAGACCTAAAATCAGAAATACACATAAAATTATTTTCCCTCTATCCATAGTATTGACTATAATGTCTCTTTGGAGGCTTTAAAATCCTCCAAAGAGATCAATAATTTTACTTTGCCAACAAGCTTATTGCTGCGCCACCACCAGGGGCAAGTTTAATACGCTGTTTGGTGTCTTTAGTAACAGTTATTTCTTCAATTTTTATATCCGTCGGGTTTTTGTCCCAGTCCGCCTTTTCACCGTCCCTGTATATTCTGGCTTTATACTCTTTACTTTCATCCAGGAAGCTAAAATCAACTTCAATTTCCCGAGCATTTTCATCCGTCACAGCTCCAACAAACCAGTTGGAAGTACCTTTTTCCTTACGAGCAATGCACACATGCTCGCCAATTTCTCCATCCAATACTATTGTTTTCTCCCAATCTACGCCTACCTCTCTGATAAATTGAAAAGCAGGGTTATTTTTATAATACTCCGGAAGGTCAGCGGCCATTTGCACAGGGCTATAAATTACCACATACAAAGCCAATTGCTGCGCAAGTGTTGTTCTTACTCTATTATTTGGTCTGAAATTTCCCAAAGATAAATTGAAAATTCCGGGAGTATAGTCTATCGGACCCGCAAGCATTCTTGTAAAAGGCACTACAGTCAGATGATCCACAGGATTTCCACCGTCTGGCGCCCATGCATTAAATTCCTGACCCCGAACGCCTTCGCCGGAAATCAAATTCGGGTAAGTTCTTCGAAGGCCCGTAGGTTTAATAGGCTCATGCACGTTGATGGCAATGTTATATTTTGCAGCAGTTTCCAGCACTTTTCTGTGGTGGTTGATCATCCATTGACCGTAATGATGTTCTCCTTCTGGAAGCAGTTTTCCAACATATCCTAATTTGGCTGTGGTGATCCCATACTTATTCATCAGTTGATAGGCCGCATCAAGGTTTTTCTCATAAGCAAGCGGTACTGCGGCAGTTTCATGGTGCATAATCATTTCCACTCCTTTACTTTTTGCATACCTTACTACTTCCTTCAAATCATAATCTGCATAAGGGGTAGTAAAATCAAAGGCCGTTTCTCTTTGCGCACTTGTCCATTTATCCCATCCTGTATTCCACCCTTCCACCAATACACCTTTAAGATTATTTGCTGCAGCAAAATCTATATATCTTTTTGTATTTGCTGTGGTAGCGCCGTGCTTCCCACCTTCCATATCCCAACCGGATTTATTCAAATGCATCTCCCACCAGATCCCGTTGTATTTCATGGGGTGTACATAGGATACATCTTTCAATTTGGAAGGTTCATTAAGATTTAGAATGAGTTTAGACTCAATAAGATCACCGGCCTTTTCGGCAAGCTGAATGGTTCGCCAAGGCGTTTGGAAAGGAACATTACGTTTAACAGCCCACCCATTCTTATCTGATTTGACCAGTGAACTTTCGAATGATAGGTTGGAAGTATCCGCCAACAACGTCATGCTGGAATAGTCGGTAAGGTTGGCTTCATGAATACTTATGTACATGCCGTCTTTGCTTTTCATCGTAAAGGGCGTGTGAACTGAATTTTCCGTAATGCTTGTAAAACTTAAGGTAGGATCGCCTTTTGATAAAGCGTTGATTTTAGAAATAGGACTGTCATTGTAGACGTGCTCATAGCTATCCCAATCGCCAGGCATCCACCAGGATTGGTGATTGCCGGACATTTTAAATTGTGTTGTTTCATCC
>Ga0196965_1000973_pt1 | contig 12768 bp, 9 predicted proteins | sample S1_20metaG_FD_148668 | JGI IMG/M metagenome (GOLD analysis project Ga0196965, IMG submission 148668) | Soil microbial communities from Anza Borrego desert, Southern California, United States - S1_20 | ecosystem: Environmental > Terrestrial > Soil > Desert | place: USA: California | collected... | reverse complement strand
CTGAGACATCCATGAATCCCCACTTTCCATTTTCCTTAATCGGGTACAGTCTGAGTTCATCTGGTTCCGAAGAGGACGTGGTTTCGCGTGTACTGCATGTGATGAAAATGATCGACAGTGCTATAAGGCTCACGATCTTGAAACAATGGTGCATAATTGTTGGGTTTATAGGGATTTGCAAAGTATCCGTGCGAGATTCGAGGTAATGGCCCGCGGTCTTCGTCAATTAGTCCGGCAGTCGGTCGCGGCTGACAGTCCTATACGAATCACGAGTCGGAAGGTTTTACTTTTTTAGTTTAATCGCCAATCATGATAAACGGCGCCCAGTAGTAAGGTTCCGGGTGCGATTCCCGGATCTTGTTTTGTGCCATGATAAACGCTTCCCTTTTCGAACGGTCAGTAGTCCAGAACTCATAGAAGGCGGCCATCAATTCCTGCGTCACCTGATCGCTTACTTTCCATAAACTCATTACAACAGCTTCGGCACCAGCGATGATCAACGCACGTTGGAACCCATATACGCCTTCGCCATTTCGTATTTCCCCGAGGCCAGTTTCGCAGGCGGAAAGAACGACCAGCTCGGTTTCATCCAGGTTCAAGGTCATCGCTTCATAGGCGCTTAACACACCGTCTTCCGATGGCGGCTTCTCACCTGCAAATGTTTTCTCGGCTCCTGCCAACAGTATTCCTGATCGCAGCAAGGGATTCTGGTCAACTTTCACAGCGTCAAATCCCAGGAAGCCACTTCTTCCACCGGATTCTGCCTGCTGTACGTCAGCCATAAAAAATCCGTGTGTAGCAATATGTAGTACTGAAGGTGATTCAATTTTTTTCAGGAACGATTCATTGGCTCTCACACCCGTCACGATTTGTGTTTCAATGTTTCGGGATTTAAAAATCTGTGAGATGAGATCGACCTCAGCGTTTGTTCCGGGTAGCGGTGAGATCTTGCTTCCGAATGTTCTTTTTACACTATCGCTGATATCCTCCAACGGTTCGTCAATGATCGGCTGTTGGATGCGGTTATCAGGATGTGTCGCATAGTCCGGGAAGCCAAGTAAGATCGCGCTGCGCACAGTGGATCTGGCGGGTAGCGCAAGAACATCTTTTGTATTTGATACCTGCTGAACTTGTATTTCGTCAATCACATATTTCTTTGATGCTTCGTTATAGAGGGAGTTAAGGTTGATCTGGTTATAGATGCCGTCGGGTGAAACAAAAACCTTTTTCACCCCTGTAAGCTTAGCTACAATTGGTGCCCATAGGTATTGATAGCTGCGCGCGTCAAGGATGCGGTTTTGAATTGCATTTTTATATAGCCGTAATGCGCGTGTTTCAAGAAAGTTTCCATTCTCAAAAAATACAAGTTCGGGCTGTGGCGCACCTGGCTTCACGATCACAGCAGCGTAGTAAATCGTATCTGTAAATTCAAAATTGATCTTGGCGAACCTGACAATTTCAACCGCGGCTTCATCGGGTTTCAGGCTGCGCTGGATGTCTTTCCACGTATATTTTTTGTTTTCTGTCGTTGTTTTGAAAATCTGTGATCGGGCAGATAGTTTCTTTTCAATTTCGCTGGCTTCGGCTTCAAGCGCTGCCTCGTTGATGTTAGCGCGAACTTTATCGGTTGTGCTCATCTGCCATACCTGCGCAAGCCTGTTCTTCTTGTTCTTCCATTCGTGGAACATCTCGATCAAGCCTGCATCACCGCTCGTAAGAATACGTTTTTTAATTTTGTTTGACGTGTTGAGCAATAGGGCTTTCGTTGCAATCGTATAGTTGTAAATATCGGCAGCGAAAGATTGGTTATTTGGATAATTCGTTGCCGCGAAATAATTAAAGTATTCGAAGTCATTCTGGATAGAATTATAGAAAAATGTTTTCTCTTTGTCATTGATTGCCGGGAATACGTATTCGATACGGTTCAATGATGTTGTGAGACTTTTTTTGAGGTAGGTTGCAGCTTTATCAATATTTCCGCTGTTAGCGTAAAGAACGCCAAGGTTATTTTCACAAACTGATGTCGATTTATGATTCGGGCCAAAGACCTTTGACATAATATCCAACGATTTTAGCATCATCGGCTCTGCTTCCGTAAACTTGCCCTGGTCCATTTTGATAAGACCAACATTGTTCAGTGACAGTGCATAGTCGATGTGGTTTTCTCCCAATGTTTCTTTGCGGATTTTCAGGCATTTGACTGCTGCTTCTTCTGCCTTGACCACATCTTTCATTTTTCTGTAAGCATTCGCGATGTTGCTGAGTGTTGTAATATACCGCTCATGATCCTGACCGTATACCTTTTCGCATATTGCCAGGGCAATCTGGTAGTATTGCACTGCCTTTTCGTAACCCTGGTATTTCACAAAAAGACCGGCAAGATTATTCGCACCATTGGCGATCAGCGGATGTGTGTTGCCTAATTTCTTTTGCCAGATTGAAATGGCTTCTTCGTAGTGATCTGCCGCGCGTTCGTAATCGCCGAGTTGTTCATACAACGAGCCCAGATTATTGAGCGATATGCCATACAGTTCATGCGTTTCTCCGACATTCGTCTTTCGAATATCGGCCGCATCGCGCAAGTACCGTTCAGACTTTCCATAGTCGCCAATCTCCTTATACAGATTTCCCAGGTCGTTGATTGCATTGCTGTAGTTAAGATCTTTCCCAACACTCTTTTCAAAGGTTTCTGCGGATTTTAAGAGGAACTTTTCAGCTTTGTCGAATCTACCTTTTGAAGATTCAATTCGTGCAAGTCCGGAATAAATGTTTCCGATAAACACTGTGAATTCAGGTGCCGGGTTTTTCTTTAAGATATTTAACGAATAATTGTAGTTACTTTCTGCTTCTGTTATTTCACCCATTTCGGCCTGTGCCGCTGCGCCCGTTGCGAGCACGATTGCATACAATGGGTCTTGTGTTCCGAATTCTTTTTCGGCAAGCATTAAAACTTCCTGAGACAAACCCAGTACTTCCTTATATGCTCCCTGCTGATAGAGCCCGAGTATTTTTTGAACCCCGGAAATCAGTTCATCGCTCTGTGCGACAACACAGGTTTTGGAAAAGAGAATGAATACAAGAAAAAGCGGAAGTTTCGTCAAGGGCGCCATAAGTGAGCAGTAGGGTGAACTTGTATTTAAAAAAAATAACCGCGCTCTTTTGAACGCGGTTAGGGCCAACATCAATTACCAGATCATTCCATTACGAGTTTAGCAAACCACAATGTTTTTCCTGTACCGTTTGTACCCATAAAAACTATTGCGTTGTCTTGATCGATTCCAAGCACCGGCATTTGGTTGTGGAGGTAATATTCTGGTTTTCCATCAACTGTTCCGAACTGAACGAAATCACTGATATCGCCTGAATTCGGATCGATGCGTGCTATGCTCGGGTAGATTTTAGCTTTGATATATTTCTCTTTGCCCTCACGTTCTGTACGGATGCCGTCCATTTCCATGATTGTCCAGTAGATCGCATTCTTTCCAGAGCTGATGATCTGTTCTGTCGCCACCATCTTCGCATACTTATTGTTTTCTTCTCTGCGAACACCATACTGTGCCTTGAGTTTTCCGTCAGCTCCAAAGAGAAAGCTTACAACATCTCTGTATGACTTCATCTGCACATTATCTTTCTTCTGTCTCACGTAGTTCTGGCCGGCAATCATGATAGATCCGTCGTTATGCAACTCAGCTGTTGTAAAGTGAAAACGCTTGCCACGGTATGAAGGTGATTTCTTTTGAGAAGGAGGAGTTTTCAGTTTTGCCTCAAATTCATCCAGGTCAGTTACCGTCATGTATTCAACTTTTCCGGTCGTGATCTTCGCCATCTGGAAAAGTTTCCATTTCATGTTTTCAAGATCCGCACCAAGTGGAATTCCGATGTCATGATATTTTCCTTCGTTAGCGGGCCCCATTAGATAAATGCTTCCACCTGCCTGAATCATGTTGTTGATGTTCCATGCGCTTGCGCCAGTTTGCATAGCGACTCTTTCCAGTACTTTTCCGTCGGCGCTCAAATGAATGAATGTGTATCCGTGTGGGTCTGCTTTTGCTTTCTTACCTGCGCTACCGTTGGCGAAGATAAGTCCGGGCTCGGAGGTAGACAGGTCACCTTGTTCATCAGAGTCATCAGCTTCGTTGCCTGAATCTTCTTCGTCCAGACCACTATCGTCATACTCGAGTGTTTCCAGGTTAGTGATCAGCATCGAAGCTGCGATTGCCTGTGGTGTTTCGAATTTGAATTTATCCTGGACAGTGAATGTTAATGATGGATCGATCTTGAGCAAATAGTATTCATTAGGAACTGATGTTTTGCCTTTGCCCATAACCATTGCAATCACTTCACCAGTTTCATTATTTTCCCATTTACGAACAAGTGTATACTTGTTACCACTGTCGTCTTTCGGTTTAACTTTTTCGAGCAGCTTAACTTTTCTCTTATAGCCACCAAAGAACCAATCCCACTTATAAGTGATCAATTTCTTGCGGAGTACGAAGGTTCCTGTGAAGTTGTTCTGAACATACACGCCCTCAACGGTATATGTTTCACCTTTATCATGCTTGAAGCGTTTGTTTCTGTAGACGTCTTCATTTTCTTCCATTTTGATAAAGTTGTATTCTTTATCGAAATAGTAGTCCTGGTATTTTACTTTCGTCTTGCTTCCGGTGAAATTGTTCGATGATCTGGTTACGAAAGAAAGCATCGTCTGACCGGTGTTTGGATCATACTTAACGTCATCCAGGTAGCCGCGTTTTGCTTTGCCTGTAATCTCATATGTTTTTTCCAACGCCAGTTTCTGGGCTGGTGCGAAATATGATGTCGCCATCATCATTGCGCAAATCATTACGGTAATCTTTTTCATGTTAATATGGTTTGATGTAGCTAATGTGTTACGAAAGTAGGTTGTCATTTAGATTCCAATAATACCAATGCACAGGTATATTGCTGTACGTGTCAGTACGGAGATCACTAGCGGTTTTTGGCTTATATTCAGAGATCATACTTCACGATCAGTATTGGTACGGACTACAAACGCAAGGCCTACTGGTTAAACCAGATTATTCTCAAATGCGAACTTGATCAGCCCGACCAGCGTGTTTGTATTGGTTTTTCTGAAAATGTTTTTTCGGTGGGTTTCAACCGTACGTTCGCTGATGAAAAGTTTTTCAGCCATCTGCTTATTCGAAAATTCTTTTGCGATGAGCTTGAGAATTTCCCTTTCGCGTTCCGTGAGCAGTTCACTTTTTTGTTCTGGTTGATTGAGCTCGCTCATCATGATCTTAGTAATCTCCGGGCTCACGTAAGGATATCCCATCGAAATCTGTTTGAGCGCATTTTTTAATTCGAACTGTTGAATGTTTTTCAGGAGATAACCGTTCACACCTTCTTTGAGCACACTACGAACGAGTGACGCCTCGTCATGCATGCTGAGTACTGCCACCTTCATTTTCGGATACAAAGGTTTCAGCTTCTTAAAAAGGTCGAGCCCTGTCATTCCAGGCAGGCTATAGTCAGTGAGTAGAATGTCTGGCTGATCTTTATTCAGGAAATCAAAAACTTCTTCCGCACTACCGAGGGATGCGATGATTGAAAAATCCGGGTCGGATTCAAGAAGAGATTTTAGTCCATCGAGGATAATACGATGATCATCAACAAGGACAACCTTGATGCTTTTAGTGGGGTTATTCATTACTTCAAGATAACCTGAAATAGATTTCAATTCAAGCGTCATGGTAAAAAATGAAAGGGTATTTCAGAAGGAGAATAGGGTTGCCTTAGCTTGTTTCTGTTTACGAGAAAGATTATTGCGGCTATCGTAACCGTTAGAACGGCCGCTTGCAAAAACGGGTTGACGATTGTCCAGGCGAAAAATTCACCAACAAATGTGAAGAAGCAGGCAGCGAAGGCGGCAAGCGATGTCCAGATGAACAACAGGCTTCTTCTCAAACCTGATGTGTATTCGGAAGTACTTTTGTTTTTCAGATGGAAATGCAATACCCGGACAAATGTTGCGTATTGCTTCGAGCGATCTTCTACTTCGCCAGTCGCGAGATAATATTTGTTTGAAACTTCTATCGGAGGATGGTTCACAATATGAAGTGTCATCTTAAAATGAGAAGTATGTATTCGTTCGAGCTTGACCGATTTGACTTCCCCGTATGGTATTACTTCTTCCTTATCTGCCGAGAGTATAACAAGGTGATCATTTGAAAGCGATATGCTGCAGGCCCTCGACGAAGCAGTATTTTTGTAAGTATACTCCACACTTATTTTTTTGAAAGTTAGGAGTTCGCTCCAGCCGACGGTTATACCAATCGAGTGGTATTTGGGTCTCCGTACTGCTACGGATGAAGCGCAGTGAGCGCGAGCACCGGAACGGTAATGATCATCGTGGTACCCTTTCTTCCAGGGGTTGAATCTATCTCCATCGACCCTTTGATCAGCGCAAGCCTGGAGTTAATATTCTTCCACCCATTACCCTGGCCGAGCGTGAGTATATTCATATCGAAACCTTCGCCATCATCCTCGATTGTCAATACCAATTCCTCCGGATGTTGAACGAGTTGAATGGAAATGTTGGTGCAACTGCTGTATTTGATGGCATTGTTCACCCATTCCTGGCAAATTCTGTACAGCGCTATTTTTTGCTCGGTCGGAACGGCGTCAACGATGTTGTAGCCGTTGACATTAATCGCAACGCCACCGGAGCGGTTGAGACGCATTGCAAACTCTTTCAACGCGACTTCGAGCCCGTCTTTCATCAATGCCTGTGGCATCAGGTTAAACGCGACGTTGCGGATCTCAACATTCATATGCTTGAGTAATCCCAGCGCATGATCCAGTGTGGTTTTGTCTGGATTTTCTTTTGATAAGCTCAAACGTAATGCGGAGATAATTTGCCCTAAGCCATCATGAAGATCGGCGGCGAATCTCTTGCGTTCTTCTTCCTGAGAACCAATCACTGCCTGCAACTGACTCTCACGCAATGTCGCTTTGGTTGTTTCGATCTCAGCCTTTTGCTTAAGCTTCATTCGTGTTTGCCACAAGTAACCGACAATGATCAGACCCAGGACGACCATGATCAACCCCAGTATGAACAACCTGTTCTGACGAAGACCGAAATCTTTCAGCTCATTTTCCTGCCGAAGTATTTTGATCTGATTTTCCTTTTTCTCTGTTTCATACTTTGTCTGCATGTCGAGAAGTTGCTTGCTACGTTGCTCATTGAAAATGGAATCTTTCAAGGCATTTCCGCTAAGCATGTACGAGTACGCTTTCTGATAATTACCCTGCACTTCATAAGTTTCTGAAAGCATTCGGTAGATATGACTGCTTAAATCTTTGTAGTGAATTTCGTTGCTAACTTCGAGCGCCTGCAGGAAGAACGAAGCGGCTTTGTTGTAATCGCCCTTCAATTTGTTCATTTCGCCAAGGTTATTGATGGCGATCGCATAGTTGGCTTTATCCTTCAGGTTTCTAAAAATGGTTATCTCTTTCTCATAATAAGTTGTTGCCTCCGCATACCGGCCTTGTTTAGACAGTACGTTTGCCATATTGTCGTAGTTGAAGCTTGCATCGTACAGACGTCCCAAATTTTCTTTTATGATAGCAGACACGCTGTAGTAGTCCATCGCTTTTTTTAGATCACCTTTCATTTCGAATACGTGTCCGATGTTGTTCATGCTATGTGCGATCAGCATTGAATCCTGCAGCGATTGACTGAGTCGAAGCGCCTCCAATAAATGTTCTTCAGAGTTTTTTAAGTCGTGGTTCTTTTTTTCAAGCGTCCCCATTTCATTCAATGTCTCAATTTTGCCCCGTACGTCATTGATGGACTCGTAAGCTTTCATGGCCGACAAATAATGGCGCATGGCTTCCTCGTGATTTCCTTCGAGGTAAAAAGCAATCCCGATCAACACGCGGCTTCTTCCGAGGTCACTGATCCTACCGGCCTTTTCCGCAAGTCGTTCAGCCTCGAAGCCGAAGTCGCGCGCTTTCTTGAAATCGATCGGACGCACCTGGAGACTAAGTGCGTTGAGTAGTTGAATTTTGTCCTCATCACGACTTGTGGTATCAAGAACGGCTGTAAGACTGTCGATTTTTATAGTTTGCGAAAAACCTGTGATCGCGGCAATCAGCAGTAGAATACACAGAATGTGTTTCATGGAGACGTGGGGTTTAGGTATAAATCCTGCCGTTCAGCAGGTTTTATAGCCGAAAAGATAGGAAGATTACCATTAAAGTTAAGCAGCAGATAGGAAATTCAATACGTTGCTTCGATTCCGAAAACGCTTTCGAAATACGGTGTTAGGTCGGCTGAGCGTTCTTTTGTAAAACCTGCATCTTCCATTGCTACCCAGTATTCATCTGAGTTCTGGATGCGGGTGATAATGTACGTGTTGTCATTTGTATAAGCCCGAACGCAACGGGCGCCTTCGGCAAAGTGCGCTTTTGTCTCTTCAATGAGGTCGAGATAGCGAGCCATATCAATTCAGCTGCAAGGCGAATTCCTGGACGATCATTTTCTTGATCTCCTCTTGTGACAACGGCTTGTTAAAATAATATTTGATTCCCAGGCTCTTTGCTTTTTTCAAGTCGTTTGGATCTGCGGAAGAAGTCAGGATTACAATGGTAATAAGATGTTTGTCCGGGAGATCCATAGCGAGAAACGCTTCGAAAAATTCATAGCCGTTCATGATCGGCATATTAAGATCAAGGAAGATGATATCCGGCTTTTGGATTTCGCCGCTGCGTGTGAGTTCCAGGAGTTCCAGCGCTTGTTGCCCGTTGGAGGCAAAATGAATTTCGTTGGCGAGCCCAAGCGACATAATCGTTTTCTCACTGAGAAAATTGAAGATTTTATCGTCATCAATCAGCAATATGTTCTTTTTCATGTTATTCATTTTACCTGTTTTATAAAGATAACTGCTTTGGCGATAAGAACATAAAAATTCGAGCCTCATGTTGGTGGTCGCCGTCTATTTTATCTTCAGAATTTTTTAAACCGGGGGCAATGCTGAAATTGCCGCCGGTAATCGTTACACATGAATACAGCATCACTGAATGACATTCGAATCGAATTAAAAAATGCGTCAGGTAAACAACTTGTCGAGTATTGTCTCAGACTGGCGCGACACAAAAAGGAGAACAAGGAATTATTGACCTATCTGTTGTTTGATGCCGAAAATGAGCCAGCGTACGTCAATATGATCAAAGAAGAAATAGATGAACAGTTTTCTTCCATTAATATGTCCAACGTGTATTATACAAAGAAGACACTCCGGAAGATTTTACGGGTTGTGAACAGACAGATCAAATATTCCGGTGTGCTTGGGACTGAAATTGAAACACGCATTTACTTTTGTCACAAAATGCTGGAAAACAAAGTCCCGCTAAAAAGCGGAACAATACTTTTTAATCTGTACGAGCAACAACTGAAAAAAATCCACGGACTGGTTGCGAAATTACCGGAGGACATACAGCCAGACTATGACCGGGACATCAGAAATTTAACCATAAAATAACGTTCGGCTCATTTTCGTATATTCGATTTAATTCCTTTTCTATGAAAAAAGCCTCATTTCGTTTCCTGGTTTTAATCGCGCTTGTGGGTGCATGTTCTGTTCTCAAAAAGGAAGATGACAACAAAGAAATCAATGCGTTTCTGGAGACGTTTAATGCGACGCTTAAGGCGTCGGACAATGAAATCCTGCGCATGTTTGAAACCTCACAACCAAGGGAAATGCTTATTCAGGCAATTCGGGTTCTTCAAAACAAAGCGGTCGATTTTATTGACTGCCAGCCGGCCTTCAAAATTGCCATGATCAATCGCCTGCAGGACAGAATAGAGATCATCTTGCCGGTAACGTTGATAACGAAGGGACTGGAAAAAGAATCACGCGAAGAAACAGCGATTATCTTCAATATTGATAAGGGTGAACAGGGATACGTCATTTCCGATTTTAAGGCAGAGGAGTTTTATCAGTCATACACATCTTTAAAGAACGCTAACGAATGGGCTGCGATTTATCAAACAGAATTCGAAAAACGTCACTTGTATTACAAAACAGCCCATCTTTTAGAAGACAAGTTTGATACGGTGTTATGGTATTCGGTTTACAACGGACACGACTACTATTATGCGGCAAGCGAATGGTGGAACAACTACTTTTTGGACAGCAACGACGGCGTGCGCGCAGAAGTGAAAATGGGCCTCGTGGACGCGGAAGGTGATACCGTTGTCCCTATTCAATACGATCTTGTTGGCACTATCGGTTTTGATTTTGCAGATCTGGTTGAGGTCAGGAATGAAGGCAAGTACGGATACTACAATATTGTGACAAGGCAACTTGTCACCGACGTTGTTTATGATATGATCATACCCATAAAAGAGAATGGAGTATCGGCTATTGTGAGGGCAGATAGTGTTTTTGGTTGGCTCGACAAGCACTTTGAGTATACTGAAGGATTTCCGAACGCCGAACGCGAGCGATGGGTCAAAGATCTGAAATATCTTTCGCAGAAAATTACCCTTAGCGCTAATGGGAATTATACGTTTTGCGAGATCCCAAGCAAAACGTGGACGGGTTGTGGAATCATCATGCCACCATCGTATTATGTGAAACATGATCTCTTTGCTGAAATAATCGGCGGGATCAACACTACACAAGTTCCGATGAACGGATGGACCGATTATGTTGGCATGCAGGAATCACTTATCAGGAAAATCAGCGATAACTTTCAGGCAATGGTTACAGTTTTAGAAGAGCGATACCTGGGTGGCCGCGAAGAATTTTACGGCGAAAGCAAAGTAGTGTTGATGAATGAAAAACAGGATGTGCTGGCGGTCACGCGCGTGCAAACGGATCAGGAGATTAACATAAGGGTTGTTGATTCAACGCTTATTGAGATCATAGCAAATTCAACTGGCTACTGGTTTGACGCACCTGGAAGAGAGTTGGATATCCCTGTATACTCGTACTTTCAGATCGGGGACAACTTAAGACTAACACGACTTGAGAGCAATCGTAAGTATGCATTTACTGAGTTTGTGAAAATTGATAGCTCATACCTTAAAGGAAAGTTTCGGATCTACAGCGGTTATGATGAAGAAACGGATGAGTCGATCTTTGAAGAAACAAATTTTCTTTCTCAGCTTACGGTCATCGAAATCCGCAATGAGATCCTTGCGTCCTATGGCTACAGCTTTCCCGAGGATATCAAGATCCGTGACAGATTCGAAGGAGAATGGTATAGCCCGCGTTATGATTCACGAGTTGATTTCGAAGATGCCCTTACCGAAGTTGACAAAAATAATCTGGCATTTCTTGAAAAGCTGATCGCCTTGATGGAGGAAAATATTACAGTTTAAATGGAAAGGTTTTTCCGGACTGTTCAGCAAGTTTTTCTTACAATTATTGTTTTTCTTGGCGTATTGCTCGCACTCAACGCATTGTCTTATGTAAATTTTAATCCCCAATACGGGTTTCTAAAACTTAAGCAGGAAGCAATTGCGACGGGATGGTATCTGCCGTTTTATTATTCGCATGTGCTGGTAGGAGGCTTAATTCTGCTAATCGGGTTTTTCCAGCTACATCCGTTATCGCGAAAGAAGTTCAGGCAGCTCCACCGTTTATTAGGAATCTTTTATGTGTTCGGTATTTTGTTTTTCGCCGCTCCAGGCGGATTGATGATGAGTTTTTTCATTAATCGCGGCCCGGTGGTGCTTGCGAGCTTTCTTTTGCAGGATGCGCTTTGGTTTTATTTCACTGCGATTGCCTTTAACAGGATTCGGAACAGGGACTTCGAAGGTCATCGCCGATGGATGTGGCGAAGTTTCGCTCTTACATTCGCAGCTATAACTTTGCGGGTTTACATCTTTTTCGTTTCGTGGGACGTCGATCTCACTCATCCGGCAGCCTACGCAACACTCGCGTGGCTTAGCTGGGTACCAAATTTATTGGTAATTGAATCATATCTGCGTTATCAACAGCTAAACAGAAGAGTTGCGAACCGTTGAATAACTGCGGACTGTTAAATCAACAATCACGTGATCTTCCGGGTAGAGATTTTATTTCTTATTACTCTTTTGTCATGCGCTCAAACTTTCGCGCAGTCCGAACAAGTGTACGAGGCGGATGTCTGCATTTATGGAGGAACTGCCGCTGGCGTTATAGCGGCATACACTGTCCAAAAACTTGGGAAAACTGCAATACTGATTGAACCGGGATCCTATCTTGGCGGCATGACTTCAGGCGGGTTAGGACACACCGATCTGGAGAATAAATCGGTGGTTACCGGACTCGCGCGTGATTTCTACCGACGAGTCGGAAAACATTACAACACATTCGAAAAATGGACATTCGAACCACACGTCGCGGAGAGAATTTTTAGTGACTATGCATCTGAAGGTGGATTCAAGATATTTTACCAGACAAAGTTATCCGACGTTCGGAAAGTTCAGAATTCAGTTGTTTACATCACGGTTCAAAATCCTATCGATTCTGTTTCAAAGGAGATCCAGGTTCGCGCCCGCATCTTTATCGATTGTAGCTATGAAGGTGATCTGATGGCGAAAGCCGGTGTTCCTTACCGCGTGGGTCGCGAAGCTAACAGCGAATACAGCGAAACATATAATGGCGTTCAGATCATGGATAGCAACCAATTCCCGGACAAAATTGATCCGTATAAAATTAAAGGTAAACCGGCGAGTGGCCTTCTTTGGGGCGTGAGTGATGCCGACCTTCAAAAGAATGGTTCGGGTGACAG
>Ga0196965_1000972_pt1 | contig 12775 bp, 9 predicted proteins | sample S1_20metaG_FD_148668 | JGI IMG/M metagenome (GOLD analysis project Ga0196965, IMG submission 148668) | Soil microbial communities from Anza Borrego desert, Southern California, United States - S1_20 | ecosystem: Environmental > Terrestrial > Soil > Desert | place: USA: California | collected... | reverse complement strand
GATGTTCCGTCTTTTGCAGCAGGATCGGATCAGTCACACTTGACAAATGCTGGTGCGATCACGGTGAACAACTGGGCGACATTGATTTCTGCGGGACCAGCAAATGAGTCAGGACAAACCGTTTCATTTAATGTTTCCAACGATAATAATTCGTTGTTCACAGTACAGCCTTCGATTTCAGCTACTGGAACGCTCACATATACGATTGCGAATAGTGTCACCGGGTCAGCTACTGTAACAGTGTCGATCTCAGATGATGGCGGAACAGCGAATGGCGGAGTAGATATCTCGGGAACGCAAACATTCACGATCAATGTTTCTTCGACGCCGGTTGCGCCTGTCGCGAATGCAGATTCGCCAACAGGAACAGAAGACACATCGCTCACATACGATGTGCTTGCTAACGACACAGACGGAACTTCTGCAATCGATCCGGCAACTGTCGATCTTGATCCTGCCACTCCGGGAATTCAATCAACAGTAACCACCGATGAAGGGACGTGGTTAGTTGTGAATGGAGAAATCACTTTTGCGCCAGCGTCGAACTTCAATGGCACGGCAATAATCTCATACACCGTCTCTGATACCAATGGTCTGACATCAAATGCTGTGACAATTTCCGCCGTTATCGATGCTGTCAACGATCCTCCTGTCATAGCAGACAAAACAATAACGACTACGATCAATACCATTTATAGTGGCTCAGTCCTTACAAGTGATGACATCGATCCTGATGGCTCGCCTCTTGTGGTTTCAACAACGCCGGTCTCCGGGCCTTCAAATGGATCGATCATAATAAACGCGGATGGTACTTTCACCTACACCCCGAATCCCGGATTCACTGGGACGGATGTAATCACAATAGAGATTTGCGATACGGGGTTGCCGCTACCTGCAACGTGTGTAACGCGAACCATCACGATCAACGTCGTTGATGAAAGCAATGGCCCGCCGGTTGTTGAAAATCAAAATGTCGACCTGAATGAGAATTCTCCAAATGGAACCGAAGTACTGACGGTGTCAGCATCTGATGCCGACAATGACGCGCTCGCGTTTGCAATCACGGATGGGGATGATAACGGCTTCTTTGAAATCGATCCTAACACAGGTGTTATCACGATTTTGAATAATGAAGGAATCGACTTTGAGACGAATACTTCTTTCGTTCTTACGATCTCAGTTACTGATGAGTACGGCAACGTAACAACTGCTGCGATAACGATCACTATTATCAACAGCGATGCCGAAGATACCGATGACGACGGTATTAGCGACACCATCGAAAAAGGATCTGATCCTGGAAATCCTGTCGATACAGATGAAGATGGGGTACCTGATTTTAAGGATAAAGATTCTGACAACGATGGTTTGCCTGATTCGGATGAAACAACAACCGACTCCGATGGTGACGGTATCTCAGATTTCCGTGACACGGATTCTGACAACGATGGTGTAGCGGATGCGGTTGAAAGTGGCGGCAATGAGCCTACCGGTAATGACGCAGATCATGATGGTATTGATGATGCGTTTGATGCCGATCAGGGTAATCAACCAACCAGTGAGCCAATTGATACCGATGATGACGACATTCCGGATCACCTCGACACAGACGATGATAATGATGGCGTGAGCACGACCGAGGAGTTGTCTCACGGCGACAATGTCACCGACCACGATGACGACCAGATCGCCGACTACCTCGACTCTGATGATGACAACGATGGTATACCGACAAATGAAGAAGACCGTAATGAAGATGGAAATTTCTTTAACGATGACTGCGACGGCGATACCGTACCAGATTTCATAGATGCAGATCAGTGTAAAGTAAAACCTGGTAAAGGCTTTTCACCGAATGGAGATGGTCAAAATGATACCTGGATAATCGACAATATCGAAGAGTATCCAAATAATTCCGTAAAAGTGTTTAACCGATGGGGTAATATCATCTATGAAGTAAGATCATATAATAATGATGATAGGGCATGGGGCGGAGAGTCAGACGGTAAGTGGACGCTGTCGGAATCGGTGAAGGTTCCCGATGGTACTTACTTCTATGCGATCGATCTGGGTGACGGCTCAAAAACAATCGGAGGTTTCATTGTCCTTAAGCGATAATATTATGAAGCATTTTAAAATAATTACATTGACCACCGCGCTACTGGCTTCGGGGTCGATGCTGCATGCGCAGCAGCAGATAATGTTTACACAGTACATGTTCAATACGTTGGCGATCAATCCGGCGTACGCGGGCTCACACGAAACTTTTAGCGCAACGGCGCTGCTACGTGAACAGTGGAGCGGCCTGGATGGCGCGCCGAGCACCCAAACATTTTCTGCGCATGCACCCATTCGCGATCAGAAGATGGGCCTTGGCTTTGTGCTTCTGCATGATAAGATCGGCGTCACAAATCAAACCGGTGCGTATTTCTCTTATGCTTATAAAATCGAATTTCAGAATCAGGCGAAATTGTCCTTCGGTTTACAGGGTGGTTTCACAAACTTCAGTGCGAAGTTTAGTGAAGTCTCAGCAACCGATCCTTCCTTCGTTGGAAACGATGTGATCGAATGGCAACCCAATGCCGGGGCAGGTCTGTTCTACAGCACCGACCGATTTTATGCAGGACTATCTGTGCCGCAGCTGATCGAAACGGAGTTTGATAAATCCAACAGCGACTCTGATTCGCGTCTGGTGCGACACTATTTTATCTCATCAGGATATGTTTTCGATCTCAATCCAGAACTGAAACTGAAGCCAAACGTACTCGTGAAATATGTAAAGGGTGCGCCTTTGCAGGTGGATCTCAACGCGAATCTGCTGATCAAGGAAATAGTTTGGGTGGGAGTCTCATGGAGATCATTCGATTCCATGGATGCTCTTTTCCAGTTACAGGTATCACCGCGACTTCAACTCGGATACGCTTATGATTTCGCTACACAAAGTGATCTGCGACGTGTAAACTCCGGATCACATGAGTTCATGCTGAACTACCGAATTCCGAATGCGCATGATCGGGTTGTTACGCCACGTTACTTTTAGACTGCCATTGCCATGAATCGAATATACCTCATCTTATTTCTCCTTGTTGCATGCATGGTCTACAACAAAAGTTATGCACAGCAATCACAAAAAGATTTTAATCGGGCGAAAGCGCTTTTCGACAAACTTGCTTTTGCTGACGCTATTATTGCTTTTCATGAAGTAATCTTAAAAGACTCGACAGCGTTTGAAGCGAAAGGTAGATTAGCCGATTGCTACCGTCTTACGGGAAACTACGAGCAGGCTGAGAAGTGGTATGCGAGTATCGTCGATGATAGTCGCGCGAGCGAGTCAGATCGTTTCCATTATGGACAGATGCTGATGAACAATGGAAAGTATGAAGAGGCAAAAAAGTGGTTGAACATTGCCGGAGAGGAACGTCCTTCGGATGAACGCATCGGGAATTATCTGAAATCGATCAACGACCTCGATCGCTTTTTCATGGATAGCGTTAGCTATACACTGCAGAGCTTTCCGGCAAACGGAAGTGGAAATGATTTCTGCGCTGCGTTTTACAATGACGGAATTGTTTTCACTGCATCAAGAAAGACCAATCAACAATCAGAGAGACACGCGTGGACTGGAGAGTCATTTACGGAGTTGTATTTTACGGATTCCGCATTCAGAACAAGCGAGTTCGCGTCTGAAATTCGTTCACGGTTAAATAACGGCCCCGCTTCATTCACTAACAATGAAATGTTTACAACGATCAATGTTGCGAAGCTTAAAAACACAAAGAAGGACATGTACAAGCTCCACATCGTTTCTTCAAAGTTTGACGGACGGAAATGGTCGAAAACGATTCCCTTTCCTTTTAACAGCCTCGAATACAATGTCGCGCATCCGGCTATTACTTCCGATGGTAACAGATTATATTTTTCCTCGGACATGCCAGGAGGTGAAGGCGGCATGGACCTGTATTATTGTGATCGCGAAGGCGAAACGTGGAGCAAACCTGTTAGTCTCGGAAATCATATCAACACGCCGGGCAATGAGCTGTTTCCATTCGCGACAGACAACGGAACAGTATACTTTTCGAGTAACGGATTGGAAGGACTTGGCGGACTTGATATCTATGTCACAAGTCTGCAAGAAAATGTATGGACGCTACCGGCTGCAATCAGTTTTCCCGTGAATACACCTTCAGATGATTTTGGATTTATCATCAACACGGAAAAAACGCGAGGATACTTTTCGTCGAACAGACCCGGCGGAAAAGGCGGGGATGATATCTATGGATTCATCTTCACACCTTCAGTGCTGGAAGGCATCGTTCTTAACAAGGATATGAACGCAAATCTTGCTGTGGCGACAGTGGCGATAAAGGATAATGCAACGGGCAAGACAACGGAAATAATCAGCGACGAAAACGGAATCTTCAGAACGAATGTTTCGCCTTGCCGTGACTATGAAATTATTGCAACGCATGCCGAATATGAGAACGCGTCCAGCATTCAATTCAAGAGTTCGTGTACGACTGCGGGAATGCAAGCAGTTGAAGTTCCGTTTCATAATCCATTGCTCACAGTTCAAACAGTAAATAAATTCACGGGTGAGGTAATCGACGCGAGTGTCGTGGTTCGTGAATCAGAGAGCGGTAATGTGATCGCGACTGGTAAGTCGAGTGAGTTGAAAGTGCGTGTGCTTCCCTGCGTCGAATACATCGTCATCGCATCAAAGGAAAAGATGCCGGAAGTGAAGACATATTTCAAGACGCCATGCATTGTGCGTGACGAAGTAGTGAAGCTCGCTATGGGCACTCCCCCCGCAGATCCAACGTTCATTGGTGGCATTGTCTATGACCAGGAGAGTAAGAGGACGCTCGATAGCACAGTTGTTGTAATTTACGACAACTCTAATAAGGCACTTGCCAGTATAAGCTCTGCTTCAGATGGTACATTCGCTATAACTGGTTTCAAGAACGTCGGCCGCCTCGTGTTTTTCCGCAATGGTTATTTTTCGGTTACGAAAATATTCTCGTCAGAACCGGATAAGAAAAAAATTATCGCTGAGCTCCCGCGACTTCAGCTGGACAGGATCATCCAACTGGAAGGCATCTATTATGACGTGGGCAAATTCAACATTCGCCCGGACGCCGCACGTGTGCTTGACGACCTTGTTGAAGTCCTGAAAGAAAATCCTTCTCTGGAAATCGAGTTATCGGCTCATACGGACGCACGCGGGAAAGATCAATCCAACCTTGATCTATCGGACAAGCGTGCAAAGGCAGCTGCGGCATATATCATCAACAAGGGGATCGCCGAGAGCCGCATCATTGGAAGAGGTTACGGAGAAACGCAGCTGAAGAATAGCTGCGGAAATGGCGTGAAATGTTCCGAAAAACAGCACCAGGATAACAGGCGAACTGAAGTGAAGGTGACAGGGTATTGACCTCATACTGCCAAACGTTGTCAATTCCTTCCAATAGGTTCTTTTTCGGTGGCTCGCTACTTGCTTAATGGTCACCTCCGAAAACCTTTATCGTAATATTACGTTATTGCAATGGAGTGTTATCTCACCAGGTAATGAAGCTAATGATCAGATTATTTGAAGCCGATGATTGGGCCGCTGTTGCCGATATATACCATCAGGGACTTGAAACGCGAAATGCAACTTTTGAAACCGATGTTCCTGTGTTTGAGTCTTTCTTAAAGAAGTTTCATGCTAATATGCTTTGGGTGGCAATGATCAATGACACAGTTGTTGGTTGGGCGGGCCTGCAGCCCGTTTCCGCCCGCAAGGTGTACGAAGGTGTTGCCGAGGTTACTGTTTACATCGACTCGAGACATGTGGGAAAAAAGATCGGGTCATCGCTCATGGCGCATTTGATTTTGCAAAGCGAACAAGCCGGCATCTGGACGTTGTTTGCCTCTGTTTTTCCGGAAAATGCAGCCAGTATTCACCTGCATCGGTCGGCGGGCTTTCGTGAAATCGGCTATCGGGAGAAGATCGCGCAGCTGGATGGCAAATGGCGCGACACGTTGTTGTTTGAAAGAAGAAGTAGAACCGTTGGAATATAAGATTCTGAAAGGATGTCAGAAGTAACCACACTCAACTGGAAAACAGTACAGGATGAACTTAAGGGATTCGTATACAAGCGCGTTAAAGACAAAGCCCTTACTGAGGATATTGTACACGATGTATTCTTGAAAGTCCAAACTAAAATCCAACAGCTGAAGGAATCCGAAAAGATTTTCGGGTGGATTTACCAGATCACGCGAAATACCATTACTGATTACTACAGGAACAAATCAAAAACGATTAATCCAAAAGAAATTGACTGGGAGTCGAATGCGCCTAACTTCAATGATTGCGTATCTGGGGTTATCGCAGAATTGATTCCAACGCTCCCGGATAAATATCGAATTCCATTGGAAATGACAGAGCTCCAGAATATGTCGCAGATCGAAGTTGCTGAGAAACTTATGCTTTCGTATTCAGCGGCCAAAAGCCGGGTGCAAAGGGCGCGAACGATGCTCAAAGAGAAAATAGATGAAGCCCTTGTCGTGAAGACAGATGGTTACGGAAACGTCATCCTTTGTAAAAGCCGCCAGTCTGCTTGCTAGGCCCTCATAAAAAATATATTTGATAACGGTGTGCTACATCTGATTGTACAGACGCAGGATATCCTGCGTCTGTTTTGTAATGGCGTGATCTTATTTGTTGCAACATGCTGAGCCATCTTCTGGCTGCGCGCAACACGCGCCCCCATTGTCCTGCGGCGTTTCACTCGGCGTGCAGCAGGCTGAAGCGCTGGTATCTTTTGGCGTGCAACAACCGGAGGCTGCAGGAGCAGCGTCCTTTTTTTCGTTTGTGATTTTTGCTTTTTCTACGATGGGTAGTTCTAAAGTATTTGTCTTCATAAATAAGTGTTTTTACACTTATATAGACGAGGTGCCTGGTGAATGATGCAACGCAAGAAAGAATTAATTGTCACAAGAATTGCACGACCCGACATTTCGGATTTTGAACTCGACAATATTTCCGCGCGCGTCTTGCTGTATATGGCAACAGTTGGAATACAATTGCTTCAGACGTTCGCGGCCGCGTTGCACGCGTGATCGCAACGAAGGATATGGGATGTCGTATTTTTCAGCGAGCTCTTTCTGGCTGATCCCGTGGATTTCAGAATCGATTAGCGTCTGACGGTAGGGCTCTGGCAGAAGGTTGATCATGTTATGCATGCAGCCGTCCAACCCGGTTGCAGCGCGAGCATCTTCGTTCAACAGACTTTGTTCAAAAGTTTCATCTAATGTTATCGCCTTGCTTTTTGAACGATGACGATAATAGTCGATGATGGCATTGCGTGTGATCGCATAGATCCAGCTTTTCAATTTCTCCGATTCTGACAACCGATCAATGTTCAAGGATATCCTGATAAAAACATTTTGAAGGATATCTTCCGCGTCTTCTTTTATCGTGATCTTACTGCGGATAAATGAAAGCAAAGAATGATGAAACGTCTGATAAACACTTTCTACCTCCATAAGTTTGCAACTTGAATTGAACGGCTAAGTCTGATTATATGTAATGCAAAAAGTATTGCGAGTACGATCGTGGCAACAAATAAGATAATTTTTAAAGACGAGGCATTCAGCAGGAACCCACCTGCTAACGTTCCAACCGCGGCACCGACATCGCGCCATGTAGCATTTTCAGCTACCGAAAATAATGACCCGTTTTTCGTTCGAGCCAAAACGCCCGGCGTGATAGCAGCATTGACGCTGTAACTGGTAAACATGATGATCAGGCCGGTGCTAATCCACCCTCCGCTAACAAGTGCGAGACCAGCGATTACACAGATGAGCGAAACGTTGAAGATTCGAATCACACCAAATTTGTCAGCAAGCCATCCGCCAAGTGGCGATAGTATAACCAGGCACATCCGGCGATAGCCGAGATAAAACGCAGCAAGCGAGGTTGCCATCAACAATGAAATCTCAGGTCGATGTAACAGGAAAAGCGTCCCCAGCACAATAACAACAATGCCATCGATCAGGATGGCTGAGACAAGCGTAAGGCAATTAAATAATGAAGGTATACGCAACCGCCATCGATTCCCGGCAGCGACGTGCGTAGATTTATCTTTCGGCAATGCGAAGGCAAACAACAATGCCGGCAATGATCCTACTGCAAGGACCAGGAAGAGATCAATCCCTTGAAAGTGCCGGAGAAGAAATGGCGCGAACAGCAATGCGATCATCGGGCCTGCTTCCTGCAAACCGCGGCTGAGTCCAAGTGCGATGCCTTGTTTTTCATTTTGGATTCCGTAAGCCAACGTACTGACGCGCATGGCTGAAAATGAAAGCCCCCAAATGATCCGACATGTGAGCCAGATCAAAACGGAAGACGCAAACGCGTAGCCAAGCGTCGATACAATCGCAGTAATGACGGCGAGAATTGTAACCGTGCGAAGTCCGTAAATGTCAAAAAGACGAACCATCGCTGTATTCGAGAAAATGCGAACGAAACGGTTGATGGAAAGCAGCACGCCAACCCAGGCAAGCGGCACGCCCGCGAGTAAATAATTGACGGGAAGATATGCATAGAGAAAGGCATCGCCGAAGCTGGCGAATGCGAGTGCACTTGCCGCGAAAGCTGATGCCTTTAATTTTTGATCAATCATCTTTTAGCCGCAACACGCGGCTACAGTTTTTGTTTGTGGTACTGGCGCACTTCCGCAACACGCAGCCGAGCCACCGCCGATATCTGTGCTACACACCCCTGTTTCCGGCAGATCGAGTTCCACGTTCCTTGCAGTTTCCATATCGCCGTCAATCGCAGCAACGATCGAACGAACCTGTTCATAACCGGTTGCCATCAGGAATGTGGGTGCGCGGCCGTAGCTTTTCGATCCGGCAATGTAAAAATCTTTGTCCGGATGGCGCAGGTCTTTTTCTCCGTGCGGTCGTACAGTTCCACAACTGTGAATGTTTGGGTCGATGAGCTCAGCAATTTCGGCCACGCTCTCCAACGACGGATCAATATGCAATCTCACCTCACGCAGAAATGAAAAGTCCGGGCGTGACCCTGTGTTGCTGATGATTTCGTCGATACCGGGTAATATCATTTTTTGGTCATGCTGGATTCCGACAATATTCAGCTGGCCGTTCTTGTTAACGATCTGTTGGATCTGGAATGGTGTATAAACATTCACGCGATTGTTATTGATCAGCGTTTCGATCTTAACCCCAAGCGCACCGCGTGCCTGTAACGCGTCCTTTTCTTGTCCGCCGAATACATCCCGGATGTTTTTCTTTCGCAACACCCAATGAATGACGGTATCCGGAAACTTATCTTTCAGTTTATCAAGTTCAAGGATCGCATTGATGGATGAGTGTCCGCTTCCGACAACCAACACATTTTTGTTTTTATACCGCGCCGCATGTTCGTTTAATATGTCCGGAATTCCGTAAAATATTTTCGTACGATTCTGTACTTCTCCGGGGGCGTACGTGCCGCCTGATCCGATTGGGTTGGGCGAATTCCAGGTGCCGGATGTATCAATTACCGCTTTTGCGTCGTATTGTTCAACTTCGGTGTCCTTCAGCACCTGAATTACAAATGGCAATTCCTCCCGTCCCCAGGTTTTCATTTTATCGGTATTCTTTCGTCCTACCGATAATACTTTTGCATTGGTCACAGTATTTTTGGCAATTGCAGGGAGCGCAGCCAGGGGTTTGAAATAGTCATTGTACAACTCTTCGCCGGTTGGTAAACCGTCATTGTCAGGGCTGGTCCAGCTTGTCGATTCCAGCAGTTGTCTTGCGGCTTTGTCGATGTTGTATCGCCACGGCGAGAACACGCGGATATGTTTCCAGGAAAGGACATTCGCCGCCACCGTGTTTCCACTTTCAAAAAGTATAAAGGGTTGATTGCGAATTGTGAGATGTGCTGCAGCTGCCAGGCCAACCGGGCCTGCGCCAATGATCGCTACGGGAAGGAATTGATTGTGTCTCATCTTTTAGTCGTTTGCTCTACAGACGGACTTCGGACAAAAAGATGCAGAAAATTTTAACCTTTAAGTTGAACACTATGCCGGCGACCTATTTTTGTTTGTTGCCTCCAATGTGTTCGATTTAACTTCACCAATCAATTTAAAAAAGAAAGGCATAGTTTTCTTCGAGTCTTTCCAATAGCGCTGATGCACTTACTTTTTTCTTAAAGATTGTTTCAAAAGGGTCTGACGCTTTGTTAAGGCGTTTTATAACAGTTTCGTAATTGTATTCCTCCGGACGGAAGCCTTTCTCCAGCTCCTCCCATCGTAAAGGCGTGGCGACGGAAGGTTGCTGTCCTGCTGTAAGCGAATAAGGAGAAATGATATTTTCGTTTTCCGCGTTGATCCGGTAGTCGATCGAAACTTTGCCGTGGTCGTAAGTATCCGGACTTTTGATTGAGACGACTCCACTGGCTTTTATGCGTGTGAGGTAACAAATGTATTCCGCTGCTTTTCGCGCGACTTCGAAATCGTTTTTTCCGTCAAGCGGAACATAAACGTGAAGGGCCGTGTAGCCGTCAGTTTTCACAAGCGAAGGCAGTTGAAGGCCTGTCAGAATTTCTTTCATCGCTAACGCGACGTCAACCGTTTTCGATAATTCATTTTCGGCTCCGTCGATGTCGATAACAATGTAATCGGGAAGGGCGGATTTTTTCAGTGCAGCGTGCCCGGTTCTGAATTCCACACATCCGCGTTCAACATACAAGAGCAGATGTTCTTTGTCATTACATGGTAAGAAACCCTCATCGCTACTCTTTGCTGATGAAGCAGTTTCTTTTTTCATCCAGTCTGGTGCAGCGTCGTCGTCACCACCAAAAAGCGTTTCGATATTCACAGGCTTTGGTGATGTTGCTTGCGAGTCTGAATACAACCGCGTCCATAATGGCCTGTTCTTCACGTATGGCAAGATGTAATCGACGATTTTATAATAATAGTTCAATACATCCCGCTTGCTAAGCTTTGCCTGTCGGAAGAAAAGCCTCTCCAGATCTGTGAACTCAATTTCATGCGCGAGCTTAAAATCGGGTTGTGATGATCTTTTCTTTTCGCCAACCTCTTTCTTAGCCGGCGTGATTCCTTTGTTTTTGCTTTTTGATTTCTTAACCGGTTTCTCTACCTCGTTTTTCTTTAAAGCAGATTTTGGTATCGCGATTTTTCCGACATTTTCTTTCTTACGAACCAAAGGAAGCTCAGGCAACGCGCTGAATTCTTTCAATACGGCTTCATCAAATTCGAATGGCGTTTCATCCCACGCTTTGTTGCTACTGGTATGAAAGAAATAAATACCTGGAACATCTTCACTTGCATGTAGCTGGTGGGTGGAAGAATTGAGGTTGCTCAAAATTGTTTGGTAATTCATTTCATAGAAGAGCGATGACTTCTCCTCGATCCCTTCAATGTTGATACGTTCTGCAACCGAATCGCCGGCCTTTGTAATGTAAAGACGTACCAGCTTTTCTCGGTCGGGCCGGTACTGACATTGGCGGATGATTTCGTGGATGGTTTTAAATGTTTTGGTGTTTTTACGGATCAACATTTACCAGGTGTTTGTAATAAAGGTAAAAGAAAGATTTGTGCCGGCACCAGCATTGCGGCGATAGTTATCGCGACAGTGGAAGTCGCACACCAATTTTCTTTTTCGTGTCTTCAATTCCTGCTACTTTCATGTCATGAATTTTGAATCAGAAATCAGCAAGGTGCTTGCGGCGCGCAAAGCGGATACCGATATGCTAAACGTTATAGAGGCTCTAGGTTATAGCCAGGAAAATTTTCAGCGTGCTTTTGATATCGCGCTCGCAATGGACAACAGGAATCTCGTTAAGCTTGTCTATTCCAATTTTGATCAACAAAAAATTGTCGTTGAATTTACATTGCTTGGTAAGTAAGCGCGCGCCCTGACACGTGACCCGAATACGCGTACTTAGGAAAGGCAATCGGTCGATTGAAGAACGGCTTAACCCTGCACCTCATCGAATGCAGGCGAGGATTTTTGAGTTATCTTAGTAAATCTATTTTCGCGCGTAAAGTCGCAGCGACTATTTTTTTATTTATGTATTGACATGGGACATTTACCGGATCTTATTCATGATTTAGCATTAATCCTGATCGCCGGAGCGGTCACAACGATTGTATTCCGCAAGATCAAACAACCGCTCGTGTTGGGCTACATCATCGCCGGCTTTCTTGTGGGGCCGCATTTTCATCTTGCACCAACCGTGGCAGATAGCGAGAACGTTGAGATCCTTGCAGAGATCGGGGTCATCTTTCTGCTGTTCAGTCTCGGTCTTGAGTTCAGTTTCAAAAAACTTATGCGTGTTGGTGGCTCGGCCTCGATCACCGCGCTGGTTGAAATAGTTTTTATTACGGTGGCCGGATATTTTGTCGGAATCGCGCTGGGCTGGTCAACGATGGACAGCCTCTTTCTAGGCGGCATGCTCGCAAGTTCATCGACGACAATCATCATTCGCGCCTTCGATGAACTTGGCGTGAAAACAAAACAATATGCGCGCATCGTTTTTGGTGTTCTGATTGTTGAAGATATCGTAGTCATTTTGCTGATGGTTTTACTTTCGACTATTGCAGTTACGCAACAGTTTGAGGGAGGTGAGATCATTTACACGGTATTAAAGCTGTTGTTCTTCCTGGCGCTCTGGTTTATCGCCGGAATTTTTCTTCTGCCTACATTCCTAAGACGCGTCAGAACATTGATGGATCAAGAAACGTTACTCATTCTGTCG
>Ga0196965_1000971_pt1 | contig 12777 bp, 8 predicted proteins | sample S1_20metaG_FD_148668 | JGI IMG/M metagenome (GOLD analysis project Ga0196965, IMG submission 148668) | Soil microbial communities from Anza Borrego desert, Southern California, United States - S1_20 | ecosystem: Environmental > Terrestrial > Soil > Desert | place: USA: California | collected... | reverse complement strand
TGGACGGGCTTCCCGCGAAGGCCAACACCCTCGCCGCGACAGACCTCGATGGCGACGGCGCCGAAGAGATCCTGCTCGGCGAGCCGGGCAAGCTCTGGGCGCTGGGGTCGCCGGATAGCCCCACCGCTCCCCGTCCCCTGCTGGAAGCGTCCAGCTTCGATCTCCGGCGCTGGAGCTCCGGCACGCCGGGTCTGTTCCAGGCCCCGGAGGCCGGCCGCCTGCGCACCTGGAGGCTCGCGGGAGGGCGGCTGGTCCCCGGGCCGGAGCACTCGCTGCCGCTGCGCGTCGCGCGGGAGCGCCAGGCCCTGCGGTTCTCCTCCCTGCCGGTGACGGCCATCCCGGGTCCCGGCGGCGCGCCGCCGTTTCAGGCGGTCGGCCCCGAGAGCAATGGCAAGCTCCGGCTGCGCACGGTCCTCCTCGGCCCCGACGGCCAGCAGACGGAAGCGTGGTCCCGGCTCCCCGGCCGGGAGGACGTGGACAGCTTCCGCTACGTCACCCTCGACGGGCGGCCGGCGCTGATCGTGATGACCTCCGACGCGGAGAAGGTCGGTATCTTTGCCAAGCAGCGTTTCCGGCTGTTCCCGTTGAACGCCGACCGCAGCCGCGCGGGCCAGCCGCCGTCGCTCGCCTTCGAAACCGAGAGCAACCGCTGGTTCCAGGTGGACCCGGTCCTCCGCGACCTGGATGGAGACGGCAAGCAGGACCTGGTGGTCATCCAGCCCGAGGGCATGGGCGGCGGCGATCTGGTGATCGATACCTTTTTCGGCCAGGGAGACGGCCGCTTCGAGCGCCCCCGGCGCCAGAAGCTGAGCAATCTCGACTCGCGTTCCTGGATCTACAGTGGGGACGTCACGGGCGACGGCGTGGCCGACCTGGTGGCCGTGGCGAAGTCCGGCCTCCGCGTCTTCGCCGGCACCCGCGAGCCCCGCCGGGAGCTCCTGGACCGCCGCTCCCGGCCGGCCATCGGGGTCAGCGGGGAGAGGGAGATGGTCACCGTCGCCCTCGGGGTCGGCGGCGAGGGTGCGAACATGACCTCCAGCCGCCCCACCAACCTGGGCGCTCCCCGCCTCGAAGACCTGGACGGCGATGGCCGGTCCGAGATCCTGATGTCCTCCCCGAGCTCCGGAGGGAGGGGACGGGTGACGGTGGTGCGGCTGGGCGGGTGAGGGCCCCTCCGGTTCCGCCGCTGGGACGGGAGCCCCTTCAACTTCATCCCTCAGGGCGGGGAGCCGTTCCCTGCCCGCGCTGCCGTGGCCGCCAGAGGGAGACGAGGAGGTGGGCGGCCAGCAGGACCAGAGCGAGGAGGATGAGGCTCGTCGCCCTGGAGGAGATCTCCGCTTCGCGCCGGCTCGCGGCCCGCAGCTCTTCGAGATCCTGCCGGAGAGCCCGGTCAGAGTCCTCCATCTGCCGCGCCAGGGAATCGAGGCGCTCGCTCGACCGTCCGGAGGGTAACCCCAGAGGCGCCTGTTGCAGCGGGCCGTTGCCGTCGGACTCCGGCCGGCGGAGGACCGTATCGGGGCGTGGCTGGCCGTCCGGCTGCTCGGCCGCGGCCCGGGCCAGCTCGGCCCGCAGCTCGGCAAGGATCTCGGTCTTGAGCCTGGCCCGGGATTCGGCGAGCGCCGCCTCCAGCCGGACGGCGGCGAGCCGGTCCTCCTCCTGCCTCGACCTCCGCTCGAAGAGCTGGACGTAGAGCGCCATGAGCGTGGTCGCCACGGTGAGGACCGTGACCACCACCTTCCAGAGGTTCCCCAGGCTCGGCCTTTTCTCCATGCGCGGCTCCTCTCGTCAGTGAACCAGCCGCCGGATCAACCGCCCGGCGGGAGAATCCGGGGGTTGGCGCCGCGGATCGCTTCGATGATGTGCCGGATGTCGTAGCCCACGACGATCCCCGAGTTGGCCTTCGTATAGAGATCGTTGTGGGCCTTGGCGTCCGGGTCGTTCAGATCCTTCCTTTTGAGCACCGGCAGCGCCTCGTTCCGGTATCCGCGCACGACCCCGGCCACCCGGAACCTGCGGCTCCCGGAGTGCCAGAACACGATCGGGCCGCCGGAGAAGCCTGGATTGTTGTGACCGTCCAGGTAGAGCACGTTGGCCTCGGGATCCCTGTAGTCCATCGCCGAGACGATCCCGGACTTGAGGAACGGGATCTCGCCGAACCCCGGCGGCACGGAGGAGGCGTCCGAGCTCAAGCCGTAGGGATAGCCAAGGAAGTAGGCCTGCTGGCCCAGCGTGAGCCCACCAGAGGAGGCCTCGAGAGGAAAGGTGACGGTGACCGGCCGGCCGAAGTCGAGAGCCGCCATGTCCACCACCTCCTTGCGCGGATAGATCGCGCGGGCGTGGGCCCGGGTCCATCTCCCCTCGATCCAGAGATCGACGTCCCCCTCGGCTCCGAAGCCCCGCAGCACGTGCCGCGCCGTGATGAGGTACTGCCTGCCGTCGATCTCGATGGAAAAGGCGGACCCCGTCTCGGTGGCGGTCCTGATCCGGAGGACACGATAGAGCACGTTCGACGTCGGCGCCTGAGCCCACGCCAGGGAACCGATGAGAAACAGGGACAACAGGGCAGGTAAGACTCGCCTCATGGCCGCTCATGCTAGCACCCGGAGGAGAGCACCCCTACCCACCGAACACGCTCACCACCCAGGTTCCCTTGCGGTGCCGCAGCTCCACCTCCTCGCGGAGCGGGAGGGCGGCTTTCAAGCGGTCACGGATCACGTCGGCGCGGCGGGAACGGAACATGGAAACCAGGATCACACCGCCGGGCTCGAGGAAGCCGCGGTAGCGCTCCACGGTGCCGAGTGGGTCTTCGAAATAATAGACACATTCGTTGAAGACCACGGCGTCAAAGCGGTCATCGCGGCCGGCCGGCCGGTACTCCTCGGCGTTGGCGGCCAGGAAAGTGGCACGGTCGTCCGGGACCTCACGGGCCCTCGCCACGGCGGTCTCGGAGATGTCTACGCCGACCCAGCGGGCGTAGCCGTGGACGCGCATCTCGTCCCTCAGGATGCCCTCGCCGCTGCCCACGTCCAGCACCGAGCCGCCCGGTTTCAGATGCCGGAGGTAGCCGGCGAGGACGCTGTAGCGGGGCAGCTCGTCCAGCCGGCGCATGAACTCCCAGCCACCTTTCTGATACTGCTCCTCCCAGGTGTCCTTGGAAGCCGGGGTGTCGCCGCGGCCGGTCTCCTGCTCCCAGTCCCGCACCCAACGCTCGGCACGGTCCGCCAAGGGAAAGCGGCGGCCGTAGAGGAGCTTGTAATAGGTGATGTAAAAGAGCTTGAACGCCCGGCGGCCGAGGCTTCGCGGTCCAGCCATGTCTAGTCCCCTCCCGGGGCGAGGCCGAGACGGCGCCAGTCCCCCACCGCCAGCTCGCGGGCGGAAAATTCATAGATCACCAGCCGCTTGCCGGCCAGCCGGTCTTCTCCCGCGGCGAGGGCCCTGGTCAGGGACTGCCGGCTGGCGTGGGCGCCTCCGGCATTGACGGCGATGCGATCGATCGGCCGCTGTAACCGGAGGCTGAGCTGCTCCGCGAAGCCGGCCCCACTCCCCCAGCCCAGGTCCGGCTGCGAGAAGACGTTCGTGAAGCTGTCCCCCAGGAGGAGGATCTCCGCTTCCAGATCGGAGCGCCAGGGGGAGCCGTCGGGCTCGGATACACGGGTGACGGTCACGTCCTGCGGCGGATAGAGCCGCTGCCCCGCCGGGAGGCGCAGCATGCGGGCGATGTCGCCGATCCCCCGGACCGTCCGCTCCTCGCTCCGGTAGGCCCGGGTGCGGCCGGGCGGCAGGCGGCGCTCGACCCAGCCGGCCACGGCGCGGGCGGCGGCGTCCATGCCCCCGGGGGCCCAGTGGGTGTCCGTGGCGAGATACTGAGGCCGCCCCTCGCGCCGGGCCGCCTCCGTCAGGAGGGGTCCGAGGTCCAGCACCTCGATACCCGCCGCTTCCAGCGAGCGGACGAGCTCGCCGAAGGAGGGATTCCGGAGCGGCGGCCGGGCCGGACGGCGCGTCAGCCGCTCGGGATGGATCGCCGCCTTCACCGGCACGGGCAGCACGAGGAGGCGGATGCCGCGCCGCTCCAGGTCACGGGCCAGGCCGAGGAGCGCGGGGAGCGGATCGGGCTCGACCGGCGCCTCCCAGGCGTCGCCTCCCGCCCGCCGCGCCGCCAGCACGCCGCTCCCCAGGAAGCCTGGTCCGGTGAGAGAGTCCACGGCCGGCCGGTAGAAGAGCCAGCCGTCCCGTCCGGTATAGACCTGCTGGTTGCCGACGCCCAGGACGCCGGTGAGCACCCCCTGCACCGGCGGCAGCAGCCGCTCCACCACCCAGGACTCCTCTTCCAGGCGGTCCTCGAAACGGTTCATGGAGGCGAGAAGAGTCCGGTTGGCAGACCAGAGGCCCTCCTGCCGGGACGCCTCCATCGCCCCCGGCAGACTCTCCGCGAGCTGGCGGAACGGGTTGCCCCCGGCCCAGCCGCCGGTGAGCTGGAGCGCCGGCACCCCGACCACCAGCCCCAGGAAGAGGCCGGCCAGGAGCCCGGCCACGGTGGGGCTCACGGCCGTGTGGCCCAGCTCCTCGCGGGCCTGGACCTCGCGGTGCAGATAGGGAACGGGGGCCGGGGGCGGATCGGTCTGCATCAGAATATGAAGTAGATGAACGGGTTGTAGCCCTGCGTCTCCATCGCCAGGAGCGCCGCCAGGAAGAGGCCGGCGCAGGCGGAGGCCCGCACCCAGGTGAGGCGGCGGGTCCAGTCCCAGGCCTGCGGCGCCAGCCAAGCGATGAGACCGGCGAGGGCGACGCAGAGCAGGAAATAGGGCTGGTACAGGATGCCACCCAGCAGGGCCGCCCCCTCCTGGAGCGGCGCGGCGCTGAACAGGGCCTGATAGTAGCCCATGGCATGGGGGAGATCGCGGGCCCGGAACAGCACCCAGGAGAGGAGCACGAGAACGAAGGTGGCCGCCATCCGCAACGGCCGCGGCAGCCAGCGATAGAGGCTTCCACCAGCCGCCCGCTCCCCCGCCAGCATCGCGCCGTGGAAGCCGCCCCAGAGAAGGAAGTTCCACGAGGCGCCGTGCCACAGCCCTCCCAGGAGCATCACCAGCAGGAGGTTGACGTACGTGCGCCGCACACCGCGGCGGTTCCCTCCCAGCGGGATGTAAAGGTAGTCCCGCAGCCAGGTGGAGAGCGAGATGTGCCAGCGCCGCCAGAAATCGGTGACCGATTCGGCCCGGTAGGGTGAATCGAAGTTCTTCGGGAACATGAAGCCCAGCATCAGCCCCAAGCCGATCGCCATGTCCGAGTAGCCGCTGAAATCGAAATAGATCTGGAAGGCGTAGGCCGCCACCCCGAACCAGGCGTCCGGCGCGGCGAGCGAGCCGGCTTCGAAGGCCGCGTCCGCCACCTGGCCGCAGGGGTTCGCCAGCAGCACCTTCTTGGCCATGCCCAGACAGAACATCGAGCAGCCGCGGGCGAGCTTCTCCAGTGTGTGGGTACGGCTCTGGAGCTGATCGGCCACCTCGGAAAAGCGGACGATCGGCCCGGCCACGAGCTGCGGGAACATCGACACGTAGCAGGCGAAGTCGAGCAGGCTGCGGAGCGCCCGCGCCTCCCCCCGGTAGACGTCAATGGTGTAGCTCATGGATTGAAAGGTATAGAAGCTGATCCCCAGCGGCAGGGTGACCCGCAGCGTCTCCTCCCATGCGAGTTGGGAGATCCCCAACGCCCCCACCAGGGCGTTGTAGTTGTCGGCCGCGAAGTTGAAATACTTGAAGAATCCGAGCAGTCCGAGGTTGCCGCAGATCGAAACGATCAGCGCGATCCGCTGCGCCCGGTTGCGGGGGCCTCCCGGCGTGAGGAGCTCCGCCGGCTGGCGCAGGCTCATCCGTCCGCCATGGGCGATCGCCAGGCCGGCGAAGTAATCGATCAGGGTGGAGACCAGCATCAGGAGGACGAAGTAGGGATTCGCCCACCCGTAGAAGACGTAGCTGGACAGGGTCAGCGTCCAGTGCCGGGTGCGGGACGGCAGGACGTAGTAGAGCAGCAGCACCACCGGCAGGAAGTAGAAGACGAACAGGTGGGAGCTGAAGACCATGGATCAGCGCCCCGCGTCGAACTGGAGGACCCGCGTCCGGTCCGCCGGCAGGGTGTCCGAGATGAAGATGCTCTCGAGCTGCGGGTTGCGGGCGAAGGGGGTGAGGAGGATCTCGAACGTTTCCCCTTCGCGGCGGCGGGCGGTGTCCAGCGTCCGGCCGTCCAGGATCACCCAGTGGGCCACCCGCACGACATTGCCCGGGGAGACCGGCGGCGCAGCTCCCGCGATCACCTCCTCCACCCGGTACTCGTAGACCGCCAGCGCCTCCCGGTAGGGGGAGATGTCCTGCAGGGTCGGGATGCGCGAGCGGGCCAGGAGCCGCCCTCGGATACGGACGGCGGGGACCTCCGGCCGCTTCCCGGCTCTCTCCAGCGAGCGGCGAGCGCTCTCCCGCGACTCCTCGGGCCCGAAAGCCCGCCCGTAGAAGGCGATCCCCTCCAGGAAACCGCTCCACGGGTTTTCACTCCGGGTATCGGCACCGAAGACCAGCGGCCGGGGGCGCCACCGGAAGAAGTCCCCCTGGAGATCGGTCTCCACCACCCGCTCGCCGTCCCGGTAGGCGGCGAGGAGGCCGGGCCGGTAGCTCACCACCAGGTGGGTGGAGCGGCCCGGGGCGACCCGGCCCAGCCGGTACTCCTTCTCTACGAAGCCGTGCTGGGAGATGCCGAAGCGGAGCACCAGCTCCTCCCCCGCCTGGGCCAGCACCAGGTTGGTCTTCTGCGCGCCGGCTCCGGCGAGCGAGACGATCGGCGCGTTCTGGGCGCGCCGCCGCGGCTCGAGGGTGACCTCCAGAGTGAGCTGATTGGCGCGCCGCGCCCCCTCCACCACGGCTTCGGAGGCTTCGTTGGCCGCGACGAAGGCGCCCGCCCCCAGGTCCATGCGCTGGTGGGCGTCGATCCGGGCCTCCCCCCGGCTCTCCACCGGGAAGCTCCGCTCCACGTTCTGCAGGGGATCGAAGACGCGGTTGGGAGCGCCGGCGTTCTCCCAAAGGAAGAGGAGGCCGTCGCGGTCCACCGGCCAGACATCGGGGGCCAGGGCGATCTCCCGCGCGGGCATGGGGTTGGGCCGCCCCGCCCGGTCGGTGATGCCGTCGAGGCGCAGCGTGTCCGGAGAGGTCAGCGGCGCCGCCAGCTCGATCACCAGCTCCCGGCCGCCCCCTTCCAGACGGGCCCCCCGGACCTCTCGTCCCGAGGCCAGGGTGGCGCGCAGGCCTCCGGTCTCCACCGGCTCGTCGAAGCGCACCACCACGAGCCGGCGCTCGCGCACGGTCACCCCCTCCACTTCCGGGGGGCGCGGCGCCGTCACCCTCACCCGCCCCTCCAGAGCCTGCTGCCCCGAGCGGACCACCACCCGGTAGGAGCCGGGGCGCGTCCAGGTGTGCTCCACGGCAGCGCCCTGTGCCTGCGAGCCGTCGCCCAGGTTCCAATCCCCCTGAACAGGGGCTGTGAGGCGGACCGTGAAGGGGGCCTCGCCGGTGTGCACGCCCAGGGGGACGGGCGCCAGGTAGACGTCCGGGAAGCGGTCGGTGGCGGGGTGCGGGGCGACCTGGACCACGGGCCCGAGCACCTCCAGACGCTCCGGGTCCACCTCGGTCACATAGATGTCGTAGTCGGCCGTGAAGTGGTCGTGCTCGCCCGCCGAGGCGCCGAAGGCCAGGAGGCGCCGGTCCGCCGACAGCATGGGGAAGTAGAGGTAGCCCTGGCCGCCGGGCATCCGCTCGTCGTTCTTGCCGAAGAGCACCGAGACCGAGCGGCTCCGCAGGTCCATCTTGTGGATCGGCCCGCCGGCGCCGGCGATCCAGTAGCCCCAGCGGCCGTCCTGGGTGAAGTAGGCCTGGCAGCCGCCGAGGGCCTGGAGCTCTGTCACCTTGCGCCGCTCCGGGTCATAGGGGGAAAAGGTGGGCACGCCCGCCACCGCGTGCGTCAGGCCGGGATTGATCAGCCAGCCGGACATGGGGTGCGGCGCCGTGGTGAGGCGCTCGCTCTTTCCCGTCGCCACGTCCAGGCGGACGGTGTGACCCTCGCCGTCGATATAGACCAGGGCTCCGGGACCGTGCCAGACGGCGGCGCGGTGCTCCCCATAGGCGCGGGCGGCGGGCGCCAGCACCCGATTGCCGGAGCCGTCAGGGCGGATGAGGCGCAGGACGCCGGTCTCGGGCCGCCCCTCGGGATAGCGCTCGGGCCCCGGCTCCAGGCTCAGATAGGAGATCCAGCGGCCGTCGGGCGAGACGTGGGCGCAGCAGTGCGGGCGGTCGCTATCCTCAGGGGCCTCCGGGGCCTCCGGGGTGAGCTGCCGCAGCCCCGTGCCGTCGAGGCGCCGGGTCCAGAGGCGCCAGCGGCCGGAGCGGTTCGACTCCCAGACGATGAAGCCCTCGCCCGGCGGGTCCCAGGGCACCGTCGCCGGCCTGGCGGGCGCCGCCTGGCGGACCGGGCTCTCCGGCGGGGAGGCGGTGGCGGACGGAGCCCTTCCCGAAGCGGCCCACAGGCCGGCCCACAGGGTGCAGCCCAGCAGCACCCCCGCCACGAAACCAGCCCGTCCAGGCAAAGAACCTCTCCTCATGCGGCGCACATGGTAGCGGATGAAAAAGAGAAAAGGCCGCGGCGGGCAGCCGCGGCCTTCGTCTCGGAGCCAAGCCTCGCGGCGCGGCTTACTTCGGGATGGCGGTCATCTTCCAGTTGGCGAAGTCCCAGCCCCAGGAGGGCACCTCGGGATCGTGCTGGTTGTTGAAGTTGCCGAACTCGGCCACCATCGCGAGGCCTTCCTTGGCGTACGGCTTGAGGACGAGCTGCTGTCCACCGGGCTTGACGTCCTTGAACATCCGGGTGACCTCGGTGCCGTTGAGGAACACCTGGAGGGTCGCGGTCTTGTTGGCGGCGTCGAAGACGTAGGTGAAGTGGTAGGTCAGGCCCTCTTTCAGCTCGTAGCCGGCCTTGGCGTTGGTGTTCTGCTTGCGCGGCATGCCGACGTTCTGCATGAACTTGACCAGCCTCTTCTTGCCGCCGGCGGCGTTGATGTTGCCCACCACGCCGCTACGGTAGCGCTCCAGGAAGTAGTAGGCGACGTTGTGCATGCCGGCCTTGTTCTTCGAGCTCCAGGGGCCGACCTTGACGTCCCACTCGAAGATGGCCTTGGCGAGGCGCAGCTCCTGCGGCACCTTGACGCAGATGATCCCCTTGGGATTGTTGCGGGTCGCGTCGTGGAAGGTGCCGGCCTGGCTCGCCGCGGTGTAGAAGCCGGTGGCCGGCTGGCGGGTGAGCATCACGTTGTAGTTGCAGGGGCCGTTCGGGCCGAAGGCCTTGGCGAAGACCACCTGCGGCTTGTCGTTCTCGGTGGCGGCGCCGACCGGGTAGAAGGTCTGGTCGCAGGTGACGCGGACCTCGCCGACGCGGGCCTTGCCGGTGCGGGTGAAGGCATCCTCATGGGTGAACGACTCGGGAGCCACCTCGAAGGGGATCTCGGCGAGGAGGTTGCCATTGGGACGGTAGAGGGTGGCGACGCAGGAGGCGACATGGTCGGACAGGTTGGCGGCGCCGACGAAGAGGCGCGTCATGGACTTGGGGCTCGGCAGGTCGGCGAGCAGCACGTCGACCCCGGCGGAGTAGGCCTCGCGGTCGGTGAAGACCGGAACCTCGGCGGCGACCTTGGCGCCTCCCACCATCCAGGCGCTCACGTCCTGCGTCTCGTCGGCTTCGAGGGCGATCAGCCCCGCCTCCTCCCGAGCCGCGGCGGGCCGCAGCATGCCTTTGCCTTCCGCGTCGGTGACCCACACCTTGGTGGCCAGGGCGCTGCCGTCTTCGGACAGGGTGCCCAGAGCCGGAACGAAAACCCTTTCAGAGGCGGCGGCCGGTACGGCCATGGCGAGTGCGCACAGTGTCGCGTGGACGAATGCCTTCTTCATCGGTGGAACCCTCCTAGACGGTTTGCTACCCTTCTTGTTGCCTAACAAGCTACGTGGCCTGCGACGTGGGGTTATAGTAGGGCTTGAAAGCTGCGGATGCAACCCCTGTTGTGCAAAAGAGATTCTCTTCGTGCACATTTCTCCTCGCCGGCCCCGCCGCCGCGCTTGCATCGAAGGTCCTGCATAGGTACCATCTCCTCTACAATCTCTGTACCCGCTGTGCCGCAGCCGTCGTCTGAACAGGAGGTCGATGGATGAAGAGGAAGGTTCTGTGCAGTCTCGCCGTCTCCGCCCTGGTGCTCGCCGCCCCCGCCTTCGCGGGCACGGTCTACGTCCCCGTGGTCGACCAGGACGGGACGAACGGCAGCAGCCACACGACGGAGGTATGGGTCTCCAACTCGGGCACCGCCGACCGCGCCTTCTCCACCCTGTTCCTCGCCGCCGACTCGGACGGCACCAAGCGCACCGCCAAGCCGCAGCAGGCCAACGTCCAGGCCGGCAAGACCTCGGTGCTGAATGGGCTCAGCGGCTCCGGCAAGGTGGGGCTGCTAGAGGTCACCAGCACCTCCAGGTTCCTGATCGAGGCGCGGCTGACCAGCGCCCACATCAACGCCAACGCGATCTCCTACGCCACCCTGCCGGTGATCTCGTCGGACAACGCGCTGGCCGGCGGCCAGTGGGCCTACCTGGTCGGCCTGGAGCGTGACGCGGCGAAGGGGGACCACACCGGACTGGCGGTGGTCAACCTCGGCAAGACCACCTCCCAGTGCCAGATCAAGGTCGTCCGCGCCAACGGCACACAGGTTGCCGGCACGAGCATCGTCAGCGTGCCGCCGCTCTCGCTCCGTTATTACACGGACGCCCTGGCGCTCCTCAACGAGCCGGGCGCCAAGGACGCGCGCGCCGAGGTCTCCTGCAATCAGCAGTTCTTCGCCTTCGCCTCGGTGTTCAAGGCGAGCAACTCGCAATATCTCTTCCTGGTGCCGTCGAGCGGCGGCGCCTCGACCCTGACGGCGCCGGGCGAGCAGCCGGACACCAACGAGCCCGGCAGCTCCGGCGGCCTGGTCTTCACGAAGTCCGGCCTCATCCACACGGTCACCCAGACTAATCAGAAGGGGATCGTGGACATCCCGGTGCCGCGCGCCATGGGGCTGCGCCGCATGATCGTGGACGTGGACTTCATCCCCGGCCCCTGGAACCGCATCCGCACCCCGGCCAATCACAACATCATCTGGATCCACCGCAACGTGGGCGCGAACGAGTTTCGCAGCAACTCCGTCGTCAACGTGAACGCGTTCTCCGGCAAGAACACGATCAAGATGAACCAGAACGTGGACATGCCGACGCGTACCCAGACGGTGGGCGAGCAGGGCGCCGATCTGATCCAGGGGCAGACGTATCACCTGCGGTATATCTACGACGCGCAGAACGCCAACGTGACCGCGGTGGTCACCCACAACGGCAACCCGATCGTGAACATGAGGATGGACGGCACGGCCAACAACCGGTCGCTCTTTGTCGAGCCCAACAAGCTCCGGGCCGAGTTCGGGCACTACAACTTCCAGGCCCATGAAGGCCCGGAGGTGGCGAGCTTCGGCTGGCAGTACCTCAATCTGAAGGTGGAGCTGGTGCCTTACTGATCACGCCTGCCCGCGCCGCCCGAAGAAGGCGCGGAACACCCGGTGGTACCTGGCCGCCAGCGCGCTGGTGGCCAGGGCCGCCGCTCCGATGGAAGCGGCGAAACGCGCCCACGAGCCTTCGGGGAACAGCCAGGCCGCGGCGGCGAAGAACGGCAGGGGGATGAGATAGAGCTGGGCGAGGTCCGCCAGGATCGTCCAGAACCGGCTCCGGAAGACCCGCCAGATCCACCAGCCCATGAGCAGGTTCCCCACCAGTAAATAGTTGGCCGCCCCCATCCCCACCGCCCCCCAGCGCTGGGTGAAGATCACTCCCAGCACCACCAGCGAGACCAGGTTGAGCGCCACGGCCCAGAGCCAGGCCCGGTCCTCGTGCCGCGCCTTGAGCATCTCGCCGCCGAGAATCGTGAACTGATCGAAGAACGGGATGAAGGCGATCACCTGGAGCATGGGGACCGCCCCTTCCCAACCCTCCCCCAGCAGGATGCGGATCGAGGTGGCGGCGTTGAACAGCAGGAAATAGCTCCCCAGCACCTGGAAGCCGAGGAGCTGGAGGGTGCTGAGCCGGAAGGAGTCGAAGAAGCGCGGCGGGTCCCCCAGGTACTCGACCAATGTCGGGAAGAGCGCCCGCGGATAGACCAGGGTCGCCACCAGGAAGGCGATGCGGTAGGAGTTCGAGTAGAGCCCCACCTGCTCGGTATTGCCGAACACCTCGATGATGAAGATGTCGACGTAGGTGACGAGCTGGATCACGACCCAGATGAAGAAGAGCCAGGAGCTGCGGCGGATCAGGTCCGGAACCAGGTGGAGGTCGGGCTTGAGCGGAATCCTCCCCCACGTCCGCGACCAGCTCCAGACCGCCAGCAGGAGAGCGCCCGCCAAGTCGGCGATGACGAAGCTCCAGACGCCCCAGCCGAGCCAGGCGAGGCTCAGGGAGACGGCCGCGATGATCACGCCGCGCCAGACCTCGGGGCCGATCAGCCGGCCGATGGACAGCTCGCGCTCGAAGAAGGCGCGGGGGACGACCGCGAGGCCGTCGAGCAGCACCCAGAAGGCCATCACCCGCAGCACCGCCGGCAGCTCGGGGGTGAGCACCGACGTCGCCGGCGCCGCCACGATCAGCCCGACGGTGATGAGCCCGCCGAGGAAGGTGGTGACCGCGA
>Ga0196965_1000970_pt1 | contig 12792 bp, 10 predicted proteins | sample S1_20metaG_FD_148668 | JGI IMG/M metagenome (GOLD analysis project Ga0196965, IMG submission 148668) | Soil microbial communities from Anza Borrego desert, Southern California, United States - S1_20 | ecosystem: Environmental > Terrestrial > Soil > Desert | place: USA: California | collected... | reverse complement strand
CGTGTGCTTTGCCTGCTCAAGCACGCGATAATTGAACTGGAGCCAGCTCAGATCGCGGCTGATATAATTACTCTCCGCAATTTGCTGGGCAATCTTCTCAAGAGAAAGCACTTCACTCATATCAGCTTGATCAGTTAAGACTGAAGGATCAAATATCTATGCGTGCGTATTTAGCATTTTTTTCGATGAAATCCCTGCGCGGAGCAACTTCGTCGCCCATCAGCATGGAGAACAGGTGATCTGCTTCTGCAGCCGACTCAATGCTGACCTGCTTGAGGGAACGTTTTGCAGGGTCCATGGTGGTGGTCCACAACTGTTCAGGATTCATCTCGCCAAGACCTTTGTAACGTTGGACGTTGACTGAATCCTCCTTACCCTGTCCGAGCTCAGCCACGATTACGGCGCGCTCCTCCTCTGTCCAGCAATATCTTTCTTCTTTCCCCTTCTTGACCAGGTAAAGTGGCGGTAACGCGATATACACGTATCCGTTCTCGATCAGGTCTTTCATGTACCGGAAAAAGAAAGTGAGAATCAGTGTGCGTATGTGACTGCCGTCAACATCGGCATCGGTCATGATGATTACTTTGTGATAACGAAGCTTCGTCATGTTAAGCGCCTTGTCGTCGTCGACAGTACCAAACGACACGCCCAACGCGGTGATCATATTCTTGATTTCTTCGTTTTCGTAGATCTTATGTTCCTGTGCTTTTTCAACGTTAAGGATCTTTCCGCGCAGCGGAAGAATGGCCTGGAAATTTCTGTCACGTCCCTGCTTTGCCGATCCACCCGCCGAGTCACCCTCAACAAGATAAAGCTCACAGATCGATGGATCGGAACTTGAACAGTCAGCGAGTTTACCTGGCAAACCTGTTCCTGTCAACACGTTCTTACGTTGAACCATTTCACGTGCCTTGCGCGCAGCATGACGTGCCTGTGCGGCGAGAATGACTTTATTAACAATCATTTTCGCTTCACGCGGATGCTCTTCAAGGTAATGATTAAGCACTTCGCCAACAGCCTGGTCAACAGCGCCCATAGCGTCGGAGTTGCCGAGCTTGGTTTTCGTTTGCCCCTCGAACTGCGGTTCTGCAACCTTCACAGAAATGACGGCCGTCATACCTTCACGGAAATCGTCTCCGGAAATATCAATTTTAACTTTATCCAGCAATCCTGATTTGTCAGCGTAAGCTTTCAGGGTTCTCGTCAACGCCCTGCGGAAACCTGCGACGTGCGTCCCACCCTCATGCGTGTTGATGTTATTCACGTACGATACAAGGTTTTCACTGAATGAGGTGTTGTAGCTCAATGCAACCTGGATTGGAATCTCGCCGCGATCATTTTCAATATAGATCGGCTCGGGAATAAGCTTCTCACGTGTTGAGTCGATGTACTCGACGAATTCGCGCAAACCGCCTTCTGAAAGAAAGACATCTTTTCTCGTTTCGCCAGCTTCATCCTTTTCACGAAAGTCTTCGAGATTGATCCTGATACCGGGGTTCAAAAACGCAAGCTCGCGCAAGCGTGACGCCACGGTCTCGTAATTGTATTCGGAAACAGTAAATATCTGCTTGTCCGGTTTGAAGTGAACAGTTGTTCCTTTCTTATCCGATTCTCCAATGATCCGCACCGGGTACTGCGGATTTCCACGTTCATACTCCTGCTCGAAGATCTTTCCTTCGCGATGGATCGTTGCTTTGAGGTGCTCACTCAGCGCGTTTACGCATGATACACCAACACCGTGGAGTCCACCAGAAACCTTGTATGTGTTTTTATCGAACTTGCCACCGGCATGAAGCACGGTTAATACGACTTCCAAGGCCGAACGCTTCTCTTTCTCGTGCATATCGGTTGGAATACCGCGGCCGTTATCCTCAACGGTTATCGAATTATCCTCATGGATCTTTACGTTGATCGTATCGCAGTAACCGGCAAGGGCCTCGTCAATCGAGTTGTCAACAACTTCCCAAATCAGGTGATGAAGACCCTTCGTTCCCACATCTCCGATATACATTGCTGGTCTTTTTCTTACGGCTTCCAGGCCTTCAAGAACCTGGATATTACTGGCTGAATATTCGGCAGGAATTTTCCCTTTTACTTCACTCATTTTTGGATTTTAAAACCGTCAAAATTAAGTCTTTTTGCTTCGCTATAGTCACCTTTTCCTTTAAAAAATCACAATATTTTGGACGTCCAAATACATCAACAAAACAGCGTTGGAAATCATCAACTAAACATTTAGTTTTGAGGCTATGTGCAACATATTTCACCGCATCATTTTGTTGTTTGCTTTCGGATGCTTCGCCAGTTCCGGCTGGGCACAATTTTCAACAGACCGCGCGACCCGCACACCGATTTTCAGATCCGCAGCTGATTCAATCAGCTTTTCCAGGACGCGCGCGCGTATTGACTCCCTCAAACAATACCGCGAAATTCCGCAGCATTATTGGGATAGTCTTAACGCTAAATTTGATGAACTTTATAAGACGGCAATCCTTGATTACCGGATCAGCTACGTTCCTGATCTCCGCCTGCCTAACCTGGACAGTATCACTGGCGACTTTCACGAGATCACCGCAGTGAGCATCAGCGGGCCTAAGAAACGCCTACCCGAATCGTTGTTTAAATGCACCAATGTCACAATGGTTGAGCTGGTCAATACATCCATTAAAAGACTACCACGGAAGCTCCAGCAACTGAAGAATCTTGAAATACTCGAGATCTATCACAATGAATCGGGTGGACACCTTCGCTTGAGGCAAAACAAAACGGTAAAACAACTGGTTATCAGCTCAAAAACGCCAGAACAACTTCCGCGCCGATACAGTGCTTTTGCTTCACTCGAACATCTCGATCTCTCACAGAATAATCTTACGCATTTTCCCAATGGCGCACGAAAAAATAAACGCTTAAAAGAGCTGACGTTAAAGAACAATCGTTTGACTCTTGAGGGGAAGATTAAGTATCACCCGCACGTGGAGAAGCTTTCACTTCAATACAATAACATCGAACGGGTGCCCGCAAGTATCGCCAACTTTCCAAATCTCATCCGCCTGTCTTTAAACTATAACAAAATTACGGATGTCGATACAGCCATTGTGCAACTCCAGAAGCTGGAAGCGTTGTCTTTTTACAAGAATAATTTATCACGGATACCGACCCCGTTGTACTACCTCTCATCGCTGAAGGGAATTGACCTATTCTACAATGAAATTGAAAGCCTGGATTCAACGCTTTCATATTGGAAGAATCTTGAAGTGTTGTACCTCAATCACAACAAGCTAATTTTTCTTCCTCAAAATATCGATAAACTTTCCCGGTTGGATGCCTTGTTTCTCGCTCACAACCGGATCGATCGCCTGCCTCTTTCGATTGGAAATCTGCGAAAGCTGAAAGTATTGAAAGTCAGTCACAATTACCTTCGAACTTTACCTCCATCGCTGCTGGATTTGTCGGACATGGAAGACCTGGACATTGCAAGCAATTATCTGTCAGATATTGACCCCCGGTATTTTGACTTTAAGCAATTCAAAATATTCTCACTCGGAAATAATCCCTGGTCAACGGAAACGAAGCGTATACTACTTACAAAGGTTCCGGAATTGCGGAAACGAAATGTCTTCGTGCACGTGCTTGGTGAAAATGAATCGCTTGATGATTAGTCTAGTACTGACCGCTTCTTAGCATAACAAGGGTGCATCCGTGAACAACTTCGACACCTTGATCTGATGCCATTTGCTCGAACGTATCGTTTTCAGTGCCCGGATTGAAGATGATTCTTTTTGGTTTAAGACTCAGCATGTAATCGTACCATTCGGGTTGCCGTTGCGGGCCAATGTATAGCGTAATCGTGTCAACGTCGCCGACATCAGGTTTTTCGTAAATATCCTGGATGTGGGTTCCGAATAACTCACCCTTTTTGATCCCGATAGGAACAATTTCGTGGTTGTAACTGGTAAGCATGCTTGCAGCAATGTAAGCGTACCGTGATCTGTCTGTTGTCGCCCCGATGATAACCGTCTTTTTCACTTCAAAAGGAATTATGTCCAATAAAAAAACCTTCCAATAGAACGAACAAAATAACATTAACTTCGTTCCAAACTAAAATTACTTTATGCGATTCTACTTTCTGCTGGTCATCGTGTTTACAATAACACTCCCTTCGGCCAGCCAGTCAAAAAAAACCAATGCTTATCAATATACAGTCGATCTCACAAAAGTGGTGAACGACCGTGTGTATGTGGAACTGAAGCCACCGGCCGTCACATCTTCAGAAATCACTTTTTATATGCCGAAGATCGTACCGGGCACATACGCCATCGCCGACTACGGCCGATATGTTGAGGATATCACAGCCGTTGACAAAAAAGGAAATAAGCTTCCTGTGGAAAAAGTTGAAGCCAATACATGGAAAATAAAAGACGCAAAGAAGCTCGCAAAGATCAGCTACTGGGTTAACGACTCGTGGGACACCGAAGTCGCCGGCCCGGATATTTTCTGGCCTGCCGGAACCAACATCGAAGAAGGAAAGAATTTCGTGATCAATACGAGCGGATTCTTCGGGTACATCGAAGGACAAAAAGAAACCCCCTTTCAGTTCAACGTCGTCCGTTCGAAGGACCTGTACGGATCTACCGGACTTATCGCGACTGAAACAGGTGCGCCCCCATCTTCCATTAAACTTGAAAAAACTCCCGAGAACCAAAACAAGGTGGTTGACATCTACAAAACATCTGACTATGACGAGTTGGTTGATTCTCCCTTGATGTACAGCAAGCCGGATACAGCAATAATTAAAGTGGCGAATACAGAGGTACTGATCGGATCCTATTCTCCGAACAATAAAGTAACGGCCAAAGAAATCGCTGCGAGCATCCGTGAAGTGCTGCTCGCTCAGACCGAATACCTCGGCGGTAAACTACCGGTCGACAAATACGCGTTCATCTTTTACTTTACGGACCGGCCCATCATGAGCTACGGGGCGCTGGAGCACTCTTATTCTTCGATGTACTACATGCCTGAAATGACCATCGACCAGATGAATCAACAGCTACGCGATTTCGCGGCACACGAATTCTTTCATATCGTTACGCCGCTGACGGTCCACTCAGAAGAGATTGATAACTTTGACTTCAACGACCCGAAGATGTCGAAACACTTGTGGATGTATGAAGGTGTGACCGAATACTTCGCAGGAAATGTACAGGTTCAATATGGCCTGATCTCTCCCGAGGAGTATATCGGCGTGCTGCAGGAAAAAATGATGACAGCCGATCAGTTTATTGATGATGTTCCGTTCACAGAGATCAGCAAACAAACGCTGGATAAATATCACGATCAGTACTACAACGTTTATCAGAAAGGGGCGCTTATCGGATTATGTCTTGACATTAAGCTGCGCCAGCTTTCGGCTGGCAAATACGGTTTGCGAAATCTGATGCTCGACCTTTCAGCAAAGTACGGTAAGAACAAAGCATTTGATGATGAAGAATTATTCGACGTGATCACGGCAATGACTTATCCTGAGATTGGCGAATTCTTTAACAAATATGTGAAAGGCAGCGAGCCGCTTCCGTTAAAGGAAACATTTGCGGCCGTAGGCATTGAATACGTTGAGGAAGAAAAGTTCGAAGACTACAGCCTGGGTATCGGCAATGAAAATATCGGCGTGACAGAGATCGATGGCCAGGCGAAGCTACAGATCGCTCACGCCGAAAGAATGAACGACATGGCAAAAGCGCTGGAATTCCAGGAGGGAGATGTATTGATCAAAATCAACCAGGATTCACTCCCTGAACTCGGACCAATGTTCGGAATGTTTATACAGTCGCACATCGCCAAGCTACCGACGTTGGATACATTATCATACACTGTGCTGAGAACGGGTGATGACGGGAATCAAAAACTTGTTGAGCTGAAGGCACCGGTGAAAAAGATAGAAATGGTAAGAAAGCACAGTCTCTCCCCTATGGAAGACATAACGGAGGCGCAATACGCTTTGCGCGAATCCTGGCTGCGGGCGCCAGTGGCAACGGATCAGGAACAAAAACCGAAAGAGGATAAGTAATAAGCAAGGTTCGCTGCGTTTTGCGGCGAACCTATTTTTTTTTGAGCAGATTCACGACGGCTTCAGCACAGCGTTCACCATCCATCGCTGCCGACACGATTCCTCCCGCATATCCTGCCCCTTCTCCACACGGAAACAAATTTTTTATCTGGGGATGCTGCAGAGTCTCTTTATCACGCGGGATGCGTACCGGCGACGAAGTGCGGCTTTCAACACCAATGATTTGCGCATCATTCGTTAGGTATCCTTTCATCTTCCTTCCAAAATCCCGGAAGCCCTGTCGCAAGGCATCAACGAGATACGCTGGCAAAACTTCACGCATATCAGTGGATGAGAGACCCGGCTGATATGAAGTTTCGAGAAGAGTTGTTGAAACTTTATTGTCAATAAAGTCGACAAGGCGCTGTGCAGGCGCAACCTGCGTTCCTCCCGCCACCTCACATGCCTTTCGCTCAACAGAAGCCTGAAACTCCATAGCCGCGAGCGGTCCAAAATGCTCATTACCCTTAAAGTCGTCGGTCTCCACTGCAACTACGATTCCGGAGTTTGCAAATTTCGAATCCCGTCGCGACGGACTCATTCCATTGACGACAACTTCACCCGGAGCTGTTGCCGCCGGCACAATAAAACCTCCCGGACACATACAAAACGAAAACACACCACGCTGCTTACCATTCACACTCGCCTGATGAACGAGTGAATACGACGACGCCGGCAGATAAGGTCCGCGATCAACAGGGCAATGGTACTGAATCTGATCAATCAGCGTTTGAGCATGTTCAACCCTTACGCCAAGCGCGAAGGGTTTTTGCTCAATGAGTATTTTGTTATCGTAAAGCAAATGAAAAATGTCCCGGGCGGAGTGGCCAGTCGCAAGTATTGTCGCGCGGCCTTCGATTTTGTCGCCCTGCTGTGTAACGACTCCTTTGATTTCATCGCCTGCGATTACCAGGTCGGTGACTCTGGTGTCGAAATGAATTTCGCCGCCTGCGTTTATGATGCTTTCACGAAGCTCCGCCACAAGACGGGGTAATTTGTTTGTGCCAATATGTGGATGTGCATCATAAGCGATGTCGTGCTTTGCGCCATGTGCGATCATGATCTCAAGAATTCTGTTTATATCGCCACGTTTCTTGGATCGCGTGTACAGCTTTCCATCGGAGTAGGTGCCCGCACCACCTTCGCCAAAACAGTAATTCGAGTCGACATTTACAATGTGATCCTTGTTGATGGCCGCGAGATCCCTTCTCCTCGCCTGTACGTCTTTTCCGCGTTCAGCCACGATCGGCTTGTAGCCTAGTTCAATGAGACGGAGCGCGGCAAAAAGTCCGGCGGGTCCGCTGCCCACAACAACTACCCGGTCGCGGTCAGTTACATTCTGGTAATTCTTTTCAGGCGCTTTTTCACTGAATGCCGACGCCTCGGTAACACTGCATTGAAACCGCACGACAACATTTCGTGATCGCGCATCGATGGATCGCTTCAACGGTGTTACTTGAATACTCCCGTCAGAAGGTAATTTCAATTTTTCATAGAGAACCGCCGGAAAACGAGACTCGTCAAAAGCCTCTTGCGGAGAAAGTGTAAGCTCAACAATTTTCATAGATCTGAAAGGTATTTATCCTTTTATGATTCTGAACAAACTGGTTATGAACAAAGATAGTAATGAAACTGATCGGCAACCTTATCGGAATGAGAAAACCCGTCCGAAATTAAACCCGAAGTTAAAGCCAGTGGAAACAGTCGATTGGTTTACATTCTCAAAATATGATTGGTGATTTGCATCCACATCGAAAACACGGAACCCCAGGTTGGCGGAAATAAACACGTCGATGGTGAAGCCTTCACCATTATTTTTTTTCATAAGGCGATACCCAAGTATTGGCCCATACTCCACCCGTTGCTCGGATGCGCCAAACGTGTAAACATCCATGGCTCCGGGCGCGATCGGCTCGTTGATGAAATGTGCGTGATTTGTAAACCGCAGTTCGTGCCCGAAGTACCACAAGTCAGATTTGACCTGGTTGTAAAACTTCTGCTTCATGGCAATTGAATAGCCACGCCTGTAACGTTCACCTGCCGGAATATTACCGTCAGCGGTGAAGAACGGATCGCGTAGGCCCGTGAATTCAAATTCATGTCCTAAACGTTCCTGGAAATAAAACTCAACACTGACAGGAAGCTTCCCAGTAAACGTAAGCACCGGGTTAGTGGCGAGTATCACACCGCGAAATTCATTAAACCGTGCGTCGAAGTAAGTCATCTTCCGACGTGTGCTCGAACCTTTTCCTGATGACGAATTCTCTGCGAGGGATGTAATCTCGTCCGAGAGTTTTTTGTCATCGTAGAACGGTCGATAATATCCGGAAAGATTGCCATCGTTCTCATAAATTTCCCATGTACCTGTCTTCGTGTCGCCATCGATAGCTCCCTTCGTTTGAAGACCTCCGTTTTTGTAATAGCCAAAATACGTCCCCTTGCCGTTGCTGTATTCACACTCGCCTTCTTTCACGCCGTCTTCGTAGAAGTACTCCCATTTTCCTTCCTTCTTGTCTTGAATAATTTTTCCTTTCACCTTAAGCTTTCCACTCGCATAATACTCGCGATACTCACCAACACCTTTTTCGTATGTGATCTCGCTTTTTACCTTTCCGTCTGGCGAATACGTTTTCCAATAACCGGATTTTTGTCCGGCAGAAGAGTATGCTGACGTCCCTGACAACTGCCCGTTGTCGAAATAATATTCCCAGTCTCCTACCGGGATATCATTCTCATATCTTCCCCGCGACGCCGTTTTACCTGTCGAATGATAGTCGATCCATTCGCCATTCTTTTTTCCATTCGCATATTCACCCTCTGAGTAAATGGTTCCATCTTCTGCAAAGAAACGCCAGTGGCCTACATTCCTTTGTCCCACACGCGGCCCTTCCGATAGCACTTTTCCAGAGTGGTAGAATTCTGTAAACGTTCCGTGATCATCGATGTAGTCGATCTCACCTTTCAGCACCCCGTCTTCGAAATATGATTTCCATAGTCCGCTTCGTTTGTTGTTCTTGTACTCGCCGATGTCCTTGACCTGGCCATTTTCATAGTAGCTCTTCCACTCACCTTCGCGGTTCTTCCCGTTGATATAACCATCCATACTCTTCTGGCCGCTTTCATAGAAGTATTCCCACAAACCATAATTGGCATTGTGCCGAAGAATACCACGCATTTTCAGATTGCCGGTTTCATAAAAGAACTCCCATACCCCGGTCGTTTCGTTGTTGGTGAACTGCCCCTTTGATTCTACGTTGCCGTTTAGGAAATAAGAGATGTATCGTCCGTGAAGGATATTCCGGATCGTGTCTTTTACTACGTAGACCTCTTTTAGATTTTTCTTCTCACGGTCGTGATAGGTCTGACGTGTAAAACCCTGGCCGAGCAAATTCAGCGAAAGCAAGCACAGTATCAGCGTTGGTAGACCTATTCTTTTCACCAGCAGGTAGTTGGTATTTTGTAAAGTTACCAAAAATCTGGTCAATGCAGGAGGTCAATCCCAACAGGGAATCCTGGTCTTCATCGCTTTAATCTTCGAAGATCGAAATCGTTAACCTGCATTCTCAGATCTCTTTTTGGCTAAGTAAAATTAATCCAAAGCAGAGACTAACTATCTATGAATCCTGCTGCAACACATTCCTTTTAACCGCCGCTGATCCCCACTCCTCTTTTTCTTTTTCGGTCCATAATTCAGGAAAGAACATACGACGCTGAAATCGTGGTGGAAGGTATTTTGTCCAGTTGGTGCCACCGGTAGCCTTTATGTCTTCCGGATCTTTTTTCAGATACCTTCCGGCAGATTTCAAATGCGCCAACGGCCAATAAACATTCACGTAAGTATCGTATTCTTTCAATTTAGCAATGATCGCATCGCGTGTTGGAGAGTCGGCGAAGTTCTTTGTGAAGACACTGTGAAGATTGTTAGCCTGGTACTTCACAGCCGCATCGTAGAATTCACTCATATAGCGGTTTTCGAACTGGATCAGAGTCAGTGTTTTTTTTCCGGTAGCCAGGTCAGTCGCGCCGTTCTTCCAATAAATATTCTCAAGCTGCGATTTCAGATCCGCGCTTCTTAACTTTTCGCGCTCGTGCTCCGCAACCAGGTTGCTTAGCTCGGTCGACGCTATTTCAATAAACCTGTACTGCGCAGACTGGAATCCACTTGCGGGCAGCAGCGCCATCCTGAATTTCAGGAACTGCTCTTTTTCCATGCCCGTGACCATAATCTCAAATGAACTTTCAAGATTCTGGAAATAGCGGATGATCCGTTCCAGCCTTGCGACAAAGAATCCCTCGTCAATATTCTCGCGTGTCGAAATTTGTTCTAACTCCAGCATCACGAGCTTAAAATATAATTCTGTAATCTGATGATATACAATAAAAACTTTCTCGTCAGGGAAACTTGTCTTGGGATTCTGCAGACTTAATAATGTGTCGAGGTGAACATAATCCCAATAAGTTAAATAATCAGAATAAAGCAGACCGTCGAGGTAGGACGACAGATCCTGGCCCATGTAATCGTATTTTGCCTGCAATTTTTTCAATTGCTCCATTAATTGTTGGTCTACCGTGTTTTCTGCCATTGAAATCGATTGAAATAAATCTTAATACTTGATTAACTTTGCGGGCAAGTTAAAGGAATAATCGAAAATTATATGCCAGCATCAACCGCAACCGCTGAATCAAAGGTCAAAAAGTCAATGAAACAGGATGTTTATGAGCAGCCTGATTTTTACGCAATCGACGATCTGCTAACAGAAGAACACAAGCTGATCAGAAGTTCCATCCGCGATTTTGTAAAACGCGAAATATCTCCAAACATTGAAGACTGGGCACAGCGCGCGCATTTTCCATATGAGATCGTTAAAAAGTTCGGTGATGTTGGTGCTTTTGGTCCAACGATTCCGACGCAATACGGTGGTGGCGGTATGGATTACATTTCTTACGGAATCCTCATGCAGGAGATCGAAAGAGGTGACTCCGGTATGCGATCAACAGCATCCGTTCAAGGATCACTTGTGATGTATCCGATTTATAAATTCGGTAGCGAAGAACAACGGAAGAAATATTTACCAAAGCTTGCATCTGGCGAGTGGCTCGGTTGCTTCGGCTTGACAGAACCTGACCACGGTTCAAACCCAGGCGGTATGGTCACCAACTTCAAAGACATGGGTGATCATTATCTGCTGAACGGAGCAAAGATGTGGATCTCCAATTCACCGCGCGCAGATGTTGCCGTAGTGTGGGCGAAGAATGAAGCCGGACGTATTCACGGTTTGATCGTTGAACGTGGAATGGCTGGATTTTCCACTCCGGAAACGCATGGCAAATGGTCGCTACGCGCAAGTACGACCGGTGAACTTGTGTTTGATAATGTTAAAGTTCCGAAAGAAAATATCCTTCCGGGAAAAAGCGGCCTGGGCGCACCGCTGATGTGTCTTGATTCTGCGCGTTATGGTATCGCGTGGGGCGCGATCGGCGCAGCGATGGATTGCTATGACTCTGCGAGACGTTACTCAATGGAACGTATTCAATTCGGTAAACCGATTGGTTCTTTTCAGCTTGTGCAAAAAAAGCTTGCTGAGATGTTAAGCGAGATCACAAAAGCACAACTTCTCAACTGGAGACTTGGAATATTGATGAATGAGGGCAAGGCGACGACTGCACAGATCTCATTGGCAAAACGCAATAACGTTCACGTTGCGCTTGAGATCGCGCGTGAGGCAAGACAAATACATGGTGGTATGGGCATTACAGGAGAATATCCGATCATGCGTCACATGATGAATCTCGAATCAGTTGTGACCTATGAAGGAACACATGACATCCACTTGCTGATTCTTGGTAATCACATTACTGGAATTTCGGCGTTCGTTTAGAACGAAAGGTTTAAAGTTTAAAGTTCAAAGTTGGGAGCATCCGGCTTTGAACTTTATGTAGAACCGCACCTGATATTAGCGAGGAATTTTTCGCGGACTTTGTCGAACATCAAAGAATGTAAGAATGATAATTTTGAAGCCTTTAACACGATAGAATACTTTCGTCTGTTTCGTGAGCTGAAATCCCCGAATTTGCTTATCAGGCATCTCAACCGTTCCAATCTCTGGAAACTCCTCCAATAGGTCGAAAAAATGAAAAGTCTTCTCTTCAAAAACTACGGCCGCTTTTTCTCCCCAGGTGTTATGGATGTGTGCTCTAATTGACTGTAGGGTATTAACAGCTCTTTTCGTGAGCGTTATTGTCATGATGGCCTTTTAAACACTTGATCTCCCGGTACAAGATTTTTCTCATCTTCAGATTCCTCATACGCTAAAAATACTTCGCGTTGCTGCTCTTCTGATAGAGTAGCCCAAAGGTCCCCTGCTTTGCTATTCTCCCTAACTTTTAGAAAATCGTAAATACTTCTAAGGAAGATCTCATCCTGAATCTTATCAACTATTTTGTGGATATGCGCCTTTAGCTCAATTGTTCCCATACTAAAATCAATTTTTTAAATTTACGAATATTAAACAATTGTTTTTGCGGCAAATCATGTACAAAATACGCATGACGAGAGAGCTATATTTTGCCTATCGCACTACTCAACATATGCCGTAATCGTAACCCTTTGAACAGGATTTCGCGGATCATTCGAGTATACAGTGATCGCTTTGGTTTGCGTTCCTTTTTTATCCTGTGGATCGAATTCA
>Ga0196965_1000969_pt1 | contig 12800 bp, 14 predicted proteins | sample S1_20metaG_FD_148668 | JGI IMG/M metagenome (GOLD analysis project Ga0196965, IMG submission 148668) | Soil microbial communities from Anza Borrego desert, Southern California, United States - S1_20 | ecosystem: Environmental > Terrestrial > Soil > Desert | place: USA: California | collected... | reverse complement strand
GTGACCACGCCGGAGGGACTCGCTCGACGGCTCCCGTTCCCAGCGTCCCTCGACATGACGGACGGCCCGTTCCTCGGAGCCGGGGCCGAAGGACTCCAGCCATCCGATGAGACTCCGCAGAACGACGAGGTGAGGTGGCCCCTCGCCCTCGGACTGGGGGCTCTCGCCGGAACCGTGGCCGGCGTCGTCGTCATCGCGCTCGGCCCCATCCTGGGGCCGGACGCGGCGCTCGACAGCGCGTCCACCCCGTTCATCGAGAACGTCGGCGGTACCGCGGTCGGGGTGCCGTCCGGGCGCCTGGCCAGGACGCTGCAAGAGGCGAGACGGTGATGCGGGTGGGCGGGGCCCCACCCCTCCCGTCGTTGCGCTCCCCGTACGTCCGTGAGCGAACTCCCGCGCGTGGTGTGTAGGTCGACGTGCGACTCCGGCATCGCCCCGTGTGGGACGACTGCCTGGTTCCGCGAGCCGACGATTCCCTGCGTCCGCCAACGGACGAACCATGCGGGGCACGGTCGGTTTCCGCCGACGACCCGGCACCGCGCCGGTACGGGCCCTACCGCCATCCGTGATCAGATCGAAGGAGTCGTCGATGTCCGTCCTGCACCTCCTCGCTGCCCCCGCCGCTGCGCACGCCCCCCTCGCCGCCGACGGCTACGACCTCGGATCGGGGCGACTGGTGCCCACGCTGGCGGCCGTGGTCGGCCTGATCGGCGTCCTCGCCGCGGGGTGGGCCTTCGCCCGCTCCGGTCGGGGCAGCGGCGGGAACGCGGCGGGGACGGCGATGGTGGCCCTGGCAGCCGGGACGGTGAGCGTGGCCGTGGCTGGGCTGCACCTCGCCAGTGCCGATGGTGGACCCGGCACCGGCAACGGTGTGGTGGCGGGAGTCCTGTCCCTCGTGTTCGGACTCGCCGCCCTGGTCATGGGCGGCCTGGCTCGGACTCGCTCCCGTCGCCTCCCGAGCACGCGGACCGGCGTGGCCGACAGGTCGTGACACGGGAACGGCGCAGTCTCCCCGGCGCAGTACCGGAGACGCCGGAGCCGGTTGGTCGAAGGTCGCTACGGCTCTCGCGGTCCCCGGTACCCGGCCGGTGCTGAGTCTCCCTGGTACGGCGCGACGGGCAGCGCCCGACCGGTGAGGAACGCCTCCATGGCGGCGAGGACCTCTCCCGGCCGGTCCTGGTGGGCGTTGTGCCCGGCTCCGTCGAGGTAGAGGAGCCGGCTGTCAGGGAGTGCCCGCCGGTAGTCCATGGCCGAGGCCCAGGAGAGGTAGTCGCAGGAGCCCTTGACGACGAGGGTGGGTGTCGTGAGCCCGTCGAGCTGTGGTCGGACGTCGGGGAGCGGGGGCGCTGTCGCCGACTGCGGATGCTGCAGCGCGTAGAACCCGCTGCCGCGCACGGGACCGGAACTCTGTGCGGGCCTGCAGTGCAGGGCGGGCTCCGTCACGGTCAGGATCGCGTCGTTGCGGGCATCCGCCTCGGGGTCGTCGACGTAGGCGCGCGCGGCCGCCGGGTTCACCTGCAGCAGCGTGTACGCCAGCAGTGCTCGCGGGTGGAGTGCCTTCGCGTACGTGCGCAGCGTCGCCCGCCGGTCCAGGCCGGCCGTGGCCCGGGTCGCGCTGGCGTCGCCGGGGTTCAGTGCGCCGGGTGACGTCAACACCAGCCGCTCGACCCGGTCGGGGTGGGCTGCGAGGTAGTGCGCGGCCAGCGTCCCCCCGTAGGAGTGCCCGACGAGCACCATCCGCTCCGCCCCGATCTCCCGCCGGACCCCCTCCAGGTCGGCGACGTCCCGGTGGATGCCGTACCCGGCCGGGTCGGCCAGCCGGGACGACCGCCCGGAGCCGACCTGGTCGTAGACGTAGACGTCGAACCCCAGTTCGGTCAGCCGGCCGAGGAACGCTGCGTCTCCCGCCATGTCGGGGACACCGGGGCCGCCGTGCAGCACCACGATCGGTGTCGGTCGCACCGGCGGTACGCCTGCCATCCGGACGTAGGCCAGCCGTGAGCCCGTGTCGAGGTTCCAGTAGGCCAGCCCGGCGGCCGGCTCGGGCCCGGGTCGGGGATCAGGGAGCGGCGCGAGCACCACCACGGTGAGGAGGACCAGGAGAACAGCCAGCGCCGTGAAGCCGGTGACTCGCGCCCGGACCGGCGCACGCCTCAGCAGGAACCGCACACCGGCGGCCCCCACGAGGACGCTCAGGAGCAGTCCGGCCGACAGGAAGTGCGCGGGCCGCGCGGTCACCGCGCCGACGGCCACGGTCGTGGCGAAACCGGCCAGCACCGCGACGACCATCCCGCCGGCGACCGCGGCCGCGCGCGCGATGCGGTGCCGTCGACTCCGCCGGGGGCATCCGACGGGTCCGGTCATGCCGGCTCCGCGCCGGGCCACCCGTCGCGGTGTCCCGTCATGCGCCCGGGACCACCAACCCGGTCTCGTAGGCGAGCACGACGAGGCGGGCGCGGTCGCGCGCGTCGAGCTTGGCCAGCAGCCGGGAGACGTAGGTGCGCGCCGTCGCAGGTGAGAGGAACAGCTCCCGCGCGATCTCCTCGTTCGACAGTCCCCGGCCCACGAGGGTGAGGACCTCCCGCTCCCGGTCGGTGAGCTCCCGGATCGGGGCGTCGTCGACCGTCGACTGCAGTCGATGGGCGAGTGAGCGCATCACCGTCCGGGTGACCGCGGGTGACAGCAGCGACTCCCCCGCGGCCACCAACCGGATCGCCGAGCGCAGGTCGACCGGTGCGACGTCCTTGAGCAGGTAGCCGGCCGCACCCGCGCGGATGGCCTCGAACACGTGCTCGTCCTCGTCGAAGGTCGTGAGCACCAGCACCCGGACGTCGTCCAGCCCCGGATCGGCCACGATCTCCCGGGTCGCGCGGAGCCCGTCCATCTCCGGCATGCGGATGTCCATGAGCACCACGTCGGGACGCAGCTGCCGGACGTGGCTCAGCCCGGCCCGGCCGGTGCCCGCCTCGCCCACGACGGTGATGTCGCCGTCGCGCTCGGCCAGGGCCCGCAGCCCCGTGCGGACCAGCTCCTGGTCGTCCACGAGCACGATCCGGATCACGACGCCAACCTCGTCGGCAGCACCGCGTGGACCACGAACCCGCCCGCCTTCCCGCGGCCGGCCTGGAGCTGCCCGCCCAGCACGGCGGCCCGCTCCCGCATGCCGACCAGCCCCTGACCGCCTCCCGGCGACGCCAGCTCGGCTGCGCGGCTCTCCGGCCCGTCATCGGCGATCACCAGCTCCAGCCGGTCGTTCCGGATGCCGGCGGTCACCGCAGCGTGCCGAGCGCCGGAGTGCCGGATCACGTTGGTGAGCGACTCCTGCACGATCCGGTAGGCGGCTGCCTCGATCGCGCCGTCGAGGCAGCCGTCGTGCACGGCGACGTCGATGTCGACCGAGACGCCCGCCTCCCGGGCCGCGTCGGCCAGGCGGTCGAGTCCGGAGAGGCCCACCGCGCCGCGCTCGACGTCGACGGCCGGGGACCGCAGGAGCTTGACCGTGGCCCGCAACTCCCGGAGCTGGGCCGAGGTCGCTGCACCGATCTGCTCGATCGCCCGCCGTGCGGCGTCGTCGTCGCGTCCGATGGCCTCAGCGGCGACGTTGCCGTGCAGCGCGATGACGGACATCGCGTGGCCCACGGAGTCGTGCAGGTCCTGGGCGATGCGCACGCGTTCGGCCTGCAGCCGGCGCTCGGCCTCACGGGCCTGCTCGGCGGTGATCATCGCCCGCAACCGTTCCTGGGAGGAGCGCGTCTCCCGGCGGGCACGCACGCTCACGCCCAGGGCGATCGACGCGGCGACCAGGGCCAGGTTGGTCAGCAGGTCGTGGCCGATGAGGTACGTCGTGGGCTGGAAGCCCTGGGCCACCTGGGCCACCGCGCCGACCGCCACCAGCGTGCTGCCGGCCACGACCGCCCAGCCGAGGACGCCGACCTCGGCTGCGCGGTACAGCGCCGCGACCGCGGGCAGGGCGATGCCGATCCCCGGAAGGTCGAGGATGTAGTACGCGAAGATGCCCAGGACGGTCAGCACCAGGACGAGGCGGGGGGCGCGCCGGCCGGCCAGGAGGAGTCCTCCGAAGCCGACGGCGAACAGGAAGGCGCCCGCGGTCGCCGGACCGAACCCCGGTTGAGCGGCGGCGATGAGCAGAGCGATCATCAGGGTCTGCGTCGTCGCGAGCAGCGCATCGGTCAGGCGCCGGTCCACCCCGGCAGCACCGGCTGCCCGAGCCGGCTCCCTGATGTCGAGCACGCCGGTCAGCGTAGGAATCCCGTTCCCGCCCGGCCATCCCCGGAGCGACGACACCGGACGTCGCTCCACGGCGACCTCCGATGACGCACCACGGCTGATGTGCCCGCCCGGCGTCCTCTCTAGCGTCCCGCGGCATGGCGACCCCCGGCTCCCCGGCCGGACCTCCGGGCCGCCCGGGATCGGAAGTGAGCTGGCCGGTGGCCCTGGGACTGGGCTCCCTCGCACTGCTGTTCCCGTTGGCCGATCTCACCGGCCTCCGGGACGCGCTCGGATCGGCACCCACGGGCCTGCTGCTGTTCGGCGTCGTGTTCGCGACCTGGATCGGCGTCGTGGCGTTCGGGCGGGTGCCGCGGCCGGTGCTCACCCTCACCCTGGCCGGCACCGTGTCCGGCGTCGTCCTCGTGGCCCTCTCGGTGACCCTCCGGACGCTGCCCGACGTCGACGGCCGCCTCCTGGTCCTCGGCGCGGTGCTGGAGATCGCACGAGCCGTGGTGCTGGGCGCCCTTGCCGGGCTGCTCGCCGCCGCCCTGCAGAGAAGGAGCCGGAGATGACACACAGGGACAGCGCGACGATGCGACGCAGCACTCCGGTGCTCGGACGAGAAGTGCTGATCACCCCGGTCCCGCCCGCACAGCGCGCCACGGCTGCCCTGCTGGCGGCGAGGGCGATGCAGGACAACCCCATGCACGTCGCCGTCCTCGGCCCGGACCTGTCGCGCCGCGTCGAGGTCATGAACCGGGCGTTCGGCGTGCTGCTGGCCCCGGCCCACCGTCACGTGCTGGGTGCGTGGCACGGGGACCGGCTGGTCGGCATCGCGGCGTCCACGTCATCCCGCCACTGCCAACCGGACCGCGGCCAGTGGCTGCGATTCCCACCCACGCTCCTCCGGGCGGGCTGGCGAGGCCCTCGGCTCCTGCGATGGCTCGCGGCATGGAGCCGCCGCGACCCCGCGGTGCCGCACTCCCACCTCGGCCCGGTCGCCGTCGACCCGCTAGTGCGGGGCCAGGGTGTCGGCAGCCGGCTGCTCGCCGAGTACGTCGGAGGCCTGGACCGCGACGGGAAGGCCGGCTACCTCGAGACGGACGAGGCCGAGAACGTCCGGCTCTACCGGCGCTTCGGTTTCGAGGTCGTGGCGCGGGCCGACGTGCTCGGGGTGCCGAACTGGTTCATGCTCCGCCCAGCCCAGCCCGTACCCCTACCTGCGGCAGTACGTCGCTCACCGGGGCCCCCGCCGACGTGACGGTGATCCGCGAGGACCCGCTCGAGGACGTCCGCCGGCTGGAGGACGGACTGATCATCTGGCTGTGCAGGGGCAGCGCGCTGGCCAGCGCCCTGCTGCCGGAGATCGATCGGCTGTTCCTCAAGGTGAGCCCGGTCGTGCTCGGCCGGGGCCTGCCGCTGTTCGGTACCGTGGCGGCCGGCGTCCGCTTCGCGCCCACGGCCGTGCGGAGGTTCGCCAACGGCGTGCTCTTCGTGGAGTACGCGAGGGCGGGGCAGGCCCAGCCGCGGCTCAGCCGCTCCGCATCTGCTGTTCGAGGTACCAGGAGAAGTACCCGCGGTAGCGGTTCCGGAGGTCGGGGGGCTTCCAGCTTCTCGCCTCCGGATCCCTCGCGCGGTCGACCGCTGCCGGTGCGGCACACCGATCGTCATGCACCCGGCCCTGGTCGTCCGGACGGCCGCCGCTCCGACCGTGGGCGCACCACGCGCAGGACCACGAGTGCGACGGCGCCCGTGATGACGCCGACGGCGGTGCCGGTGAGCAGGCTGGACACGAGGACGTGCCCGCGGAGGAATGCCTCCTGCGCGGACGGGTCCACGTCGACGAGCGGCCCGCCGGAGGTCAGCGGCCCGCCCTCGAACACGGCGTCCCAGAACAGCATGTGGCCGGCGGCGAGGAAGATCCCGTAGATCACACCGAGCGCCACCGTGGTCAGGAACGGGCGGGACGGACGCCGCCAGAGCACTGCTGCGATCCAGCAGGCCAGCGGGACGAACACGAGCAACCCGTTGACGAAGCTGCCCTCCTCGATGACGCCGAGGTCGTGCAGCACGACACGGGGCGCGGCCAGCGCGGCCAAGCCGACGAGCGCCGGCCAGGAGAACCCGAGGGCCCGACGCCTGCGGTGCTCGGTCATCGCGCGCCGCCCGCCGCGAGGCCGGCCGGCGACTCGAGAGCCGGCCGGTTCCCGGGGGCCATTAGCGAGACCGCGCGGAGCACGGCGTCCCGGGAGCGCGTGCCTCGCCGGGCCAGTGCCAGGCGACTCGTGAGGTACGCGCCGTGAACCAGGCGTTGGGCGCGGCGGCGGCGGGCACGGTCATATGCCTGCAGGGCGTCCTCCGCCCGCGGCTGCTCGAGGAGCGCCTGCCCCAGGGCGACGCCGTCCAGGATGGCCTCGCAGGCGCCGCGTCCGAGGTTCGGCACCATGGTGTGCGCCGCATCCCCCACGAGGGCGACTCGGCCGTGGACGTAGGACCGCAGCGGAGGTGACTGCGCGAGGTCGTGGATCAGCACGGGCTCGCCATCGGACTCGCCGGCGACGATCTCCTCCACGGACCGTCGGACGTCGGCGTGCCACTCCTCGTAGACCTCCGCCAGCACGTCGGCGTCCCACCGGTCGCCGGTCAGGTCGTGGTGCACGCAGCCGAACCAGTTGGTGCGCCCGTCCTCGCGGGGCGTCAGCCCCCACAGCGCCCCGGGTCCCCAGCTCTCCTCGGTGGTCGATCGCGCGCCTGGGAGCGTGCCGCGCCACACCCGCAGCGGGAGCGGGCGCGGCCGCGCCTCTGGCCCCCAAGCCTCGTCCCGCAGCCGGCTGTGGCTGCCGTCGGCCACGACCACCAGGTCGTAGCCGGCCAGCTCGTCCAGTCGGTCGACGGCGGCGCCGAACGCCACCGACCCTGCCGGGACCGAGCGGTAGAGCAACTGCAGCAACGGAGGACGGGAGATGAGCCAGGTCGGCTCCCGCACGTCGATGCGGAACAGCGGTGCGCCGTCCCAGCGTCGGACCCAGCCCTGCGTCTGCGGAAACGCGAGCCGGCGCAGCTCCTCCCCTCGGCCGAGCCTGTCGAGTGCACGGACCGCTTGCGGCCACATCCCCAAGGCGGTCCCGGTCTCCGGTAGCTGCGGTCGTCGCTCGAGCACGTCGACCGCGATCCCGGAGCGGGCGAGCGCCACCGCCGTCGCCAGCCCGCCGATGCCGGCGCCTACTACCACCACACGTCCTGTCATGGCCGATGACGCTAGGAACGCGCAGGTGCCGTCACATCGGCCTCGACGCGACAGCACGGCTCCCCCGCAGTCCGCCGTGACACCGCCCCCGGGAGAGGCACGGTGTCGCCGCTCGCCTACTCCGGCGGGCCGGAGAGCAGCTTCAGGGCACGGTCCAACGCCGCTTGGCCAGGCAGTCGACGTGCGGCCGGACGCCCGTCCCTCCCCAGTTCCTCCCGGTCCTCGGGCTGCGGGGAATTCGTACGGGTGTAGGCAGCGTGGGGTGCTGGAAGTTGTCGACCGACAACTCCCCCAGCGGGACGCCCCGCACGTGCAGGATGCCAACGGCGTTGACCGCCACGTCGTTGCTGCCGGCCCGGGTTCGCACCGCGTCCGCGTGGCGATCCACCTGCTCTCCGTCGAGAGCGTCGACCTGGGCCGTGCTGGCTGCCGCGCCCATCGCGGCGACGTCCCGGGCCACCTGGTCCAGGGCGGCCACGTTCCGTCCGCGAGGAAGACCGTGGCCCCCGCACGAGCGAAGGCCCGGGCCATGGCGCCGCCGAGCGCGCCCCCGCCGCCGTAGATCACGGCGTTCCTGCCGCGAAGCAGCATCGTGTCCACCCAGCCTCCGATGTCGTGACCTGTCCCTTTCCGGGCGGCCCTGGCTCCGCGCCATCGGAGGTTACGAATGGTCCTCGACCGGTACATCCGGCTCCGGTCTCGTCGCGGATCGCTCCGGGTCGACCTGTCGTCGGGCCGACGGGCGATGCCGCGTCTCCTCACCGGCGGGGTCGGCCGAGCACCGCGTCGCGGACCGCTCCTCGTTCACCGCTCGCTGCCGGCGGGGAACAGCGACTGCATGCCACGGAGACTGTTGGCCGCGTAGGCGCTCCGGCCGTGCTCCAGCCCGTAGGCGAGGTCCTCGAGCAGGGCGCAGCGGGCGAAGAACCCGATTCGCTGACCCTCGACGCCCGGGACGTCGCCGCAGGCGCTGAGCGCGGCGTCGAGGCCGCTGCCGCCGAGATCGCGCAGGACCAGCCCGAGGTCGCCAGCGGGATCGGTGACGCCGGCATCGGTCCAGTCGAGGATGCCGGTGATCCGCAGAGTGTCCGGGTCGACGAGCACGTGCTCGATGCCCAGGTCGTTGTGCGCGAAGACGAGATGCTCCGCCGGTCGCGGCGGGTCGGCGTCCAGGAACTGCCGTACGGCAGGCAGGTGCCGATCAGGGATGCCCGTTGCGAGATCCGGGAGGAGTTCCCGGGTGTCGGCGAGCCACTCCGCCGGTGGCGTGTCGTCGACGCCGGCGAGGTCGGCCATCCGCCCGACCGGCAGTCCCGAGAGAGCGGCGATCAGGCCTCCGAGCACTGCGCCGATCGCGGCGGCGTGGTGGTCGCGCTGTTCGGACGGAGGTCGAGCAGGCGGCGGCCGGGCAGCAGACCGTAGCCGAGGCAGCCGTCCTCGGCCGCGACGAACCGTGGCACGGGGACCGGCAGCGGGGAGACGGTGGCGACCGCACGGAGGAGCCGAACCTCGCGGAGCACCCGCCGTGACCTCTCCTCGGGCTCCGGGTGGGTGCTGCAACGCACGACCATCGCACCACCGACGTCGAACGCGGCGTTGTCCTCCCCCTCACCCAGCGGGACGACAGGCATGCCCCGCCACTCGGGCAGATGCCGGGTGAGGAGACGGTCGACGAACTCGACCGACGGACCGGGAACGGCAGTGCTGGCATCGTGCACGGGACGGACTCCGGAATCTCGTGGTGTCGGAGCGGAGGGCGGTCAGTCGCCGTGGCCGTGCCCGTGGGAACCGCCGGGGGGCTCTGCTGGCTCCTGCCCGGGCTCGAGAACCACGAACTGGCCCATCATCCCCTCGTCCTCGTGCAGGAGGACGTGGCAGTGGAACATGTACGGGTACCGCGGGTCGGTGTAGTCCTCGAAGGTGAGCAGCAGCCGGTAGGTGCGCTGCGGCTCCAGGTAGACGGTGTCCTTGCGGCCGGCGAGCTCCGGTGGTGAGGCCTCGCCGTCGATGCTCAGCACCCGGAACTGCACGTCGTGGACGTGGAAGTTGTGGGGGAACGGGTTGCGGCTGCGCACCTCCCACACCTCGGCGGTGTCGACCGTGACCGCTTCGTCGATCCGGTCCATGTCCATCGTCTTCCCGTTGATGCTGCGGCCCTCCAGCACGAAGCTGCGGGTGACGTCGGACGGGCCGGACTCGTCGGTTGGCAGGGGGTCGGTCAGCGTGGCGGCGACCTCGGCCGACGGTTCCAGGTCGTCGGCCGCCCGCAGCAGCAGGACGTCGAACGCGTCGTCGCCGCCGAAGGCCGTCGGCGCCACCACCGCACCGAGGTCGGGTGGGGTGGAGCGCAGCATCACCTCGGCGCCCTCCTCCATCGCCACGACGATCTCGGCGCGCTCGCCGGGCGAGAGCCGAACGTGGTCCGCCTCGACGGGGGCGGGCAGCAGGCCGCCGTCGGTGCCGACGATCTGGAAGCTGCGGCCGTCGTCGAAGCCGAAGCTGTAGGTCCGCGCGGTGGAGCCGTTGAGCAGTCGCAGGCGGATCCGCTCGGTGGTCACCTCCTGCACCGCACCGAGGGTCCCGTTGGCTATCACGGTGCCGCCGAGGGTGCCGATCTCGTTGCCGCTGTCGTCGAGGACGAGCCGGCCGTCCTCGGCGAACCGCTTGTCCTGGACGATGAGCGGGATGTCGTCCACGCCGTAGTCGTGCGGCAGGCCGCCGGCGATGTCCGTGCCGTCGTCGAGGAGGAACATGCCGGCCAGGCCGCGGTAGACGTGCTCCTCGGTCTCCCCGTGCGGGTGGGGGTGGTACCAGAGCGTCGCGGCGGGCTGGTCGATCGTCCAGGACGGACGCCAGGTGTCGCCCGGCTCGATCATCTGGTGCGGCCCGCCGTCCATCTCCGCGGGCAGGTGCATGCCGTGCCAGTGCACGGTGGTGACCCGGTCGAGGCCGTTGGTGACCTCCACCGCGACCCGCTCGTCGCGCTCGGCACGGATGGTGGGACCGAGGTAGGAGCCGTTGAACCCCCACGTCGCGGTCTCGGTGCCGTCCGCGAACTCGGTGGTGCCTTCGTCGGCGGTGAGCTGGAAGACCCGGGTGCCGTCCGCCTCCACCCGCGAGTCGGCCAGCGGCGGGATGGCCAGGGGCCGCTCGAAGGTGACCTCGACATCGGCCTCCTGTGGTGTCGCGCTGCACGCAGCGCTCCCCAGGAGCACCAGCCCTGCCACGACCGCGCTCACCACCGTCCGTGCACGGGAGCCGGCAGGGGCCGAGAGGAGTCGACGAGGGGTGTTGCTGGGCATGTGCCCGACGCTAGGAACGCCGGCAGCCGCACGCGTCCAGCTGCTGTCCAGAGACGACCCCGCACCTGGACGACAGGAGGGGTCGCCTCGGGTCGACGATGCCGGTCGACCGACCAGGTCGACGCTGTGCGGGGACCCCGGTCAGCCCGTCGTCCAGGTTCGCAGCTTCTCGGGTTCCGAACTGTCCAGATGCGGGTGATGCGGTCCCCCGCGACGTCGAACGCCAGCACCGTCACGACGGCGCCATCGAGTTCGGCCACCAGTCCGGGCTGGCCGTTGACGGCCCGCTCGCCAAGCGTCAGGCCAGGTGCCATGTCGGCGAGGTCCACGCAGGCGAGCGCGACCTGGTCGGCACCGTTGATCGGACGGAGCTCTGCGCTGACCAGACCGCCTCCGTCGGCGACCGCGGTGGCGTCAGGGTCGAGGACCCCGACGAGGGCGTGGATGTCCTTGGCCTCCCATGCTTCCTTGAACCGCCTGACGACGACGGCCTGGTGTGCCACCGGAGGTGCGGGAGTGTGGCTGGCGCGGATGCGCCGGCGGGCCGACGAGGCCAGCTGACGACACGCCGCCGGCGAACGGCCGACGGCCTCGGCCACCTCCGTGGACGAGTAGCGGAAGACGTCGTGCAGCAGGAAGGCGACGCGCTCCGCCGGCGTCATCGACTGCAGCACGACCAGGAAGGCCATGGTGATCGACTCGGCGAGGGTGCTGCGGTCGGCCGGGTCCTCCGTGTCGTCGCTGGAGGGCCCGGTGGACCACTCGGTCCGGTCGGGCAGCGGCTCGGGGATCCACTCACCCACGTAGCGCTCCCGCCGGGCCCGAGCCGAGCGGCGGAGGTCGAGGCAGATGCGACCGGCGACGGTCGTCGGCCAGGCGTCAGGGGATTCGATGGCTGCTCGCTGGTGCGGCGGCATCGCGTACCAGCGCGCGTATGCCTCCTGCACGACGTCCTCGGCCTCGGACAGGGCGCCGAGCAGTCGGTACGCGAGGTTGGTCAACTGACGTCGCTCGCTCGTGATCGCGGTCGGGCCCGGCTCCGGGCGAGCGTGTGCTGGCTCGGAGCGGCCGGTCATGGCTGCCGTCGCTCCCTTCGCCGCCTCCCTCTCCGTACGACGGTCGACCGCATCGAAGTGTGAGGTCGACGGACCCGCCTTACATCGCCGCGCTGCTCCGCGCGGCCGAGGGCAGCCGCTACGCGCCGCTGTCCGCGCTCCTCGTGCACACCGGCCTCCGCCGCGGCGAGGCACTCGCGCTGCAGTGGTCGGACGTCGACCTGGCCAAGGGCATCCTGCGGGTCCGGGACACCCTGTCGCGGATCGACGGCGAGCTCACGGTCACCGAGCCGAAGACCGCCAGGCCCAAGCGCTTCGCACCGATCTCCGAGCCGGCCGAACGGATGCTCCGCCGCGTCCACGCCGCCCAGGCGGAGGAACGACGGCTGGTCGGCTCGGCATGGCGGCAGACCGGATTCGTCTTCACCACCGAGTTCGGGGAGCCCTGCGATCCCCGCAACGCCTTCCGGGCCCTGCGCGCCGCCGCGACGAAGGCAGGCCTGCCGCACGCCGGGCTGCACACGCTCCGCCACTCGGCGGCCAGCGTGATGCTCACGAGGGGTGTCCCGCTCAAGGTGGTCTCGGACATCCTCGGTCACTCGTCGAGCGCGATCACCGGGGACATCTACGGCCACGTCTCCCCCGACGTCGCCCGCCAAGCAATGGACACCCTCGGCGACGCCTTCGACCGGTAGTCCATCGCGCCACTACACCGAGCGGCCGTCGCTCCCCGTGACCGTCGAACCCGTCACAGGCAGCCACCTAGGTATCGACCCGGCGCTCGCAGCAGCCAGCCGCGGCGGACCCAGGGTCGGCCAACGGTGGTCGAACCGCCCCGGGAAGCGGTCAGGGGCCGTTCCGGATCTCTCCGGATACGGCCCCTGACCTGCGGTTTGCCGCTGTCGGGCTGACAGGATTTGAACCTGCGACCCCTTGACCCCCAGACAACTTCTTCCCGTCCATGGA
>Ga0196965_1000968_pt1 | contig 12806 bp, 7 predicted proteins | sample S1_20metaG_FD_148668 | JGI IMG/M metagenome (GOLD analysis project Ga0196965, IMG submission 148668) | Soil microbial communities from Anza Borrego desert, Southern California, United States - S1_20 | ecosystem: Environmental > Terrestrial > Soil > Desert | place: USA: California | collected... | reverse complement strand
AGCCGGGCGGGCGAGCGAACGGCATCCGTTGGAAAAAGTGATTCATGAGTTTACACGCTACTTCGAAAATGTCACCTTGGACCTGGAGCGGGTGCAGGAGACTGAGAGCGAGCACTTCATCAACGCGTTCTTGGATACCGAGCCGAATCTAATCGGCCAGAAGTTTAGGCAGAAGTTGCTCCGCCATACTGGCGGGCATCCGCTGTTTACGGTCGAGCTGCTCCGGGCGATGCAGGAGAGAGGGGATTTGATCAAGGACGAGCAGGGGCAGTGGGTGGAGGGGCCGACACTGGACTGGGAGCGGATGCCGCCCAAGGTGGAAGGCGTGATCGAGGAGCGCATCAGCCGGCTGGCGGAGGAACTGCGCCGCGTGTTATCTGCGGCCAGCGTGCAGGGCCAGGTATTCACCGCGCAACTGATCGCACGGGTGGAGGGTCTGGAAGAGCGTCAGCTATTGCGCGATCTGTCCGAAGAGCTTGAGAATCGCCATCGCCTGGTGAAGGAGCTAAAGGTCAACCACTCGCCCTTGTCTGATTACCAGTTTGCGCACACCCTGATTCAACGCTATCTCTACCAGGAACTCGGCGCCGCCCAGCGGCAGAAGATGCACGCCGAAGTCGCCTGCTGGCTTGAGGAACTCTATGCCGACCGGATCGAAGAGATACTCGTCCCGCTCGCACATCATTACGCCATAGCGGGCGAACAGGGCAAGGCGGTCGAATACTTTATCCGGGTCGGAGACAAGGCGCGCGCCCTATACGCGAATCAAGAAGCGGTTGACGCGTACAGTAAGGCTGTCAGCTTTCTCAAGGAACAGGGCGATTATGAGCGGGCGGCACGAACCATGATGAAACTCGGCTGGACTTACCATGCCGCTTTCATGTTCGCGCAGGAGCGGCAGGCCATTACCGAGGCAAATAGGCTGTGGCTATTGGTGGATATGACCTCTTTTTCGCCAAAGCCCGGCGCGACTCGCTTACGAGTTGCATCACCCGACGTGGAAACACTCGACCCGGCGGCGGCAAACGATATCGGCTCAGGTAACGTCATTGATCCGCTCTTCAGCGGGCTGCTAGAGCGTGGCGCGGAGATGGAAGTTGTCCCGGAAGTGGCGCGCAAGTGGGAAATGCTGGATGAAGGCCGAACCTACAAATTCCACCTCCATGATGATTTTTTCTGGAGTGATGGCATGCCCATTACGGCCACGGATTTCGAGTACGCGTGGAAGCGGGTCTTGGATCCGGCAACCAACTCACCCAACGGCTCGCAGCTATATGAGATTAAGAACGCGCGAGCGTTCCACGAAGGCGAGATAGCAGACGCCGCTCAGGTTGGCGTCCGGGCTCTCGATGCGCGGACGCTGGTAGTGGAGTTGGAAGGCCCGATCAGCTACTTCCCCCACTTGCTGGCTTACCACGCGTCTTACGCCGTGCCCAAGCACATCGTCGAGAAGTACGGCCAAACTTGGGCCGAGCCAGAACACATCGTGACGAACGGGCCGTTCCGGCTTGAACGCTGGCAGCGGGGGCAAGTCATGACCTTATCGCGCAACCCCGCTTATCGCGGCCGTTTCCCCGGCAATGTGGAGCACTTGGAGATATCATTGATCGCCGATCCCGACGCCCGGCTGGAGCTCTACGAGAAAGGTGAGTTGGACATTCTCCCGCTCTGGTCCACGCCCACACGGATGGTTGAGCGGATCCGGCAGAGACACGCGGGGGAATATATTTCCGCGCCTGAGTTGACTACCGACTACATCGGTTTTAACGTACGCCAGCCGCCTTTCGACAACCGTGAAATTCGACAAGCTTTTGCACAAGCTATAGACATAGAAACGCTAGCCAACACAACCAGAAAAGGCTCTTTGTTCCCAGCCACGGGCGGGTTTGTGCCCCTAGGCATGGCCGGACACTCCGCAGGCATAGGCGTGAAATACGACCCCGACCGTGCCAGAAGGCTGTTGGCCGATGCCGGTTATCCTCAAGGTCGCAACTTCCCTGAATTAAAGGCGCTGTCAACCGACGACCGGAGGCCTATGGCCGAATACCTCCAGACCCAGTGGGAAGAGGTTCTGGGCGTCAAGATCAGGTGGGAATTAGAGAAGTGGACGGGCAGGGGCATAACAGACACCCTGCTGACAATGCCCCCCCCGATCTTCATGGCTGGCTGGTTGGCCGATTACCCTGACCCGGACAATTTTCTGCGTGTGTGTCCGTTCAGGCTTACAACCGGCTGGCAAAATAATACCTTTGAAGAGTTGGTGGAGCAGGCCACGCGAGTAATGGATCAGGAGGTGCGGATGCAATTATACCGGCAAGCCGAAACAATATTGATGCAGGACGCGGCTATTGTTCCTATAACCTACGGGCGGAGACACTGGCTGGTAAAACCCTGGGTTAAACAATTCCGCACTTCGCCCATCTACTGGTGGTTTTGGCAGAACATCATCATCGAGCCACACTAGCCAATTGCTGCGTGCGACATGCAACTATCAGAACCTCCCGCCTTCTGGCAGCGGCATCTATCACTGGCCTCGGCGCCCAGACTACGCCGGTCTCGCCCCCGGTAACAGAGTCCCACTCGCGTGGGTAGTGTTGCAAAAAATATTTTGGCCGCAATTAGTTGTGCTGAAGAGCCTGCTGCTGCTGCCTCAATATCTTGTGTAGCCGGAAAGTTTTTGCAACACTACCCTAATTATTAGCAGCTTTGCCTCGGCTCAGGTTTTTGCCCACCGCCCTGATCACCTTCCAAGTGCTCTCGTCACTGTCGAAGACGGTGTTTAGCCCCTGCTCCTCCATTGGCGGGTCGCCCATGTAACTGTCGCCCGCCTTCCAAAACGTCTGACCCTTCAACGGCCTGGCCGTGCCCCCGAAAGCCCAGAAGTTCAGCCCGGCGATGTGGCCGTTAGCCGCAGCGTGTTGTTCTACGAACGATAATATACGCGCGTAGTAGGCATCCCGCAGTGAGGTTGGGGACGTCGGGTCGAACGAGTGGCCGTCCCGCGGTAGGCCGAACTCCTCGATGACGAGGGGCTTGCCCAGCCTCTCGGCCACCGGCAGATGTTGGTTGATGTAGCTCAGAGTTTTTTCCAACACGTTACCGAAACCTGCACTTACCGCGTGACCCGTGAACCATCCCCAGTTCTTCGGCCAGATGTGAATCGTCAGGTAGTCAACGTTTTTGTCGGCGTGAATCTCCTCGTAGAGCTTGAGGTCTTCGGTGCCCATGTAGCCTTCGTGGCCGATGGTGACAAGATGGTTCTTGTCTCGCGCTTTGATCTTGGCGGCTACGTCCGCAACCCAGCGGCGGTATGCGTCGGCTGCGGACGGTCGCATGGGGCGCGGCTCGTTCGCCAGTTCCCAAGCCATGATCGTCGGGTCGTCCATGTACTTCCTTTTGTTGTACCTGTTGACCCTGCCCAGAATCAGGCTGACCTGCTTGTCGTAACCGGCCTTGCAGGGTTCGCAACCGTAGAACTTCGAAACGATGTCTCGCTGCTCGTCCCAGGTTAATTTCCTCGTCCTCATTCCCTCCGGGACAAGTCCGTTCCAGTCGAGGTACTGCTGGAAGCCCCCGCTCCACTCCCAGTTGTTGCTCAGGAAGATGACGGCCTTCATGTCGCGCTTCGCCATCTCGGAGAGCGCGAGATCGAGTCCGTCTAAAACCCACACGTCGAACTCGCCCTGACGCGGCTGAAGCGGCGGCCTCACCCTGATCACGCCGTTGATCATCCCGACGCCCTCCGCACCGGCCATCAGCCGGAGGTTAGTGACGCCGTTTGCCTTGAGAAAATCCAACTCCTTCCGCAAACGCTGGATGCCCTTCCAGTCGTCCTTTTCGAGACCCAGAAGACTCCCGTACCAGTAGTTAGTCCCGACATAGTAATAGGGGCTGCCGTTCAAGTAGAACTGGTGGTTCCGCACGGCCACGAATGAAGACCGCGGCTGTGCGGTCGCGGTAAGGACTTGGGCTGCGACGAGTATGATCGACAAGGCTAACGCCACAATGACTAGACGGTTCACTGGTGAACTCCTGAGCAATTTGTAAATGCCCACATGCTATGAAGGAATTTCTGAACCTCTACACTCAAGAGTTTCCTCAGAACCATTCTCGCCCTCCGTTAAGTAAGCCACCTAACGCACGGCATCGCTTGCTCCTCTGCACAATCTCCGTGAAAGGCAGCTTGATGAAGCGTCGGGTGCATGCCGTTGTTCGGCGGCTCGTAATTGAAACCACGCAGTGCCCGCAGATCGCCTCAACGGAAATATGAGAGTGTCGGCAGCGGTTATGTTCCGCTAACGTCCGACAAATTACGTCAGGTGCGAGCGCCATGAACAACTGTCGTAATCGGCTTGCGCAATTCGCAAATCTTCGTCGGTCTCGAAAAAATCAACCGCGCCGCTCGTGATTTCATAAAACGCGCCGACGACGGCAATTTTATTGCTCGCAATCGCCGCCTGAATCGCCGGTTGTTTCTTGATGTTGAAAACCTGCTGGCGCACGTTGGCGACGACGGCTTCGCGCAGCTTGGCCTTCTCGTCGCGGATTTTCGGAATCCTCGACACCGAGGGCACGATCTCGTTGAGCAGAGCCTGAATGCTCGGCGTCTCCCGCGCGCGTTCGGCGTCAGGCAGCAGAGCGGCTTTGACCGCGCCGCAGCCTTCATGTCCGAGGACGACGACGATGTGTGTTTTCAGATGGTTGACGGCATACTCGATGCTGCCCGTCGTTCCCGTCTCGACGACATTACCGGCGACGCGGGTAATAAACAGAGTTCCCAAGCCCTGATCGAAAACGATCTCCGTCGGGACGCGACTGTCCGAACAGGCCAGAATGACGGCGAACGGCGTTTGCCCCAAAATCTGGGCGCGGCGTTCGGCGGCGGAAGTTTCAGGGCGTCGCGCCTGACCGCTGAAAAATCGGGCGTTCCCCGTTTTTAACGCGCGAAGTGCCTCCTGCGGCGTGCGTGCAATGGGGTCGCGCAGTCGCGCGATTTCTTCCATCGTCGCGCCGCGTTTGACGGCGTCGGCAATTTTCTGGTCATCCAAAATATTGTCCGTCGTGGGTTGGGTTGCGGTCGACGACTGTCCCTTCGCCGCCAAGCCGCCAAGCGTCAAGCCGCCGAAAGCCAACAATAATTTACATACACCTCTTCGATTAATTTTGTTTTCGCTCATTCGTTTACCCCTCCTGTTCTATCCCGCCACACGCATCACATTCTCGTAACCGCTGCTTATCAGGAAGCCGCCGAACGCCCGGCATCACACGCCTGAAGACTTCTTAACAAGCCTCCAAGTCTTGCGCATGACATTCCGGCTTCGCCCCGGTTGGCTGCATCCTCTTGTCAGCCCACGCCCCGGCGGTAAAGACATGGGCTAAAAAGCTGCGGATCCCTCCGCGAACTCCCCAAGCTCTGCACGGATGAATGGCCTGACCCCTTCGCGCCCCGTCAAATGTAACCACACGGGTAGTGTTGCAAAAACTTTCCGGCCACACAAGATATTGAGGCAGACACATACCATTCGGCTCAACTAATTGCGGCCGAAATATTTTTTGCAACACTACCTCGGCCTGTCGGATGCAGTGAGAGATTTGTGTCGCGGCTACATAAAATTTCGGGTGTGGAGAGCTGAGAGAGCGGCTGCTTCCTCCCGGCTAAACCCTAACTTTTCCAAACGACTTGTCCGGTCAATCTCCATCTCCTGTTTGAGACGTTGCACCTTCTCGAACCCCCCGGCGATGGCCTGCGTCGTCCATGACCCGGCGGCCAGAATCGTGAGCGAATCAAAGACCTCTTCATTCAGCCCGGCGGTTTGTGACAGAGCATCATGACGCCGGTTGATGGCCGCACTGAGGCGGATGCGGACATGAGGGTCAAGGGCGATCAGGTATTGCAAATGCCCGATGCCGAAGGCGACGTGGCGTGCTTCGTCCTGTGCGGCAAGTTTGGCGACTTGTCGAGTCACAGGGTCGGGCGCATGTTGTTCAAGAAACCAGAGCAGGTTCAGGAACGTCCCTTCGCCTAAAACTGAGAGCAGGAAAGAGGCCAGCGTGAAGTCAGGCTCATCGAGCAGGGTTTTGAGTGATTGCTGACCGCTGACGGTCGAGAGACCAAGTTCACCTTGACGGCGCAAAGTTGCCCGGCGGGTAAAGACCTCGATGTGACGCGCCTCATCGGCAACCTGAATCGCCAGCAGTTGCATGACCTCGCGGAAGTGTGGATGAACCTGCGCCAGAAACTTCGCCGGGACGAGGAGCGCGGCAGTTTCGTTTTCTATTAAAAAGGTCATGACCTGGACAACTGCCGTCTCAATCTCAGGCGGCAGGTCGAATGAAGCGTCCCAGTCAATGGCGGTGGCCGGGTTCCACTGAGCGGCTGCCGCCTGGGAGTAGAGACGCGGAACATTGTCGGCCCAAACTTTCTCCTTAGAGTCCAGACTAAAATGAAACTCTGGACCACCGGCCTCAACCTTCGCGCCGCGTGCTGCCAGTCCCCACTTGGCAGGCGGGTGTTCAACCACTGCTCCCTGCTGGCGCGGGTCGGATGCGCCCGCGGTTTCAGCGTGACGCCAACGCCCCGTAACTGCTGAACCGTTGACTATCCATGCCACCACAGGCGGCTCACCGTTTGACTCAACATTGTGGCTAAGCGACCCGTTTTCAGGCCAGATGATTTCGTGACCTTGAGCGCGACACCAGCCTCGCAGATGAACGGCGAGATCGGGGGCGCGTCCCCTAACACCTAATTTGTGTCCGACAGGAATATCCGCCAGAGCCTTCTTGACCAGCAGGTACGCTCCCCGATCAAACGCGAGGTCTTCAATATCTATAATTTGCGACAGTAATGTTTCCGCGTTCGTCATAAAACTTCATCTCGTCCACCGCGATTTCGAGCGCGCGGTAACCTTCGACGCGCCCCTCGCGCCATGCTTTCAAACCTTCCAAATCCAATAGCGGCCTGACTTTCGGATCGTCATAGGACATCTCTATCAGGAGTTTGTGAAATCGCTCTACCAGCGCACGCGACGCCATCGGCCCGACGGTCAAATTACAGTGATCATAAGCGGCGGTCTGGGTCAGCACACGTGTCGCGCCAGAGGGCAACGTACCCTCCGTGATGAAAAGCAGATGATTGCCGTCAATCATACAGGCGGCATCGACTTCGCCATTCATGAGTGAACGTGCGGCTTCGCGCTCTCCTCCAATGTGATCGCCATGCTTCCCGCCGAGTAGATCGTTGTATCTCACCTCGAAGTCGTCGCCCGGAATCAAGCCTTGTGAGCGAAGGTGAGAGAGCGGGATGAGGGTGGCTTGCGGTGAGTCTATCGCCCCGACAGCCACTTTCTTGTCTCGCAGGTCGGCGACGGATTGGATGTTCGAATCGCTGCGGACGACGATGACGGAGGTTAAGTCCTGATCCGTGTCTCGCATCGCGAGCGCTTGAAACTCCTCTCCGCGAGAGCGTGCGAGTCGCACAGTTCTGACCCAGGCGAGAGGCGAGTTCCACGCGACGTGAAAATCTCCTCTCAGATGGGATTCGACCTGCCGCTCGTAGTTGGAGTAGAGAACATAGTCGAACGATAGATCATGAGGGGCAAAGTAGGCTTTGAAGCCTTCCCAGATCGTAACCACTTTCGGGTCGTAGGCCACTGCGCCCAGTAGCAGGGTGTCGGAATTGTTCATCTGTGTCTCAGCGCCTTTCTTTTAACCGAACAGCGGGATTCCGCAAACGGCTTTGCCGATAAAATCGTAGAGCACATCGGTCGTCGGAGCCATGACGGTCGCGGCGCGCGCATCCCGGAAGTGGCGTTCGACCCCGACCTCTTTACGAAACGCCGCGCCGCCGCACACGCGCATAGCCAGATCAGTCACTTCGGTGGACGCCTCACCGGCGGCAGCTTTAACTTCCAGCACGCGCAGCATGGTGTCTTCGCGCCCTCCTTCCAGCGCGGCGCAGGCATCCAGCAGCAGGGCGCGGCACATGTCGGTCTTGATCCGCATTCGTGAGAGGTAAGCGCGGACTGTCGGCAGATCGGCGAGCGACTGTCCCAGGTGCTCAAGCTTCGTGCTGGCTACATGCCCGACCGCCTTAGTCGTCGCAGCTTCCATCGTGCCAATGGAGAAACCCGCGCTCATCAACTGAAAGTAGGGAAGCACGATCCCCATCATAACGTTGAATCCGTCCCCATCACTTCCGAGCATATTCTCAGCCGGAATGATTATTCCTTCGGCCTTAATCGGAGATGAGTGATTGCCGCGCAATCCCATCCCGTCGAATTGAAAGGGAATCGTCAGCCCGGCCGTCTCCGCCGGTACGAGCCAGATCGTGCTCTGTCCTTCAGCCGTCAGGGAACGGCTCGACCAGACGTAAGAGTCGGCTTGCCCGGCGGAAGTGATCCAGCTCTTCTGCGCGTCGAGCCGCACGCCGTTCTCTGCACGGGTGGCCGTACTCGTTGGTGCCCAGAAATGGCTGCGCGATCCCTGCTCCGAGAAGGCCAGAGTGGTGACGTGACGCCCGCGTGCAATCGCTTCACGGATTGCTAACGGGCCGTGCGCTTCGATGACGGCGGTTCCAGCGTAGTGCATACAGACAACCATCGCCGTCGAAGCGCAGGCCGCTGCGATTCGCTCAACGACCATTGTTGCTGCTCGCTGTGATTGCCCTAGTCCCCCGACGTCGCCGGAACTAACCAGACCGAGCAGCCCCGCTTCGCCAAGCGACTTCAGCGCAGCTTGAGGAAATGCTCCGTAGCGATCTACTTCTTCTGCGGCAGGGGCGATAGTCTCACTGATGATCTCGTCCAAAGCATCCAGATCGAATGGCTTTGAAGGCGATATCGTTGTGCTCATAATGATGTCCTTTCTAGAAATACGCAGCGGTCTTCCACTGAGGGGTGGATGAAGTCTGCGAGCGACCCTTCCGCTTGCGCATGAAAGACTTCGCCACGGAAGAGGAGCAACTCGCCAGCGCGAAGAGCTGTCCCTTACAGCATTCGCGAGCAAATATGTTTTGAGATCGCGGAACCTATCCGGCCCCGCATAAAAGGAGGGGTTAGACGGCGAGCCGCGAGCAATTAATCTGGTGTCGCAAAACTTGCGCCCACTTAAAGGCACAGGTTCAATTCTTTAACATTACGGTGCTCATCCTGTTAGCAGTAGAGTGACTGATCCAATTCTCCGACCACACTGTAAATTTCCGCAAATATTACAGACATGTATGGATGACTGGCAAGAGCGGAAGGGTTTTTGTGCTGCGATAGATCAGTCTCTAGCTTTGCCCGACAATTCAGGTTTGACCACAAGATGCTGCTTGTACCACCGGTTGTCGCGCGCAACATAGAATGTCGATTTTGAATTATCGGGCAAAGCTGGGCAGCACCGTTCGGAGCTACGCCGACAGCACACCCCGGAACATTCCCTCTCTATGGTCTGATATTAAAGATGTACATCTTTGTATTACCTCGTATAATAAATTCCCCCAATTTAATGAGAAGTTTAGTCATAGAACCCCCACGGCACCTCTCTTATGTTGCATCAAGGGTCGAATAACTGCCCGGCAACATTTAAAATTGACACTTAACGGAGTAGCTAATTGTCCACTGAGAATCTCCACACCCTGGCAGGGCTGATTAGACGAGAGCGCGAGACCTTACTCGCCGAATGGCGTCAGGAGGTGCGGCAACTTCCTGTAGCGCGTAACCTCGACGTGCCCACCCTCAACGATCACGTCCCCGATTTACTTGAAGAGTTAGCTTATGAGTTAGAGGATAGTTCCGATGACTCCATGATCGGGGACTTAAAAAAGAATCCTATTAGTCACGGCTTGGATCGGCTCCGCCTCGGGTTCGATGTCGAAGAGGTCGTAGCGGAATACAACGCCCTGCGCGGCGTCATCCAAGACCTCATCGAAAGGCATGGGTTGAGACTTCGTGGCGCGGTGAACCGCACCATCAACCGTGTCATTGACAAGTCAATCGGTCTCGCGGTGAAGACCTACGCGACACAAAAAGCTCTGGAGATACAGGAGCGGCGGGAGGAGCACCTGGCCTTTGTCGCCCACGATCTCCGGTCTCCGCTGGCAGCTATCGCAATGGCGGCTAAGCTGCTCGAACGGACAGTCCCTGGCGTGGTGAAGGACGAGCAGGCCGCCACCTTACTTGGAACAATGCATCGAAACGTCGACCGCCTAAATTCACTGGTCGTCAAAGTAGTGCAGGAAAAAGCAAACCTCAAGGCGCAGGTGAATGAAAAGGTGGAGCGGCGGGAAGTACGCTTGAGGGCGCTGGTTGAAGTGCTGGTCAACGACCTCATCCCATTGACCTATGCGTCGAACCTGAGTTTGGTTAACCAAGTACCCGCAGAGTTAACGGCGTTCGCCGATGCCGACATGTTGACCCTTATTTTTCAGAACTTGATCTCGAACGCCATCGACTACACCCCGAACGGGGAAGTTATCATCGGAGCGCAGAAGAACAATGAATCCGCTGCTATTGAGTGCTGGGTGAGCGACAACGGCGCGGGGATTCCGGCAGACCGGCTGGAAAAGGTGTTCGACAAATTAGAAACCGACCCGGACAAGAAAGGCGGCATGGGACTCGGCCTTGCAATCGTCAAGCAATTTGTTGAAGCGCACGGCGGTCAGGTGTCGGTTGAGAGTGAACCCTATCAGGGCTCGACGTTTCGCTTCACTATTCCTCACGAAGAGCGTGCGGAGTAAGCGCACATACAACTCCCGCTTTCATAGCGTTCGAGTACGGCAGTTATGTGTAATGATCAGGGCTTGGTAGCCTGCTCTCATTGACGACTATGACCGCCCCAGAACCCACGCGCTCGACCCCTATGAGCGCAGCACTTCGTCGGCGATTCACTCGGCTAGCCCAAGCCAGTGCTAGAAGCCGTAAGGCGTCAAATCGCTGGCTTGCACTGCTAACTTACAGCCGTGGACGTAGAGTCGAGAGGTGTCGAGGTCTATATCCTTGAGCCTTATGTAAGATCAGTTCGCAGACACTCAGCCCGCGATGATAAGTCATCAGTAACATGAGGTAGTCGCGCAGGCCATACCTGCCTCCCTTAGCCGCATCGAGCAGCCGCTTCATCTCACCCTCAGTGAGAAAGTCTCTGCCTTTCTTATCGACAGCTTGCTGTGTACGTTTCTAAGCCCGCTTTGTTGCCATTGGCGATGAACTCTTTGCATTACGGAAGTTAGAGCCATAGAAAGACGGGGCAGAGAAGCCCCGTCTTTACTGTACTCTCCTTTCGCGACTCTTTACAAAAGGGTCATTCTGTAAAGAGTATCTCCGGTCTTGCGGCACTGCTTTGAGGTCTGAAGATGCAATACAATGTGATTTGGGTAATGTTCTGATCTTAACTTCTCATTCCAAATTTTTCTTTTGGTGTTTGCTTTGCAGCACCTAAACGGTATATTCTCGTTATTAGTGTTTCGGCCTTTGCCTTTGGCCGTATCCTCTCTAGGCTTCTAGGAACTTTCAATAAACAAGCGCCGACCGGTTTTTTGTTTTCCTTGTTCCATAAATGAGACTGCCTGAACCCTCACAGTAAAACCATCCTGAACGCTTATCGTTTTGATAGTCAACGTCTGCGAACGAATCTGTCGCCCTTGAGGAATTTATCCATGCGCCCAACTCGACTTGCTCCGTACTTTCGCTTTCTTTCTTTAGTTATTCTCATTACTCTGGCCGCCGCAAGTAATGCTTTGGCGCAGACGACTGCGTTCACTTATCAGGGTAGGTTAAGCGAAGGGGCTACGCCTCCCAGCGGCACTTACGAGATGGAGTTCAAACTCTTCGACGCACCGACGGGAGGCACTCAACAACCGCAACCGAATCCGGTAACGGTTGATTTAACGGTCGCCAATAATAGCGCGGTGACAGTGACGAACGGCGTCTTCAGTGTGCAGTTGGATTTTGGCGCGGGTGCTTTTCCCGGTGCGGCACGATATTTGGAGATCAGTGTTCGGCACAACAGCGGCGAGGCGTTTACCGTTCTCTCACCGCGCCAGCAGATCACCTCCACACCCTACGCCATCAAGAGTTTGAACGCCGAGACGGCGTCAACAGCAACTACCGCGACAAATTTTAGCGGGTCGCTCACAGGGGATGTGACCGGCACACAATCGGCCACGGTGGTCGGCAGCGTCGGCGGCGCGAGCGCGGCCAGTGTGGCGAGCGCGGTGAGTGCTGCCGACGCTGCGACAAGCAGCAACTCCGCCGACACCATCGTCAAGCGCGACGCCTCCGGCAATTTCTCGGCGGGCACAATCACAGCCACGCTTGACGGCAACGCCGCCACGGCCACGACGGCGGTCACGGCCACGACCGCCTCCGGCGTCAGCGCATCCGCAGGCGATAGCGTCGTCACGGCCATCAACGCCGGCAGTTCGTCCGTCACGACCGCGCACGTCGCTGGCGATGTGGAACTCGCGCCGTCCGCGCAGCAGACGACGAGCAGCACCAACCACCTCATCAACCTCAAGCTCGTCGGCTCACGCAACCTCGGCACGGCGGGGCAGGACACGCTTCTGTCGCTCAGCGCGAGCGGGACGTACTGGTCAGGCGGCTTCACCCAAACCTTCGACAAGGAGCGTTTCCGCGTCGAGAACGACGGCTCGCTCCTAGCCGTCAGCGATTACAACAGCGGGTGCTGTGGCGGCATCCCGATTGAAGGCAGCGGCACGCGCTTCATGTGGTTCGGCGCGAAGGCGGCGCTCCGCGCTGGCAGCATTAACGGCACGCAGTGGGACGACGCCAACATCGGCCTCTACTCGACGGCCTTCGGCGAGAACGTCC
>Ga0196965_1000967_pt1 | contig 12826 bp, 10 predicted proteins | sample S1_20metaG_FD_148668 | JGI IMG/M metagenome (GOLD analysis project Ga0196965, IMG submission 148668) | Soil microbial communities from Anza Borrego desert, Southern California, United States - S1_20 | ecosystem: Environmental > Terrestrial > Soil > Desert | place: USA: California | collected... | reverse complement strand
CCCGACAGCGCAGGCAAGCGCCACATTGGTGAAGCGGAGCTAGATCAATGTGAGAAGGGTACGCTGGTCGATGTCGTGGGCTCCATCAAATTCGGTTTTCATGATCTCAATCGCGAGTTTTTCCCGCAACATTTCCATTTCGGTAAAACGCGCATCAGAAAGAAAAGGGTCTTGTTTTCCGTAGACGAGCCGGACTTCTTTGTTTCGAAGTAAATCACCGCCATTTTGAAAATCCATGTCGGGTGGAAATATACCAGACCATAGGATAAGTCGTTCGAAATCTACTTTACCAGAAAGTGCCCAGCGTGTGGCTGTTGCCGAGCCTTGGGAAAAACCAAGTATTGTAACCGGAATCTTACCAACGACTTCTTGCTGGTATATTGACGTGAGGTATTCAATGTAATTATCGATATCCATGAGTCGGTTTTCTTTTGTCATCCATGTCGCCCCGACGCGATCATTTTTGCGACCACCTTCCTGAATGTTTTCCAGGTAGAATCGCGACAAGCCTTCAGGCGCAATCACGCAGACGCCGGTTTCTGCAAGCACAGAAAACTTGCGAATGAAGTACTGCGCCAGTTGGCCGTAACCATGAAGCACGAACCAAATCGCGCGCGTATCTTTTGTTATTTCGCTGGTCTGGTAATAGCGCGCCTTAAACTGAAATGAAATATTCTTTTCCATGATGAGTGATGAAAATAAAAAAGGCTTCCGCGGAAGCCTTTTCAAATATCTGGTATCGAAGATTATCTCTTAAATCCAAGAGCGCTTCCGCCACAGTATGAGGTTGAGCCATCGAAGCTGTACTGGATGTAATAGATGCCAGTGGTCGCACAAGGGTAAGCAATGGCAGAAATGAACTGACCATTCACTTTGCTGCTCGCTACTTTATTGCGGTTCGAGTCAAAAAGGCTGACAACAATTCCGTCTGTGTTCTGGCCAGGTGCGCAGATGTTGATCATGTACTGCGTTCCTTTTGTGAATACGTATGAGTACTCAACAACATCCTTAGCGCCTTTTTCAATTTTGTAACTTTTCAGGAAGTTAAAGCCTTGCGCTAACTTCGGAATGCACTGTGAACTTAGCGCATCTGCGTTACATTGTCCTGCTACTTCCACTGCTGTGAGAACGAAAACCGCTAGAACAATGATGATTGACTTTTTCATGGGCTCTATGTTTCTTAACTGATTATCTTGGTTCTAATATTCTGTGTCTTTGCAGCAATGCTGTTAATATCCTCTGGTGTAATATTAATCGTGCTGGTGCTGTTGTCCTTAATTACCATTACGCCGTCAACAATCTCAAACGTCGACTCCTTATAAGTGTAGGTAATATTGACCTTGTCAAACGCATCCTTCAGTCCTTGCATCTCTTCCAATAATGATGCCATGTTCTGGTCGGTATCTTTATAGAAGGAAAGCAGGAGCATGATGTTTTCAAAAATGATTTTCTGCTCGCCGATTGTTTCCTGAAGCTGTTTATTTTCAGGATTGGCCTTTGAAACTTCGCAGACAATATGGAGTGCTTCGAGCCATCCGCCAGTCAGTAATAATACGCTTAGGTTTTCGCGGCTTTGCGTTTGTAGATAATGGTTGATAGCATTAAAATTCTGCGTTGTGATCAGTAAAAGACTATCAAGGTTTTTGCTGTTTGTAGCTAGTCTTCCGATCGTTTCGATGTCGAAGAACTGTCCGATGTTAAGTCCGTCTGCAAGTTCCTTGATAGAAGCCATGTAGCGTACGCCGTCCTGGTTTTGCTCGTAGATGTTTGTATATCCCAAGTCTGTCCCGTATACGCCCAGGTTTAGCGCCTTCTTATAATTGCTATTGTATTTAGAAAGATTGTCAGGGGAGTTGAGGTAGCCCTCATTGTATTTGCGACCAGATTCTTTCAGAAGCACCGAAATCTCCAGGGGACTGGGAATTTGCTGCAGCACACCTCCAATGAGCTCTTTTGAGATGCTCGGCTCCGCTACCTGCGTGGTATCGATTCCTGCCAGGATATCCTGCTCAACAGTTTTGCTTCCTGAACTGCATCCTGTTAACAGGGCCAGAATCAAGCCTGCAGTGAAAATTCTCATATCTATAAAATTATAGGTTTACAAATTTAAAAATTCAGTATTGCCAGCCAAAGACTTTATTTTGCTATTTCTTTACAGGCACCGCTACTTTCTGGAGTTTTACCTTACCAGGAACTTTATCGAACAGGTTTACGAGCTTCCTTAACCATTCGCGGTAAAGCGTAAAATACAGTATCCCGGTCATAATCCAAATTACAAGCACATTAAACCAGTAGGTATCAATCAATATTCCGAAAAAATTCTTCTTTGGAGCGAAGAAATGGGTGCGGTAATCCAATAAATGTGCAGGACGGGGATCGAGGAATATCGGGTTGATCTGCTGATATAATCTGCCATTGAATTCGAGAATTCTTTCCTTGACAGACACATTGGTAACAAGATCAGCCAGACTTTCATTGTAGTATCGGTTCTTAAATTCGTTCACGCTATAACTATCTTCTGTCACGCTCTCTTTTTCGAAGATGAGTTTCTCTTTGGCGGCAACTGCCTTGTTGTAAGCTTCCTGGTAGAATTTGCGAAGACCATCCAGATAGCTCTCAAGCTTTTGATTGAAGTCCGCGTTGAAGCTCGCAAGCGTCCACGGTGTTGTAATCTTCAGTTCATTGAGGCCGCGGGTATAGTATTTCTCCTCCGATAACGCAGTCTGGATTATGCCCAGATCGGCGCTCATTCTTGCCCGGACTGAGTCATCTTTCGATTCAATGTTATCGCTGATGAATTTTCTTTTTTTAGTGAGTTCATCAACCAGGAATGACGAAATAAAATCTGATTGTGCTTCGACTTTATCAAAACCGTAGTAGGGCTGCTGAAATGTATTATTCATGTACTGATGAACAGCCATGGCTTCGTAAGCCCACCGCGAAGCCATCATGTCAGCCAGGATCGGAACTTTACCCTTGGTGCTGATGGCATCATTTAGTTTATCGAAAGTGAAAAGCAACCCGCTCAGGATCATCTGCGGGATCAGCAGCAGCGGGATCATCACATAAACCGTCACAGCGGAATTAAAGGCGGAGGAGATATTCAATCCCAAGACATTCGCAAGACAAGAAGTTGTAAAGAGAACGAACCAGAACGGTAATAACATGCTCCATTCGATTTCAAGGATCACATGCCCGACAATAACAAAAGTAAACGTTTGTATCGCCGACATCACGAACAGAATCACAACCTTCGACGTGAGGTAGCTGTTCCAGCTGAGATTCAAAAAGGATTCTCGTTTGAGGATCTTTCGATCCCGGATAATTTCTTCAGCACTTACCGTGAGCCCCATGAAGAGCGCAACAATAATGCTCATCAACATGAATGCTGGGAAGTTATCATTAAAGCGGAAAAGATATTCCTGGCCGCCCGGCGCGCTTCTGTACTTAATGATGAAAGCGAGAATAAGCGCAAGCACAGGAGCCTCAAGTAAATTGATGAGGAGGTATTGCTTGTTGCTCAACTTCGCAAGTGTATCACGTACGGTAAAGATCACCGTTTGCTTTAGCTTGCTTGGCAGGAACAATGACTGCGGAGGCTGCTCCTTTAGGTCGTCTACCCGACTGATGCGGAATCTTTCCTTGTAGAGATCGTACCACTGTGGGGGTGTGATCTTTCTTTTATTCGTCGGTTGGCCGTATTCGTCAACAACCTTGGCTTCGATGATATTAAAGATCTGTTCCGGATTGACGTTACCACAAGTCTCACATTGACCGCGGTTAGCGTCTACCTGTAACGTGGATTTCTTGAAGTATGTAACGGCTTCAACCGGGTGGCCGTAATATGCCGGATAACCACCAGTATCCATGATGATCATCTTGTCAAACATCTTGTAGATGTCAGAAGATGGCTGGTGAATAACAACGTAGATGAGCTTACCCTTCAGCGATAATTCTTTCAGTAAGTCGATTACGTTCTCTGAATCTCTCGATGACAGTCCTGACGTAGGTTCATCTAAAAATAGTATCGCCGGTTCCCGAATCAGTTCGAGCGCAATGTTGAGTCGCTTACGCTGGCCACCGGAGATTGTTTTCTCCAGCGCGTTACCGACGCGAAGATCCTTGCGTTGATCCAGGCCAAGATTCTCCAGAACCTCCATCACACGCTGGTGTAATTGTTCCTCAGTAAAGGTTGCGAAGCAAAGTTTGGCGTTGTAATAAAGGTTTTCGTATACGGTCAGCTCTTCAATCAAAAGATCATCCTGGGAAACGTATCCGATGACACCGTGTATTTTATCTTTCTGTGTGTGAATATCAAAACCATTGATGAGGATCTGGCCTTTTGTCGGCTTCACCAAACCTGCGAGTACATTCAGCAACGTGGTTTTTCCCGCGCCGCTTGCTCCCATGATACCAATAAGTTTTCCTGGTCCTTCCGAGATGTGAACATTACGAAGCCCGATAGCACCATTCGGGAATTTCAGTTCATCGATGGTTGCGTTGAATGAAAGCTTAGCTATCTTCAGTTCTTCATTGAAGTTAGCGACTAAATCGCTGTAGTAAAGCGCGTCGCCACCCTGTGTCTTGATTGTGCTTCCGTGCGAAAAAAGGTACACGTGGTTTGGCTCCATTGTAAAGCCGTTAAGCACATTTAGCTCAACACCAAGGTATTTTGTGAAGTACATTTCAACACTTCGCACCCGCATAAAGGCCAGGTTGCCTTCGATGTGACCATGAACGTGCTTAAAGCTTTTATTGGCCGGATCAGTTTCGTCGGAGTTGACGATCAGCACATCCGGGAAACGGAAATTATTCGGATCCTGCGATCCAACGAACTTTTCTATCAGGTTGTATTCTTCCTGAACGATGTTAAACACAGTAGATACCGTGTTAATGATTTCCCTCCGTTGGGGAGTGAAATTGCTATCGGAAGCGACAAGCTCAAGCAGCTTGATCAACACAACAACCTTCTGCTTTTGGGTAAGCGTTTTATTGATCTTTTTACAGATCCCAAGCGTCTTTACAGAGTCTTTTACTGATGTAAGACGTGATTTCCCCTCTTCCTCTTCTTTGCCATAGCCCGAAAACTGGTCGTACAGGTCGAGATATTCCTGTACAGAGTCTTTATCTAACTCTGTTTGAAAAAAACGAATAACAAACTGCCTTTCTACCTCGGTAACTCCGCCATCCTGTTTGGTAATGATGGCAAAAAGCTGGGTCAAAGCTTTGAGTATTTCCTCACTCATAATCTCAACTGGTTGGGCTTAAAGTAATCGATAAAGATAGAAAAAAAATATCGGTTACCCGTCAATCAGCTACCCATGTAAGGAAAACTAATTTTGACGAATAACCGACAATAAGCCCCCGGGTGGAAGGCCTAATAAGTTCTGAATTCGAACGGTATTTCGACCAGCTCAGAAAACTCCTGGCCGGCTTCTTCCATGTCTTCATCATCTTCGTGGAAATACCAAAGGATTTTCATGCCCTTAATATCTTCCAGTGAAGACAGTACATCCAGGATAAGTTTTGAAGACGCCGTATTAAAATATTCAAGCTTAAAAACAAATTCGGTGGTGGGATTTGCATCGCCACTATAGCTCTCGATCCACTCCAGCACTGGTCTGTAAAACTCAGCTGAATCTTCAGGCAGTGAACGACCAGAAATTTCAAAGATTCCGTTTTTCTTATCGAGGATGATCTTTGGTGTGTCTTCGGTGCCTTCGAGATTTAAAATTTCCATATGGTATACTCGTTTTGTGTTCTTAAAGATTAGACTACTAAAATTAAACTTCGCGCGGAACGTTGACCTTCAGACAGAAAAAGCAATAGTCACTGTTCATATCCGGAAATACAAAATGAAGTTTCTCACCGGACTTCCGGGCCATGTCAACGAATCCAAGGCCTGCGCCACCCTTATCAGAGATCGTTGTGTTTTTAATGATCTCTTTGTAAAGATCTTTTAGTCCGTCTTTGTCAAGGCCGTTTATAAGTTCAAGTTTTTCTTTTAATGGCGGAATGTTGGACTTCCTGATCGGGTTGCCCGACATGATGGTATAACGATCATCTTCCCTGCCAATCAAAAATATCGCCGCATGACTGTGGGTTGCACCGTCAATGAGTTCGTCACTGTGTTTTACGATGTTTTGTAAAGACTCCACCATTACGTTGAACACCTTTCGCTTGATGCTTGAATCTTCGCCGGAAGAGTCAATGTTTCGCTCAGCCATCGCAAGAATTGATTTGGTCGTCTCCTGAGTAAAATCACCCTGGTATACCAGAATCAATTTCTGTGACATCATGGTGCGGTGCAGGTCATAGATAAAGTTCATGCGCTAAGGGATTACGTTATTGTGTTTTGCTAAGTTATTAAGTTTTTATTAATCGCTAACTGTTTTAACTGTGATGTATTGAAGAATTAAAATTTAATTCCGATGAGCAATACGTCGTCAGTTTGCTTATGATCACCTCTCCAGCTTTCCCATTCGTGATCGAATGTGCCCATCGCGTCTTTCATTGGTTTAGCATGAACTCGCTCGATGATTTCCCGCACTCTTTTTGGTCCAAACTTCCTGCCTTCCGGCCCGCCAAACTGATCGGGGAACCCGTCGGAGCTGAAGTAAATCGAGTCGCCCTTCTTAAGTTCCACCTTGGTGTTTGTGAAGTTCGTCTGGTTCTTGAAGATACCACCCCCAATCGGAAATTTATTTCCTTTGATCTCTTCCATCACGCCACCTTTCATAAGATAAAGTGGACGGTGTGCGCCGGCGTATTCAACTTCACCAGCCTGTAGATTAATTTTACAAAGCGCGATGTCCATTCCGTCTTTCGTGGTCGAGTCTTCATCCTGGCGGAGGGTCGTTGTTACGCCTTCATCGAGTAGGTCGAGAATCTTGCCAGGTTCAGTGATCTTGCGGCTCCGAACGATATCGTTCAAAAGGAAATACCCGATCAATGAAAGCAAGGCTCCAGGAACGCCGTGACCAGTACAATCAACCGCTGCGATAAATATCTCATCCTTCAACTGCACAAACCATGGGAAGTCGCCAGAGACCACATCACGCGGCTTGTAAAGGATGAACGAATCCGGTAACGCTTTATTGATTACACGCGTATTTGGCAGGATCGCCGTTTGAATGCGCTTTGCGTAATTAATACTCTCGGTGATCTTTTTGTTCTTATTCTGGATCTCAAGTTCAATCAGCTTGCGGTCTGTGATGTCGTGAGAAACAACGAGCACCGACTCAATCTTTGAACTTTCGTCGTATTCAGGAATTGCATTTACCTGCATCACACGCTTACCCATTTCTGACGGGAAGTCCATCTCGGTCGCCACCTTGTCATTTGTGCTGTTAACCTCTTCCACGATTCTTAACCATGATTCAAGCACCTTTGGATCAAGATGGGTTTCGTCTGCTTTCTTGTTGAGGAAATCGCGTGGCCCTTTACCTGTGTACGATTCGATTACCGGGTTGATGTATGAGATCGAACCATCTTCAAGACGTGTGATCAGGTCTGGCGAGTTTTCAGAGAGCGCCTGCATCTTACTGCGCATTCGCTGCTCGAGCTCAGCTCTGCGCCGTTCAGTGATGTCGCGCGAGTTGAGAATGTATCCGTGGATCGCCGGGTTCGACATGCAGTTTGTACCGGTCGACTCGATCCAGATATATCCGCCCTCTTTCGATTTATACTCGTACTGCATGGTGATTTTCGCGTCGGGTGATTCGTGCATGCGCCGGAAAATTTCACGGAACGTTTCGCGATGATCCGGGTGAACTTTATCGATGTCGCTCTTGCCGATCATTTCCTTCTGGCCATAGCCAAGAATGGTTTCAACGGAAGGTGAAATATAGCGGATGCTTTCGTCTTCTTCGTAAATCGTGATAACCTCGGAAGCGTTCTCCAGCAACAGCTGCATTCTTTTCTGCGTGCGGTTTACTTCCTCGATCTGGTCTTCGAGCATCTGGTTTGAACGCTTCAGTTCCTCCTGCGTCGCCTGCATCTCTTCGGCATTTTGCCTGAGTACTTCCTGCTTCTCCTTCAGCTCGTTACTCATTTCCTGCGATTCTGCCAGCAGTCGTCTTGTTCGTTCGTTTACTTTGATGTTGAAGATCGTGCGCGCGAGAATTAAGCTGAGTTCTTTTACGAAATTTACCTGCGATTGATCAAATTTCCGGAAGCCAGCGAACTCGAGTACACCATACACTTCGTCGTTTGTGATGAGTGGCACAATGAGCACACATCGTGGTCGTTGATCCCCGAGTATACCTGATGTAATGGTTACGTAATCATCAGGTATTTCAGTTCTTAAAACAGTGTCGTGTTCGGCTGCGGCCTGACCAACAAGTCCTTCTGCAAACTTGAACTTTGCTTTCAGATATTTTCTTCTGTTGTAAGCCCAGCTGGCGCGCATTTCGATGATTCGGTTATTGGATTCATCATCGTTCACAACATAGAACGCGCCCTGAATGGCATCGATCTTACCGATAATAAATTTGATAACGTCTTCGCCCAAATTGTCGATGCTGTCGTGCATCCTCAGAATCTCACTGATCTCAGCAACGCCTCTTACAATCCAGTTCCGTTCTTTATCGCGGCGCTCGTTCTCCACAAGGTTTTTACGCATGTTCAGGAGCGACATCCCTAGTACGTCGTTCTCGCTCGCTGGCGTGAACTGCGTGTCATATTTTCCTTCGCCAACACGCTGGGCGAAATCTGCATTTCCCTTAAGTGTATTGACAAGTTCATCCACCTTGGTTCCCATCTGGCCAAACTCATCACTGTTGTGCGTAACATTGGCTTCAGGAAGAATACCCTGAGCAACCAGTCCGAGTTTGTTTCTCATCGCGTAAAGCGGACGCGTAAGCGCTCTCGAAAATATCATTGAGAGGAGCGTTGCAATGGCTACGACTGCCAAACCTGCGAGTGCCTGGGTCTTAATCAATTCAGCAGTATTGCCGTTTGCCTCCTCGAGATCCACTTTTGCAATCACCGCAAGATTAGCGAGGTCGACTTTGCGAACGACTTCGAGTACATTGTCGCCCTTATAATCGGTTCCCTCGGCAATGGTCGGATGTCCCTCAATTGTATTCCGGACGTTACGTACCACATTGTCATCGAAGTTGTAGGGTGACAAAGTAGCATCCGTACGGAGCGGACTAATGTATGTTATGGTATTTGAAAGCGGATTGAATTGAGCGAGTATCACCTCACCGGTTTCGCCAAGGCCTTTATGGTCTGCAACCACGTCGATCACTTCGTTTAGCTTGATCTTGCCGACGATCATTTGTGTTTCCGTTGCACCGGTAATCGGAGCAATGACATAAGAATGATATCCCGTCGTGTCTTCTCGCATCATGCTGAAGTACACACCACGTTGTCCCTGCTCGAACATGCTGCCATCCTGATCCAGAAAGTTTCCGGATTTTCCGCTACCGGACGCGAGGATGTATCCGGAAGGATTGATCACCAGCAAGTCCTCAAATCCATGAACCTGCAATTGCTGGCTTAAGTAATCAGGCAGCGATACGGTTTGGACAACTTCAACCACACTGTCGAGGGGCATGCCGAACTCGTCAAGCGCCGGTGCAGCTGTGCTTTCGCCTCCGTTTACTACCGTTTCTGATGCAGCTACCATTTGAATGGAAGCGCTGATTTTGCCGAAGTAATGATTGGTGTAGGCGGCTTTGTTATCTGCTACTACGTTGAGCGTTGTTGTGAATTTTTCCTGATTGAGTTTGACGATATAGTCGTGTGTGAAGAAGCTTATCACTGTGACAGCAATCACCGCAAGGAGAAGGATAAGTAGCGTGATCTTTGTGCTGATTTTAATGCCTTTCATTCCAGTGTGGGTTACCGTTTACTTGGTTGCAATTACGTCCGCTATCAGCTGAGCTGATTCTTCTACAAACTTTCGTTGATCTTCACTCACCGCTGTGAAGGAAGCAATCTCAATTATTCCGAAAACTTTTTCTGCCTTCTTGATCGGAACGATCAGCAGAAACCTTGGTGAGGCGCTGCCTAACCCGGAAATAATTTTAATGTATCCTTCGGGAACTTCGTCGATGTATAAAGTTCTTGCGCCTGAAGCTGCCTGACCAACCAGGCCTTCGCCGTACGCAAAAGATATCACGGTATTTTCGCCAATGCTGAGTGCGTAACCACCTTTGAGCTCGAGACGTCGTCCACTTTCTTCTTCCATTGAAAGGTAGACTGCTCCCTGGCCTGCGTCGAGTTGTTTGCAAATCGCTTCCAGTCCTGCGCGTAATACTTTTTCTGCTCCGTTTGCCTGGTTAATACTCGTGCGAACATTTTCCAGTGAAATTGTTGTTTGCGACGAATTGCCCTGCGATTGATCATTGTCGTCCGTGATTGTCACCTTGTCGCGAAACACGATCACTTCATTTTTGTAACCTAGTGAATACCAAAGAGCAACGCCTCCTGAAATAAATGTCAGCAACAGGATGATGTATGTAGAGGCCATGCCCGGATGGAAAGCATTTCCGATCATGAGCCTGTGTGGAATGGAGTATACCGAATAAAGGGAAATGATAACCCCCAGTATGAACAATGCTGCCAGTGCCAGGCCAACCTTGTAGCGATCGCGAAGTAGTTCTGTCATCGGTATTGCTTATCTAATTCTTTAAAAAAATCTATGATCTGGTCAATCTTCAGGACGTGATTGATTTTTGTTACCGCGAGTGCCGCTTTTGGCATTGTATCGATCATGCATTCGGTTGGCTCCTGCACGATTGTCATCCCACCTCGTTCATGAATTGATTTCATTCCCAGTGCGCCGTCCCTGTTCGCGCCCGACAACAGAATGCCAATCAGTTTTTCCTTGTACACAAACGCACATGTCCCCAGCGTAATGTCGATCGCAGGGCGGGAGTTGTTAACCATTTCCTCGGTTGATAATGCGAAATTATTTCCAAGTTCAACAGACATGTGGTAGTTGGCCGGCGCCAGGTATACGTTTCCTTTCTTTATTGTCTCTTTATCGTGCGGTTCCGTCACCTGCACAACACTTTTTATCGATAACGCTTCCACAAAGCCATTCCGCACATGCTTTAGCCTGTGAAGGCACATGATGATAGGCAAGGGAAATCCTTTCGGAAGCTGTGCCAGGATCTTTACTACACCCTGAAAGCTGCCCGCCGACCCTCCTATAACAACGGCTTTGTAGCTGTTATTTAAGTTGTATTTGTTCATGCGTCACTGACAGCTCCTAATCTTTAATTTTCTTATATATTTTTTCCTCGTTGTTCACAACGATGAACCTGTTGGCATAATCACACCAGATCAGTGATTCTTTCGAGCCAATGGCCAGGTATCCATACTTAAATAAACTTTCGTGGAATTTTTTTAATACTTCATTCTGGAGGGTCTGATTGAAATAGATCATTACGTTACGGCAAAGGATCAGGTCAAACTTGTTGAACACTTCGCCAAGCACAAGATCGTGTTTCCGGAAGGAGACATTCATCAGTAATTCCTTATTGAATACTGCGTAACCGTTGTCTTCACGATAGTAGTCTTTCAGTGATGTGCCTGTGCCCTGAAAACGGATGTAGTTCTTTTCATTGAGCTCCATGTTCTTCACGGGATACGTGCCGGACTTAGCTCTTTCAAGAATGTTGACGTCGAGATCCGTTGCGATCAGTGTTACGTCATGCAGAATGCCCATCTCCTTCAGCATTATGCACATGGTCAGAACCTCTTCACCGGATGAACACCCGGCATGCCAGATCTTGAATTGTTTATGGTTGAGGAGGATGGCGGGGATAATTTCTTCGCGCATGATCCGCCAGAAGCTCGGATCGCGGAACATCTCCGTGACGTTTACAGTGAGCTCATCCAGGAACTCATTAATAAAAATGGGCGTGTCATTCAGCTTTTTTACCAAGGCATCCACGGTGAGCTTTTTTAGCTCCATAATCCGCAGCACGCGCCTTTTGAATGATGACATGGCGTAATTCCGGAAATCATAGTTGTACTTCTGATATATGAGTTCCGAGATCCGTTTCAGGTCTGCTATATCAATGTCCATGAGTGAGGTTTGTAAAACTCAAAGTTAATTTTCAAAACGGTCTCGACAGGACGTTTACCGGATAAATCTTACATCTTGGTAAACTTGTCAGTCGTTCGTCAACTTAATGAAAATGAAATTAAGTATTTGAGCGCTAATTAGCTGAAAAAAAAGTATTTAATGAAGCCCTTCCGCGATAAATACAGCTGTGCACGCCATCATAGATGTTATTAGGAATTCTTTGAAAAAATCGTTAAATGAATTTCAACTGCGATGATCATCGGTCAATGCGCTGCGCTTCGGCAGTTGTTCGCAAAGATTCGAGGTGGAACCGAAGCGTTTTTTCAACCTCCTGCGCAACTTCCCAATCATCAGGTCGGGCTGCATACCCCGCAATCTCACGCTCAAGTTCGCTGATGCGGTTCTCATACTCTTTTTGAAGCGCTGGCGTTGTGTTTGTCTTTTCTGCTTCTTTTGCCGTTGCAAGTTCGACTTCCAGGTCGCGAATACGGTTGATGTAATCCAGCTCTTTGCGTGATAACTCTTCCTGCGTAGCCTGCAACTCTTCCATGTTCTGTCGCATTTCTTCTTCCTGCGAACGCATTTCTTCCGTCTGTTGCTGAAACTGTTCGATCAGGAATCTGTTTTTGTGAGCGACTTTCACCGATGCCAGGGTTGATGCAATTGTCTCAGCAAGCTTTTCAACAAACGCAATTTCGTGCGGCTGATAGTCTTTGAATGAAGCGAGCTCGACAATTCCATAAACATCTCTATCGACCTTCAACGGCACGATCAGCAACG
>Ga0196965_1000966_pt1 | contig 12836 bp, 13 predicted proteins | sample S1_20metaG_FD_148668 | JGI IMG/M metagenome (GOLD analysis project Ga0196965, IMG submission 148668) | Soil microbial communities from Anza Borrego desert, Southern California, United States - S1_20 | ecosystem: Environmental > Terrestrial > Soil > Desert | place: USA: California | collected... | reverse complement strand
ACGACGCCGCGGTGACCTTCGCCGGCACCACCGGCGTCTTCGAGCTCAACGTCACGCTGCCGCTGATGGCCCGCAACGTGCTCGAGTCCATCCGGCTGCTGGCCAACGCCAGCCGGATCCTGGCCGATCGCTGCGTCGACGGGATCGTCGCCAACGTCGACCGGTGCCGGGAGTACGCGGAGTCCTCGCCGTCGATCGTGACGCCGCTGAACAAGTACATCGGCTACGAGGAGGCGGCCAAGGTCGCCAAGCAGTCGCTGGCCGAGCAGAAGACGATCCGCCAGGTCGTGGTGGAGCGGGGTTACGTCGAGCAGGGCAAGCTCACCGAGCAGCAGCTCGACGAGGCCCTCGACGTCCTCTCGATGACCCACCCGTGACGCCCGGCGGGGCAGGTCCGGCCGGCGGATCTGCCCCGCTGATCCGGCGGGGCGTGGTGGTATCCCCCTGAACCTGAGTAGCGTCCTCAGTTGATGAGCGAGACAGCAAGCGCACCCGCGGCCGGCAACCCCGACGTGTCCCTGCGCTACCCCGGTGGAGAACTGCCCCTGCGCGTGGTCCCGGCCACGGAGGGGTCCGACGGACTCGACACAGGCAAGCTGCTGGCGACGACCGGACAGGTCGCGCTGGACATCGGCTTCGTCAACACCGCCGCGTGCACCTCGGCGATCACCTACATCGACGGTGACGCCGGGATCCTGCGCTATCGCGGCTACCCGATCGACCAGCTCGCCGGGAAGGCCAGCTTCGTCGAGGTCAGCTACCTGCTGATCTACGGCGAGCTGCCGACCGCCGACCAGCTGGCCGAGTTCGACTCCCGGCTGCGGCGGCACACGCTGCTGCACGAGGACCTCAAGCAGTTCTTCAGGGGCTTCCCGCGCGACGCGCACCCGATGCCGGTGCTCTCCTCGGCGGTCAGCGCCCTGTCGACCTTCTACCAGGACTCCCTGGACCCGTTCGACGAGCGGCAGGTCGAGATCTCGACGCTGCGCCTGCTGGCCAAGCTGCCGACGATCGCCGCGTACGCGTACAAGAAGTCGGTCGGCCAGCCGTTCCTCTACCCGGACAACTCCCTCGGGCTGACCGAGAACTTCCTGCGGATGACGTTCGGCTTCCCGGCCGAGCCCTACGAGGTCGACCCGGACCTGGCCGCGGCGCTGGACATGCTGTTCGTGCTGCACGCCGACCACGAGCAGAACTGCTCGACGTCGACGGTGCGGCTGGTCGGCTCCTCCCAGGCCAACCTGTTCGCCTCCATCTCGGCCGGCATCAACGCGCTGTTCGGCCCGCTGCACGGTGGGGCGAACCAGTCGGTGCTGGAGATGCTCGAGTCGATCCAGCGCGAGGGCGGCGACATCCCGTCGTTCGTGAGCCGGGTCAAGAACAAGGAGCCCGGCGTCAAGCTGATGGGCTTCGGGCACCGGGTCTACAAGAACTACGACCCGCGGGCGGCGATCGTGAAGCAGACCGCGGACGCCGTGCTCGACAAGCTCGGCGGTGACAACGAGCTGCTGGACCTGGCCCGCCAGCTGGAGGAGATCGCGCTCTCCGACGACTACTTCGTCGAGCGCAAGCTCTACCCGAACGTCGACTTCTACACCGGGCTGATCTACCGGGCGATGGGCTTCCCGACGCGGATGTTCACCGTGCTCTTCGCCCTCGGCCGGCTGCCCGGCTGGATCGCCCAGTGGCGCGAGATGATCAACGACCCGGCCACCAAGATCGGCCGGCCGCGGCAGGTCTACACCGGGGCCACGGAACGCTCGTTCGTGCCGATCTCCGAGCGCTGAACAAGGACCCCCTTCCACCCCACGCTTCGCGAGCTCAGCGCGGGCCCCTGGAAGGGGGCCGTTCCAGTCACCACCTGGGGGTCCCGTCGTCCGCCCCGGACGACGGGACCTCGGCGTCTCCGGCAGCATGGGCCCCGCCACGTCCGTCCGCGCCACCGCTCCGGGAGGGAGTCCCGTGTCCGAGTCCCCCTCCGAGGACGACCTGGTGCTGCCCCCCGTGCCGCTGGCGACGGGTGGCGCGGTCCAGGTCGACGGCACCGGCCGCCGCGTGAGCCGGGTGGAGCTGGTCGTCTCCACCGAGGACGGCGCGGAGCTGCGCATCCCGCTCGAGCACCACCACGGCGCCTGGTGGCCGCCGACCGAGCGCACCGCACCGCCGGCGGGCGTGTACGCCGATCGGGTGCCACCTGCGGATCACCCTCACCCGGAGGGGTGAGACTCCCTCCCCCCTCACTCCGGGCGCCCCCGTCACCCGTCGATACGAGGTCTGAGCGCACCGCGGAACACCGCGGCGCCGGCCACGTACGACGAGACCGCCCGGGGGACCCGCAGTGCCCGCACCACGCACGTCGGTCCGCCCCGCCGCTGCCCGTCCCGCCCGGATCACCACCGCCCGGACCACCCCCGCCCGCACCCGTACCGCCGGCGCCCGCGCCGCCGCCCCGCGCCCGCCGCTCACCGCGCAGGAGGCCCAGGCGCTGCGCGCCGTGCTGGCCGCCCGCGCCGCCGCGCCTTCGGACCGCGCGGCCGCGCCGTCCCGCCGGACCACCACCGGCCGGTCCTCCTCGGGCCGCCGTCCGGCCTCCGCCACCCGCGCGCGCACGAGCCGGAAGCGCCGCACGTCGTCCGCCCGGCGGGCTCCGCTCCGCAGCTGGCTGCCCACCGCCGACGGCCGCCGCTGGCGGGTGCGGCTGTCCCTGGCCGCCCTCGGTCTCGTGCTGCCCGTCCTGGCCGGCCTGGTGTCTCCCGGCACCCAGGCGACCAGCACCGCCGCCGCGCCGACCGACACGACCGGTCTCGCCCTCGCGGCGCAGGGCTCGCTGCTCGACGCCGCGACCCGCTACCGCGCCCTCGAGCGGGACCTCGCCGCCCGGCACGCCGAGCTGGCGTCGGCCCGCGCCGCGGAGCTGTCCGCGCAGCAGCAGGTGACGGCCGCGCGCGCGACGGTCGGCACCGGCGCCGCCGACCTCTACCGGGCCTCGGCCGAGGCGCGGGACCCGCTGCTGCTGCTCGACGTCCGGGCGGCCGGTGCCACCTCCGACGTCCTCCACGTGGCCGCGCTCGCCGAGCGCGCCACGCAGGAGCTCGAGGTCGACGTCGTCCAGGCCGAGCGCACCGAGGTCGACCTGACGCTGGCCACCCGCCGCGTGACGGTGGCCGAGGCCGCCCTCGCGACCGTGCAGGCCCAGGCTGCCGCCGTCCTCGAGGAGGTGCGCGCCGAGGTGGGCGGGCTGCGGACCGACGTCGCCGCCCAGCTCGCCGCGCTCGGCACCGCCCGGGCCGCGGCGGCGCAGCAGGACGCCAACCAGGCGGCGCTGCGCCGCTGGCAGGAGCACCTCGGCGTGCTGGCGTTCGCCGGCATCGAGTCGCCGACGGCGGCCGACCTCGCCGACCCCACGGCGCTGCCCGCCGGCCTCTCCCCCGCGCTCGACGGTGCGGGGCAGCCGATCCCGGGCGTCGCCTGGGCCGTGGCGGGCAACCGCCCGGTGACCGTGCTGCCGGCCGAGACGGTGGCCGCGGTGAGTTCCGCGCTGGCCCAGGTCGGCAAGCCCTACGTGCCCGGCGGCACCGGCCCCGACGCCTACGACTGCGGCGGCCTGGCGGCTGCCTCGTGGCTGCTGGCGGGGTACGCGATCCCGACCGCCCCCGGCGACCAGTGGACGTACGGCGCCGCCGTCCCGCTGTCCCAGCTGCAGATCGGCGACCTCGTCCACGCCGACGGCGGGAACGACGTCGGCGTCTACCTGGGCGAGGGTCAGGTCGTGGCCGCGTCGGCCGCCGGTTACCAGGTCGGCGTCCGCCCGGTCGGGGACGCGTCCGCCGCCGTGCGGGTCACCCTGCCGGCCCCGGCGCAGCCGAACGCCGCACTGCCGGCCGGTGCCGCCGGCCGGGGTGCCTGTGGTGCGCCGCCTGCGCCGGTCGGTCCGGTCAGCCCGGCCTGGGGCGGCTGGTCGAACGGCACCATCCCCGCGACCGCACTGTGCCCGATCGCCCGCGGCCACGCCCTGCGCTGCGACGCCGCTGCCGGCTACGCGGCCCTGGCCGACGCCTACCGCGCGGCGTTCGGCAGCCCGCTGTGCATCACCGACTCCTACCGCTCGCTGGGTGCGCAGGTCACCGCCTTCCGCGCCAAGCCGGCGCTCGCCGCGGTGCCCGGCACGTCGAACCACGGGTGGGCCCTGGCGGTCGACCTCTGCGGCGGCATCAACGTCGCGGGCACCGCGCAGTCGGCGTGGATGGCGGGCAACGCCGGCCGGTTCGGCTTCGTGCAGCCGGACTGGGCCCGGCAGGGCGGCGAGAAGCCGGAGCCGTGGCACTGGGAGTTCGGCCACCTGGCCTGAAGGAGGAGGCCACGGCGCGCCGAGCGTCAGGTGGCCCCCTGCGGAGCCCTGCCGGCCCCCTGCAGGGACCCGCCGCGAGCTTGCGGGTGGCGAGGAGCAGGGAGTCCTCCCACGCAGGGTGGGGAGGACGGGGTCCGCTCAGATCCAGCGCAGGCGGGCGAGCTGCCGCCAGGGCAGTCGCTGGCACGCCTCGCCGGTCTCCCCGGCGAGCCGCGCGGCCACGCCGGCGTCGGCGCAGGCCAGCGGCGAGGAGGGCGTGACGACGACGTGCGGGTCGTGCAGGGCGAGCCCGGCTGCGGCGATGCGGTCCAGCAGCAGCCCCGGGGTGACGAGGACGGCGGAGGCGAGCAGCGGCACCTCGGGGTGCGCCCACAGCGCGACCGGGCCCTCCACCCGTAGGGAGCCCCCGACCGCAGCGGCCCGCTCCTCCGCGGCTGCGCGCGCACGGTCCACGGCGCGCCGGTCCAGGCCGGCCGACGGCGTCCACGGCAGTGCCCGGTTCCCGCGGCGGACGACGACCCGCCACCCGACGCCGGTCTCGGTCCGGTCGGTCCAGTCGAGCACCGCGACGCCGTCCTCGGCGGCCACCGCGTCGGGGACCGGGCGATCGAGCACCCAGGCCGTCAGCGCGGCCGCCAGCTCCTCCGGCGTCGAGCCGACGCGGGCGTCGGTCATGTCCTCGGCCAGGTCGCGCAACGGTGTGCGCACCCGCCGCTCGTCCTCCTCGAGGACCACGACGGGACCGTCGACCCGGTCGTCGACCAGGGAGACGTGCAGCCGCCCGGTCGCCATCGGGGGAAGCACCTCGTCGGCGACCCGGCGCAGGTCGGCCACGGTGACGGGCACGGAACGCAGCCGCTGCAGCAGCCCGGCGGCGCCGAACAGGCCGCCGCTCACGGACGGTCCTGGCACAGTGCGGTGCGCAGCCTCGGCGCGAGCTCGGGCAGGGTCAGCACGCTGGTCAGCTCCCGGGCGGACAGCCGCACGGGCAGCACGTCGGCGCCCCAGCCGGTCACCCGGCGCACCCGCGCTGCGGAGCCGGGCCACATGGCGTCGCGGGCCGTGGCCACGTGCAGCTCGGTGAGCACGTCGGAGAGGTGGATGGCGGCCACCGGGTGCACCTCGGCACCCTCCAGGGCACAGCGCACCAGCGTCCCCAGCTCCTCCCGCTCGGCGGCGGTCAGCCAGTGCGGGACCAGGACGTCGGGCGCGGCTGCGCCGGGGGCGAGGGCGCTCACCACGTACCCGCGACGGCCGGGACGGGCACCGCACCGCGGCTGCGGCCGGCTCCCGTGCGCTCTCTCACGACCTGGATATCGGCAGGCCGGAACCGCGATGGACCCGTATCACGGCTGTTTCCCGCAGCGGGACCGGGTCAGTCGGCCAGCTCGGTCAGCCGCTGCTTGAGCGCGCGCTCGGCGCGGTCGGCGTGCACGTTCATGTTCCGCACGGAGGTGCCCAGGTCGGCCGACAGCTGCGTCTTGGTCCGGCCACCCCAGGTGGTCAGGTACCAGGTCGCCCAGCCCAGGACGTTGGGCTGACCCGCCCGCTGGTCGGGCCGCGCGTCCGGATCCGGCGCGCACGCCGCCGTCAGCGCGTGCGACAGCAGCGTCTGCTCCGCCTCACCCATGATCTCGTCCGGGGCCTCGTGGGCGTCCGGCAGCATGATCTCGGTCGCGTCCGGTCCGACGCCGTCCAGCGACTGCAGGTTGCGCAGCCCGTTGAGCGTGGCCACCGTCTGCGAGTTGCGCCGCAGCGTCGCGACGCTCTGCCCCATGTAGGCGGCGAGCTCCTTCTCGCTGGGCCGCCGCTGGTGCTCGGTGAGGAAGGCCGCGACCGCCTTCTGCTGCTTGTTCTCGGTGTCGGCGGCCGTGCGGCCGTGGGCGTTCCGGCCCAGGTCGTGCACCCACTTCGACAGCTGGGTGGCGAGGAAGGCGCCGAACGGGACGCCCTTGCCCTCGTCGAACTGCCCGACCGCCTTGAGGATCCACTCGCTGACCTGCTGGGTGAGGTCGTCGGGGTCGGGCACGTGCATGCGCAGGGTGCTCGAGTTCCGCTGCAGCCGCTTGAGGCTCACCGGGAGGTAGTGCCGGCACAGCTCGTCGAGGAACGCCGCCGGCAGGTCCCGCGGCGCCCGGCGGCGGACGTCGGTCTCCGCCCGGAGCCCGACGGTCGCCGTCCCGTGCCCGGCGCACCACGCCTTGACCCACTCGGCCAGCACCGAGGCGGTGCCGCAGGGGCCGTCGACGCGGTACAGGCCCTCGCCCTCGTCGTAGCTGACCGTTGCGCCGTCGGGCAGCTCGCGGCGGAACTCCTCGAGCGGCAGCTCGCGGTCGGTCCGGAAGTGCACCCGGTCGCGCGGTGTGATGGGCGCGAGGGCCCAGCCCTCGGCCTCGGGGATGCCGCCGAAGACCAGCGGCTCACGGCCGCGGGCGGCGCGGGTGTCGTCGACGGGGGTGGAGGTGGAGTGGTTCACCGGGACTCCTCGGCGCTGTGGGGAAGACGGCGGGCCCCTGCAGGGGCCCGCCGCCGGCCCCGTCCAGGGCACCGCCCCGAGCCTGCGAGGGGTGGGGAGGACGGGGTCCTTTGTTGGTGGGGCAGGGGGTCCTCTCCCGGGTGCCGGAGGACGGCGCCCAGGAGCGCGTCAGGCGGGGATCGACTCGACCGGAGCGGGCCGCCGCGGAGCGGGGACGACGACCTCGCTCGCCGGGCCGGTCGCGAGGCGGGCCATGAGGTCGGCGGCCGCAGCGCGCTCGGCCTCGCCCGGCTCCACCGTGTAGACCGGCATGTGGTCGTACAGCGTGGTGAACACCGAGCTGACGAAGGCGTAGGCGGCCTGCGCCTGCGGCGAGAAGCGGGCGACGGCGGCCCGCGGGCCGAGCTCGACGCCGACGGTCACGCGCACGACGCGGTCGTCCTTGCTCAGCCCGGTCAGGGTGAAGGACACCGCGGGGTGCGCGCCGGCCAGCTCGGCCAGCGCCGCGAGGCACCGGCGGGTGGACCCGCGGCGCGGCCGCAGCTGCACGTGCACGACGACGGTGTCGGACTCCGCGCCGGAGCCGACGACCGTGGCGACCTGGTCGCCGGACTCGGTGGTAACGCTGTGCTGCATCCTGATCGCCCCCTGTGACGTGCTTGGGGCAACTCTCGCGCATCCACGACCCGGCGACCGGCACAACTCTCGCTGTGCCATACGCAATGTCAGGCCATCTCTTCGGCAGGTCTTGCCCGTGTCGATCGACGTGCGGACCCGTCCGGTGCGGTGCTCGGCAGGAGTCGACAAGAGCCAGGGGGCCTGCCCCGGCCAGTTCTGTCAGCCGGCGGAGCCCTTCGTGACCTGCCCGTGACCGGCCGGGGCGGCGGCCGGCTCGGCGTCCGGCTGCTCCGCGGCAGTCCCGGACTCCTCGGCCGCCGCGGGGGCGAAGGCGGCCAGCGCGCCGAGCGTGTCGGCGGTGACCTGGGCCGCGAGCAGGTTGGCCTCGGCGATCTGCCGGTAGACCTCCTCGCGGTGGATGGTCACCTCCCGGGGGGCCTTGAAGCCGAGGCGGACGGTGCCGCCGCGGACCTCGACGACGTGGACCTCGATGTCGTCGCCGATGCGGATGGTCTCGCCGACGCTGCGGGTGAGAGTGAGCACGGGTACCCCTCCATGGGTGTGTGGTGGCCGTCCTTGGCGATCGACGGGCAGCTGGTCGCTGCCCGCCGGGGTGGCGGACTCGCGTCCACCGGTTCAGTTATCGGCGCAGGGGACGCCGGATGGGATGGGATCCGTCGAGCAGCACGACCTGGCTGGACCGCCAGTTGGCCGGGTTGACCACCAGCGGGGCCCGCAGGTTGGCCGTGGCCGCGGCCGGGCCCTCGGCCGGCACCGTCACCAGGCAGTACAGACGCGCCTCCGCGGGGTCGTCGAGCTCCAGGTCGGCGCACACGGCCGGGGGCAGCGCGGGTGCGTAGTCCGGGTAGTACCTGCCCGGGTCGATGGCGAGGAACCGCGGACCCTCCGGCGCCATCGACTGCAGCCAGAACAGCCGGCCGTCCCCGTCGGCGGTGACCAGCACGTAGTCCCGGTGACCCGGGAACCCGGGCAGCGCCTCGGTCATCGACAGCAGGGGCAGGGTCGCGACGGCGGAGAGGGTCATCGCAGGAAGTCCACGAGCGTCGGCTGGATGACCTGCGCGGTCGCCTGCAGCGCCGCCTTGTACCCGACCTCGGTCTGGTTGAGCTCCATGATCGTCCGGGCGAGGTCGATGTCCTCGACGTCCACGAGCTGGGAGGCCAGCGTCAGCTGCAGGTCGGTGTTGATCTGGCCGGCGGCCCCCATCCGGGCCGAGCGGGCGCCGACGGAGGCGGCGGCCCCGAGCAGCCGGTCGAGCGCCACGTCCAGCTGCGCCAGGTCGCCCGACAGCGCTGAGGGGTTCCCCTCCACGTCGGCGGCGATCCGCCCGACGAGCGCGAACAGGTCGTCCGGGCCCGGCGTGCCGAACGCCTCGGGGCCGGTGACGTCGATGCGGATCCGGTCGGCGTTCGACACCCGCCGGGTGATCCCCTCCCCCACGGGCGGCGCGCCGACGTAGGTGCCGTCGGTGTCGTACGCCGTCGAGCCCTGGGTCACGCCGCCGAAGAGCGCCCGGTCGTTGATGCTGGAGTTGGCCACGCCGAGCAGGCTCTCGCGCAGGGCCGCGACCTCCACGGCGATGGCCTGCTGCGAGCTGGTCGACGCGCTGCCGGTGTTGATCGCCTGCACGGTCAGGGCGCGGACCCGCTGGACCTGGCCGATGACCGTGGTGAGCGCGGTGTCGGTGGAGTCGAGCCAGCTCTGACCGTCGGAGATGTTCTTGGCGAACTGCTCGACGGCGCTCTGGTCCTGCCGGATCTGCAGCGCCTTGTTGGTCCCGGTCGGCGAGTCCGACGGCGCGCTGATCAGCTTCCCGGAGGTCAGCTGCTGCTGCAGCTTCGACACGGACGAGAGGTTGCTGTTCAGGCCGAGGAGCGCGGTCTGCGTGACGGCCCGGTGGGTGATCCGCATCAGGTCACCGCCCCACGATGCCGGTGCGGTTGATCAGGGTGTCCAGCGCCTCGTCGATGGCGGTCACCATGCGGGCGGCCGCGCTGTAGGCGTGCTGGAAGGACAGCATGTTGGTCATCTCCTCGTCGAGGTTGACGCCGGACACGGACTCGCGGGCGGCGTCGACCTGGGTGGAGATCACCTTCTGCACCTCGACGTCGCGGGCCGCGACCGAGGCCTCGACCCCGAGCGCGACGACCAGCGCCCGGTAGGTGGCGTCGACGCCCCCGTCCGCGAGGCTCAGGTCGAAGAACGCGTCGGCGTTGTCGCCGTCCGCGGAGGGCCCGCCGAGGACACCGGGAGCGGTCGTCGCCGCGGCGAGCAGCTCGGGCCTGGTGACGCGGACGCTGATGTTGCCGGCGTTGACGTTGGCCAGGTCGACGACGGGGTTGCCCGAGCCGTCGTCCATGAGCGGCTCGGCCGCCCCCGATGCGCCGTAGACGTCGTAGCCCTGGGCCTGGACCGCGTTGATCTTGCCCACCAGGTCGCGGGCGAGCCCGTCGAGCGCGTTCCGGTAGCTCGGCAGGGTCGTCGACAGCACCGTCAGCTGGCCGCCGGCGGTGCCGCCGACCGCGAGGGTGGTCCCGCCGGGGGCCGTGACCAGCCGCGGGTCGTTCCCGGTGCCGACGGCGTCCGGGTCGTCGACGCCGGCGACGCGCAGGCCCAGCGCGGACCCGCCGGCGACCAGCGTCGTACCGCCGACGGTGACGTCGACCATGCCGTCCGACGCCGCCACGGACGTGGCGCCGACCTTCTCGGCCAGCCGCATGACCAACTGGTCCCGGCGGTCGGAGAGCTCGTTGGTGGGCAGCCCCGACCGGGTGGCCTGGCGGATCTGGGTGTTGAGGTCGGCGATCGACGACGCCGTCGTGTTCACCTCGGCGGCGAGCGCCACGACGTTGTCGCGGGTCTGCTGCCACTGCTGGTCGAGGGTGGCCCGCGTGGTCTGCATGCCCGAGGCCAGGATGTCCAGCCGCTCGAGCACCTGGCTGCGCACGGCCGGCTCGGTCGGGTCCTGGGCGTTGGCCAGAGCGCTGAAGCCCGCCCAGACGTCGTCCAGCATGCTGCGGATGCCGGTCTCCCCCGGCTCGCGGAAGGCGGCTTCGACCTGGGCCAGCGCCTCGTTGCCGACGGTGAGCTGCGCGCTGCGTCCCGACTCGACCTGACCGCGGCGCTCCAGGAAGACGTCGCGGATGCGGTCGACCTGGCTGGCGTCCACGCCGTTGCCGACCGGGCTGCTCACCGAGTGGATCGCCGGGACGGCGGTGCCACCCATGGCGCGCAGCTCGACGCGCTGCCGCGAGTAGCCGTCGGTGTTGACGTTGGCGATGTTCTGGCCGGTGACGTCCAGCCCGCGCTGCGACGCCCACAGCGCCGTCCGCGCCGTGTTCAGGCCACCGAACGTGGAGCTCACTTGTACTCCTCGCTGGCGCTCGTCGTCCGCGTTCGCGGCACGCCGGCTCCCTGCTGTGACCTCGCGAGCTCGGTCACAGGGCACCGTCCAGGGTGACCGCGCGGTGCGCGCGCTGGTCGCTGCGACCGGTCGCCCCGTAGGTGCCGGCCGACGGCGCCTTGACCGACAGCAGCGCGTCGCCGATGGCGGACAGCCCGCCCTCGATCAGCTCGCGGTTGGTGTCGGACAGGCCCCGCAGTTCCGTCACGAGCACCAACAGCGTCTCGTGGTGCTTGGCGTACAGGTCGTTCCACGGGGCCGGGGCGGCCTCGGCGAGCTTGCGCAGCGAGGGGTTCACGCCCACGCCCAGCCGCTCGGCGATGACCTCGGTGGCCGCCGCACGCTCCACCTCGATGGTGCGCAGCTGGTCGAGCACGACCTCGATCTCGTGCGCGATGCGCGCCAGCCAGCGGGTCTTGCCCGTGACGATCAGGTACTGCTTCTCCTCCGCCTTGAACAGCAGCAGGTCCAGCAGCTCCTGCTCGCGCCACAGCAACGTCGACAGGTGCTGGTAGTCCACGCCCCCCACCGTCCTTCCGCTCTCCCCGGGGCAGGCGTCGGTGCTGCACGCGGGTTCTCAACGAGCAGCTTCGGCACCATCCGGGGGGCCTTGAGCCGAGGTGCTCAAGTCAGGACGCGTCCGTGCCGATCAGGGGGTGCCATCCGCGCCCGGGCCTGCCGAGAAGGGGGACGTGAGCCCATCGCGTGCACCGGCGACCCTGCGGTCCAGTGCCTCAGCCTCGCGCCTCCCCGTCGCTCCGGCCGCCGGCCCCTCCTCCCGGCCACGCGCGACCCGCGACACCACGACCCGCGACACCGCGACCCGCGACACCTCCTCCCGGGACGTCGCCCACAGGGATGTCGACGCCCTGGTGACCGAGCACCTGCCGCTGGCGGCGTTCGCGGTCAACGCGGTCGCCTCGCGCATCTCGCTGCCCGCCCACGTCAGCCGCGAGGACCTGCTGTCCTGCGCGCGCGTGGCGCTGGTCGAGGTCGCCCGGCGCTTCGACCCGTCCGCGGGGGCATCGTTCGCGACGTACGCCCTCGCCCGGCTGCAGGGCGCCGTCCTCGACGAGCTGCGCTCCGGTGACTGGGCCAGCCGCTCCGTGCGGGCCGCCGCCCGGCGCACCGACGCCGCGGCCGACGCCCTCGCCATCCAGCTGGGCCGCCCGCCGACGCGCGAGGAGCTGGCCACCAGCCTCGGGATGGCCACCAGCGACCTCGACTCCCTCCAGGTCGACGTCCACCGCGCCGTCATGGTGAGCATCGACGCCGAGACCGGCCCGGACGGCACCTCGCTCGACCTGCCCGACACCGGGGAGTCACCGGAGCGCGCGCTGCTGCGCAGCGAGCGGTCCCGGTACCTGAACGAGGCGATCCGCCAGCTCCCCGACCGGCTCGACGAGGTGGTGGAGCGCAACTTCTTCGGGGGCGAGTCGCTCACCGACATCGCCGTCGACCTCGGCGTCACGCTCTCCCGCGTCTCGCAGATGCGCGCCCGCGCGCTGACCCTGCTGCACGCGGCGATGAGCGAGGTGTGGGAGGGCAGGGCCGTTCCGGCCGACGGCGGGGTGCGCGCCCGGAACCAGCAGCGCTCCTACGTCGACCGGGTGGCCGGCCGCAACGCCCCGCCGGCCGCGGCTCCGCCGTTCCCCAACCCCCGTCCAGCGGCGGTGCCCCCGCACCGCAACCCGTGGGTGACGGCGACCGGGCGGAGCGCCTGAGCCCCCGGACCGCACCAGCGCCCGGGGTCCTCCGCGGAGGACCCCGGGCGCTGTGCCGTCCTGGCCCCACACGGCAGACGCTCTGCGACCCCACCTCGGAGGGGTGGTCGAAAAAGTTCTGCGGTTCGCCTCAAGATCAGCTCACGAGCAGCCGTAGACCCCTGTGCAAGGCCGCAGCACGGATGCAGCGGTTACCAGGAACGACCCGATTCCAAGGAGGAACACCATGGGTCTGCGCGTCAACAA
>Ga0196965_1000965_pt1 | contig 12841 bp, 17 predicted proteins | sample S1_20metaG_FD_148668 | JGI IMG/M metagenome (GOLD analysis project Ga0196965, IMG submission 148668) | Soil microbial communities from Anza Borrego desert, Southern California, United States - S1_20 | ecosystem: Environmental > Terrestrial > Soil > Desert | place: USA: California | collected... | reverse complement strand
GTTATCAGAAGATTCGATCCTCGTTAGAGGCACCTGTATATTTCTTTCAACACGGTAAATAGAATTAGACATAAATTCTCTACAACTATTATTAAATTGTTAAAAATTTGTTAATTGTATGATAACCTAGATGGAGCTAAATTTGCATTTCAGAATTGGATGAAATGCTCTTTTTTACAGATTTGGCTATATCATAAGTCAGCAAGCTATTCTAAAGATATACCATTGCCGCGACTAGTTTGGTGACATTATGAGCGATCATTAGAAGAGATTACTTGGCTAATATCGTGGATAGCATATTGCAATTTACAACTCCAGCCGTGAGGTATACTCTCATGAGGGATTTAGTGTATGTCATGTACAATCAATAAAACTAGAGGGCTTGTCTAATGGACCAGAAAGTTAGATATATGTCAAGCGAAATTTCTGGTGGAAATTGAAGGACCATCATAATAATATTTTTATATTTAATAATCTAAGGTTTTGCTAATGACCGAAAATAATGAATATGTTCCAAATGTAGTTGCATTAGAAGTTTTAGAGAAAAATGGAGTTAATATTGAGAGGTTGAAAGAATTAGTTACAAAAGGCGTTGGTGCAGAATTTACCACCTATTATTATTATACTATTTTGAGAATGCATTGCACAGGTCTTGATGGTGAGGGAATCAAGGAGATAGTGGAGGACGCAAGGATAGAAGATAGGAATCATTTTGAGGCAATGGTTCCAAGACTCTACGAACTGGGCGGCAGTTTGCCCCGTGACATTAGAGATTTTGCAACCCAAGCTGGTTGTCCGGACGCCTACTTGCCAGAAAATTGGAAAGATCTGACTTCTATCATAAAAGTATTGTTAGAGGCAGAGCAATGTGCTATACGTTCATGGGGAGAAGTGTGTGATATGACTGCAGGCAAGGATCCTCGAACATATGATATAGCACAACGCATAATGCAGGAGGAAATTGAGCATGAAGCCTGGTTCATCGAATTACTATCGAAGAGGCCTTCTGGACATTTTCGAAGAAATTTCCCCGGACAGTCTCCTTACAGCTCTGGTGCAGGGAATTTAAGTCACCTTTAATTTTTTTGTCTAATTCTTTTGTCTAATCCTTTAGCAAAAATTTAGGATATATAGAATATAATCATTGAAAATATTCGCTAGACCTTTTTTATTATCACTTCTAAATGAGATACAAATGTTATGTAGTTCTGTTCTTTAAGAAAATACTTTATAAAACCGTTACAAAATAAAGATGATTGACTTGCATTTAACAAGTAGGAGAAAGGGCGAAATTTTGATGACAATATCGGGATTAGGGCTTGCACTTGGTGCCTTGAGCATTAGTGTACCGCAGGTGGCTTATGCTGGTTTATGTATAAGCGGACTCGGGATTGTCTCGATGCTTTGGAGATAATTTCCTTTTACATTTCTAATGTGGGAATAAGCAAGGATTGTTTTATGACAAGATAGTATTTAATATAACGAATTTTGCTTGTTTTCATAAATGTCTTATAATATGATGTTATCTTTTGTTGTATCATAGAATATTGGAATTAGGTCTACTTTCCTCATCTAAATCTGTTTTTAAATCTGATGATGTAATTAGACACCAATTTGTCCGTATACTCTCAGTTCAAGATAAATCTAATTGTTTCTTGTTTAAAGTTATTTGTAAATCAAACGTCTTCATTGCATGTGGTGGAATCATCTAATTCAACAAGGAAAGTTCATTAAATCGCACCAATTTGTACACATTTACCCTATCTTCTCACCATGTCTTGGACCGTCTGTTAATCCTAGTTTTTAATTATACATATTGCAAAGTTAGTTCTTTTCTCATGTTCGTTACTTTTTTCTGTGTAACATTGCTCAAGAAGAATTCTGTCTCTTCTAAACACCACTTCCGCTCTGGTTTCTTGTTCTCTGTTTTACTTCTTCTTTTACAATAATTTTAAATATTCAAATACAAACCTAGTTCTCATTTTTTTCCCATATCAATTTTATTTGTTGATTTTAATAGGTTTGGATTAGAATTTTCGGATTGTTCCATTGAATTTGATTCGATTCTATTTTTATCATGCCTCCGGGTTAGGCTCATTTTTTCATCTGTTGGCTTATTTTGAATAGGAATTTCATTTTAACTCTGAATACAATTCATATTTTTTAGTAGTATGATATGATATTGGACAAAAAAATTTATCTTTGGGGTTTCCCCTTATAATACTAGTGTCCGCTACTTATTATGACATTCTTCAATTGAATCATAATGCTAGCGCGACCGACATTAAAAAGGCGTTCAGGCTCTTGGCATTAAAATATCACCCCGACAAGAATAAAAGCTCAGAATCGAACCAAATGTTTTTGAAAATTGTAGAAGCTTATGAGGTCCTGTCTGACGTCAATTCGAGACAAAAATATGACTTAACACTCAAGTATAGCTCTGTTCAAGCTGCAAACGCCATGAACGGTGAATGGATACCATCTGCAGACCTGTCACGTTATTATAGTTATGATGTGATCAAAAGTTGGAGCGTACCTAAATCGGGAGGAGGTATTTGGGATATTGGTGATAAAGAGAATCGAGGAATGTGGAAAACTACTCTTGCATTATTTGGTTGTCTTGCTACCTTAGCCATATGTATAATTATAGTTTCAGGGTAGGCATGTATACTGTTATGTGCGAAACACTAAATGTTTATCAATGTATCTATTCCTCCTAATCCATATTTCAAATCATGCTGGTGTTCAAACTTTTGACATCTTCTTTTTGCAATAACTAATAATTTTAGAGGATGGTAAGGGACCATCAGACCTTTGATCCTTATTTTTTTGTACTATGGGCTATATCCCACATATATGAAACTTGGGATCTCTTCTGCAAATAAATTAAAGGCAAAATGCAGTAGCAAAGAAGAAGCGAAAGGGCACCTCGCGGATTTTTTATTGCATTTAAAAAGAATTCTTTAAAGATTATAGACGAAGGAGCATTGATATCAAAACTATCTGTTATTTCTCTGATTTGGTTATATCCTTTTAAAGCTCTGATAATCTGATTGAAAAAATCTTTGCGGTTCGTAGGAGTCCAGAAAAATACTTTGGCAGTATCATCATATATGACATTCTTTTTTTGTTTAAGCACCATGCATTGAACATACAAATCAATTGCGATTATTTCTTCAGGAATTTTAATTTCTTTAGCAGATTGCGAATCCAAAGCTAATGCCCTTCCCATTGTCGTATACTGCGATAATCCATGCAATCTCATGGACCTTAACCAATGTGCTATAAAAGATGCAGCATTGGAATATATGTTCTTACCCTTATTAACTGGTACAGCATTAGATGCACAAAGAGCTACTTTACCATTTATATTATTTTTTAATATTGTGATACAATTTTCTCCAATAACAATATCAGCATCAAGCAAAATTACAACTTTGCCCTTCGCTTCATCAAATATGGTGTTCCATGCATTAGAGGCGCCCTTTCTATATTTATTATGGATAAGACGTATCTTAATCTCTGGGTAATTTAGTCTAAACTTTTCAATTATGTGGGGCGTATTATCCTCTGAATCGTCAACAAAGATTACCTCAACAGAAGAGTCTTGTACTAATAATTGTTCCTTTAGAGTTTTGAAAAATCTAAAGATATTTGCCTCTTCATTGAATGTGGGCACACCGATAGTCAGATCAATCTCATTCATTTTCGCTTGAAACGCTATTTGCAATCTTTCGGGCTAACCCTTGCAAGTCTTGCATTTTAGCGATCTTTCTTGTCGGCCATTGACCCTTGACTTTTTCTGCAGAGTGTCTCGGAACAATATGAACATGAACATGCGGTACTATTTGGTTGGCAGATTTTCCGTTATTTTGATTTATATTAAATCCATCACTATTTATGACGGCAGTAATAGCCTTAGCCAATTTTGGAACTAGGGAATACATCTCGCCAACAATGGCCAGTGGCATTTCTAGAATGGTATTATAATGTTGCTTTGGTACGATAAGTGTGTGACCCTGATTAATGGGATATCTATCCATAAAGGCTAAAAACTTCTCGTTCTCGTAAATTATTGCGTTAGGTAAATTCTTCTGAATAATTTTACAAAAGATACAATTTTTGGTTGCTCCATCCATTTAATTATCTTAAGTTTAGAAATATTTAATTCATTAAATATTATAACTTATGATTAAATTCTTGTTCATCTATATTTATTTATAGTTCATTTTAAATAGGTCGAAAATTTTTTAGAATACATGAGTGAGTCGATCGAGTTAGATAATTTCACAGTGAACTTTTCCTTTCCATGTCCAAAGTGCGAGTATTTAAATGAAATATCTTCAAGTGAATTACATAACAATAGTATAGAATGCGGGATGTGTGAAACAATTTTTAAATTTGAAGGTTTGGATTCAATTAAAATAACTGCTACTATTGAATAAAATAACATAAGAATTATAGCCGAGTTTTTGTTCAATAGCCTTGATTTAGGTAATAGTAATGGTTTTACCAAGTAGAAAAACAGTGGAAGGCCCATCGCGGGCGCCTCATAGGGCAATGTACAAATCTATGGGTCTTACAGATGATGACCTTTCAAAACCAATGGTAGCAGTTTGTAGCACTTGTAACGAAGCAACTCCTTGTAACATTCATTTAGGAAAGCTTGCTTTAAACGCTAAGGAAGGGGTACGGGAATCGGGTAATACCCCTAGGGAGTTTACTACGATAGCCGTATCTGACGGGATAGCTATGGGCCATGAAGGAATGAAATCATCATTAATTAGCCGTGAAATAATAGCAGATTCTATAGAGATTATGGTGCGGGCACACCAATATGATGCGGTAGTAGGAATCTCTGGTTGTGATAAGAGTCTGCCCGGTACTTTAATGGCAATGGCACGGCTTAATCTTCCGTCAATATTTATTTACGGTGGAACTATTCTTCCTGGCAATTGGAATGGCAAACCGGTCACGATTCAGGATGTATATGAAGCTGTAGGAGCATTCGACGCGGGTAAAATGTCATTAGATGAATTAACTAGTTTAGAAAATGTTGCCTGTCCTTCGGCAGGGTCCTGTGCAGGAATGTATACTGCTAATACAATGGCATCAATAAGTGAAGCTTTAGGGATGTCTCTGCTTGGAAGTGCCACACCCCCTGCTGAGAGTGAGGAAAGACAGCGATTAACCTTTGAGACAGGAAAATCGATTGGACCTCTGATCGAAAATAATCTAAAACCAAAGGATATATTGGTCTACGAGGCGTTTGAAAATGCCATCATGATGGCAAATGCAATAGGAGGATCAACTAATGCAATTTTACACCTCTTGGCATTAGCGCGCGAGGCTGGTATCGATCTGGATATAAAGGATTTTGAAAATATTCGTAAAAAAACCCCGCATATAGCAAATATGAGACCCGGTGGCAACTATGTGATGCTAAATTTGCATAATATAGGAGGAGTACCGGTAATCCTCAAATCATTGCTGGAAAAGAATATCTTAAATGGTAATGTACTTACTGTTACTGGTAAGACTCTGAAACAAAATCTGGATTCGTATAACTATCAAAAATCTAAGAGTTATTTTAAAAATCATCGAACAGAATATAGGAATATTCTCAAAACAGTTGATAATCCAATTCATAAAGAAGGAACCTTGAAAATATTATTCGGAAATTTGGCTCCAGAAGGTGCAGTAATCAAAATAGCCGGACTTAAAGAAGAAACCTTCAAAGGTATTGCTAAAGTATACAACTCTGAAGAATCCGCATTTGAAGCTGTTTCACGAGGAGAAATAAACGAAGGTGATGTGGTAGTAATAAGATATGAAGGACCAAAAGGTGGACCCGGCATGAGGGAAATGCTGGCGGTTACAGCGGCAATAGTTGGACAAGGTTTAGGGAAAAAAGTCGCGATGATAACAGACGGAAGGTTTTCCGGCGCAACAAGAGGTTTTATGATTGGCCATGTCTCTCCCGAAGCAATGGTCGGAGGACCACTCTCATTGGTTATAAATGGCGATAGGATCGAAATTGATTTACAAAGGGAAACTATAGACTTGAAAATTTCTAAGAAGGAATTTGCAAACAGGATGAAAAAAACAAAAACTATCAAAAATAGATATTTATTTGGTGCATTATCAAAATACGCTACTTTAGTTCAGTCTGCTTCGGAAGGAGCTATTACCAAACCAATAGTGAAATATATGAAGAAAATTCCCAACTAATTTGGGATCTCGATCATATCAATGGTCCCAAATAAAGGATAGCCATATAGATGCTCAGATATTCTATCATCCAAAATAACTATTTGTAATGTCTCAAAATTGTTTATAGTCATTATGATTTTGACATCTCTTAATACAGATCTGCTATCTGTAAGAAAATCCGCTGTACCTTCGAGATAAATATTCTGGTCCTCACCAAAGTGAGCGTCGTTGTTTGACCTAAAATTATTTAGACTATGCCAGTGAAAACCAACTCCATTCGAAGTAATCATGACAAATCTCACATCCAATCCAGTAACATTTGCATCGAATACCTCCATTTCCCAATTCCCTGCTATAATAATGGAAACATTTTCCCTTTCCATTTGCAAAGGATCGCTTAAATTCACACTATTTATAGTAGGATTGCCTTTTTCTATCGATTGAATAATTATACCTGATAACATGGAAACTAAATTGTTTGATAAATTATCTGTTTGATTTGACAATATTGGGAATGGCGATTGTTGCTTAGTTTCGTTTGAAGATAAAAAATTGTCTGAACTTTCTAACATTTGGCTTTCAATAGTGGAACTATTTCCTTCGATTTGATTAGTGTATTGATTCCTCTCTTCACTAAATTCGACGTCTTCCAAATTATTGATACCCACTTTAGAATCGTATTTTATGTCTATTGTAGAGAGAATTGATCCAGATATTGAATATGTATCATTAGCACTGACGCTGGTACTCTTTGCTGACTGAACCAGAAAATTTGAATTATTCTCATCTGAAAATGATTCTGTAGATAAAACAAGTACATAACAAATTGAGAAATTTAGCAAAAGGGTCAGACCAATCTTTACATAGTTCAATAGTTTTAAAGCGAAGCGTTTTGTTAAATTTCTTTCTCTGAGATGTTAATGTATAAATTTCATAAAAGGGATAACATTAGGAAGAATGCTAAATAAACAGATTTTCCTTGATTTCTTGAAGTCTAATTATGGAAAAGAATTCTCTAAGGAAGAATTAATCAATAGATTTGCAGAATCCGAAGCTGAGGAACAGGCAATAGATAGGTTGTTATCAGAAATCGAGGTTGAACATACCTATAATAGAAATGATTTGGTGGCATCATGTAAAGCCGGCACTGTATTTTTTAAATGGATAAATCCCTAGATTTACAAAAAACTTGTCATTCAATACATAGAGTAACTGAAGTCTGTTAGATTCTTATTAATGAATTTCAAGCAGTCTATTGCATTATCTATATAATAAAATTCTTGGTTAACATTATTCATCTGGTCTGCAATATGCCCTGTAGAACTCTTTTTATTCGTAGGTGTTAAAATTTGTTTGTTATCGATTTTGAGCAATATAAATATGTCCATCAAATTCTTGTTTACATAAATTGTTTTACCTATGCGAGTCGAATTGATACTGATTCCTTCATCTGCGTCCAGAGACTCTATGTCACTTAATAGTTTATCTTCAATAGACAGGCGCTTCACAGATTGACGAAAACTTTTGTCAATGAAAGGTTTTAAGAGTTGCTATTATTACTATTAAAACCAGAGTCTCTATTTGAAACTGATTAAAACAGGTAAAGTTAAGGATATATACGAGAAGAGTGCCGACACACTAATATTTTCTTTTTCTGACAGGGTTTCTGCATTTGATGTTATACTTGAGGATAAAATTCCCTATAAGGGGAAGGTGTTATGTGATTTTGCCGTATTTTGGTTTGAGCAGTTGAAACATAAAAATCATTTTATAGGCAAGATATCGCCTACCATGATAGAGGTAAAAAAACTACAGATATTACCAATTGAATGTGTTGTAAGGGCTTATCTTTATGGCAGTCTTTACTCAAGATATCTCGATAACAAATTAAATCTTACTGAAATGAATGAGTATTTTGAGAATCCTAGCTTGCATCTTGCTTCAAAATTGCCTCGATTGCTGTTCGACCCTACAACTAAGTCAGACGAGCATGACGAATTCGTAAATGAATCATTGATTTTGAAAAACAAGTTAATTACGTTTTCTGAATTTGATTTTCTAAAAAATTCATCAATTGATCTTTTCAATAAAGTGAATTTAGTAGTGTCAGCCGCTGATTTCATTTTATCTGATATCAAGTTTGAATTTGGACGAGATCTAAACACGGGCGAAATACTCTTGGCAGATTCAATAGGACCAGACGAATTTCGAATATGGAATAAGAATGAGTATCGACTTGGATCAGTACAAGAAAGCTATGATAAACAAGTGCTAAGAGATTGGTTGGAAGAAATCGGTTTCAAAAGAGAAGTTGAAGAATGTATAAAACTAAGTATAAAACCCAAACCACCACGCTTACCATCAAGCCTTATATCCAAAATCTCTGATAGGTACATTTGCGCTTATGAACGAATTACAGGTCTTAGGTTTGAAAAGGTGTGATAATTTTTGATCCATTATTCCACTGCGATTGTAAACAATCCTTTCTTTTCCGGATCTTTCAATAATTGAATAATTTTCCTAGGTATATCAATAGCAGCAGAACTGCATTTTAAACAAATAGTACGACCACAAATGAATTCGCTTTTTCTAAGAACAATGTCATGTTTATGATCCAGTAAAAGTTCTTTATTTCCGATGCCGTCGACAAGAAACGTATATGGCTCTACAATCAATTCAAATTTGATATAACAGTTGTTGGATCTTATTTTTTGCTTTAGGTCATGCCGCAGGTCTGAACAAGCTTTGTTAGCTTTTACCCCAATTATACAGTCTCCCTTTAAAGTCAAATGCTGATCCTTTGTAATTTCTATTGTACGTCGGTGAAGAGAAAGAACGTTCTTATGGCCGAAAAATCGAATTTCCTCAGTTATCAAATAGCTAAAGACATTGGTTTAGTCAGATAAATATTCTTTCATTTTTTAAATAAGGTAACTATAAATAAAGATCTACAAGTAGTTTAGTTGAATTGTTACCAGCAGCAGCAGGTTATGATAGAGGAATTACTGTCTTCTCCCCTGATGGCCGTTTATATCAGGTTGAATATGCAATCGAAACAGTTAGGAGAGGCACATTAGCTTTGGGAATAAAAAGCACTGATGGAGTTATTTTAGCAGTTGAAGAAAAAACAAGAAAATTACAAATATCAAATGTTACTCAAAAAATATTTCAAATTGATGATCATATTGGACTAGCAGCAGCAGGTTATATTCCTGATGCTAGAACTCAAGTCGATCATGCAAGATTTTTTGCTCAAAGTAATAGGCTAATATATGATGAGGTGGTCGATGTTGAGGGGGTTGCCAAGAATTTGGCAGATATGGCTCAACAATATACACAATACGCAGGTGCTAGACCATTTGGAGTTGCTTTGATACTTGCAGGAGTTGATAAGAACGGAATAGGTCTATATCTTACCGATCCCAGTGGAACTTATATTGGTTATGACGCAGTGGCAATAGGTGCAGGTAGCGAACAAGTTACAGAACACTTGGAGAAAAATTACAAAGAAGGGATCGATTTAGATAAAGCCTGTATCCTAGCAATCGAATCGATATTTATGGTAAGTGAAGAAAAAACGGGAACAAAGCATATCCGATTGGCAGTCATCGACTCTAAAACAAGATCATTGCGTATGATGTCATCTGAGGAAATTGAACGTTATTCAAAACAAGTACAAAATAAGGATATACAATCCTAAATGTTTTAAAATTTTCTTTGAATTTATTACGATAAAGATACTTATTGTTTAAATAATTCTGGGTCAAATCAATCTAATTAAGAATGTCTGTTGAAATTGGGTCTAAAGCGCCAAACTTGATCCTTTCTGATTGGGTGCAAGGTTTACCTACCAATATTGATGAAATGATAGGTAGTATAATTGTAGTAGAAGTTTTTCAAGTTAACTGCCCTGGCTGCTTCTTATATGGATTGCCTCAAGCTGTAAGCGTTTATAACAAATTTAAAGATAAGAATGTAAAGGTAATCGGGGTCGCTACCGCATTTGAAGATTATGACAAAAATACTCTTGATAATTTGAAACTATTAGTTTCTGATGGAAAGGTGATTGGAGAAACATACAAAGCTCTAAGACAACACGGAAAATTAGTAGATGGCGATAAGTTATACTATAAAATTCCATTTCCTATCGCTCAAGACAAAGTTGTTAAAATGCCTTCGACTGTTTCCGACCAAATGATAAGTGATTTTATAAAAATTTACTTTCCGGATTTTTCAACATTTTCTAATAAGGATAAGACAGAGTTAACCCAAAGAGTGCACGATTACTTGATAAATAAACAGTATTCTCCTGTTACTTTTGAAACTTTTAGATTGCGAGGAACCCCATCTTCGATAATTATTGATAAACAAGGCATCTTGCGCTATAGTTTTTTTGGAGCAGAAGGTTACTTGGAAGGGGCCATTAGTGAACTATTAAGGGAAAGGTAGTGCAACCATTCAATGATCTAAAATTTGATATCGCCATTCCTGACTCTTATCTTTTTGGAGTAAAAACCGACGTAGATAAAACATTAAAAGTATTCCAATTGTCTAGGGCTCTGTCGATATTTAGTATAAACAATATTAATATCTATCATGATAAGGTGTTGAATCCGTCTAATTATGAAAGGAAGTTCTTATCGACAATTTTAGAATATCTTGATACACCACAATATTTGAGGAGAAAAATTTATCCAAGATCGGACATATTGAATGAGGTTGGCCGATTGCATCCTATTAGATCACCACATCACAAGGATAAAGTTGATCTGAAAAATTTAAAGAGTGGCGAAATTCGGGTTGGTCTTGTAGAAAGGAAAGAAGGTCAATTCTATGTTGACGTTGGATTAGAATCTTTAATTAAATACGAAGGAAAATTTCGTCAAAGCGGAAAAAAAATTAACGTTAAATTAATTAGACAAAACAAGCAGGTCGTTGGTGTAGATGTGAAAGATGATGAGCTTTCTAACTTGTTCTGGGGATATTCTGTACATTATTTCACAGATTTGAAAAAAATTATGGAAAGATATGATCCTACGACCATCATTCTTACTTCAAGATATTCTAGATATTTTGATGAAGCAGAATTGTCATCCATAGGTAGAAAGGAATTAGATACTAATAATATAATGTTAGTTGTTTTCGGATCCCCAAAGTATGGACTCGATGTCATATTTGATAGAGAAGGATTAGATTTGAAAAAATATAATTCATATAATTTTTTTCCTAAACAAGGCACTCAAACCGTTAGACTGGAAGAAGCAATCTTTGGGGTTCTTTCTATTTTAAACTTTTACGTAAAAAGATATTAACTTATTTTGAATGAATAATAAACTTATTAAAGGGATCTGAAAAATTTTTGTATATATGGGTCACCGCAAATATAGCGCACCAAGAAGGGGTAGCATCGCATTTCGCCCTAGGGCCAGAGCGAAAAGCTTAGAAGCTAAAATAAGAACATGGCCCGATGATATCAGTCGTGATAATGTTGGATTGGTTGGATTTGCCGGGTTCAAGGTCGGACAAGTCCAAGTTATGACTATTGATGATAAAGAAAAGACTCCAAACTTTGGTAAACCGTTAATGAATCATTCTACAGTAATCTCATTACCACCATTAAAAGTCGTAGGAATACGTGCTTATTCTGAAGATGGTTATGGTAAGCACGCAATATTTGACGTATTTTCTAAGGACAGTATCAAAGATATCTCTGCTAAATACAAAACTAAATATTCAGAGGATAGTATGAAAGAGGCAGAAAAAAAATTATCTTTGGCCAAACAATTGATGGCCGTTGTTGCCATCAGTCCTAACAAAATTGGTTTATCACAGAAGACTCCTTTTATCTATGAAATTCCAGTTTCTGGAAAAGATATTCAATCAAAATTTGATTTTCTGAAATCAAAACTGGGGCAAGAAATTAGGGTATCTGACGTCTTTAAAACTGGTCAAAATGTTGACGTTCACGGGATTACCCGGGGAAAAGGAGTAGAAGGACCAGTTACCAGGTTCGGAGTAAAAAGAAAACAACATAAATCAAGAAAAAGTGTCAGAGCAGTTGGAACTTTAGGGCCAATATCCCCGGCAGTCGTTATGTATACAGTAGCCAGACAAGGACAAAGAGGTTTTCACCAACGAACCGAGTATAATAAGCGGATATTGTTAATGTCAAATTCAGAAAACACTGAAACTGTGAATATAAATCCAACTGGGGGATACAAGCATTTTGGATTAGTTGATGGCGATTATATGATAGTGAGAGGAACCATCCCAGGGGTACCAAAAAGACTTGTGAAATTGAGACATCCTATTAGAAGCAAACAATCCAAAATCAATGAACCAAAGATATTAGAGGTTGTGATTTAAATGGAATCTAAAATTTTTGATTTAAGTGGTAAAGAAATCGAAAACGTTGAATTACCTCCTGTTTTTAATCTTCCATACCGACCAGAAGTTATTAAAAGAGCATTTGTAAATATGGATACCCATCACCACCAGAAACAAGGAAGGTATCCCGCAGCAGGTGAAATAGTCAGTGCCGAATCTCGAAACACGGGGTTGGGCATAGCTAGACTTGCCCGTGCTAAGGGAGAAGGCTTCTCTCGTGCTGGCCAGGCTGCTGGGGTCG
>Ga0196965_1000964_pt1 | contig 12869 bp, 12 predicted proteins | sample S1_20metaG_FD_148668 | JGI IMG/M metagenome (GOLD analysis project Ga0196965, IMG submission 148668) | Soil microbial communities from Anza Borrego desert, Southern California, United States - S1_20 | ecosystem: Environmental > Terrestrial > Soil > Desert | place: USA: California | collected... | reverse complement strand
CCGTGGGTCAAGCCGTCTGCCCCTCGGGTCAAGCGTCTCGCCCCAAGGGTCGAGCGGTCTGACCCTTGGGGCGAGAGGTGTTGATCTCGGGGCGAGCGGTTCGCCCCGAGGGTCGAACGGCTTGCCCCGTGGGTCGAGCGGCTTGCCCCGAGGGGCGAACCGTGTCGATCTCGGGTCAAACCGTGTCGATCCCGGGTCAAACGGTGTCCGTAGGGGTGGGCTACTCCGGCGAAGCGGCGCGCTCGTCGAGGATCGCGCCACACCGCTCCAACGTCACGGAGCCGGCCGCCTCCAGGACGTACGACAGCGCTTCCGGAGACTGCAGCAGGTGGATGAGGATGTTGATGGCGTCGACCGCCTTCTCGTCGAAGAGCCGGAACCATCCTGCCGGTCCGTCGCCGTCGCCTCCGTCCCCGCCGCTGCCGCCGGCGAGAGCCAGAGGATAGGCGCCGTCGGCGTCCGGCTGCTTGGAGAGGAGGAGGAGCGGGTCCTTGCCCGTGCCCGGGAGGATGGCCGCCGCGAGGAGGGCGAGCCAGCGGGTGGGGAAGACGGCCGTGGGGGTGAAGCCGCGGGCGAGGCTCTCGCCCATCCGGAACAGGCCGAAGCCGTATCCCGGGATGGCTTCGATCCGCCACGGCCCGGCGACGTCGGCATCACCGGCGGTGGGCGGCTCATCCCGTTCCGCCAGACGGCTCAGGAAGTCGGCGGTGAAGGCGTTGGGGGGAAGGGGGCGAACGGACGGCGTGTTAGGCTCGAATGAGCTACGCATAAGTCCTCCGATGGACTGTGTGTGGTCAGGCCTGGGCGGGGAGAGCCACCTCCCCTCCAGGCCGCTAGCCGGCATCATTGCCGGCCGACCCTGGTTCGAACGGCACCCCTCGACGAAAACCCGCGGGCTCGCGGGTCGTCTCAGGGTGGGGCCGAATGACGAGAGCCTAGATCCGGGCTCCGGAAGAAGTCAATAGGGGAGAGGGCGGTTCTTTCATCTTCGTTGCGCCTGCTATCGGATCGGCGGATTTACGCGTGGAGGGGAGCCGGGGGAAGTCGTATGATATCCGCGAGCCACCTCAGTAGCCGCGAAGCGGCGCAGGCATAAAGGAGCCTGGGGTTCACTGCTTTGACAACGCGATGTGCGAGAGCTTCTTTGCAACGTTGGAGTGCGAGCTGCTCGACCGTCGTCGTTTCCGCAATCCGGTCGAGGCACGGATGGCGGTCTTCGAGTTCCTCGAGGGCTGGTACAACCTTCACCGGCGCCATTCGGCCCTGGTCTATCTAAGCCCCGCCGAGTTCGAAAAGCTCCAGGAGGCGGCGTAGATGAACGCTAAGTCGCGGCGCGCTACGCGTTTCCGTGGGACTGTGGTGCTGGGGGGCTCTGCCCCCCAGGCCCCCCGAAGAGAAGAACGAAGAACCCAAGTCCTAAACTGTCCACCGAACCGGGGCAGGTCCACCTCCTCCTGGCGACCGAGGCCCATCCACCCGACGCGGTCCTCCTGATCCGGGATACGGATGGCTTTGAGGAACGCCGCGTGGGATTGGAACAGGCCCGGCAGGAACGCCCCTGGCCGTTCCGGGTCATCCTCGGCGTCGCCCACCCCAAGCGCGAGGCCTGGGTCATCGCCGGCTTCGAGCCTCGGAACACCCGGGAGGAGGCACGTCTCGAAGAGGTGCGCCGGGAGCTTGCCTTCGACCCGCGCGTGCAATCCGAAACCCTTTCGGCGAAGGCTCCAGGTGTCCCGAAGAACGCGAAGCGGGTTCTTGACGCTCTTGTTGGTGGGGACTCCGACCGGGAGGCGGCGTGCTGGACGGAGTGTGGGCTCGATGTCCTAGCGGAGCGGGGGCGGCTCAGCGGTCTGGCCGGTTATCTCGACGAGATCCGCCGCGAGTTGGTGCCGTTGTTCCTGGGGCGAGGTCGAAAACCCCCCTCCTGACCTCCCCCGCTCCCTCCCGCGCCACCGCCCAGGGGGGGAGGCACCACCTCCCCTTCGGCTCAAATTCGGAGTGGCGTCCGGACGGCCCGGGGTGCTTCCGAGCCGTCCGGATCGACCCTTACCAGCCCGAAAGCCGGCAGTTCGGAGCGAAGAGGTAGTCGTCGGACGCCGAGTTGAACTCGTCCTGGCAGGAGGCGCAGCAGCTATGGTGCTGCTCGCAGCGGTCGTGCTCGCCGCAGTCGACGGTCCAGGCGCTCGTGCCGACCAGGGCGTCGCAGCCGGCGCCGCAGCGGGCTCGGCAGTTGGAGGCCCGGGGGCCGACGGCCAGGGTCTCGCTGATCAGGCCGTGACCGCTGCCGTCGTGGGCCAGGCTGCGCGAGGTGATGCCGCAGAGGTTCGTCCAGCTCTTCGCGAAGGGCGCCGCGATGCGGGTCAGGCGGACAGGCTGGAGCGGGTGGTCCCCCCAGAGCCGCGCCGCCCGCAGCAGGAGGTCGGCTTCCGGCGAGTCGTCGCGGAGCGAGCTGCCCAGGGCGAGGGCGAGGGTACGGAAGGCGGCGCGGTCCGCGGGACCGATCTCGACGCCTTCGGGATAGAACACCTCGGCGGTCTGCGCCTCGCGGTCCACGAACAGGACGAGAGTGCCGCGGCCCTCCGGCAGCTCGTACTCGAGGGTGACCCGGCCGTCCATCTGCGCGGTGGCGCTGAAGGACAGACGCCCCAGGGGTGACTCGAGGTCCCCCTCGACCCGGGCGCCGAGCCGCTCCACCCGCAGCCCCACTTCGGCGGGATCGATGTAGGGAATCTCCGGAGCCGCGCGAAACGCTTCCCGCGCCGCCCATCCGGGGACGGTGCAGATCAAAGCCAGGGCCAACGCCAGACACACACGCTTCGACATCATCAATCCTCCTTGTTCTCTATCAGGAAGGGGTGCGGACCGGCCTGCCGGGCGAGCCTATGGGGAGACGGGGATCGTTGTCATAATGATTCCGAGATCCGGGAGGGCCGATGAAGATCCGCCGCGCATCGATCGCCGACGCCGAGGAGCTGACCCAGGTCGCCCACGAGTCGAAGAGCCATTGGGGGTACCCGCCGCGCTGGATCGAGCTGTGGCGCGACGACCTGACGATCACGCCGGAGGTCATCGCCGGCAACGAGCTCTACCTGGCCGAAGAGGACGGCACGGTCCTGGGCTTCTTCGGGTTGATCGCCGGGGAGGGAGGCGGTCCGGTCTGGACGCTGGAGCATTTCTGGGTCCTGCCGGCGGCGATGGGCAAGGGAGTGGGGCGGACGCTGTTCGAGCGCGCCCGGGAGCTGGCGGCCGGGGCCGGCGCCGCGGTCCTCGAGATCGACGCCGATCCCAACGCCGCGCCTTTCTACGAGCGGATGGGCGCCCGCCGGGTGGGCGAGGTCCGCTCGGAGATCGAGGGTCAGCCGCGGGTCCGGCCGTTGCTCCACCTGGACCTCCATCCGGCCGCCTGAGATAGAGTGGACGGCTCTCGACAGACGGAGGGCCGGAACCATGCGAGCGGCGGTGATCGACGGGTATGGCGGGGTGGAGAAGCTGGAGGTGCGGGAGGTTCCGGACCCCGGCGCTCCGGGTCCGGGCCAGGTGCGGGTCCGGGTGCGTGCCTCCAGCCTGAACCCGATCGACTGGAAGCTCCGGCGGGGCTCGTACCGGCTCGTCCTGCCGGCGAAGTTCCCCAAGATTCTGGGGTCCGATGCCGCCGGAGAGGTGGAGGCGGTCGGCCCCGAGGTCACCCGCTTCGAGCCCGGCGACGCGGTCTTCGGCCAAACCGCCATCCGCCAGGCTGGAGCCCATGCCGAGGCCGTGCTGATGCAGGAGTCGGCCCTCGCCCACAAGCCCGAGGCGCTCACCTTCGAGGAGGCCGCGGCCGTCCCCCTGGCGGCCCTCACCGCCCTCCAGGCCCTGCGCGACAAGGGGGAGCTGGATTCCGGCGAGCGCGTGCTGATCAACGGTGCGGCCGGCGGCGTCGGGCACTTCGCGGTGCAGATCGCCAGGGCCATCGGCGCCCGGGTGACGGCGGTGGCCAGCGGCCGGAACCGCGACTTCCTGCGGCAGCTCGGAGCCGAGCGGACGATCGACTACCAGACGGAGGACTTCGCGGCGGACGAGGAGACCTACGAGGTGGTCTTCGACGCCGTGGGCACCAGCTCCTGGCAGGAGTGCGAGCTCCTCCTCGCCGAGAAGGGGGTCTACGTCTCCACCCAGGCGGGGGCGCGCCAGATCCTCGACGTCGCCGGCACCACGGTGCGCGGCCTGTTCGGGGAGGGGCGCCGGGCGGCCTCCGTCTCGGTGCGCCCGGACGCCGCCGACCTCGAGGTCCTCGCCCGCTGGATCGACCAGGGGCGCCTCCGCCCCCACGTCGAGCGGGTCTTCTCCCTGGACGAGATCCGCGGCGCGCACGAGGCGAGCGAGTCCGGGCACGTGCGCGGCAAGATCGTGGTCCGCGTCGGCTAGAGGCCGTTCATACGCATTCCGCGATTTCATTGACGGCCTCCGCCGGTCGGGCATAGCCTGGAACTGGAGGAGGACCGGACCATGGACCAAAGCTTCAGCCGCGATTCCTCGTCGCCTTTTGCCGACCGGAGCTCTGATCAACGCGAGGACTACTGGCGCGAGCTGTACGAGGCCCGCACCTACGGGTACGAGAGCAGCTACGAGCAGCTCCGGCCCGCGTATCTCCTCGGCTGGAGGAGCCGGGACTCCTACGGCGGGGCAGGCTGGGAAGACATCGAGAGAGAGCTGGCGCGCGAGTGGGAGATCGCCTGGCTCAGCGGCGGCTTGCCCTGGGAGGAGGTCCGGTGGGCTGTCCGCGACGCCTGGGCCCGCGCCGGCGCTGTCTCCGGCCGCTGGGGCGGCTACTACCAGCCCGCGTATAGCTATGGCCGCCACGACCGTGGCTGGAATCGAAGCTATGAGCGCGGCTCGGGCGATTCCCAGGAGAGCTATGGCGGCTATGGCCAGGGGGGCGACTACGGCCAGCAGGGCTACGGCAGCCAACAAGGCTACGGTCAGCAGGGCGGCGCCAGCGTCGGTGGTGCCGGTGAAGGCTATGGTGGCTATCGACGTTCCAGCAGGAGCCTCCGGGAAGAGCTCGGCGAGCGGCTGACCCGCCACGGACAAGTCGACGCCTCGCGGATCGAGGTCAAGGTCGACAACGGCGAGGTCACCCTCGAGGGGAGCGTCCTCAGCCGTCGGCAGAAACGGCTGGCGGAGGAGGTCGCCGAATCGGTCTCCGGCGTGCGGGACATCCACAACCGTCTGCGGATCCAGGCCGTGTCTGAGGAGCGGGAGAAGTCCGCTCCGCCTGCGCGGTCCGCCCCGCTGGCCGAGGAGTCCTTCAGCGTCGGCGCCCCGCCGCCCGATCCCCCTTCCAAGCCGCCGCCCGCCCCCGAGGCGGCGGAGCCCGAGCCCGGGGTCTCGAGCTCGTCCTACGCCCTTCTGGACTGCCCGGAAGGCGTCGTGGCGGAGGTCGAGTTCCCCCTCACCGTCGGCATCTCGCCGCTCCCCATGGTCCCGGGCGACGAGCCGCTCGACCTGCCGCCCACCCCCGGGTACGTCCTGGTCGTGCACGTCATCGCCGAGGGCTTCCGGCTGCGGGCCGGGGAGCCGGAGCGGCACGAGCTCGCGGTCACGCACGAGAATCCCTACCCGACCGTGGTCCTCCACCTCACCCCCGACCCGCAGGACACCCGGGTCCGGCTGCGGCGCATCCGGGCGAACTACTCGGTAGGCGGCCAGGCGATCGGCTTCGCCGACCGCCCCCTGGTGGTGGTGGAGAGTGCCGAGCTGCTGGACTCGCAGATCCCCAGGCCGGTCCCGCGCCCCGGCACGATCCACGTCCCGACCGCCGGCACGGCGCCCGACCTGACCCTCACCATCCGCCTCGGCGATTCGGTCGGCGACCTGCTCTGGACGCTCGAGAGCCCCCACGCCATCGAGCTCCCGGACCGGCGGCTCCAGAGCGACATCGGCAAGGAGCCCGACCGCTTCGCCCGCCAGATCGTCGATCTGGTCAACGGGCGCGAAGGGACGACCGGCCTGTACACGTTCCTGGTCGGCATCGGCCGGGAGGTCACGCAGGAGGTCCCGGTCAAGGTCTGGAAGGCGCTCCGCGCGGCGGCCGCGAAGCGGGGCGGCCCCCCCGACCTCCTCATCCTCTCGCAGGAACCCTACATCCCCTGGGAGCTGGCGGTGATGCCGGAGCCGCTCCTCGATCCCCAGGCTCCGCCCTTCCTCGCCGCCCAGGCCAACGTCGGGCGCTGGATCATCCGCAAGGATCTGGACGAAGAGGACGGCGGCAGCCTGGACCGCCCCAGGCTGCCGCCGCCGACCGAGCTGGCGATCAAGGGGCTGGCCGTGGTCTCGGGCGTCTACAGCAGCGGCAAGTGGCAGCGGCTGAAGGAGGCCGAGCAGGAGGCTGCCGAGCTGGCGCAGCTCTATCCCGCGGCGTCCGTCAACGCGGACTTCGAAACCGTGACCGGCTGCCTCAAGGGCATCCCCGAGGCGGACATGCTCCACTTCGCGGTCCACGGCGTCTACAACCCGGAGAGCGTGGAGCACGGGCTGATGCTGGTCGACAAGCGCGTCCTCCACCCCTTCGACGTCAAGGGGATCGACCTGACGCGCGCCCCCTTCGTCTTCCTGAACGCGTGCCAGGTCGGCAGCGGCGAGCAGGTCCTCGGCGACTATGCCGGGCTCGCCGAGGCCTTCCTCTTCGCCGGCGCTTCCGGCGTGATCGCCCCGCTCTGGTCGGTCAAGGACACGGTCGCCCGGCAGGTGGCGCTCGATTTCTACCGCGAGATCGCCGCGGGCCGGACGCCCGCCGACATCGTGCGCGCCGCGCGGGCCCGGTTCAAGGACGCGGCCGGGCCGCTGTCGGCGACCTACCTCGCCTATCAGTTCTTCGGCCACCCGCAGCTCAAGCTGACCGGGCTCCGGCCACGAGAGGAGGGACAGCCGTGAGCGAGCGTCTCGATCCGTCAGGCTCGCCCGTCAGGGTGGGCGGCATCACCCTGCGCACGCCGGGATTGGAAGGGGTCGTGAGCGTCATGCCCCCCACGAGCGCGGAGACGCGGGCCGCCGCGTTCGACTCCGCCGCCCTGGAGGAGGCGCTACGCGAAGAAGGGGTCGCCACCGACGAGACGCTCGAGATCACCGACACCAACGAGGTCGAGGCGGGCGGCGGCGAGGGGACGCGGACGGCGCAGGGGGAGCCGGCGATCGAGCTCGAGGTCTGGGAGCCGGGCGAGGAGTGGGGGCAGATAGTGCTGTACACCGACGAGGCCGGCGTGACCACCTGGGCCTTCTCCTTGCCCGGAGAGGCGGCAGCGCCGGGAGAGCGGGTGCGGGGAGGTGCCGGCGGTCGCACCTATGTGCTCCGCCGCCACGTCCCTCCCGCGCCGCAAGGGGAGGCCACCCGGGGCGTGATCGGCGCCGCCGGCAAGAAGATCATCCGGGTGCTCTCCTTCAAGCTCCTCGATCCGGTCTTCGGCAGGGTGGGGGAGCACTTCGTGGCCAAGTGGGAGCAGGAGAAGCGCCCCTACCGCGTGCGCACGTTCCCGCCCGAGGGCTTCCGCAACGCCTCGGCGAAGCTCGTCGACCTCCCCGACTGGCCGGCGCTGGCGACGAGCGACGGGAAGCGCGCGCTGCTCTTCGTGCACGGCACGTTCAGCCGGGCGCACGCCGCCTTCGGCGGCCTCCCCCCGGAGTTCATGGAGGCCCTGCACCGCAGGTACGAGGGGCGGGTCTTCGCCTTCGATCATCCGACGGCTTCGGAGGACCCCCGCCAGAACGTCGAGTGGCTGCTGCAGGAGATCCCGGACCGCACCCGGCTGGACCTGGACATCATCTGCCACTCCCGCGGCGGCCTCGTCTCGCGCGTGCTGGCCGAGAAGCAGGCGGATCTCGCGCTCGGGTCGCGCCAGGTCCGGGTCCACAATGTCGTCTTCGTGGCGGCGCCGAACGCCGGCACGATTCTGGTCAACGAAGAGCACATGGGCGACTTCGTGGACTCCTACACCAATCTCCTCAACTTTTTCCCCGACAACGGCGTCACCGAGGGGCTGGAGTGGATCATCACGGTCGCCAAGCATCTCGCCTGCTCGACGCTCAAAGGCCTCGAGGGGCTCCAGTCGATGCGGCCCGGGGGCGGGTTTCTCACCGGGATCAATGGCGCGACCAGCCCGGACAAGCGCTACTACGCCGTCGCCTCCGACTTCGAGCCCGCGGACCTCGGGCTGTCGTCGTTCAAGGACGGGGTGATGGACCGGATCTTCGGCCATCCGAACGATCTGGTCGTCCCCACGGCCGGCGTATGGGACCACAACGGCGGGTCGCTCTTCCCGATCGCGGAGAAGCTCGTGCTGCCCGACAAGGGGATCCATCACAGCGGCTACTTCTCCTGTCCCGAGGTGCAGCGGCAGATCGCGCGCTGGCTGGAGGTCGAGACGGGCTAGGCACTCCTGGCCCGCGTCGTCTCCAGAAGGGGACTTCAGCGTCACCCACCGGCGGCAATGACGTTTTGGATCGAGGCGCCGGCTGAGGCGCCGCCCTCTGGCACATCGCCTGCTAGGTCTGGCTACAGACTTCATCTTTTCCCTCCGGGAGGACGAAGGATGCGAGCAGTCTGCTGGGCAGTTTGCCTCTCCGTCACCCTGGCCGGCGCGGTCTCGGCCCAGGCGCCCGCCGCGGAGCCGGCGCGGGAGGGCTTTTCCGAGACCCTGGAGGTCCAGGGTGTCAACGTCGAAGCCGTGGTGACCGACAAGCAGGGCCGGCGAGTGCCGGGGCTCACCGCCCGGGATTTCCGGCTGCTCGTCGACGGCAAGCCGGTGCACGTCGACTTCTTCCTCGAGGTGCGGGAGGGCCGGGCGGCGCAGACGGCGCGGCTGCCCGGCGCCGCCGGCGAGCCCGAGGTGGCGACGCTCGAAGCCGGTGAGGCGGTCCCCACCAACTATCTGGTCTTCATCGACGACTACTTCTCACCGCTGACCCTGCGCAACGAGGTCCTGAAGTCGCTGTCGCGGGAGCTGCGCTCGCTGGGCGCGCGGGACCGCGTCGCCGTCGTCGCCTTCGACGGCCGCGGCAGCCGCGTCCTCTCCTCTTGGGCCCCGGCTTCCGAGGGGCTCGAGCACCTGCTCGGACAGGCGGGGCGGCAGAAGCGGTTTCTCACGCGGGCCGATCTTGACCTCAACACCGGACCCCTGCCGGTGGGAGCCGCCCAGCCCCTCGGCAAGGGTTTGATGAGCGAGCCGGTCGCCGACGCCGCCGGAGACCGGTCGCTGCGGGAGCTCGAGGGCATCGAGAACGTGGTGGCGGCCTCCGCGGCCAGTCTGCGCGCCTTCGCCGATCAACCCGGTCGCAAGGTGGCGCTGGTGGCCTCCGGTGGCTGGCGGGTCGACCAGCGCGCGATGATGGGGCTGGAGCTGCCCGCGTACGTCAAGGACGGCTACAGCCTGCTGGACCCGCTGATCGACACCGCCAACCTTCTGGGATACACCCTCTATCCCATCCATCTAGCCGAGAAGGCCCGGCTGGTGCCGAGCGCCGAGCCTCAGCTCGCTTCCGCGGCCTCCGGCGCCTCGACGATGGAGCTGGCCGCGGCGCAGAATTCCCTGGTCCTCAGCGCCCGCCAGACCGGCGGCCGGCTGCTCATGCCAGGAAACAACAACTACCTGCAGCGCGTCACCGAGGACACCCGCTCCTACTACTGGCTCGGCTTCACCCACACGGGCGGTGACATGCGTCGCGTCCGCCTCGAGGTCCAGGCGCTCCGCCCGGGCGTCGAGGTGCGGTCGCGGAGCAGCTTCCTGCCGTTGTCGCGGTCGGCGAAGGTGGCGATGCAGGTGGAGAGCGCGGTGCTCACCGGTGACCTCGTGGGCATGGAGCCCCTGGACGTCTCCCTCGGCCGGCCCGTGCGGGTCTCCAGGAAAGCGCTACGGGTGCCCGTCTCCCTGCGCATCCCCATGAAGGACATCACCCTGCTCCCCAATGGCAGCTATCAGGTCGCCCGGCTGGAGCTGCGCACCGCCTCCACGGACAAGGACGGCGGGCGCTCGCTGGTCGCCAAGGTGCCGCTGGAGATCCGGATCCAGGGCGAGGCGCCGCCGGCCGACGGCCATCTGCAGCACGATCTCCAGCTCGGGCTGCGCAACGTCCCGCAGTACGTGCTGGTCTCCATCCACGACGTGGCGAGCGGCAAGACCCTGGCGGCGCGGGTGCCGTTCGAGCCGGAGAAGTAGCCCTCACAGATCCGGAGCCTCCCGGGAGCGCCGTCCGGCGCTTCCGGGGAGGTTTCCTGCGCAAATCCGGACGCGATCCGGGCTAGACTGCGGGCCATGAAACGTGCCGCCCCGCCACCGTCCCGCCGCCGCCTGAACGCCTGGGGTTTCGAAGGGGAGGGCCTGCCGGTGCCGCGCCCCATGCGCAAATGGCTGGAGGAGCGGCTGGGGAAGTCGGAGCGCCGGGAGGCGGTGGACCCCGAGGGGATCGCGGTGCCCGAGCCGCGCCCGCTGCCCGATCTGCCGGGCGCCGTCTCGGTCACCCGCGAGGACCGGCTGCTGCACTCCCGCGGCCGCGGCTTCGCGGACCTGGTCCGGCTGCGCACCGGGACGCTGCCGGCGCTGCCGGACGCGGTGGCACGGCCGGCCGGCGCCAACGAGGTGGAGGAGGTGCTCCGCACCTGCAGCCGCGACGGCATCCGGGTGATCCCCTGGGGGGGAGGGACGTCGGTGACCGGCGGCGTCAACGTGGTGCCCGGGCCGGGTCCGGCCGTGGTGCTGGACCTCGAGCGGCTCTCCGGGTTGATCCGGCTCGACGAGCGCTCCGGCCTCGCCAGCTTCCGCGCCGGCACCACCGGGCCGGCCGTGGAGTCGGCGCTGGCGCAGTCGGGCTTCACGCTCGGCCACTTCCCGCAGTCCTGGGAGCTCTCGACCCTCGGCGGCTGGGTCGCCACCCGCTCCTCGGGCCAGGAGTCGCTGGGCTACGGCCGCATCGAGGACATGACCGCGGGGCTCGAGCTGGTGGCCCCCGGCGGCCGGCTGTCGTTGCGGGCGGTGCCCGCCTCCGCCGCCGGGCCGGACCTGCGCCAGCTCGTCCTGGGGAGCGAGGGGCGCCTGGGGGTGATCACCGAGGTGACGATGCGCGTGCGTCCCCGGCCGTCGTCGCGCGCCGTGATGGCCCTGCTCGTCCCCTCCTGGGAGGAGGGGATGGATGCCATACGGGAGCTCGTGCTCGCCGGCCTGCCCCTGAACCTGCTGCGCCTGTCGGACGCGGACGAGACCGCGGTCGCCATGGCCGTCGGATTGGGCGGCCACGCCTGGGGCCCCCTCGCCAAGGGCTGGCTTCGCCTGCGCGGCGCCGGGCCGGGCGCCAGCCTGCTGCTCTGCGGCGCCGCGGGCAAGGAGAGGTTGGTCCGCCGAACGCTGGACGAGGCGGCCGCCCTGCTCAAGCGTCAACACGCGGTGTCGCTGGGCGACGGCCCGGGCCGCCGCTGGCTGGCGGACCGCTTCCGCCACCCCTACCTGCGCGACGGCCTTCTGGATCTCGGCTTCGCCACCGACACCTTGGAGACCGCGGCCCCCTGGTCGGCGCTGCCGCGGCTCTACCAGGTGGTGCGCGGGGCCCTTGCGGGCGCGCTCGGTGAGGGAGAGGACGAAGTGCCGGTGCTCTGTCACGTCTCCCACGTCTACCGGGACGGCGCCTCCCTCTACTTCACCTTCTTCTTCCGTCTGCCGGAGGACCCGCAGGAGGCCATCGAGCGCTGGGCGACGCTCAAGCGCGTGGCCACCGGCGCCCTGACCGGCGCCGGCGGCACCGTCTCGCACCACCACGGCGTGGGCGCCTGGCACGCCCCCTGGTATCCGCGGGAGGCCGGAGAGGCCGGCGTCCGCGTCCTCGCCGCCGCCGCCAGCGAGCTCGATCCCCAGGGCGTCCTCAATCCCCACGTGCTCCTGGACCCGGCGGACCGGCTGGAGGTCTGAACCTCGTACCAAGTGGAGCAGACCATGGAACTGGACGAGGTGATGCGAGTGCTGGGGAGCTTCGAAAGCGAAGGGGTCGACTACATCATCGTCGGGGGCGTTGCTCTGAATTTCCACGGTCTCATCAGAGCGACGGAAGATCTCGATCTGTTCATCCGTCCGGAGCCGGAAAACATCGAACGGCTTCGCAGGGCACTGCGATCGATCTACGATGACCCCAGCATCGAGGAGATCTCGGCCGACGATCTCCTGGGAGACTATCCCGCGGTCCGCTACTATCCTCCCAGCGGCGAGGTTTTCCTCGACATTCTCACGCGGCTTGGAGAGTTCGCCTCCTACGATGACCTGGAGGCGCAGAGCATCGAGGTAGAGGGTGTTCACGTGAGAGTGGCGAGCCCGCGAAGCTTGTACTGGCTCAAGAAGGACACGATGCGGGAGATCGACCGCGCTGACGCCGAGGCTTTACGTGAGAAGTTTCATCTCGACGAGACCTCCTGAAAACGATTCCAACCCGAGGCTCTGACCATGCCCATTCAGAAGTTCCGGAATCTGGACGCGATGCGAAAAGCTCTCTGGCAGAGCTCGTCCGGTGAAGACCTCCCGCGCCGTATCCGGAGACTCTGGGCCCGCTCAGTGGCCATCAGCCCGAGAGTCTACCCGCGCGGTGTCTTCAAGTACCGGAGCCTCGAGGAAGCACAGCGGGCACGGGAGCAGATGGTCACTGACAATGTGCAGCGTCTTCTCCAGGAGCGGCTCGCCGCGGAGAAGATCCGCAACGATTCCTGAGGCCTTTGGCGTACTGTGTTCCACCCCCAATGGCGCCGGCAGGCGCTCGCCGGGCTCGGGGAGCCTTTCGACCTGGTGATCCTGGGCGGAGGGATCACCGGGTGCGGCATCCTCCTCGACGCGGCGCAACGGGGGTTGCGGGTGCTGCTGATC
>Ga0196965_1000963_pt1 | contig 12878 bp, 14 predicted proteins | sample S1_20metaG_FD_148668 | JGI IMG/M metagenome (GOLD analysis project Ga0196965, IMG submission 148668) | Soil microbial communities from Anza Borrego desert, Southern California, United States - S1_20 | ecosystem: Environmental > Terrestrial > Soil > Desert | place: USA: California | collected... | reverse complement strand
CATCGCTTAATTTCATTTCACCTCCTATTTGGTCGCAAGAGAGTGAAATCGATTAGCGATGGACTTTCAAGTCCTTTATTTGCCCGCCTTGTAAATCAATCAGTTAGCTTTTTTGTCGTGTACAGAGCGGCTTTTTATCACGCTGAGTTTCAACGCACTTATATTTAGGTAAAAACTGCTTACTTAAATAAAATATAAACATGTCTTTAACTCTCTGCCGGCCTTTCATTTTTATTCTCTCGTTTTTAATCCGATTAGCTGTGCCAGAGAATACTAGTCTAAATCATGTTAAAAGAATACGAGTTTTTGAGTGTGTTAGGTTATTATGATATAGTCATTCTTAATGAGAACGATTATTGATTAGAGTCTGTTCCATTTGTAAATTTCAATAACTCCTAATACCCAAGGCTCAATTATGTGGTTACGCTTAAAAAATCTTGCTGTTGGAGACACAGGGAAAATAGTCGGCTTTGATGCATCGGGTAAAGCCTATCGTAAACGATTGCTGGCTATGGGATTGACTCCAGGTACCGATTTCAGTGTTACCCGTTTTGCCCCCATGGGGGATCCGGTAGAAATCAAACTACGAGGGTTTTCATTGACTCTGCGCAAGGATGAAGCCGCAATTCTGCTGATAGAGAAACTCTGATGGCAGTCGATTTCACGGTTGGTGTGGTAGGCAATCCCAATTGCGGCAAAACCACACTCTTCAATGCGCTCACCGGTGCCAGGCAGCATGTGGGCAATTGGCCGGGCGTTACGGTTGAGAAAAAAACCGGTGAATATACGTTTGATAATAAAGTGATCGAACTAGTCGATTTGCCGGGAACCTATTCTCTAGAGGCGGCCGATGAACAAGTGTCGTTAGATGAAAAAGTCGCGCGCGATTATGTGGCGTCCAAGGAAGCGGACTTAATCATTAATATCATCGATGCATCCAGTATAGAAAGAAACCTTTATTTAACGTCGCAGCTGGTAGAAATGCGAGTACCGATGATTTTGGTGCTCAATATGATGGACGTGGTAAAGCAGCGAGGCATTAAAATTGATGTTGATTTTCTTGCCGAACAACTGGGTTGCCCGGTGATCCCAATTAGCGCCTCAACGAAAGGCGGCATTAAGGCATTAAAGGCCGCTATCAACAGCGCTGCCATGGCGAAGCCGATACCGACGGTAACAGTGATTTATCCGGCTGCGTTGGAGCAGGCAATTAATGATCTTTCGCCTTTAGTGGTTAATGCAGCCGAAAGGCATCGGTGTGATCGGCGCTGGCTAGCCGTTCGTCTACTCGAAGACGATACATTGGCCAAGCGGCTGGCGGGAAACGAGGTATTACCTGCAGTTTTGAAGTTACAACAAAGGGTAGAGGAGGAGGCTGACGATGAAATCGATATCCTTGCCGCTGATGCCCGCTACGGGTTTGTTAACCGGTTGACTCAAGAGGCGGTTTGCAAACTGCATGAAGTCAGCCGGCATACGACCGATAAAATAGACCAGATCGTCCTGAATAGATTTCTAGGTATTCCGATTTTCCTGCTCGTCATGTACGCGATGTTCATGTTTACGATCAATATCGGCAGCGCTTTTGTGGATTTTTTTGATCAGGCGGTAGGCGCTTTATTGGTCGATGGCTTAAGCCGGATGCTGACGGCACAGAATTGGCCTGAATGGTTGATTGTCATGCTTGCTAACGGTGTTGGCGGAGGCGTTCAGGTCGTCACTACCTTTATTCCCATAGTCGGTTTTTTGTTCATGTTTCTATCCGCTCTGGAAGATTCAGGCTATATGGCCAGGGCGGCTTTTGTCATGGACCGGTTCATGCGCATGATCGGGCTGCCGGGCAAATCCTTCGTGCCGATGATCGTCGGCTTCGGCTGCAACGTACCGGCCATTATGGCGACGCGCACCCTGGAAAACCAGCGTGACAGAATTTTGACCAATCTCATGAATCCGTTCATGTCCTGCGGTGCCAGACTGCCTGTCTATGCTTTGTTTGCAGCGGCTTTTTTTCCTGTCGGTGGCCAGAATCTGGTGTTCGGCTTATATCTATTGGGCATCGTCGTCGCTGTACTGACCGGGTTGATCATGCGCCACACTCTGTTTAAAGGCGAATCAGCGCCTTTTATCATGGAATTGCCTACCTACCATATGCCGACTCTGAACGGAGTCTTCATCCGGACCTGGGATCGGCTTAAATCATTTCTGTTCAATGCCGGCAAGGTTATCGTGCCGATGGTGCTGGTGCTCAATTTTCTTAATGCATGGGGCACGGATGGCAGTTTTGGCCAGGAAAACAGTGATAAATCGGTGTTGAGCGAAATCGGGCGAAGTTTGACTCCCGCTTTTGAACCGATGGGCATTGATAATGACAATTGGCCGGCAACAGTCGGTATTTTTACCGGCGTACTAGCGAAAGAGGCAGTGGTCGGAACCCTGGATGCTTTATATAGCCAGATCGGAGCGCCCGAACAGGATGCATCCGGTAAGCCAGAGTTCGATCTTAAAGAGGCCTTGCTCAATGCCTGCCTGACTGTGCCCGAAAACCTGCGGGCTGTGGCTGATAATCTGCTGGATCCGTTGGGGCTGAATATCGGCACGGTCAACGATATTGATTCTGCCGCTAATGAGCAGAAGGTCAATACCGGCACTTTCGCGGCCATGCAAAACAGCTTTGATGGTCGGACAGGGGCTTTTGCCTATTTGCTGTTCATTCTATTGTATGCGCCCTGTGTGGCAGCGACTGCCGCCATCTACAGGGAAACCAATCTAGGCTGGACCGCGTTTGTCGTATTTTGGACCACGGGCATGGCTTATATGACGGCCACTATTTTTTATCAAGCCATGACTTACAGTCAGCACCCCGAATATTCCCTGATCTGGATGGCAGGGTTGATGCTGGCCTTTTTGTCGGTCCTGTTCGGATTGTGGCTGGTTGGAAGGAATGGCGGCGCAAAAATAGCCCGGGAGCCTTACAGTGATATTGTCTGATTTGAGAAACTATTTACAACAGCAGCGTCGGGTTGCCTTGATAGACCTGGTCAATCATTTTGGCGCAGATGCCGATGCGCTGCGTGGTATGCTGGACAAATGGGTCAGCAAAGGCAAGGTACGCAAAACGCCGCTGGAATCGTCCTGCGGCACCAGTTGCTGCAAATGCGATCCAGCTTTGACAGAGCTTTATGAATGGATCGATGAAAAGTAATTAAGCCCTGAGCGCTTTTAATTCAAAAACCTCCAAACGAGAAAGGATAAGCTTTTCTCGCCTCATACCTTATATCTTGTGCCTTTCGGAAACTAGGCTAAGCTTGTTATATTTATTTCATAGACGAGTATGACAATGTCCGAACAACATTCCGATATCCTGATCGGCTATTTATCCGAAGTCCGTGGCGATGGCATGGATGCCAGAATAACCGAAGAGCATTCAAACGACACGCCTATCATCAAAGTGGGCGACGAAGAAATACTGGCCGGTCATATCGGATCTTATGTCGTAATCCGGCAGGCCAATATCGGGGTTCTGGCGCTGGTTTTCAAGATGTGGGAAAAAGACCGTTTCGACAATGACGGCAGGCGCAAGTCGGACCGATTTATTTCCCTGATTCCGGTCGGCGAGCTTCAGAGCGACGGTACGTTTATCCGAGGCGTGCGCCATTATCCGACACCCGGCGCTAAAATCTATGCCGTGGGCTTGGCCGAAATCAACGCCATTTTCTCAAGATTTCGTGAGTACGAATTTTTTATCGGCCAGCTGGCTTCACACAAGGATTATCATTTAAGCCTCGATCCGCGCGCACTTTTCGGCCGCCATTTTGCTATCGTCGGACAATCGGGTTCGGGTAAATCATGGACCGTCGCGAGCCTGATCCAGAATACCATCAAGGCAATGCCAAGAAGTCATGTCATCATGCTGGACCTGCATGGCGAGTATTGCTGGAAGGATAAAAACGGCGCGATCCAATCGGCGTTCCCGGATGAACTGGTCAATTACGTCGATGCCACGGAAATGGAAATGCCTTACTGGATGATGACCTATGCCGAACTGGTCGATTTGTTCATAGACCGGGACGATACAGGCGCCACGCTGCAGATGTCTTTCCTGCGCGAAGTATTGCAGCAGCTCAAGCGCAAGGAAGCCAAAAGGATCGGCTTGGCGACGACGGTTTCGATCGATACGCCGATTTACTTTTCACTGGCCGAGATGTACATGCAATTCAAGGCCGCCAACGAAGAACGGAAAGATTTCGGCAAAGTGCAGGGCGCCTTGTTCGGCCAGTTCGACGAATTCCTGATTCGAATGCAAAGCCGGTTCAACGACGTCCGCTATGATTTCCTGCTGAAGCCGAAAATACGCAATACGTCCGAAAGCATGTCCGATCTGCTGCGGCAGTTCGTGGGCCTCGGCGATAAAAAGGCCAATATTACCGTCATCGATTTAAGTTCCGTGCCGACCGACGTCAGACCTGCCGTTTCCGCCCAGGTTGGCCGCCTGGCGTTTGAGTTCAATTACTGGAATCCGCGCCGGCGCGATTTTCCGATCACGCTGATCTGCGAAGAAGCGCACGCCTATATTCCCAGAGAAAAGAACGGTTCCTTCGAAGGTACAAAAAAAATGATGGAACGTATCGCCAAGGAAGGGCGTAAATATGGCGTATCGATCGGCGTTGTCAGCCAGCGGCCCACCGAATTGTCGGAAACGATGCTGTCGCAATGCAGCTCTTATTTCTGCCTGCGCACCACGAACCCTGACGACCAGGCTTACATTCGAGGACTCGTTCCCGAAGCCGAAGGCGATCTGACGGATATCCTGACCTCGCTGGGCAGGGGCGAAGCGTTAGTGCTGGGCGAAGCGGCGCCGTTGCCGACGCGCGTGCAGATCTACCGGCCCAATCCGGAGCCGAAAAGTAATGACGTCGATTATTTCACCGGGTGGCGGGAAGGCCCAAACGATTTGAATGTCGATGAAATAGTCAATTTCTGGCGAACCCAGACCCGAAAGTAATGCGTAAAATCCCCGCGCAGCAATTAACTTCGCGGGGGCAGGTTTACTGCTTCTCTATGGTCTTAATGAAGGCATTGGCTTCCTGAATCGATTTCTCCATAGCCGCGATCAAGGTCGATACATCGGATTGCACCAGGCCTAATTGCCCTTTTAAGGAAGCGATCGCCCGAGCGTTCAGGTTGTGTTTCAAATACAAAACCTGATCCCTGAACACGCTCAACACCGGCTCCATTTTGGCTTCGGCGCGCTTCATGGCCGTGATCAGCTGTTTATAGTGCGCTTTGGTAGCCGTCAATTTTTGCTGGCTGCTGCGTTTCAGCGATGCGTTGCTGTATTGGGTTAACTCGCTTTCCCATTCGCTGAATAATGCGTTGGAGACATCCTCGATGTCGCTGATGCGTTTTCTGACTTCATCGGCTTTTCCGACGCTGTCCTCGTATTCACTGTTCAGTTTGTTGTAGGTCGCCTCAAGATCTCCGCCTTTAAAATTGGTCATAACAGTGAACTGTTCCAGCGCCGACTTGAATTGCTCTTTGGTTTCTTCCTGTGTATCACGGGCTTTTTCCACCCGGTACACCATGACCTCGCGTTTAGGAATGCCTATTTTTTCCAGACCGCCATAATACATGCTGGAGCAGGCAGCCAAAGAGCACACCGAACCGATTAAAATAAAATGCCGTAGAAAACTCATAAAAACTCCTGTTATCAGATCGAGGCATTATATTGAAAATACATCGCATTGAATAATAAGTTATAATTTGCGGTTTTCTTAGCAAATTCCATTGAATCAAAGGCATGTCAGAACTACTTTCAGAACTGCGGCGTCGGCGCACGTTCGCCATCATTTCACACCCTGACGCAGGTAAAACCACACTGACCGAAAAACTGCTGCTGTTCGGCGGCGCCATTCAGCTGGCCGGCTCCGTAAAAGGGCGTAAAGCCGCGCGCCATGCCACGTCTGACTGGATGGAAATGGAAAAGGAGCGCGGGATCTCGGTCACGACCTCGGTCATGCAGTTCGAGCATAAAGGCTGCATTATCAATCTGCTGGATACGCCTGGACACGAAGACTTCTCCGAAGATACCTACCGGACACTGACCGCCGTCGACTCCGCCCTGATGGTCATAGACGTCGCCAAAGGTGTCGAGGAAAGAACGATCAACTTGATGGAAGTCTGCCGCCTGCGTACGACGCCTATCCTGACCTTTATCAACAAACTGGACCGGGAAGGGCTCGAGCCGATCGAATTGATGGACGAGGTCGAGAATGTCCTGAGCATCGACTGCGCGCCCATGACCTGGCCTATCGGCATGGGCAAGCGTTTCAAGGGGGTTTATCACCTGTACAAGGATGAAATTCACCTGTTCAGCCCGCAGCATTACGGCAGAATCGCCGAAGCCGAAGTCATAAAAGGCCTGGACAATCCGAAGCTGGACGAGCTGCTAGGCGATCAGGCGCAGGAATTAAGGGACGAAATCGACCTGGTGAAAGGCGCCAGCCACGAGTTCGATCTGGACGAATATCTGGCCGGCCGGCAAACGCCCGTTTTCTTCGGTTCGGCGATCAACAACTTCGGCATTCTGGAATTGCTCGATGCCTTCGCCGAATACGCGCCATCGCCCAGGCCGCGCGAAGCCATACAACGCACCGTTTCGCCCGAGGAAGACAAATTCAGCGGCTTCGTATTCAAAGTCCAGGCCAACATGGACCCGGCCCACCGCGACCGCGTGGCCTTCCTGCGCGTCTGCTCGGGCAAGTTCGACAAAGGCATGAAGATCAACCACGTCCGCATCGGCAAAAACGTTCAGGTGTCCAATGCGATCACGTTTCAGGCCGACACGCGCAAAAGCGTCGAGGAAGCTTATCCGGGCGATATCATCGGCTTGCACAACCATGGCACGATCCAGGTCGGCGATACCTTTACCCAGGGCGAAGTCCTCAAATACGGCGGCATACCGTATTTCGCGCCGGAACTGTTCCGCCGCGTGGTACTGAAAGATCCGCTCAGAGCCAAGGCCCTGCAGAAAGGCCTCGTACAGTTGACCGAAGAAGGCGCGACGCAGTTGTTCAGGCCGCTGAAAAACAACGACCTGATCCTGGGCGCCGTGGGCGTGCTGCAGTTCGACGTGACCGCCTACCGGTTGAAAGCCGAATACAACGTCGAATGCGTGTACGACGCCGTATCGGTTTCGACAGTGCGCTGGGTCAGTTCGGACAAGCCCGGCAAACTGGACGAATTCAGGAAAAAAGCCTTCGACAACCTGGCCGAAGACGGCGGCGGTTATCTGGTTTATCTGGCCAGCAGCAGGGTCAACCTGCAACTGACTGAGGAGCGCTGGCCTGACATCAAATTCAGCGCGACAAGGGAATTATAAAAACAATATAGTGATGAGCATGAAATAGCTCAGACTGTAGGTGCGAATTCATTCGCACAGTGCAGCTACTTGGAAAGTTATTTTACGCATATTCCATAGCTTGCGGGATACGAGAGAGCGAGTAGGTTCCGCAAGCGCCTTCCATCTGCTCGCTAGAATTGATCCAGCGGACTGATAACACCTTTGCCGCCCTTGTTCAACACATGAGTGTAAATCATAGTCGTTGCTACGTCGCTGTGGCCTAGCAGTTCCTGCACCGTGCGAATATCGTAACCTGCCTGCAGCATATGCGTTGCGAAACTGTGACGCAAAGTGTGCGGCGAAGTCGGCTTGGCGATGCCGGCCGCCAATGCCGCTTTTTTGACATATCGCTGTACCTGTCTTTCCTCGACATGATGGCGGCGTTCTGCTTTGCTGCGAGGATCAATCGAATAATTTTTTGCCGCAAACACGTACTGCCAGCCCCACTCCCTTGAAGCATTAGGATACTTGATAGCCAGCGCATCCGGCAGCCAGACATCCACCTTACCCAGCGCCAAATCCTGCTCATACCACTGCCGACGTAACGCCAACTGAGCACGCATCGCGTCCAGTAAACTATCCGGCAATATTGTCACCCGATCTTTACCGCCCTTGCCATCGCGAACGATGATTTCCTTGCGCGTTAATTCCACATCCTTTATCCGCAGACGCACCGCCTCCATCAAGCGCATGCCGGTGCCGTACAGCAACTTGATGATTAGACCGATCGGCGGCGGAGCCATTTCGGCTTCCTTCAGCAATGCCTGCACTTCCAAAACCGTCAATACTACCGGTAAACGTCGAGGTTTTTTAGAGCGCTCAAATCCATCCAGCCAAGGGAGTTCCACTGCCAGCACATCACGATACAGAAACAAAATTGCCGATAGTGCCTGGTTCTGAGTCGAGCTGGAAACATGCCGTTCAGTGGCAAGGTAGGTTAAAAACGCCTCCACTTCAGCAGCGCCAATTTCGGTTGGATGACGCTTGCCGTGAAAAATAATGAATTGTTTAATCCAGGAAACATAGGTATTTTCAGTGCTTAAACTATAGTGTTTGAAGCGAATCTTGTCCCGTACCAGGTCCAGTAATTTCTTTGGCTGAGAGGGTGTCGTATTTGTTTGCATGATTTGACGTATTTATTTATACTTTGATTAATATTAACAAAGAGATAGTTTTGATTCTGTATGATTATACGACATATTAACTGGATTATTGGACACGCAATGTCGTATATATTACGTTAGGGCTTATGTTCCACGGACAAGAACCAAAACGAGTTGATGTGGTGCTTGAGTTCTATCGTCAAGCAGCACTCAATATGCGTATGTTCGTTGATCTTCGATTTAAGCACTTCACCACATTCATGGTTATTTCTGGGTTGCTTGCAACATCTGCTTTCAATGTCCCAGCTCTTCAGAAATACCGGCTTTTCATTCAGGTTGTCGCAATAGCAGTAACGTTGCTGTTTTGGCTTATTGACTTCCGAACTTATCAGTATTGGAGACATGAACTTGTGAAGATTGGCGTGTTTGAAAAGGCGTTAAATGAGGGTGCGCACCTGATACTCCCTCCACCAGCTAAGGTTCGTGTGCGCTCATCCTTCGCGACCAACCTTCTCTTTGCCTTGTTGCTCAGCATCTGGGTTGGCTCTGTGTTCTGCGAATTCAGCCCTAACATTGCGATCAACAGGGACGCGCCAAAAGCGGCGCGCCCGTTACCTTAACGTTATCCATATAAGGAGCTGCTGTGCCTGTTATCTTTCAACCTTGGATAGGAGATTTCTACAGAACTAAGAATCGCTTTGGAGTGCGCGTTCTTGTTCTTGGAGAATCACACTATGGAGATGAGGCAGACACTAGGCCGACAGTAACAACGGAAGTTGTACGTTGGCTTGCTCAAGATGAAAGACATGCGTTTTTTACCAAGGTCTCTAAGGTTTTACTCGGGCTTGATGAGAATACCTCGTTAAGCAACGAGGCCCGCGGCGAAGTATGGGAGCACATCGCCTTTTATAACTATATCCAAGGTTTCGTCAGCACTGATCCCAGAGTGCGGCCAACAGCAGATATGTGGGAGAGGGCAAAGGAACCTTTTCTTCAGATTGTTCGCGATCTCAACCCTCATATGATATTAGTTCTTGGTATAGAGCTTGGTAGCAACATTCCAGCAATTCCTAATGGCATCGAAATATGTGTAATACAGCACCCATCAACTGGATTCAGTTATAAACGTTGGAACGGAGCGTTTCTGGAAGCATTGGAGCGAGCAAGATCAAATGGCTAACATGGCGCTCAACCGGAGCGCGGTTATAATGCGGTTTTGTTTTTTCAGCTTTCCGGGCTGCGCCCGGTTAGCTTTACGTTATGCCGAGAAAGGGAGTGTTCCGAACTGATGTTGAGAAAATTCTTCGAATGGGTCGGTGTCTTCGAGGCCAATCTATCTGCCGCTGAGTGGGCGTGGCGTTTGTTGACACTCGCCGTTATTGCCGGTGGCGGCACAACTGCAGGGTTGCTCGCGGAAGGCTCGGAGCTATTTGCGGCGGCTGGGCCTTTAGCTTGGTGGTCAATAGGACTGGTGAGCGCCCTGTTAGTCGCTTCGATCTTCTTTCTGGTGAAGCTAGGAAGAAAGCAAACTGCCGAAGCAGAGTACCTTCGTTCACTCTCATTGCGGAAGAGCGCAATCAACCCGCTGTCGGAAAGCTTTACTGACCAAATAATTTATCTCCCAGATCTTTATCTCCCAAGGCGCCAAGTCCATTCAAACAAACAGTTCAAAAGGTGCAAACTTGTAGGTCCAGGCGCCATAGCTATGCTGGGCGGCACTTACATCCACACAGGATTCATTGAGGCTGGCACTCCTATCGTCTTGCCAGAACACACATTGTTGAGTGGGGTTCTAGTCTTGGAGAACTGTACTGTTGAAGACTGCGAGTTCATCGGCATCACACTGCTTATCAACAGGCAGGCGGGAGAGGCATTCAGGGCCATGGGCGCTCAAGTCGTCGGTATGTGACAGGAGGCATAACCATACGCTCAACCGGACGCTCCTGACGTCGCGCCGGTTAGCGGCACGTTAGAGCGCATGCGCAGAGGCGCTTGCAATGAACTATCGAATTATTGTCCTCTTTGGTTTGACCCTTATTAGCCAGGCCCATGCATCTGGATGGGGATCGTTTAATGGCCACAATTCGAATCTGGATCCAATTTGCCTAATCGTAAACAGCACGACCACCAATAAGAATAACAAAAGCATTCAGGATCTTATTGCAAGTGTTCAGGTGCCCGACATCAGTTCAGGAACAGCGAAGTGGTTGCCTGAAGTTTGTCACCGCGAACTCAATAATCCATCAAGAATATGGTGTGATGGAAATAAAAACTCCCCTATGTTCGGTGTGACTTATCGCCTGGAAAAAACTGTTGGCGGTTCAAAAACCGAGGAGAGCGAACGCCAATATTGGGAATGTTTAAAAGGCTGCAACAACAGAGCTCCCCAGAAATTGTTGTATGAGCGCTAGCCATATGCTGCGCCTTAAGCGTGACGGGTTATGCAACCCGTCGCTTACGTTTTGTATCTCGAACGATGGTGACTACAGGAAACGGCACGGATGGATTTGCAAAACCCGTTCGGCTTGTAGGAATCTGCGTATTTTTTGGCACAAAGGAGTTATCGTGGAATTGGCGAGAACTGCGGAAGTCGTGTGGCACGCGACCGGTCGTTTCTATTCAACCGTTGCAAACGCTCATGGGCACAGCAAGCTCCTTGATGTTGGATACTTTCTGCACATTCAGGGGATCTCTCAACCGCTGTTTGACGGCGAGATCTCGGAGCGTACCGCCCGGTTTACCTTCGCGGCGGAACCCTTCACCGCCCCTACAATCACGAATGGGGGCCTCAATATCGGCCTGGATTTCGATGGTATATTCTCATTGTTCCTCCGCGACAGCATTGGGGCTTCGTTCGATGATCCCGCCAGTTTCGCCATTGGCCGCTGTATCGGCACTTTCAAACGAGTCGCGATTGTGCCGACGGTGAAGGTGGGTATGTCGTCCTCCGAGACCCTGTTGTCAAACGTTTTCAGTGCGAGGCTGGTGTCGTCGGTGCCCTTTCACTTCGCCGGTACCCAATACGATCTGCGCGATCTCATTGGCTTCGGCATCACACAGTGGGGCACAGCCGCGACGCAACCCCTTTCGGCGCCATCGGGGTACTCAAGCGTGGTTCCGTTCGTGGGTACAGCTATTCGTGTCAGCTAATTTCTAACAATTCATTCAACCCGGACGCGCTAACGCCCGCGCCGGTTAATTCAAATGCGATAAGGCGTACTCCATAGGGCGCAATAGGCGCTAGCCGTATTGCACCGCATGGCCTTTGGATCATTCGGCGCATTACGCTGACGCTAATGCGCCCTATACGCTGTTTTGACAATTGGCCTAACCCAACGGTCAAAGGGACGCGCCGCCCTTTGGTGGTTTTGAAGGTTTGCTTTTTTAATTCGGTTCGGCGGCTTCGCTGGCCTTTCTTTAGCGGCGCGCCCCTTACCTTTGCGTTAGGACCATAAGATGATATGGACTCCTCTTCACTCCCACGGTGTCATAATGCACCCAACAATAAACAACGGAGCCAAGAGGAGCCCGAAATGAATCATAATGTAGTTGGCCTGGACATCGCAAAGAACATCTTTCACTGCTATAGCCTGAGCGCTGAGGGCAAAGCGATCAGGAAAAAGCTCAAGCGAGCAGAATTGCTGGCTTTTTTCGCCAATTACCCGGCGAGTCTGATTGGCATACCCGCCACAAAGCGAGCCTGTGATTTGGCACTGTTTCCCAGCTGCTGAGATTCCGTTTTTTGCCAGGATCTTCAAGCAAATTGATGCAGCGCCAACTGGCTCGCCTTGACTCCATACTGCGGGAAGTTCTCAGTAATGAAAGCAAGATCACACTTGTCAACGAACCGCGGCGTTATTTTTAAAGATATTTGCCCGCATTCCTTCGCCCGCCTCAAAATCCATTAGCATTGACAATCAGTTGCGCCTGATAAAGCATGTGGCTTTTCGGAAAATATTTTTGCAGCAGGTCAACCGCTTCAGCGCATTTGGTTCGATTTGCCCGTCTCTGCCAGGCCACGGCCACGGCGAACAAGGCTTTGTCCAGATCCGCCAGCTCCGGATTGCTGCGTAACAAGGAAAGTACGATCTGTTCGGCGTTTTCAGGATAACCGTATTTCGCGAACAAGATCGCGAGATGGTGCAGGCGGGCGGTTTTCAACACTATTTTTCCAGGCTGTGCCTTGAGGTAATAACCGAAAGCATTGTTGAGCAGTTTCAATGTTTGCGCGTCAGTGTCGTTCAGGCTCAGGATATCGTCAAAAATAACTTCCCGATATCAGTTTCGCTGTGGAAGCGCGCGGTAATTCCAGCGCGGTAGGAAATCATCAAAGACGATAGTCATGTTTTGCATAAAATCCGCGGTACAAGTTTTTC
>Ga0196965_1000962_pt1 | contig 12899 bp, 11 predicted proteins | sample S1_20metaG_FD_148668 | JGI IMG/M metagenome (GOLD analysis project Ga0196965, IMG submission 148668) | Soil microbial communities from Anza Borrego desert, Southern California, United States - S1_20 | ecosystem: Environmental > Terrestrial > Soil > Desert | place: USA: California | collected... | reverse complement strand
AAATCCTGATGCCGGTGCTCAATATCGGCCTGCCCGACCACTTCGTCGAGCAGGGCACGCGCGAGGAACTGCTGGCCCTGTGCGGCCTCGATGTCCAAGGCCTGATCAACAGCATCGAAACATTCTGTGCTTGACCCTCAAATCACTTCAATCCCAACCTCTGGCCACGGCAAAAACAATGGAAAGACTTAAAAACAAAATCCGCGACATTCCCGATTTTCCCAAACCTGGCATCATCTTCAAGGACATTACGCCACTGGTAAAAGACCCGGCTTCATTACGCCTGGCCGTTCATCAATTGCTGCACCCCTTTCTGGGCAGGGACATCACGGCCGTTGCCGGCATGGAAGCGCGTGGCTTTATTTTTGGCTCACTCGTTGCCTGGGAACTGGGGCTTCCGTTTGTACCACTCAGAAAACCGGGCAAGCTGCCTTATGACGTGCAAAGCGTATCTTATGACCTGGAGTATGGCTCAGCCTCGCTAGAGGCGCATATTGATGCCTTCGATGAAAATGATCGTGTCTTGTTAATCGATGACCTATTGGCCACTGGAGGCACCGCAAAAGCCAGCTGCGAACTGGTTGAAAAATTGGGGGCAAAGGTTGAAGCCTGCGCTTTTGTGGTGGAGTTGGACTTTCTGGAAGGAAGGTATAAGCTCGGAGATTACGAAGTCCATTCATTATTGCATTTTTAGAGCCACGTCCGTATAGCGTCTTAAATATATCAGGACTTGCTCATTTCACCCTTCTCCGAACAGGGAAAAGGTAGAGATAAGGCAATCTAAAAAAGGAAAAACCGTTTTAACGCCTGTGGAGGCGGCTTCGCCTATCAACGCAGTAGGCGAAGCCGCCTCCACAGGCGTAATTTCTGTAAACGCTATCTAGCTTTCAGTTTATCCAGCTTAGCGCTCGCCTCTTCAAATGACTTGGCTGTCGCCTCAAATGATTGGGCGGTGCTGCTGAATGAATTGGATACCTGTTCAAACTCTTTAGTGTCGGCGCTTAATTTCAGAGTAAAGGCTTTTGGGTTGGTCGTATTACCTGCTGCATCCTTCTCGACAGCCGAAGTTTGTTCAGCAGCCGCAGTTTGCTCAGAAGCCGCATTTCCGCCTTCTTCAAGCGCATCTTCCTCGAAGTCCAATATATCGTCGGAAGGTTCGACCTTGCCGTCCATAGCCAGACTTTTACGCCATTGCAAAAACGATTCACGGGTAAACACATACGGGTCCAGCGCCGCTTCATCAATGAATTTCAAGGCACCTTCGGCATTTGCCCGCGAATTCAGCATCGAGACTAGTTGCACCGGAGCGCCTACATAAGTGACCGGATTTGCCGCTGTGTCAAATATTGAACCGGGAATACCGCGCGCCGTGGTCGGCCCCAAGAAAGGCAAGACCAGATAAGAACCTTGAGGCACACCCCAGACGGCTAAAGTCTGCTCAAAATCCTCCTCATTCTGCTCAAGGCCGAATTCCTTGGCGACGTCAAACAATCCGCCCAAACCTACTGTCGAGTTAATTGCAAATCGACCGGTATCATGAGCGCTTTGCTGGAATTTGGCCTGTAAAACATCATTCAAAACGATGTTGATGTTTTTCAAGTTATTGAAAAAATTAAATACACCCGTTTGCACAAACTGCGGCGTTACGAACTTATACGCATCCGAAATAGGTTTGGCTACGTAATCGTCAACAGTATCATTGAAAACATACATTTTTCTATTGAAGTTTTCATAAGGATCAACCGGATTCGCTTCAGCTTGTTGCTCAGTGCCTCCAGTTGTTGCACAACCGCTTAAAGTGATAACTGCTCCGATAAGCACGCCTGACAGAGTTTGTTTGATTTTACCGTTCCGGTTGCCGTTGGGTGTGTTCATTAACATAAAACCTACTGTTTTGAATAATTATCAATTTTTTCGTTAATCTTGGCTATTAAGGCATCAAATCCTTCACGCTGCAAAATAGCGGTGTATTCTGATCTTTTTAATGCCAGATCACTGACACCATTAGCTATGATATTAATAATGCGCCAGCTAGGTCCTTTCTCCTTCAGCATGTAATCGAACTTCACATCTTTTTCACCGGGAATCACCAGATGAGAATGCACAACTACCCCGCCTCTTGCGGTTTCTTCTTCCGAATCAAATACAAACGATTCTCCTGAATACTCTTTGAAATTGTGGGCATAAGAAGCAATACTCAGACGACTGAACACTTCCACGAGCTTTTGCTGTTGATCTTCCGACAATTTTTCCCATTCTTTACCAACAACAATACGAGCGATTTTTGTCAGGTCATGACTGTTGGAAACCGGATCCTTAAGCTTTTCATATCTGCCGGCGTAGCCCAACTGCTTTCCGTTCTTCATGACTTCGATCAGTTCCGCCTGGAATTTTTCCACCACTTGCCTCGCTGTAGCCGCACCTTCTTCCTGGGCATAAGCAGTTGCCGTCGCAAGGAAATACCATACCAAGACCAATGCCAACCTTACACTTCTTAAAACCATAATCAAAAAACCTCGCAATTATAAAGCATATTTATATCTTTTGATAAACGCGCCCTTTCCATCTTGAACGCTCCCCTTTCCAGTAACGTATCGCAGAAGTCCAGGTCATCAATAAATAAAGACTGGCTATCAACGGTAAAGCAAAGCCCCAAGCTGGATTAAGCGCATAAAACCGCAGGATCGGACTGTATATCATCACCATCAGCAAGACGGCCAGAAAACTCAAAAAAGCCGCTTCGCCTTGAAAATAAAATAGGCCGAACGAAGGCAGACAGTACATTATCAACATGCTAAACGTGCAAATCAGCAATAATGTAATCGAGTAATAAAGCTGCGTATAAGCCGTGCGCGCGACCATGTCCCATATGTCGCGCAATGTTGCATAGGGACGCTGGCTCAACACGCCATGCGTCAAACCCATCCAGATTTTATATCCGGCAGACTTCACCGTTTTGGCCAAAGTGCAGTCATCGATGAGCGCATCCTTAATCGAAGCCATACCGCCGATTTGGCGCAATATATTCGTTTCCACAAAAATACAGCCGCCTGCCGCTGTAGCCAATTTGCTGTCAGGATTGTTAGCTAAAGCAAACGGATAAATCAACTTAAAAAAGAAAACGAACGCAGGCATCAGCAGTTTTTCCCAGAACGAGTCAAACCGCAACACAGCCATCAGAGACACAAAGTTAACGCTTTCCGATATCAGCTTGTCTTTGAGACTTTTGATCATGCCAGGGCGCAATTCTATATCCGCATCGAGCAATAAGGCATAGGGCGTTTGGACTTGATTGAGCCCTTGCTCCTGAGCCCATAACTTACCCGTCCATCCAACAGGCAACGAGCCGGATTGGATGACCTTCAAAGCACTTAGGTGAGACTTGTGAATAATTGCAAGCGTTCCATCTGTAGATTCATCATCGACGACTATGACATTAAGCCCCTCCCCTTGATGTTTCAGCGCAGCCAGGGTCTTGCCGATAACCTCTTCTTCATTGCGTGCCGGAATAACGACGGTAACATCGCTGAGATCCGTCTGCTCATAACCAGACGGGTCCGCTTCCAGTACTTCTTTAGTGCCCCAGGGACGCCATGGCAGCAGTAAAACAATTAACCAGACTACTGCCGCCGCGGCAGACAAATAAAAACCGGCATCAACCATTACAATTATTCGATTATCTCAACTCTGACTGGAATACCGGAAATCGTAGGAGCGGGCTTCTCATGTACATAGTCTGGCTCTGGCTCTGGCACCATGACACCTTCGGTTTTTGGCCCCCGGATCGATGTAAATATAGCTTTTAAAGGATGTTTTAACATATCCTCGACGGCAGTGGCCTCATAGCCACAGTGAGCCATGCAACTGGCGCATTTGGGATTTTTTACCGAGCCATACTTATCCCATGGCGTACTATCAAGCAATTCCTGAAAACTCGCGGCATTGCCCTCGTCGGCCAATAAATAGCAAGGTTTTTGCCAGCCGAATACGTTGCGTGTCGGATTGCCCCATGGCGTGCAATTATAACGTTGATTACCGGCCAGAAAATCCAGATACAGCACGGAATGATTCAGTTTCCATTTCCGTTTTTTGCCAATTTTAAAAATACCGCGGAATAATTCCTTGACATCCTTGCCTTTAATGAAGACGTCTTGTTGCGGCGCCCGCTCATAGCTGAAGCCTGGTGCAATCGTAACGCCTTCCACGCCCAGCTCCATCGCATAATCAAGAAACTCGGCCACTTCTTCGGAAGTCTCGCCCTGGAATAAAGTGCAGTTGATTGTGACTCGGAAACCTTTTCCCAACGCCAGCTTGATGGCTTCAATGGCCTGATCAAAAACACCTGGCTGGCATACCGAGGCGTCATGGCGATCGCGCATGCCATCGAGATGAATAGAGAAAGTAAGATAAGGTGAAGGCTTGTAATCATTGATTTTCTTTTTCAGCAGAAGTGCGTTCGTACACAGATAAACAAACTTCTTGCGCGCAATGATTCCCTCAACAATTTGCGGCATCTCTTTATGTATCAGAGGCTCGCCGCCGGGGATTGATACCATGGGAGCGCCGCATTCATCCACCGCCTGCAGGCACTCTTCAACAGAAAGGCGCTTGTTCAGAACTTCATCGGGGTAATCAATTTTACCGCAACCCGCACAGGCTAAATTGCAGCGAAACAAAGGCTCCAGCATCAGAACCAAAGGATATCGCTTAACTCCTTTCAACTTTTGCTTAATCAGGTAACTGCCTACAGCCAACTGTTGACGTAAAGGAACTCCCACGGACAAACCCTCCAAAAAAATTCAATAAACTGACGATAGCCCCAGTACAACGACTACCTCTGATATATTCTTAATGTATAACAAGCGCGTTGCAATAAAACAACAAAAAAGCAGGAATCACTGAAATACAACCATTTCCGGTTTACAGTATCGCGAGCTCAGCGATTCAAACTAGCCTGCCATATAATACAAGCGCTTATCTATTGCTGAGTAGAATACTATCTTTTACTAGCCGACTCCAGTTTTTACAATAAATTGTGCTCACTATCCCTATGCGACATATCGTTTGGTTAATTTTGCGTAAACACAACAGACAAACTTAAATCCCTGTTTTTATTCTCATTAAATATCCTGAAAGCTCTCCTTGCCTGCCATATTAGCAACAAAACAACATTGCTTTGCAAAATACCAACAAACAGTCTATTATTGCCTTCAGTACTACAACTTTTACTAAAATACTGTAAGTCGACATAATAAAAACCATGAACGGAACTCAAATTTCCCTGGAAAACCCAAAATCACTCAGTAAATTATCTGATGATGAATTTCAGTCTTTACTGCTTGAAGGTGTGTCCAGAACATTTGCGCTAACCATTCCCCAATTACCGAAAAAGCTCTATAGCGCTGTAGCCAATGCTTATCTGCTATGCCGCATAGTCGATACCATAGAAGACGAAACCTCTTTATCCCCCGAACAAAAAAAGTATTTTTGCTCGGAGTTTATTAATGTCGTTAAAACCGGCGTCAATTCCGAACCATTTGCCGTAGAACTTGCTCCACTGCTGTCAAACCAGACGCTTCCGGCAGAACATACGCTTATCCACGTGCTGCCGCGTGTCATAGAAATCACGCACAAATTCGATCGGGATCAGATTGAAGCACTGGCTTGCTGCGTTGAAACCATGGCTGAAGGCATGCCGATCTATCAGGCCATGGACCTGCGGGGCGGTTTGGCCACTTTGTCGGACATGGATAAATATTGTTATTACGTTGCAGGTTGCGTAGGCGAAATGCTGGCCAAACTTTTTTGTCATTACTCACCGGAGATTGCTCAGCATCGCGAACAGCTGCTCACCTTGTCGGTTTCTTTCGGCCAGGGTCTGCAAATGACCAATATCCTGAAAGACATCTGGGATGACGCACAACGCGGCGTATGCTGGTTGCCGCAGGATATTTTCGCCGAAGCCGGGTTTGACCTTAAAAACCTGACGCCTGAAACCAATGATGAAAAGTTCAGAAAAGGATTGGAACGCCTGATCAGCATTGCCCATGAGCATCTTCATGACGCCTTGATTTACACGCAATTAATTCCCACACATGAAATCGGCATCCGCAACTTCTGCCTGTGGGCGCTCGGCATGGCTGTATTGACACTGCGAAAAATTAAACAAAATCTGGACTTTAACAAATCCAACCAGGTCAAAATTTCACGCAACAGCGTCAAAGCGACCATTCTTGCCACCAAATTAGCCGGCCGCAGCAATGCCATGCTTTCCCTGCTTTTCAATTTAACCGGCCGAGGACTCAAAACGCCCGACTGGACCTATACAACGTTATCCTCAAAATCCAAGTCAGATCTTTAAGGACATATTCCATGTTTACTGAAGCAATTACAGCGATAAATATCAGCACCGCACCGAGTTCATCGACTGCTATTAATTCTCACGCATTGGACCTCAATAAAGCCATAAGCAAAGCTCAAGAAAAACTATTAAGTCTGCAAGACAAAGAAGGCTTTTGGGTATTCGAACTGGAAGCGGACTGCACAATTCCGGCCGAATACATCATGATGATGCATTATCTGGGTGAGATAGACGAACTGTTGCAGGCAAAAATAGCCAATTACCTGAGATCCCGCCAGTCCAAGGACGGCAGTTATCCTCTATTCATGGGCGGAGCCGGCGATATCAGTTGCAGCGTTAAGGTTTATTACGCCTTAAAAATGGCTGGCGACTCTATCAATGCCCCTCACATGGTTCAACTGAGGAATTACATCCTGAGCCAGGGCGGCGCCGCCAAAGCCAACGTTTTCACCCGTATCGCCCTTGCGACCTTCGAGCAACTGCCTTGGCGCGGCGTGCCTTATATCCCGGTTGAAATCATGCTGTTTCCGAAGTGGTTTCCCTTTCACCTGGATAAGGTTTCATACTGGTCAAGAACCGTCATGGTACCGCTGTTTGTGCTCTGCACATTAAAAGCGACTGCTAAAAACCCGAAAAAGGTCGATATACTGGAGCTTTTCATCACTCATCCGGACAAAGAGCAGCATTATTTTCCGGAAAGAACACCTTTAAACAAATTTTTTCTGGCGCTAGATAAACTGGGCCGTAAAACACGCCCGTTAATCTCCAAAAAAATGCATGAGCTTGCGATCGAAAAAGCCAAGGAGTGGTTTATCGAGCGACTGAACGGCGAAGACGGCCTCGGGGCCATCTTCCCGGCCATGGTCAACGCCTATGAAGCCATGCTGCTGCTGGGCATGCCTAAAGACCATGAACTGGTCGTAACAGCGCGCAAGGCCATAGACAAGCTATTGGTTATCAATGAGCACGATGCCTACTGCCAGCCCTGCGTGTCACCGGTCTGGGATACCGGACTTACCGCTCTCGCCTTGCTGGAAGCCGATAAAGCCGGCAACAGCGAAAGCCTGACGCGGGCCTATGACTGGCTGAAAAGCAAACAACTCTCCGACGAACCGGGCGACTGGCGGGTTTCCAGGCCCAACCTGAAAGGCGGCGGCTGGGCCTTTCAATTCGCCAACCCGCATTATCCCGATGTCGACGATACCGCCGTCGTAGCGTTTGGCATGGCCGAATCAAATCTGCCGGACCTGAACGAATCCGCGCTCCGCGCCACCGACTGGGTAGTCGGCATGCAATCCAGAAACGGCGGCTATGGCGCGTTCGACGTCGATAATACTTATTATTATCTGAATGAAATTCCCTTTGCCGATCATGGGGCCCTATTAGACCCGCCAACGGCCGATGTCAGTGCGCGTTGCGCCATGCTGATAGCGCGTATGGCCAAGGATCATGCCGAATACTTGCCGGCCCTGGAACGAACCATCAACTATTTGCGTGACGAACAGGAAGCTGACGGCTCATGGTTTGGACGCTGGGGCACCAATTACATTTACGGCACCTGGTCAGTATTGATGGGACTGGAGCAAACCAACCTGCCCAAGGATGACCCGATGTATACCAAAGCCGCGAAATGGCTGAAAAGTGTACAGCGTGAGGATGGCGGCTGGGGCGAAGACAACCACAGCTATCATGACATCAGCCATAGCGGAAAATACCGTTTCAGCACGGCCTTCCAGACGGCCTGGGCGCTTCTGGCGCTGATGGCGGCCGGCGAAGCCCGTAGCCCTGAAGTCAAAGCAGGCATCGATTTTCTGCTGCGCAGCCAGCAGGCCGATGGCGTCTGGAATGACAAGTGCTTCACAGCTCCCGGCTTTCCAAGGGTTTTCTACTTGAAGTACCACGGCTACGACAAGTTCTTCCCGTTATGGGCGCTTGCCAGATACCGCAACGAGCTTAACAAACAGTGATTATCGGAATCGTTGTCGCTTTACCGGAAGAACTCGGTACCCTGACATCAAAAATTATTGAGAGGGGACACTGTGTTTTTATCTCCGACAAGGTGCTTGTTGCCTACTCGGGCGCAGGTCCTGTAAATGCACAAACGGCAGCCGAACAGTTGGTTTCCAGAGGCGCAACACGACTGATCAGTTGGGGATGCGCCGCTGCCCTGGACTCATCATTGAAACCCGGCGACCTTACCCTGGCTGATTCATTGATAGATACGGATAAAGTCCGGTTGGATATAGCCTCGGACTGGCACAGCCATACCAGAAATATCCTGTCAGCGCATGCGGCTGTTCATACCGGCTGCCTGGCTGAGAGCCATCAGATTGTTTCATCCGGTAAAGACAAAAAACAACTGCATGCCAAAACCGGCGCCATTGCATTGGACATGGAGAGTGTCGCTGTCGCCAAAATCGCCAGGCAGCACACGCTGCCTTTTCTGGCAATCCGTGCAATCGTAGACCCGGTAAACATGAACCTGCCCGAAGCCATCAACCGTTCACTTAACGCTCAGGGTGATGTGGTTATAAGCAGGCTATTGATGTTTATAACGTTTCATCCGACCGAACTGCCCGGATTAATCAAGCTGGGGCTGCATTTTAATGCGGCCAAGAATAAATTAAAATTGGTTGCCCAACAGCTTGATATAATTAGCGACTTTGGCCAATCAAGCATAATCGCGCAAAGTCTTCATGAATAACGCAGACCGTTTGAACATCCTGTCCTTCCTTTCGCCTTTTTGCATCGGCCGGGCTATGGCGGATTCCATTGTTTACAGCCGTCCCGGCTCCCATTCCTCCACTCAGGCAGGTTTGGCGGCCACAGGGCGGCAGTTATCGTCCAACGTTGTCATGTTCACACTCATTTGCTCTTGGATACGCCTGCCCGCTTTTAGCACCCGCCCGAACACAAGCAGCAAAAGAATTTAATTTTTTGAGGTACTTAATGTCTTTCAGCATCGCCGAACTTTTTTCACAACACAGCACCGATAAATTTGAACTGCACGAACAGCACCTGAACAATCAAATGGTCAGGGTTTTAAAAACTATCGGCTATGACCGTCATTACAAAAAAGCCGTCGGTCAATATCTTTATGACCAGGATGGCACCGAATATCTGGATTTGCTGAGCGGCTTTGGCGTGTTTGCGATCGGTCGCAATCATCCTACCGTGGTTAGCGCGTTGAATGAATCCCTAACACTGGAATTGCCGAATCTGGTGCAGCTCGATGTCTCGGTGCTCAGCGGCCTGCTGGCCAGGGAAATACTGAAAACCACGCCCGACAACCTGACCAAGATGTTTTTCTGCAACTCGGGTACTGAAGCTGTCGAAGCGGCAATCAAATTCGCCCGTTACGTCACCAAACGCGAGAAAATCGTTTACTGCGAGCACGGTTATCATGGCTTGACCATGGGTTCATTATCATTGAACGGCGAAGAAATTTTCCGCGAAGGTTTCGGCCCGCTGCTGCCCGGCTGCAGCGCCATACCGTTCAATGATCTCGAAGCCCTGGAAAAAGCTCTGTACAACAAAGACGTAGCGGCATTTATCGTTGAACCCATCCAAGGCAAAGGCGTTAATGTTCCCGACGATAATTACCTGCCCGAAGTCGAGCGCCTGTGTAAAAAATACGGCACGTTGTTCGTCGCGGATGAAGTTCAGACAGGACTGGGCCGGACCGGAAAGTTCTGGGCGATCGATCACTGGAATGTCAAACCCGACATGATCTGTATGGCAAAAGCCCTGTCAGGCGGTTTCATTCCGGTTGGCGCGGTCGCGATGACAGCGAAAATCATGGATACCGTTTTTAACCGCATGGACAGAGCGGTCGTGCACGGCTCGACGTTCTCCAAGAACAATGCGGCAATGGCAGCTGGTCTTGCCACTCTGCATGTCATGGAAGCTGAAAATCTGGTTGAAAACAGCGACAAAGTCGGCACCGACATCATCAACAGCCTGAACGCCATGTCAGGAAAGTACGAATTCCTGAAGGAAGCGCGCGGCAAAGGCATGATGATCGCTATCGAGTTCAACTCACCCAAAAGCTTGACGCTGAAAGCGGCCTGGGCGATGCTGGAAGCGGCCAACAAAGGCCTGTTCTGCCAGATGATCACGATTCCGCTGTTTAAAGAACACCATATTCTGAGTCAGGTTGCCGGACATGGCATGAACGTGGTCAAGTTGCTGCCGCCGTTGACCTTAACGCAGAAAGACCGCGACCATATTGTCACGGCTTTCGACAAGGTCATCGCCGACACGCACCAGATACCCGGATCGATCTGGGATTTGGGCAAAAACCTGGCCAGCCACGCCATGAAAAAATAAAGGAGAACCGATGAAAAATTTATGCCAACTCAGTCTGCTAACGCTGTGTTTATTGCAGATGGAAGCGGTTTCCGCTCATGCCGTGGTAACGGATAACTCATTGGAAATAGCCCCTATTCGCGCCAACCGGACAGAAAAGGTCGAGCTGACTTTCAACTCTCAGGTTGAATTGGGCCTGTCCCAGATCTTTCTCGTGCGCAAAGGCGACCAGCATGAATTATTAAAAGCGGCAAAGGGCGACAAGAACGGCCATATCGTCGTTGAAATCCCACCCTTGGCGCCCGGCGATTACGCCCTCCGATTCAAAGTCTTCGCGGCTGACGGCCATTTGACAGAAGACATTATTCACTTCGCTGTATCTCAATAGGTTTAGGTAACAATGGAAGGCATAGCTGACTTTCTCGATTCTCTGGTTGGCGGAGTTGACCTTGTTTGCTATTCATTAGCAATAGGCAGCCTGCTCTGGGGACTTTTTGTTTTACGCCCGTGGCATAACCATGATGGGTATACGTCCGCGTTGCTGGATAAAACTATCGCGCTTTTCTATAAAGGCGCTTTTACCCTGGCTGTGATCCAGCTTTTCAAGGTCATCCTCAAAATCTGGCTGATGACAGCCATCCTGCAGAAATGGCCGTTTCCTGAATTCGCCGAAACCACGCAATTCACTGGAGGCCTGGTTCGCACGGCATTAACGCTGCTGTTGGCCGGCTATGTCTACCTTTACCTGCGTAACAATCCTTTTTCCAAGCAACACTGGCTCACCGCCGGGCTTGTTGCGATACCCATGATTGTTTCCGGCGCCTGGCTGGTGCATGCGGCCGGCCGCTTTGAGAACCAGGCATCGCTGATGACGCTGACCGTCGCCCACCAATTGGCGGCAGCGGCCTGGATCGGCGGCGTTTTCCAATTGGTCAATCTCTGGTTTTTACGCCGCCATCAACTGGTTCCCGCAGAACTCTGGCCCATTATGCTGAAACGCTTCTCAGTGTTCGGCATGGCCTCGGTCGCCATGATTTTGATTACAGGTCTGCCGATCGCCCTGCAATATATCGATACCTGGAACGGCTTCATCGGCACCGGCTACGGCAACCTGCTGATGGTTAAAATGCTGCTGCTGTCGATCGCCCTGGGCTTTGCCTGGCTGAACAGGAGCGCCGTGCTGCAGTTCGGCGCTTCCGGCGATAGCCATGCCTTAAACAACCGGGTGCCTTATTATATTGAAGCGGAAAGTCTGGTATTGGTCATTCTGTTATTTACGGCAGCCAGCCTCGCTTCACAACCTCCGTCTATCGATATCCCCCACCTGACGGCCACCTGGCAGGAAGTTTTAAACACGTTTGCACCGCGCATCCCGCGCACCAGTTCGCCTACTCATGAAGCATTGATAGCCGGCGAAGCGGGCCGTGTCGCCATCGTGGGCCAAATTCCCTCGGAAGCGGCAACGGCATGGTCGGACTACAACCACAATATCGCCGGTATCTTCCTGACCGTAATGAGCTTCTTTGCGATGCTTTCCTACGTGAAGCGTTTGCCGTCCGCGTTTACCCTTTTCGAGAAGTTTTTACCTTTAACCAGATACTGGCCTTTCGGTTTTGTCGCTTTGGGCGTCTTCCTGTTTTTCCGCAGCGATGCCGAAACCTGGCCATTAGGGCCGATAGGCTTCTGGGAAAGCACTTTTAACAACGGTGAAGTCTTGCAGCACAGAATTGCGACCCTGCTGGTATTCGTGTTGGGCGTCATGGAACTGCGCGCCAGAATGACCCATGACGCCACCAGCAAACTGCCTTTTGTGTTCCCTATACTGGCCGCTTTCGGCGGGCTCATGCTGCTGACGCATTCGCATGTCGGGTTTCAGGCCAAAACAGCTTTTCTCATCCAGGTGGGTCATACCTTGATGGGCGTATTTGCACTGGTTCTGGCGTGCGGACGCTGGCTGGAATTAAAACTGGACAGACCGGGCAAGGACATTGCCGGGTTCGTTTCCGTTGCCGCCCTGTTTCAGATCGGACTCATTCTGATGTTCTATCGCGAACCTCTCTATTAATATGCATACATTAAATCAATATTCCCTGCTTAAAGACATCAATTATCCCGCCGATGTCCGCAAGCTCAGCAAAGACCAACTGCCGGCCCTGGCCCGGGAGCTGCGCGAATACCTGACCCACACGGTCAGCATTTCCGGCGGCCACTTCGCGGCCGGGCTCGGCAC